>Ga0302320_10019178_pt1 | contig 13745 bp, 11 predicted proteins | sample Bog_T0_3_FD_202130 | JGI IMG/M metagenome (GOLD analysis project Ga0302320, IMG submission 202130) | Peat permafrost microbial communities from Stordalen Mire near Abisko, Sweden - Bog_T0_3 | ecosystem: Environmental > Terrestrial > Soil > Wetlands > Peat | place: Sweden: Abisko, Stordalen Mire... | reverse complement strand
GCTGGTCGGCGAAATGGCCCCCGGTCAGGGCGAATTTGCCACGCTCGTCCTGCTGGCCATCATTTTTCTATGGCGCAGACAACAGGGACAGTCCGCAGCCGCGTTGCTGGACACGCCGGTGTTCTGGATGGTGATGATCTGCTGGATGCTTGGGTTGCGGGCGGATCGTTGCTGGGCGGACTGGGGGATTCCCGCCGTGCTGGTCTGGCTGACGTTGCAGTTTGAAGGGGCGTTCACTGTATTTTGCGACGCCACTTCATTCAAGCGGCTGCTGGTCTGCGGTTTCATCGCCTTCGCGCTTTTCTTTCAAAGCACGAATGATTTTGACCGCCGCTACAGCCAATCTGCGGAGGAACAATTCGTGGAGGCAAACGACCCGGCGCTGCAAGGCTGGTTGCCGGACAAGAATGGCATCTTCTATTCTTCGCAGATGATTTTTTACTACGACACCTTCTACAAAAATCCCCAGGCAGACTGGCGTTACATCCTCGGTTACGAACCGGCCATCATGTCGGAGGATGACCTGAAAATCCTGCGCTCGATCCAAATGAGCCACGGTGCGTTCAACGCCTTCGAACCGTGGATTAAAAAAATGGAGCCTGCCGACCGGCTGGTGATTTACGGCGGCGCCAAGCCCAATCTGCCGGAGTTGGAATGGCATCAGGCAACCGCCAACCTCTGGCTGGGGCGGCTGCCGGCACCACCGCCGCATTGAGCCGGGCGTTTTTACTTTAACCGGATCATTTCTTCCGTCACCTTGCACCAATGAACTTATTGCCGTTCGGAAAACTGGCCGCGCACCGGCCGCGCACATTCGTCCCGCAAACCCTCGACTTCGGCGACTGGCCGCAGATCGCGCCGCTGTTCGGCCAGCTCGAAGCTCGGGCCGCGCAGGCCAAATCCGCCGCCGAACTTGAACGCTGGCTGCTCGACTGGAGCGAACTCAACGCCGCGCTGGACGAGGAGGCGTCGCGCCGCTACATCGCCATGACCTGCCACACGGACAAAGCGGACGCGGAGAAGGCGTATCTGCATTTCGTCGAACATGTCGAGCCACAGCTCAAGCCGCGCCAGTTCGCGCTGGAGCAGATTTACGTCGCCCATCCGCAGTTCAGCCAGTTGCCCAAGGCACGCTATCAAGTGTTCAACCGCGACGTGAAGAATCACGTGGAATTGTTCCGCGCGGAAAACGTGGCGCTGGAAACCGAGGAAGCGAAGCTGTGCCAGCAGTATCAAAAACTCATCGGTGCGCAGACGGTGAAATTTCGCGGTGAGGAAAAGACGCTGGTGCAGATGGGCCGCTATCTCGAAGAACCGGACCGCACGCTGCGGCAGGAGGCGTGGGAGTTGGTTGCCCAGCGCCGTCTGGTGGATGTGGACAAATGCGAGGAGATTTTTGACCAGCTCATCCAGCTCCGCACAAAAATCGCGAAGAACGCGGGCTTCGACAATTACCGTGATTTCGCGCACCGCCAGAAATGCCGGTTCGATTACACGCCGGAGAACTGTTTTCAATTCCACGACGCGGTGGAAAAGGAAATCATGCCCGCCATCCGCGAAATCCAGAATGAACGCAAGCGGCAGTTGAAGCTGGGAAAACTCCGGCCGTGGGATCTGGCCGTGGATCCGCAGAATCGTCCGCCGTTGAAACCGTTCGCGGAAGTCGGCGAGATGGTTTCGCGCACGCAGAAGATTTTCAATCACCTCGACCCGGAACTCGCCGCGAATTTTCGGCAGATGCAGGATTTGAAGCTGCTCGACCTCGACAATCGCAAGGGCAAGGCACCGGGCGGCTACCAGTCCACGCTGTCCGAGGCGCGTGTGCCGTTCATATTCATGAATGCCATCGGCGTGCAGCGCGATGTGGAAACGATTTTGCACGAGGCCGGCCACGCGTTCCACGCGCAGGCGACGCGCGACGAGGATTTGTATGCATATCGCGGCGCGCCGATTGAATTTTGCGAGGTCGCCTCGATGAGCATGGAGCTGCTCGGCAACGAATTTCTCGAAGAATTTTATCCGACCGCCGAGGCGAACCGCGCCCGCAAGACGCATCTCGAAGGCATCATTGGATTTTTTCCCTGGATGGCGACGGTGGACGCGTTTCAGCACTGGATTTACACGCACGCCGGCCACACGCGCGTCGAGCGCAAGGCGGCGTATCTGCAATTGATGGATCGTTTCGGCGGCGACACGGACTGGACTGGCTACGAGGAATCACGGGCACATTCATGGCACCGGCAGCTCCACATTTTCCTCCACCCTTTTTACTATGTCGAATACGGCATCGCGCAGCTTGGCGCGTTGCAGGTCTGGGCAAATTCAAAAGCAAACAAGGTAAAGGCGCTGGCCGATTACAAGAAATCGCTCGCGCTGGGCGGCTCGCGTCCGCTGCCGGAACTGTTCGCGGCGGCGGGCTGCAAGTTTCAATTCGATGCGGCAACCATCAAACCTTTGATCCAACTGGCGGGCACGGAATTGAGGAAGCTTTGAAAATGATTCGTCCCGGAGCGATGACCAAGCAACCGCAGTTGAGACGTTGCGTGTGGTTTGATGATGCGATCATAGCGCCGCTGGACTTTTAGCGAAATTGTTGGTCTAATCCGCGTCCGAATGGTGACGCTCAAGCAACGCCGGCACGGACGGCCCCGGGAGCGGCTCCGGGCTTTCAGCGGAGTGAAGCCGCCGCGTTTTTTGAGGCAGCAAAAAAACGATCCGGCTTTTGACCGGCCTGGTTTTGGTCATCATTGTCCTGGCAGCGATTTAAATTTTCTGGAATTTGAATGTGAAGCCGAGCGCGCCTGAATAATGATGGCCCGCAGGTCGGCGCCGCCAAAATAATTCTGACTTTTTTCTCAATTTGGTGTCTATTGCAGCGGCGGCCAGTTGGATGCGGCCATTTCCTGTGCGGTTCGCGGACACAAAGTTTAACATGAATCCAGGCCTCAAATTACGGCTCGTCATTTTTATCGTGACCATCGCTTCGCTGGTGGTACTGATCGCTTGGATGGCGCGCACCTCCTGGGAGCAGATCGGCGGACTGCACCAAAAACTGACCGATGTGCAGTCGGAAAGTTTCAAGTTCTCCGATCATTTGCAGCAGGCCATCCTGGGCTTGAACAATTTAGTTTACAAATACGCCGCCTACCGCGATCCCGATGACTGGCACAAGTTTGAACTGGACAGCCAGGAATTGGGCCGGTGGATCAACGCGCAGCAGCCAATCCTTTCATCGGCCAAGGAAAAGCCGTTTCTGAACCAGATCAACGGAGCCTTCAACGACTACATGACCGCCGCCGCAGCCATCAACACAAAAATCTATACCAGCCACCAGTCCATCACGCGGCTGGTTGAGTTTGCTGATTTTGAAACACAATACAAACGGATTTTGAACCTCGGTTACCAACTGGCTCAATTCCATGAAGAATCACTCAAAATGTTGCGGGCGCAAGCCAGCCAGTCGCTCCACATCTTGCGCTACACCTTGGTGGGGTCGTTGGTTTTGTTACTCGCCGCCGGCGGCTGGCTGGCGATCGTGGTTTATCGCGACATGATTGCGCCCTTGCAGGTGCAGTTGGTGGAAAGCCGGCAACTGGTGGAACGGCAGGAAAAACTGGCGTCCCTCGGCATGTTGGCCGCCGGCGTGGCGCACGAAATCCGTAATCCGCTGACCGCGATCAAGACCTGGCTCTATATCCAACAGAAACACCTGAAGCCGGGCAGCGCCGAACATGCGGAGGCCGATATCATTGGTGGTGAAATCAACCGGCTGGAACGGATCGTCAAAGATTTTCTGTTGTTTGCGCAGCCGTCCGACCCGCATTTTGTGACGGTGCCGGTGGAACAATCGCTGCAAGACGTGCAAACATTGCTTGAACCGCAATTGAAAAAGACCGGGATCAAGCTGGTGCTCGGTGAAATCGTGCCAGCGCACATCCAGGTTGATCCCCAGCAGTTGAAGCAGGTGCTGATCAACCTGGTTCAAAACGCCGCCGAAAGCATTGGTTGGGACGGCGTCATCACGTTGCGGGCGCGGCTCGACGAGAAACAGCTTTCCGACCGGCTGATGAAGGCGGTCATTCTGGAGGTCAGCGACACGGGCAAGGGCATTCCGCCGGATGTGGAGAAGCGGTTGTTCGACCCGTTTTTCACGACCAAGGATTTTGGCACCGGTTTGGGACTGCCCATCGCCGCGCGGATTGTCGAGAAGCATCAGGGCGCGCTCCAGTATCAAACACGCATAGACCACGGCACAACTTTCGGTATCATTCTGCCCCAAGTCAAACCATGAACCCAACCGCCAAAATACTGCTGGTCGAGGACGATTCCGCCATCGTTGTCACCCTGAGCCGGGTGCTGGCCGATGAAGGCTACGACGTCTCGGTGGAAAAACGCGGCGACCTGGGACTGGAACGCGCAAAAAACGAGACTTTCGACGTGGTCATCACGGATTTGAGGCTGCCGGGAATCAGCGGGCTGGAACTGGTGCAAGCGCTGCATGTCGCCCGGCCACGGCTGCCCATCATCCTGATGACGGCGCACGGCACGACGGAAACCGCGATCGAAGCGACCCAGTCGGGGGCTTACGATTATCTCGTCAAGCCGTTTGAAATTCCGGAACTGCTCGGATTGCTGGAACAGGCTGTCACCGCCAGCAAGCTGATGACGGAGCCGGTGCAGATTGGTGCCACGGTTCCGACGGCGCGCTACGCCATCGTCGGCAACGGTCGGGCCATGCGATCCATCTACAAGGAAATCGGCCGCATCGCCTCCAAACCGGTCAGCGTCCTGATCCGCGGCGAGACCGGCACCGGCAAGGAACTTATCGCCCGCGCGATTTATCAGCACAGCGACCGCGCCAACGGGGCGTTTGTCGCCATCAATTGCGCCGCCATTCCCGAAACATTGCTGGAAAGCGAATTGTTTGGTCACGAACGCAACGCTTTCACCGGCGCGTCCGCGCGCCGCATCGGTCGGTTTGAACAAGCAAATTCCGGCACTATTTTCCTCGATGAAATTGGCGACATGACGCCCGCCACGCAGGTCAAGCTGATGCGCATCCTGCAGGAAAAAACCCTGCAACGGCTCGGCGGCAAGGAAACGATTCCGCTGGATGTTCGCGTGATTGCCGCCACGCACCGCGACTTGGAAACCGCCATCAAGCAAAAACTTTTCCGCGAGGATCTTTTTTACCGGCTCAACGTGGTAGCCATCCACCTGCCGCCGCTGCGCGAGCGCAAAGAGGACATTCCGGATCTGGTCGGTTTTTTCCTGCACAAATATGCCGCCGAATCCGGCGTGGAAAACCCGTCCATCCATCCCGATGCCATCGAATTTTTACAGGCCCAGCCCTGGCCGGGCAACGTGCGCGAACTGGAAAATGTCATGCGCAAGGTATTGTTGCAGGCGCAGGGCTACACCATCAGCATCGAACACATCCGGGCCGCGATCACCAAGTCGGTGCCAACCTCGGGCCTGGCGGAAAAATCAATTCAAAAATATGTGGACGAATTGGTCGCCGCCGCCGAGCGCGGCGAAATCGCGGATGCGCGCGCCCGTCTGCAGGAAACCGTCGAACGCGCCCTGTTCAGCCGCGCCCTCGCCATGGCACATGGCAATCAGGTGAAGGCTTCCCGCTGGCTGGGTGTTTCCCGGCAGACCCTGCGCGAGAAAATGGTTCTGTATGGCCTGCATCCCAACCGGGGATGAACACCGACCGGCTTCAACAGACATTGCCCAGTTCCGCCAGCAAATCTTCCACGACCCAGTTCGCGCGCGCCGCCAGCAGTTTGTCCGCCGCCGCGCCGTGCTGCCAGACGGCGTAGCGGATGGTTTTTCCGGCGTCGGCTTGCAATCCCGGTTGTGCGAGCAGTCCGGCGATGAATCCCGCCAGCACGTCGCCGCTGCCGCCCTGCGCGAGATGCGGATTGCCGGACGGGTTCACAAAAATTTCCCCTTCACTGCGGCCGACCAGCGTTTGGTGCCCCTTCAAAACCACCCAGCAATTGCCAAATCGCCGCGAAATGTCGCGCAACGATTCCACGCGATTTTTCAGAATGTTTTGCGCCGTCGTTTTCAGCAGCCGCGCCGCCTCGCCCGGATGCGGCGTGATGACCCGGACGGCATTCTTGAAAAATTTGCCGGCCGGCAGCCAGTCGAGCGCGCTCGCGTCCACGACCATCGGAATTTCCAAGTCGCGCCACAACCGGCGTGTCATCGCCTTCAGCTCGTCCGGCAGATCCGGTGCCGCCAATCCCGGACCAAGCAAAATGGCGGTGGCGGTGGCGGAGAATTTCATTTCCGGCTTCCACAAATTGACCATCGCCGCTTGCAACTGTGCCGCGACGACGCCATAGACTTTTTCATCCGTAAACAGCGTGACGAGACCGGGCTGGGCGTGTTGTGCGGCGCGCGTGGCCAAAACCGCCGCGCCGTGAAAACCAAAATTTCCGGCGATAATAGCCAAATGCCCAAACGATCCTTTGTGTCCGGCGACGGCGCGGCGCGGCGGATAATTTTGAAAATCCCCCGGCAGCGTCCAGTTCAATTCCGTTTTGTGAGGGCAGGGGATCAAGCCGACGTCTTCCGCGACCTCAAGCCGGCCGACGAACGGCCACGCCGCTTCCGCGAGCAGCCCGGTTTTGGGCGTACCCACAGTCAGCGTGACGAAGGCTTCAATCGCCGCGCCGAAGTGTTCGCCGGTGTCGGCGTTCAGACCGGAAGGCACGTCCACGGCGAGGACGGGAATTTTTAATTTATTTACCATCGCGATGAAATGCCGCCAGCCGTCGTCAAGCTCCCGGTTCAGGCCGATGCCGAAAAGCCCGTCAATGAAGAGCGCCGGCGGCGCATTTGTAGTGCGGAGCAATCCTTCGATCGCCGCGAGCGGATCGGTCACGTTCAACAATATGACGTTGCGTTCGGGCAAATATTCCTGCGCGGCGCGGGCATCGTCGCCGTTGTGGCCTTGGCCGGCGAGGATCAAAATCGTGTCGCCAGGCCGCGTGAGTTCGCGGGCGCGGGCGGCGATTTTCCGGCCGACGCAGCGGATGACCTCCGCCTCGGTCTGACCGGTGGCCCAAGTGGCGCGTTCCCAATCGCGCATCTGGGCAAGGCTGATGACGGGCAACGGCATGACACGCAGCGTGGCAAAAACTTTCCGAACGCAAAAGGAGAATGTCGTGTCAAAATTTTCCGTAACCTGATTGTCACACGTTTGTCGCTGGTTTGTCGCCTAAATGAAATTGTGCGCTGAATCCGCGCGTGCCATGATGCCGCCGTGAAGTCAAAGATTTTGGTCGTGGATGACGAGCCGGAGGCGGTGGAACTCGTCGAGTTCAACCTCAAGCAGGCCGGTTATGCCGTGACCACCGCCGCCGACGGCGCGGAGGCGTTGAAAAAAGCTCGCTCGCTGATTCCCGATTTGATCGTGCTGGACGTGATGCTGCCGGAGATGGACGGATTTGAAATTTGCAAGACGCTCCGGCTCGATCCGGCGACGGCCAAGGTGCCGATCCTCATGCTCACGGCCAAGGCGGCGGAGATTGACCGCGTGCTCGGCCTCGAACTCGGCGCGGATGATTACCTGACGAAGCCGTTTAGCCCGCGCGAATTGCTGCTGCGCATCAAGAAAATCATCGCGCGCGGGCAGGTGGAGGAAAAGCCCGACGACCAGATGCGTTTCGGCGACCTGCTGATTGATTTGCCCCGGCACCTGGCGAGCTGGAAAAACAAGCCGATTGAATTGACCGCCACGGAATTCAAGCTGCTCACGCTACTCGCGCAGCGCTCCGGCCGCGTGCAGTCGCGCGACCAGTTGCTTCGCGACGTGTGGGAATACGACAGCCTGATTGACACGCGCACAGTGGATACTCACATGCGCCGTCTGCGTGAAAAACTGGGCGCGGCGTCGAAGCATCTGGATACGGTGCGCGGCGTCGGTTACCGGTTCGTTGAATAAATGGATAATGAAGAAGGCAAAAAGAAGAATTGCCTTCGGCCAAAATCACGTCGCAAAAAATAGTTTCTTCATTCTTCATTCTTCATTCATTCTTCCGCCATGTGGTTTGTGTTCACGTTGATTTTGCTTGCCGCGCTCGCCGGCCTCCATTTCTGGTGGCGGGCGAAATTTCGCGCGGTGCAAGGCCAGCGCGCGGCGGAGATTGAAAATGCCCAGCGCCGCCAGCAGCAGACCAGCGTGGACGCCAAGGCGCAGCAGCAGGTGCTGTTCAACTCGATGATTGAGGGCCTGCTGCTGCTCGACCGCGCGCAGAAAATCTATCTTGCCAACCGCTCGTTCAAAAATCTGTTTGGCTTGAAAATCGAGCTGCGCGGCAAGACCGTGCTCGAAGCGCTGCGCCTGCACGAACTGGACGAACTGGTCCGGCGCGTCCAGGTCGAGGGGCAGGTGTTTGATTACGAAATCAAGCTCCCGGACTTGAACGAACGCTGGCTGCGTGTCAACGCCGCCGTCATCTCCAATTCCGCCGGCGAACGCGAAGGGACAATCCTGGTTTTTCATGATCTCACGCGATTGAAGCAACTCGAACGCACGCGCGAGGAATTCGTCGCCAACGTCAGCCACGAGTTGCGCACGCCGCTGTCGCTCATCAAGGGTTACGTCGAAACGCTGCTCGACGGCGCGCGCGACAATCCCGGGGTGGCCGAGCGATTCCTGAAAATCATCGAGCGTAACACCAATCGGCTGGATTTGCTCATCCAGGATTTGCTCACGATCTCCGCGCTCGAATCCGGCCGGATGAAATTAAATTTGCAGCCGGTCGAGTTGCGTTCGCTCGGTGAAAAAGTTCTGGCCGATCTTCATGCCAAGGCGGAAAATAAAAATGTGTCGCTCGTGAACGAACTGCCGGAATTCACCGCCAGCGCCGATGTGAACCGGCTGGATCAGGTGTTCGCCAACCTCGTGGACAACGCGATTAAATACGGACGTGCCCAGGGGCATGTGATTGTCGGCGGAAAAAAACTGGACGATGGCAAGCTGGAGATTTTTGTGAAGGATGACGGGCCGGGAATTCCCGCCGAATCGCTCGACCGCGTGTTCGAGCGGTTCTACCGCGTGGACAAGGCGCGATCGCGTGACCAGGGCGGCACGGGTCTCGGCTTGTCCATTGTGAAGCACATTGTGCAGGCCCACAGCGGCGAGGTGCGTTGCGAAAGCGGACCGGGCAAGGGCGCGACATTTTATTTCACGCTGCCAGCGGCTTTGAATTAATTGCTTTTTTGGCGACCCTGAAGAACCTATCCTCCATGCATGGTTCACGTTGGCATCGGCTATGACGTTCATCAACTGGTCGCCGGGCGCAGGCTCGTTCTCGGCGGCGTGGAGATTCCGCACACGAAAGGTCTCGACGGCCATTCGGATGCCGACGCGCTGATGCACGCGATCTGCGACGCCGTCCTCGGCGCGCTGGGTGAGGCGGACATCGGCCATTTTTTTCCGAACACCGACCCGCGCTGGAAAGGTGTGCCGAGCAAAATTTTTCTGGAAGAAGCGGCGAAACGGGCGGCGAAACGTGGCGCAAAAATCGTCAACATTGACGCCACGGTCATCGCCCAGGCACCGAAGATTTATCCATATATCGCCGAAATGAAAAAGTCCATCGCCGCCGCGCTCGGCATTTCCGAGAGGCAAGTCGGTGTCAAGGCGACGACGAACGAGCTAATGGGTTTCATCGGCCGCGAGGAAGGCATCGCTGCGATGGCCGTGGCCAGCGTGGATTTGCTGCAATAATATATGGCCGCCAAAGCAGAAATCAGTTGGAAACGCGTGACCGAGGACGGTCAGAAGTTGCAGGTTTACGTGCAGCGTGTAAAACGTGAATGGAAATTTTTCCATCGCCCCAAACGCTTCGAAAACTGGGAGCCCGTCGCCGAGCCGCCGCTGGAAGACTGGCTGGAACTGCTCGACGCTGTGCAGCGGTTGGTCACGCGCCGCCGCTACCAGCCTGACGATGAGGAATTTCTCCGCCGCCAGATCCGCGAGCGGTTTCCCGACGCGGAGGTTTGACGCGGTTGTCCGGGATCTGATTTAAGCTGGCAGATTGTGTGTGAAGTGGCGTTGACAGCGGGTTCATTCCCCGCCAAGATTAGCTCAAGCGGGTTTTGGCGTGTGCAGCTTCAAGCCGGGTTTCATATTAATGATCGGCTGACGGGCACCGCGCCGGAAGTCGCGCAATGTTCGCACGCTTCAACCGGCGTGCATAAAAAACAAAACATGAAAGCCAAAGTTCTCATCGTGGACGACGAGGCGGATCTTCGTTCGATGCTCAAGTCCATCCTCGAAACCAACTTCACCCTGACGGAAGCTGATTCTGCCGCCGCGCTGAAAAAACTGCTCGGCGGCGATGCGCCTGATGTCGCGCTGCTCGATCTCAAGTTGGGCGATGACAATGGCTTGAATTTGCTGCCCCAGATCAAGAAAAGCTGGCCCGACTCGGAAGTGGTCGTCATCACCGGCGAGGCGGATTATGCCACCGCCGTTGAAGCCACCAAGCGCGGGGCGTTTCATTTCATCGCCAAGCCTTTCAAGGTTGAGGAAATTTTGGTAACGATTGACCGCGCGTTGGAAAACAAGCAGCAGAAGGAGGAAAACGATTCCCTCCGCCTGGCCTTGGCCACCATCAGCGGCTCGGCCTCGCCGGTTTTCCGCAGCCAGGCCATGCAGCAGGTGGTCCGCACCGTGGAACGCATCGCGCCCAACGACGTCACCGTCCTCATCACCGGTGAAAGTGGCACCGGCAAAGAGGTCATTGCCGACCTCATCCACGCCTTGAGCCTGCGCAGCAAAAACAAGATCATCAAGATCAACTGCGCTGCGCTGCCGCGCGAGCTGATCGAGAGCGAATTGTTCGGTCACAAGAAGGGCGCGTTCACCGGCGCGCACACCGACCGCATCGGGCTGTTCCGCGAAGCCGAGGGCGGCACGCTGTTTCTCGACGAAATTTCCGAGATGCCCGTGGACACGCAGAGCAAGCTGCTGCGCGTGTTGCAGGAGCAGACCGCACGCGCCGTCGGCGACACCGTCAGCTACCGGACCAACTGCCGCATCATTGCCGCCACCAACCGCAAGCCCGAGGACGCCATCAAGGACGGCAAGTTGCGCGAGGACTTGTTCTATCGCATCAGCGCCTTGTCCGTTTATCTGCCGCCGCTGCGCGAGCGCCGCGACGACATCATGCCGCTGGCCACCTCCTTTTTGAAACGCTTTGCCTCGCAGGCCAAGCGCAACATCCGCGGCTTCCAGCCGGATGCGGTCGAACGGCTCACCGCCTTCGACTGGCCGGGCAACATCCGCCAGTTGCAGAATGAAATCCAGCGCTCGGTGCTCTTGAGCGAGGGCGACGAGGTGGCCGCCGCCGACTTGTCCATCACTGATGTCAAGGTCAGCTCGAGTCTGGCCGACGCTGGCAATGACACGAGCTTCACATTGCTCGAAGGCGTGGAACGCAATGCGATTGTCTCGACGCTCAAGGAAACCGGCGGCAACAAACTGGAAACCGCCAAACGCCTCGGCATCGGCCGCCAGACGCTCTACAACAAGATCAAGGCTTACGGCATCGAGACGTAATTTTCCCGTGAAATTTATATTTCGGTTATTCATTGTCTGCCTTTTTCCGCTCCATCTTTTTGGTCAAGAAGGAGCTCATGTGACTGGCGCAAAAATTACCGAAGTCGGTATTTATGCGTCACAAATTATCACTGATGAAACCAATGCTGCTGGAGTAAAGCTTCAAGGCATTGACGACTTCAAATTATTGTTGAACACAACGAATGTGCCGGCTCGCATAGGCATTCGATTTGGTTTCAGATTTGAAATCCTCGGCACGCCTGCAAATGCACCGATTGTTTTGACGATGGTTGGAAAACATCCTCCGTTAAAAAATTCGACAACTGGAAAAATGGAAACCACGGATACCTATCAACTGAATTCGTGGATAGGAAAAACATATACTTCCAATTCTTTTGATCAGAAATCGGATTGTGTGCCGGGTCAATGGTCTTTCGAGGTCTGGCATGAAGGAAAGAAACTTTGTGAACAGTCATTTCTCGTCATTCCTGATAGCGGAAGCCGCTAACTGAGTCACATTCAAAATATTTTCAGTTCTGAAGTTGCAAGTTGAATCAACGAATTAAAACTTGCCGCCCGCCATCGCAAAATAGAAGACAAATAGCAGTTGCCACTCGGCGCTTTTCTGCTAGTATCACTCTCCCTTTCGCCGGAGTCGGCAAAAGGGAAAACGGCCTTAAAATTCCGCGCTCGTGTGGGCATGGGGAGCGGCCACAACAACATTAAAATCAATCCCGTGTTCCGCGGGATGCTCTGGAAAAATTCCGGGGTCTCAACCAAAGGAAAATTGTGTTAAGCATCGGCGTAAAAGAATTGTTAGATTCAGGCGTCCATTTCGGACATCAGACGAAGCGTTGGAATCCCAAGATGAAGCCTTTCATCTTCGACGCGCGCAACGGCATCCACATCATTGATCTGAGCAAGACGCTCACGCAGCTCGAGGCCGCGTGCGATTTTCTCGCCGCGACGGTCCGCCGGGGCGGCAAGGTTTTGTTCGTCGGCACCAAGAAGCAGGCGCAGCAGTGCGTCAAGGAAACCGCCAAGGAATGCGGCCAGTTTTACGTCACCGAACGCTGGCTCGGCGGCACGATGACGAATTTCAACACGGTCAAGACCTCCATCAAACGGCTCAAGGAAATTGAGAAGATGAACACGGACGGCACGATCAATGATTACGTCAAGCAGGAGCAGGCGATGATCCACCGCGAGGAAGCCCGTTTGCACAAGTATTTTGACGGCATCAGCTCGATGGACAAGCATCCCGCCGTGTTGTTCGTCGTGGACATCAAGCGCGAACACAACGCCGTGGCCGAGGCGATCAAGTTGAAAATCCCCATCGTCGCGCTCGTGGACACGAATTCCGATCCCGATCTCGTGACGTATCCGATCGCCGCGAACGACGACGCCATCCGCTCCGTGCGCATGATCATGGCGACGGTCGCGCAGGTCATCACGCAGGCGCAGGCGGAGTTTGAATCGAAGCGCGCCCGCAAGCCGGATGCCCAGGAAACTGCTCCGGCGGCGGAACAGAAATTTGAATCCGCCGAAGCGGTTGAAATCGCCGCCGGCGACGATCCGTCCACGCCGGAAAGTTCTCCGGCCTGATTGATTTGGCGGGACTCGAAGTTTTTTCGTGTTCCGTCCCTTACCTCTCAACTAAAAACTCTCATTTTTTATGGCTGAAATCACTGCAGCAAATGTCGGCAAGCTCCGCGAAATAACCGGTGCGGGCTTGATGGATTGCAAAAAGGCGCTCGTCGAGGTGAACGGCGACATCGAAGCCGCCAAGGATTATCTGCGCAAGAAGGGCATCGCGTCCGCCGAGAAGAAAGCAAGTCGCGCCGCCAATGAAGGCGTCATCGCCCAGCACATCGTGCCCGGCGCGAAAATCGGCGTGCTGGTGGAAATCAACTGCGAGACGGATTTCGTCGCGAAGAACGACGGGTTCCGCACGTTCTGCGACGACATCGCCAAAAAATTGGCGGCAAATCCAAACGCGGATTTGGAACCCGACCGCGTCGGCGTCGTGGCCAAGATTGGCGAAAACATCAAGATTTCACGCAGCGCGCGCATCGAGGTTTCCGGCAATGGGCTTGTCGCGGCTTACATCCACACCGGCGCCAAAGTCGGCGTGCTGGTGGAAGTTGGCGCGGGCAAG
>Ga0302320_10019177_pt1 | contig 13745 bp, 12 predicted proteins | sample Bog_T0_3_FD_202130 | JGI IMG/M metagenome (GOLD analysis project Ga0302320, IMG submission 202130) | Peat permafrost microbial communities from Stordalen Mire near Abisko, Sweden - Bog_T0_3 | ecosystem: Environmental > Terrestrial > Soil > Wetlands > Peat | place: Sweden: Abisko, Stordalen Mire... | reverse complement strand
CGGAAATCACGGGCGGCGACAACGGTGCACGTTCGCTGCAAATCCAAATCCGGGACACGGGCCGGGGCATCCCGCCGGAAAATCTGGCGCGGCTGTTTGAACCTTTTTTTACGACGAAGAAAGACGGAACTGGATTGGGGCTGGCGATTTCCCATCGCATCGTCCACGAGCATCAAGGTTCCATCCGGGCGCACAGCGAAGCCGGCAACAACACGACGTTCAGCATTTCGTTGCCGGTTTCCGCAGTCAAAGATACTTCGCAATAATCGGCTTCAATTCGGCGATGGTTTTCTTCGGCCAGAATTTCCGGTCGGTCATGATGGCGTTCTTCAACGTGGTGTGACATGGCCAGTTTGGTTCGGCGGGAATTTGCGGAATGACCTTGGCAACAATGGCCTTGGCGGTCGCGGCGTTTTTCATCAGGTTGGCGATGATCATTTCGACGGTGACGTGCGCCTCGTCCGCTTTCCAGCAGTCGTAATCGGTGATCATCGCCATCGTGGCATAGGCGATTTCGGCTTCGCGCGCACACTTGGCTTCGCCGAGATTCGTCATGCCGATGACGTCATAACCAAGCTTGTGGTTCGTGAGCGATTCGGCGCGCGTGCTGAACGCCGGACCTTCCATGTTCACATAAGTGCCGCCGTCGTGAACTTTCGCCTTCAAGCTGCGCGCGGTTTTCAAAACAATTTTCCGCAGATCCTCGCAAACCGGATCGGCGAATGCGATGTGTCCGACGATGCCGCGCCCGAAAAAGGTGTGTTCAAAATCGCGCTTGGTGCGGTCAAGGAACTGGTCGGGCAAAACGATGTCGCACGGCCGGTATTTTTTCTGGAGCGAACCGACGGCGCTGACGCTGATGATCCACGCCACGCCGAGTTTTTTCATCGCCCAGATGTTGGCGCGATGGTTCAACTCGCTTGGCAGGATGCGATGACCGCGTCCATGGCGCGGCAGAAAAACCACTTCGCGGCCAGCAAGCCGGCCGATGAGAAAATCGTCCGACGGCGAGCCAAACGGCGTTTTGACCTTCACCCATTTCTGTTTCGTGAAACCTTCGATGTGATACAACCCGCTGCCGCCGATGATGCCGATTTTGTGTTTGTCCATGGAAAATCTTTAACCGCGAAACACTTGAAACGCACGGAAAAAATCCACGCATTTCCCGGCTGGCGCAACAAGATTTTTCTGGTAGTTTCCGAGCATGGAACTGTTTCATAAAATTCTCAAGATCGCCATTAACGGTGCCGCGTCGGACATCCACATCAAGGTCGGCACGCCCGTGATTTTCCGCATCAACCGCGAGCTGGTCGCCGTCGAATGCCCTTTTCCAACGATTGAGTGGATGAACAAGGTGGTCGAAGCCATCACCCCGATACATCTGAAGAAACGCCTCGATGCCGAGCGTGAGGTGGATTTTTCATATTTCATTCCCGAGGTGGGCCGGTTCCGCACGAACCTCTTTCAGCAGCGCGGCCAGTGGTGCCTGGCCATGCGCCACGTCAAAACGCACGTAGCAAGCTTTGAGCAGCTTGGCTTACTGGAGCAAATCAAACAGATCGCCGAGGCACCGCGCGGCATCGTGCTCGTGGCCGGCGCGACCGGTTCCGGCAAATCCACCACGCTCGCGGCCATGCTGGAGCACATCAACGGGAACTTCAAAAAACACATCGTCACGCTCGAAGACCCGATTGAATTTGTCTTCGAGGACAACCAATGTGTCATCGAGCAGCGCGAGGTCGGCCTCGACACCCAGTCATTTCACCATGCGCTGCGCAATATTCTCCGGCAGGACCCGGACATCATCATGATCGGCGAAATGCGCGACGACATCAGCTTCGCAGCGGCCATGAGCGCGGCGGACACCGGACATCTGGTGTTGTCCACGCTGCACACGACAAATGCGGCGCAATCCATCATACGCATCCTTGATTTTTTCAAGGCTGACGAACGCGAACAAGTCCGTCGCCAGCTTGCGGCCACGCTGCGCGGCGTCGTCTGCCAGCGCATGGTCACCACGGTGCAAAACACGATGACGCCTGCGCTGGAAATCCTCATCAACTCGCCGCTGGTCAGAAAAATGATCGAGGACAACCGGCTGGACAAGCTTGCCGCCGTTATCGAAACCAGCGCGGACGACGGCATGATCACCTTCAACCAGTCGCTGTTCAACCTGGTCAAAGAAAAAAAAGTCTCCGAAAAGGAAGCGCTCGCGAAAGCCAGCAATCCGCAGGCGTTGGAGATGAACTTCAAAGGCATCTTCCTCAACGAAGGCGGTCGTATTGTCAGTTAAGAAAATGCCGCTCGAATGGTTTTGGCAAAACTGTCATTGACTTAATTCTGACTGGAATTATCGTCTATAAGTCATGTGGGTTTCCAAGAAAACCGATTACGCGCTGCGAGTATTATTCACGCTGGTGGATCATCATGGCGGCACGCCGATTCCCATCCGTGAACTCGCCCGTCGCAACGACGTTCCCAAGCGCTTTCTGGAGCAGATTCTGCTCGAATGCAAGGCGCAGGGCTGGGTGAGCAGCGAGGCGGGGATTCGCGGCGGTTATGTGCTGGCAAAAAATCCGGCAAAGATCACGATGGGCGAGGTGGTGCGCCATTTCGACGGTATTTTGGCACCGATTGATTGCGTCTCCGTCGCGGGCTATAAACGTTGTTCGCAGGAACCAGTCTGCCGTTTCCGGCGTGTGTTTCTGGACGTGCGGAATTATGTCGCCGGTGTGATGGACCGCTCGACGCTGGCCGACGTCGCCAAAATCTCGCCGGTTTCCAAGCAGGAAATCTCCGGCACTTTCGTTGGCGGAGAGGGCATTTGAAAATATTTCAAAAACATGGTTGACAATTTTGGCGCATCATGGATAATAACGACATATTAAGTCGTTATTAAATCGAAGGCTGAAATTAAAGTTTTGAGTTTGGTCGTCGCGTTCGGTCAGTAAATGAGCGGTGATTGAAAACTTTTTATTTGGACTTAATAACGACATAAGCAGTCGCAATTAAAAATATGAGCGCGGTCACAATCAAGTCGGTCAACAGCGGCAATGAAAAACCGGAATGGCTGGAAGTCGTCCGGCAGCAGGTCGGGTCGTTGAGCTACGGCGTGGTGCAGATCGTCATTCACGATTCGCAGGTGACGCAGATTGAAAAAACCGAACGCGTGCGGCTGGACAAGCCGCGTGCGAAAACAATTTAAGCCAACAGCAATCTGGAGGCATAAAACCGAAAACAAACCGGCTGCTGACCAATAAATTGGAAGCAGCGTGAAACCGAAAACAAGAAATGAAAAAAAACAAACTATGGCTGGCAACCCTTCTAGGGGCGCAACTGGCCTTTAATTCTCTGGCCGCCGACAACACCGATACGAATCGGGATTCGGACATCGAAGCATTGAAGCAGCAAATCAACGCGCTCAGCCAGAAGGTCGAAGCGCTCGAAAATCAACAGACTGCGAATCAACAGGCCGTCACCAACGCTGCCGGCGGCCAGATTCAGGAACTGGACCAGAAGGTGCGGGTGCTGGCTCGCGAGCGCGAACTGGACCAGGAAGCCGCAGTGGCAGCCGCAAAAGCCGCGCCGAAGTTGTCGGTCGGTTCGAGTGGTTTCATCGCGAGTTCGGCGGACTCTAATTTTGTATTCCGGTTGGATGGTTTGATCCAGGTGGATAGCCGCACGTTTTTTAATGACACCGCGATCAAGAGCAACGATGGATTTCTGTTACGCCGGGTGCGTCCGATTTTCCAAGGCACGCTCTACCGCGATTTCGATTTCAAGTTCACGCCCGATTTTGCGCCTTCTTCGGGACCGACGGTTTTCGACGCGTATGGAAATTACCGTTATGAGCCGTGGCTGCAATTGCGCACGGGCAAATTCAAGACGCCAGAGGGCTTGGAACAGTTGCAGGAGGACGTAAACATTTCGTTCAACGAACGTTCGCTCGCCACCGATCTGGTGCCGAACCGCGACGTGGGCCTGCAATTGTGGGGCGACATCAACGGCGGCGTGTTGAGCTACGCGGCGGGCATTTTCAATGGGGTTGGTGACGAGCAAAATTCAAGCAATGCAGCTTTTGAAAACGAGGTCGAGCTTGCCGGACGGCTGTTCGCTCAGCCGTTCAAGAGTTCCGACATCACGGCCTTGCAAGGCCTCGGCGTCGGCGTGGCCGGCACTTCAGAAAATGGCACTTCCGGCACGAAGGATTTGCCAAACACCACCGGCGGCACCTTGCCCGGATACACGACCGACGGACAGCAGCAGTTCTTCGCCTACAACGCCACCACTGTGGCGAACGGCGAGCATTGGCGGCTCTCGCCGCAGGGCTATTATTATTACGGGCCGTTTAGTTTGTTGGGCGAATACGCCATCTCGGATCAGGGCGTCCGCAACACCACCACCGGGGCGGAAGCCTACCTGCACAACACGGCTTGGGAAGTTTCCGGCGGCTGGATCCTGACGGGGGAAAATGCCTCGTTCAACGGCGTGACGCCGCTGCATCCGTTTGATCCGCACAATGGCCAATGGGGCGCGTTTCAGGTGGTCGCGCGTTATGCGGAGTTGGACATTGATAACGCGGCGTTCAACGGGTTTGCCAATTCTGCCACGTCAGCTTCCGCTGCGCAGGCTTGGTCGGCGGGTTTGAACTGGTATCTCAACAAAAACATCCGCGCGAACGCGAGCTTCTCGCACACAACATTCACGGGCGGTGGCGGCGCGGGCACGGTCTCGCCGGCCATCGTCACGCGCCAGCCAGAGAACGTTTTCTTCACGCGCATCCAACTGGCGTTTTAACGGCTGAAATCTTGAAATTACCATCAATGAAAACGCTATTGAAAATTCTCCTCGTGCTGGCATTCGCCGGCGCGTCGCACGCAAAGGAAATCAAGCTGCTCAATGTTTCCTACGACCCCACGCGCGAGCTTTACACGGAATACAACGCCGCGTTCACCAAATACTGGAAAGGCAAGACCGGCGACGACGTAAATGTTTCGCAATCGCATGGCGGCTCCGGCAAGCAGGCGCAGTCCGTCATCAACGGCCTCGAAGCCGACGTCGTCACGCTCGCCCTGGCCTACGACATTGATGCGATTGCGCAGCAGGCGAAACTGCTGTCTGCGGACTGGCAGAAGCGGCTGCCGAACAACAGCACGCCCTACACCTCGACGATTGTTTTCCTGGTGCGCAAAGGCAATCCGAAAGGCATCAAAGACTGGGATGATGTCGTCAAAAAAGGTGTGAGCGTGGTCGTGCCGAATCCCAAAACCTCCGGTGGCGCGCGCTGGGCGTATCTCGCCGCCTACGCCTACGCGCTGGAAAAGAACGGCCACAATGACGCCGCCGCGCGCGACTTCATCCGGAAGCTCTACAAAAACGTGCCGGTGCTGGATTCCGGTGCGCGCGGTTCAACGGTGACATTTGCCCAGCGCGGCATTGGCGACGTGCTGCTCGCGTGGGAAAACGAGGCGCACCTCGCCCTCCAGGAATTCGGCGCGGACAAGTTCGACATCGTCACGCCGTCGTTGAGCATTCTCGCCGAGCCGCCAGTCGCCGTCGTGGACAAAAACGTGAAACGCCACGGCACGAAGGAAGTCGCGAAGGCGTATCTCGATTATCTCTATTCCGACGAAGGCCAGGAGATCGCGGCCAAGAATTTTTATCGGCCGCGCAACGAAACCATCGCTGCCAAATACGCCGCCAATTTCAACCAGGTCAAGCTCGTCAGCATTGACCAGGAATTCGGCGGCTGGGCCAAGGCGCAGCAGACGCACTTTGCCGATGGCGGCGTTTTTGACCAGATCTTCCAACCGCAAAACTAGATTGCGGTTTCTCCGAAGGGCGGCGGCCCGGGCACGTCGGGCCGCCGTCTCTCAAAAACAAACTCGACCACAAACTATGACCATCGCAGAAACATCTGCAAAATACGCGCGGCAAGCGCCACGGCAACAGCGTCGCTCCATCGCCGACCTGCTCGCGCCGCTCGAACAGATCGCCGCGAAATCGGCCAACCTCGTCGCCAATCACGACGCGCGCTTTGAAGTGGAAGGCGAGCGCTACGAACTGCCGCGCTACTTGTTCGTCGGCCCGCGCGGCGGTGACACGCCGATCCGCGTCGGCATTTTCGCGGGCATTCACGGCGACGAGCCGGAAGGCGTCCACGCGCTCGTCCAGTTCATCAAGCTGCTCGAAGCCCGGCCCGAACTCGCCGCCGGATATTATCTGTCGTTTTATCCGGTCTGCAATCCAACCGGCTTCGAGGACGGCACACGGTTTTCGCGCGGCGGAAAGGATTTGAACCGCGAGTTTTGGAAAAACTCCAGCGCGTCGGAAGTCCGGCTGCTGCAGGCCGAACTGCAATCGCGCTCGTTTCAAGGAATCATCTCGCTGCACACCGACGACACGAGCGACGGGTTTTACGGATTCGCCCACGGCGCGACGTTGACGAAGAATCTCATTGAACCCGCGCTGGTGGCGGCGGAAAAAATCCTGCCACGCGACGGGCGGCCGGTCATTGACGGCTTCAATGCGCGCAACGGCGTCATCCGCGACGGCTACGACGGCATCCTGTCCGCGCCGCCGAAAGTGCGTCCGCGCCCGTTTGAAATCATCCTGGAAACGCCAGCCACGCCGCCCGAGTATTTGAAGGAGCTGGCGTTCGTCGCCGCGCTCCAGACAATTTTGCTCGAATACAACAAGTTCATCGCCTACGCTCCGAACCTCTAAACCGTGGCGACCAAACGAATCTGGGCGGGAAAAATTCGCGTGCTGCCGGGCTTCAAACTGACGCTCGGCTTCACGCTTTTTTATTTGAGCCTGATCGTCCTCATCCCGCTGGCGGCGGTTTTTTGGAAAACCTCCATGCTGACCTGGCCGGAGTTCTGGCACACCGTCACCATGCCGACGGCGATGGCCTCATACCGACTGACTTTTGGCGCTTCCTTTTGCGCCGCGCTGGTGAATGCATTTTTTGGCCTGATCGTCGCGTGGGTGCTGGTGCGCTACGAATTTTTCGGCAAGAAAATCGTGGATGCGCTGGTGGATTTGCCGTTTGCGCTGCCCACGGCCGTCGCGGGCATCACACTGGCGGCGTTGTATTCAGATCATGGCTGGATTGGCCAGTTGCTGGCACCGCTCGGCATCAAGGCGGCCAACACCCAGACCGGCATTTTCATCGCGCTGACCTTCATCGGCCTGCCGTTCATCGTGCGGACGGTGCAACCAATTCTTGAAGACCTCGACCCGGAACTGGAAGAAGCCGCTTCCAGCCTGGGCGCAAGCCGCTGGCAGGTTTTCTGGCGCGTGATTCTGCCGATGCTCACACCCGCGCTGCTGACGGGCTTCGCACTGGCGTTCGCCCGCGCGCTGGGCGAATACGGCTCGGTCATTTTCATCGCCGGCAACATCCCGATGAAGACGCAGATCACGCCCGTCGTCATCATGCAGGAACTGGACATGTTTGATTACGCGAAGGCCACGGCCATCGCCGTCGTGATGCTGGTCGTGTCGTTCGTGCTGCTGCTCGCCATCAACGTGCTGCAATGGTGGACCAACCGCTACAATACCAACAACCTCGCATGACGCCGGTCGCGACCACTTTTCACACGCCCCATCAGGTGGTGCATCGCCGCACGACCAGCGAGCCGCCTGCGGTGCGGCGCTGGCTCATCGGCGTGGCGCTGGTGTTTTTGAGTTTGTTTTTGTTCCTGCCGCTGGTGTTCGTGTTCACGCAGGCGTTCGCCAAGGGCATCGGATTTTATTTTGAAACTCTGCGCGACCCGAACGCCTGGAGCGCCATCAAGCTGACGCTCACCGCGGCGGTCATCGCCGTGCCGCTGAACTGCGTCTTCGGCGTCGCCGCCGCGTGGGCGATTGCCAAGTTCGATTTCCCCGGCAAAAATGTTTTGCTCACGCTGATTGATTTGCCGTTCTCCGTTTCGCCGGTGATTGCGGGCTTGATTTACGTCCTCGTTTTCGGCGCGCAAGGCTGGCTGGGGCTTTACATGAACGCGGACAATCCGCATTTTCCGTGGCTGGCAAACTGGCTGAACGAACATAATATCAGGATCATCTTCGCCGTGCCGGGCATCGTGCTGGCGACGATCTTTGTCACGTTCCCGTTCGTCGCGCGCGAACTGATTCCGCTCATGCAGGCGCAGGGCCGCAGCGAGGAGGAGGCCGCCCGCGTGCTGGGGGCGAGCGGCTGGCAGACGTTCTGGCGCGTGACGGTGCCGAACATCAAGTGGGGTTTGATTTATGGCGTGATTTTGTGCAACGCCCGCGCGATGGGTGAGTTTGGTGCGATCGCGGTCGTCAGCGGCCGGATTCGCGGCCAGACCAACACCATTCCGCTGCACATCGAGGCGCTGTATGACGACTATAATTTCACCGGCGCCTTCGCCGTGGCGTCCTTGCTCGCGTTTCTCGCGCTTATCACGCTGGGCCTGAAAACGTGGGTGGAACACAAGAATGCCGCGCAAAACGAAACCGGAGCTGCCCCATGAGCGTCGAAGTCAAAAACGTCACCAAAAAATTCGGCAGCTTCACCGCGCTCGACAACGTGAGCCTCAAGGTCGAGTCCGGCGAACTCGTCGCGCTGCTCGGCCCGTCCGGCTCCGGCAAGACGACGCTGCTGCGCACCATCGCCGGCTTGGAGTTTCCCGACAATGCCGGCGAGGCGCAGGTTTTGTTTTACGGCGAGGACGTGACGCAGATTCCCGCCAGCGAGCGCAAGGCCGGCTTCGCGTTCCAGCATTACGCGCTGTTCCGGCACATGAGCGTGTTTGAAAACATCGCGTTCGGCTTGCGCGTCCGGCCCAAAACGACCCGCCCGCCGGAAAATGAAATCATCGCCCGCGTGGAAAAACTGTTGAAACTCATCCAGCTCGAACCGCTCGGCAAGCGGTTTCCGTCGCAGCTATCCGGCGGACAACGCCAGCGCGTCGCGCTTGCCCGCGCGCTCGCCGTGGAACCAAAAGTTCTCCTGCTTGACGAGCCGTTCGGCGCGCTCGACGCGAAGGTGCGCAAAGAATTGCGCCGCTGGCTCCGGCAGTTGCACGAGGAGATCCACATCACGACGCTGTTCGTGACGCACGACCAGGAGGAGGCGCTGGAGGTTTCCGACCGCGTGGCGATTTTGCGCGACGGCAGGATTGAGCAGATCGGCACGCCGGAGGAGATTTACGATCATCCCGCGTCGCCGTTCGTTTATGATTTTCTGGGCAACGTGAACCTGTTCAGCGGCCGTGTGCGCGAAGGTTCGGTGGTCATTGGCGAAACGGAATTTGCCGTGGAAGAATCCGTCCGTGGCGGGGACACGGACACCGTGGCATTCGTGCGTCCGCACGACATCCGCATCACGCGCGAGGCGAACGGCCAAAAGACGTTTCCCGCGCGCGTCGTCCGCTGCAATGCGGCCGGCCCGATGGCAAACCTGGATCTGGAGCGGCTCGACGGCGGTGGCCAGTTCACGGCGCAACTGGGCAAGGAGGAATTCCAGCAGTTGCAGTTGAAGGCGGGTGACCGGGTTTTTGTGGAGCTGAAGAACGTGAAAATCTTCCCGGAAGACTTTTCGATTTAGTTTCGGCCGGGATGGTTCGTTTTTCAGCGTGGCAAAAAAACATCGTTTTCTCGTCAGACAGCTTCGTGACATCTCACCGGCGATGTTCTTGCTTCGGCGCAGATTTTTGAAACCAGAACCGGACCGGCTTTGGAACGGGCACAAACTGGCGCAAAATTTGTTCAGGTTTTGGTAAAAGATGGTTGGTTCCAAGGCCCGGTTTTTGCGAACAATTATCGTCGGTAACTACGATAATTAATGTCGCAAAAACAAACAAAACTGCGGCAGTCGCTTCCCGCGAAGGGTGATTCAGGCCGGGGTTGTTTCCATTGCGGCGAGCCGTGCGCCGATGGCTCTTTTTTGCTGGAAGGAAAACCCTTCTGTTGTTTCGGCTGCCAGACGGTTTTCAGTTTGCTGCGCGAAAACGGACTGGAACAGTTTTACCAGTTGCAATCCGCCCCCGGCACGCGCATTCGTGCCGCGTCCGCCGCCGCCAAATGGGCGTTTCTCGACGACCCGGTGGTGGCGGAGAAACTTCTGGATTACGCGGACCATGCGCAGGCCAAGGTCACATTGCACCTGCCGGCCATCCACTGTGTCGCCTGCGTCTGGCTGCTGGAGAACCTGTTCAAGCTGCATCCCGGCGTGGGCAAATCCCAGGTGAACTTTGCGCGGCGCGAAGCGGCCATCACTTTCTCGCCGGGCAAGATCAAATTCAGCGAACTCGCCGCGCTGCTCGCGTCCATCGGCTACGAGCCGCAGTTCACGCTGGGCGGGACGGAGAAAGCCAAACCTTCGCCGCTGGCCAAAAAAACGTGGCTGCAAATCGGCCTTGCCGCGTTCGGCTTCGGCAACATCATGCTGATGTCGCTGCCGTTTTACTTCGGTCTCGACACGTTCAACGGCCCGTGGTTCAAGGCGCTGGCGGGCTGGCTGGGCCTGGCAATGACCTTGCCGGTAGTCGCGTTCAGCGCGTCCGATTTCTGGCGCACCGCGTGGTTCAGCCTGCGCCAGCGCCGGCTGACGATGGAAGTGCCCATCGCGCTCGGTCTCGCGGCTATCTATCTGTCGAGCGTGTGGGAGGTGCTTTCCCGGCGCGGCCCCGGCTACTGCGATTCGCTGTGCGGCCTGATTTTCTTCCTGCTCTGCGGCCGGCTGTTCCAGAAAAAAACCTATGACCGGCTCACATTTGACCGTGATTACAAAGGCTTTTTCCCGTTGTCCGTGATGCGCAAAACGGTGGCGGGCGAGGAGGCGGTTGCCATTTCTCGACTGCTAGTCGGCGACAAAATCATTTTGCGCAACGGCGAATTATTGCCGGCGGATGCCAGGCTGGTCGGCGGCGAGGCATATATGGATTACAGCTTCGTGACCGGCGAATCCGAGCCGGTTGTGTGCGAAGCCGTCCGGCATCTTTACGCCGGCGGCCGGCAGGTGGGCGGTGCCATTGAAGTTGAGACGGTCAAGCCCGTTGCCCAAAGCTACCTCGCGACGCTGTGGAACCACGAGGCGTTCCGCAAAAATCGCGATCACGATCTCGACTCGCTCACGAACCGCTACAGCCAGCGGTTCACCAAGCTGGTCATCGGCGTGGCGCTGGCAACGGAGGTGTTCTGGATTTTCGCGGATGCGCCGAAGGCGTTGAAGGCCTTCACGTCCGTGCTGATTGTCGCCTGTCCGTGCGCGCTGGCGCTGGCCGCGCCGCTCACTCACGGAACGGCGCAGCGGATTCTGGCGCGACGGAAAATCTTTTTGAAAAATGCGCTGGTCATTGAGCACATGGCCGAGGTGGACACCATCGTGCTTGACAAAACCGGCACGCTGACGACAGCGGGTGCGGGCGGCGTGGCATTTCAAAGCGCGAAGTGCGAAGTGCAAAGTGCGGAATTGTCGGTGGAAGAAGGCGCTTGGATTGCCTCGCTCGCGCGGCACTCGACGCATCCGAATTCGGTCCGCATCGCGAAGGCGCTCGGCGCAGCAAACCTGCCGGTAGCCGGTTTCAAGGAATCACCGGGTTGTGGCATTGAAGGCGAGATTGCCGGCCACAAGATTTTACTCGGCTCGCGCGCGTGGCTGGAACAGTGCGGCGTTGCGGCTCGCGAGGACGCTCGCCCCACCAGTGGCAGTGCCGTTTGCGTGGCGATTGATGGGAGTTTGCGCGGCGCGTTTGCGCTGGAGAATTCGCTGCGGCCGGAAGTGGCGCAGCTCCTTTCGCAGTTGGGCGACCGGTTTGAACTGGCGCTGTTGAGCGGCGACAACGAGCGCGAGGCGGTGCGGTTCAAAAAACTTTTCGGCGAGCGCGCCCTCCTGAAATTCAACCAAAGCCCGGCGGACAAACTGAATTTTGTCCGCGAACTCCAGTCGCGCGGGCGCAAGGTGATGATGGTCGGCGACGGCTTGAACGACGCGGGCGCGCTGAAACAGGCGGAGGTCGGGGTGGCGGTCGTCGAGCAGATCGGGATTTTCTCGCCGGCGAGCGACGTGATTTTGGACGCGGCGGAATTGCCGCGCCTGGCGCGGGTTTTGGAATTTTCACGGCAGGGGGCGCGGGTGGTGCGTGCCGGCTTTGTCATCTCGGCGGTTTACAATCTGGTCGGCGTGAGCATCGCGGCGGCGGGACTGCTGGCGCCCATTGTCTGCGCGATTCTGATGCCGCTGAGTTCGGCAACCGTTGTGGCCTTTGCCTGCGGCGCGACGGCGTGGCTCGGACGGCGGTTGCAGGTTGATAAGTTGCCAGTTGAAGGCTCGGTTCGCCATAACCTTCAACCTTCAGCCTTCAACCTTCAACCCATTGCAAAGGAGGCCGCATGAGCGTCGTTATCATTTTGATCGTCGCGAGTCTGGCGGTGGCGCTGCTGTTTCTGGCGGGCTTCGTCTGGGCGGTGCGCAGCGGGCAATACGAGGACACGCTGACACCATCGCTGCGCGTGCTGGCGGAAGATCCGGCGCAAACAAAACAAAATCCAATTTCCGAAACTAAATCATCAAACCAATGAATACAAACGTAGAAACCTTCAAATACGATAACCGGATCGTGCGCGCGTTTGCCATCGCGACGGTCATCTGGGGCATTGTCGGCATGCTCGTCGGCATCCTAGCGGCGGTGGAATTATTTTTTCCCGGCGCGAACCTGAACCTCCAGTTCATCACCTTTGGCCGCATCCGGCCGCTGCACACGAACGCGGTGATTTTTGCCTTCGTCGGCAACGGGATGTTCATGGGCATTTACTATTCACTGCAACGCCTGTGCAAGGCGCGCATGTTCAGCGACTGGTTGAGTTGGTTCAATTTCTGGGGCTGGCAAACCATCATCGTCGCGGCGGCGGTGACGCTGCCGCTCGGCTTCACGACGAGCAAGGAATACGCGGAACTCGAATGGCCGATCAAAATCGCCATCACCATCGTCTGGGTGGCGTTCGCGGTGAATTTGTTCGGCACCATCGTCAAGCGCCGAGAAAAACACATGTATGTGGCGATTTGGTTTTACATCGCTACGGTCGTCACAGTCGCGGTGCTGCACATCACGAACTCGATGACGATGCCGGCGGGTCTGTTCAAGAGCTATTCGATGTATGCCGGCGTGCAGGACGCGCTGGTGCAATGGTGGTATGGCCACAACGCCGTGGCGTTCTTCCTGACGACGCCGTATCTCGGCCTGATGTATTATTTCCTGCCGAAGGCGGCGAATCGTCCGGTGTTTTCGTATCGGCTTTCGATAATTCATTTTTGGGCGCTGGTATTTCTTTACATCTGGGCGGGGCCGCATCATCTGCTTTATTCCGCGCTGCCGGACTGGGCGCAGTCGCTGGGAATGGTGTTCTCATTGATGCTCATCGCGCCGAGTTGGGGCGGCATGTTGAACGGTCTGCTCACGTTGCGCGGTGCATGGGACAAGGTGCGGCAGGATCCGGTGCTGAAATTCATGGTGGTCGCCGTGACGGCTTATGGCATGGCGACGCTGGAAGGACCGCTACTTTCCATCAAGACGGTGAACTCGCTGTCACATTACACGGACTGGACCATCGCGCACGTCCATGTCGGCGCGATGGGCTGGAACGGTTTTCTGACGTTCTCGATGCTTTATTATCTTTTTCCGCGACTATACAAAACGCAATTGTGGTCCACGAAGATGGCGAACTATCATTTCTGGATCGGGCTGCTCGGCATGATTTTTTATGTCATCCCA
>Ga0302320_10019176_pt1 | contig 13745 bp, 12 predicted proteins | sample Bog_T0_3_FD_202130 | JGI IMG/M metagenome (GOLD analysis project Ga0302320, IMG submission 202130) | Peat permafrost microbial communities from Stordalen Mire near Abisko, Sweden - Bog_T0_3 | ecosystem: Environmental > Terrestrial > Soil > Wetlands > Peat | place: Sweden: Abisko, Stordalen Mire... | reverse complement strand
GCCCAGGGCCGCGACGATCGGAACATAGCGAATAAAATGGATGGTGTCGCCGATACCCTGTTCGGAATAGAGCACAATGGATCGGCCCCCGATTTCCCGTCCGTCCCAAGCCGGCTGCTTGAACGCGGGCCGTTTGCCGGGCGCGCCCGGCCGGATCCAGCGCGCTTCGTATTCCGCCCAGCCGCGGAGAAAATCGCCGCTGGCGAGCAACGCAAAGGACAGGTTGTAGCGGGTATTGGCGTTATCGGGATTGCGGGCCAGCACTTGGTCGAACACCTGGATGGCCTCGGGAAGCCGCCCCTGACCCAACAACGCATTGCCCAGGCTGTTCCAGGCGGTGTGATTATCCGGCTGCCGCTGCAAAGAGCGGCGCGCGAACTCTTCGGCGCGGACAAAGTCACAGCACTTCTCCAAGGCGGCGGAGACAGTGTTGAGCAATTCGGCATCCGGCTGCGGCTCCTGGCGGAGCGCCAGCTCCAGGCTGGCCATGGCTTCGTCGCCGCGTTCCAACTTGGTCAAGGCCGTCCCGAGCTGGGCGTGAATGCCCGGCAAATTCGGCTGTAGTTCCATGGCTTTGCGGCTGAGCGCCACGGCTTCTTCATACCGCCCGAGGGCCAACATGATGCTGCCCCCCGTCCGCTGCGCCAGGGCGTCCGTCGGCGCGAACTTGATCGCCCGTTGAATCCAAATTAAAGCCTGCTCATGCCGGCCCAGCTGCTGTTCGATCAAGGCACCATAGCTCAAGGCCAGAATGTTCGCCGGTTCGCGGCGAATCACCTGCGCACACAAAGTCGTGGCTCGTTCGAAATTGCCCGTCTCAAATGCTGTGACTGCGTTTTGGAGAAGTCGAATTGTTTTGGACATACCTCGCGGATACACCGCCATCAACTGCAAGTGGGCGATTCAAAACCAGCAATCGGCCAATTCGGGCGAACACCGTCATTTTGAACTTGGAGTTTAGACCAGCGTCCCCCCAAGTCCAAGATTTTTTCGGGGATTACCCGGCGCGGGAGCGCCCAAACGCCCAAGTTTAGCCTGCTCGAACTGGTCGAAACGAAATTAGCAACTTTAGTCCATGGTAAAAACTATCTTGCCGCGAGCGGGGCGACTGGCTATCAAACCTCATGGATTCTCGGGAAGCGTTCATCGCGTTGAACATGGTCGAGCACGTCGGCCCGGTGCGTGCGCGGCTGCTGCTCGAACATTTCGGCGAGGCGCCGAAAATCCTCACCGCCGCCAAATCTGCATTGCTTCGCGTCCGCAACATCGGCGCGGAAACCGCCGAGGCGATTTCCAACTGGGAAAAATCCGTGGACCTTGCGGGCGAATTGAAACGCATCGCGGATTTTGGCTGCCACGTTTTAATTTCCTCGGACGAAAATTATCCGGCATCGCTGCGCGAGATTTACGATCCGCCGCTCGTTATTTATGTTCGGGGAAATCTGACCCCGAAGGACAAGAACGCCGTGGCGATGGTCGGCTCGCGGACGACCACACATTACGGCATCGAGACCGCCCGCAAGCTGGCGTATCAGCTCGCCTACACCGGCGTCACCGTGGTGAGCGGCGGCGCGCGCGGCATCGATACGGCGGCACATCAGGGCGCGCTGAGCGGCAAGGGCCGCACGATTGCGGTCTTGGGCACGGGAATAAATTTAATTTTTCCAACCGAGAATGCGGAGCTGTTCGAACGCATCGCGGCGAACGGCGCGGTCATTACACAATTTCCGTTCAACCGGCCGGCGGACAAGCAATCGTTTCCCATCCGCAACCGCATCGTGGCGGGGATGACCTTGGGCACCGTCGTGGTGGAGGCAAACCTTTCCAGCGGCGCGCTCATCACGGCGAATTTCGCGACGGAATATGGCCGGCAGATTTTCGCCGTGCCCGGCAGAATTGACTCGCCACGCAGCAAGGGCTGCCACGACCTCATCAAAAAAGGCGCGAAGCTGTGCGAAGGCGTCGAGGATATCTTGAGCGAGTTCGAATATTTATTTCCGGCGAGCAATCGTCCGTCGTCGCCCGGCGAGACCGGCGTTTTGCCCGCGCTGGAACTTTCCGAAAACGAACGGCTCGTCTATGATTCGTTGAGCCGCGAGGAAATGTCCATTGACGAGGTGATCCGGGCGAGTGGGTTGCCGAGTTCGGCAGCAAGCGTGGCATTGTTCAGTCTGGAGATGAAACGGCTGGTGAAGCCGTTGCCGGGAAAAATGTTCGTGCGGAACAATTGAGCCCGGGTCGTCATCAGCAAAATCGCCAGCCGGCTTTGGGTGATTAAAATTACGAATAGGAGATTGTCGGCTTGCTTGGTTGGTTTCAATGAATTAGAAACTACGGCGTCAGGAAGATTTTATGGCGACTTACACCATCATTGGCGGCGACCAGAAGGAATACGGCCCGATCACGGCGGATGACGTGCGGCAGTGGATCGCGGAGGGCCGGCTTAACGAAAAAACCCTTGTGAAAGCGGAAAGCGACGCGGAATTTCGCGCGCTGGAAAAATTTCCCGAGTTCGCCGACGCCTTTGCGCCCAAAGCGCCGGCACCGAGTGTGCCGCCGATCTTCGTCGGCCCGATCGGTGGCGCCACAATTTCGGAGGGCGATTATGAACTCGATCTGGGCGGCTGCATCAGCCGGGGCTGGGAGCTGGTGAAAAACAACCTGGCGTTGCTGTTCGTCGGCACGCTGGTCTATATGCTCATCGAAGGCGCCATCGGCGCGGTGGCGCAAATCCCGATCATCGGCGCGGCGGCTTCCATCGCAAACTTCATCATTGCCGGACCGTTGATGGGCGGCGTGTTCTACCTGTTCCTCCGCGCCATCCGCGGCGAGTCGGCGGAGATGGGCGACATTTTTTCCGGCTTCCGGCGCGCATTTGGCCACCTTTTTCTTGCCACGCTGGTTCAGGGTTTGCTGGTTGGGTTGTGCCTGCTGCCGTTCATCATCGTGCTGATCGTGAAAATCATTCCGCTCGCCCCCCACTTGCAACATTTGCAGGCCGGCACGCCGCCCGATCATGATACGGTGGTGGCGCTGGAGTCCGTGTTGCTGGCGTGCCTGCCGGTGCTGCTGGTCTGCGCCATTCCCGCCACCTATCTGGCCGTGTGCTGGAAATTCACGCTGCCGCTCATCGTGGACCGGCAACTGGATTTTTGGACAGCGATGGGAACCAGCCGCCGGCAGGTTCGGAAACACTGGTGGCTCGTCTTCGGGCTGACAATTTTGATTTCGCTGCTCAATCTTCTGGGGCTTTGCCTGTGCTGTGTCGGCGTGTTGTTCACCTTTCCCGTCGGGATCGCGGCGCTGATGTTTGCCTATGAAACTATTTTCTCCGAAGGGCAAACCCCTTAGCCGCGCCACCGCCCGGAACGCCGCGCTGCTCAACCTGCTCGCCACGCCCGGCCTCGGCTCGCTGCTGGGCCGGCGCTGGATCGCAGGCGGCGGACAACTACTGCTGGCGGTCGCCGGATTCACGCTGTTCCTAGTCTGGTTCGTCAAACAAATGACCCAGTTTTATGGCCAAATCAGCGGCAACGTCGAAGTGCGCCCCATCGGCAACTTTTTGGTGGCTGGCCTGATTTTGTTTGGCCTCGCGTGGCTTTGGTCGGCGGTGACCAGTTTCAGCCTGATGCACGAAGCCTCGACGGGCAAACAGCGGTCGCTCGAAAATTTCGCCGCGCCGCCGGTGCAAAAACTCGCCGAATCGAAAATCCCCGCCGCGCTCGCCACGATTCCCAACTGGCAGTTGAACGACGGGAAAATCACGCGCACATTTCAGTTCAAGGATTTTCCCGTCGCGATCAAATTTGTGGAGGTCGTCGCCGCGCTCGCCGAGCAGGCATGGCACCATCCAGACATTGACATCCGCTGGAACAAGGTGACGCTCGCGCTCACCACACACGATGCGGGCGGCCTGACGGAAAAAGATTTCGCGCTGGCGCGGCAGTTCGACAAATTGTGATGCGCGAAAATGTGGTGGGGCGAGCGTCCGCGCGAGCCGGCTCGTCAGGAGCCTCGCTCCACCAAAACATTTCAGCGCGGAACGGTCGCGGGAACGGTCGGTGGCGGCGTTCCATTTGCCGGCAGGCGCGGCGTGCGGCCGAGCCAGATGCCCTGGCCGCTGTATTTCCATTCCAGTTGCGGAATGCCCGGCGATGCGCCGCTGCCTCCACGAATGACGAGCCGGTCAGCCGGCTGCATTTTTTGGATCCACGGCACGTAACATTTCACGTTGCCGAGATTCCACAGCACGCTGTGATAGACTTCAAAATCTTCCTTGGGCATCCAGGTCGGCTCGAAGCCCAACATGTAACGCCAGTCGCCGGTCGGATTTTTGAAGAAGGTCTGGTAAAACAGCGTCATGTCCGCCGTGTAAAAAATGCCGCCGTGGTCCGGCATCCAGCCGGCAATCTCGGGATTATCGGCGGTGATATAGCGGTCGGACAATGTCTGCGACCACCGGCTGTGCGCGTCGTTCGTGACGCACAGAAACGTCGCGGCGGCCAGCCCCAGCGTTAGTCCGAGCCGCTTGAAGGAGTTTTCCGCGAACCGCGCCAGCAGGAGTGATTGCAAATCCCAGGTCATCAAAACCATCAACGCCGGCCAGCCCCAGTCATCCCAGAACCGCGCCACTTTGAAGCCGAGCACCCAGCAGAGACACGTCAGCCAGAACGCGGGATTTTTCGGCAGAGGAATGGAATTTAATTTTGCCAGTTGGCGCAGAACGAGCAGACCGCCCAAAATCACCAAGGCGAGAATATTGCCGTCAAACGGCTGCAATTCCGTCACCATCGTGCGCGTGGTGGCGTGTGCGCCGACCGCGAGCAGCGCAAGCTTGAATGCCTGCAATGGATATTCAAACGGATGGCCCGTGAGTGCGCTGCCGATGAAAACGCCGATGGCCCAGCAAAAGCCAAGGCTAACGGCCCAGCGAACTGCGCCCGCCAAAACAAAGGCACCGAGCAACAACACCCAGAGATACCAGACGCCGTGGATGAATGTGCCGAGTGCAAACAACGCGGTCGCCAGCAGTAGCATCCACGTCTTCGGCGGAGCGGAACCAAACCTCTGCCACATAAAAAGCAGCGAAAGCAGCACCGTGAACGTGACCAGATACGGCCGCCCCAGCGTCATGCGCCCGCAAACTGCGGCCACCAGCGTTGCCAGCATCAGAGTAATCAACCACGCTTCCGGTCGTTTCAGCCACGGCAACGCCGACCAGCCGACGAGGATGAACATCGCCACGACGGAGAAAATGACGAGCGACTCGGCGTTCCAATTGGTCCAGAGATGGATTTTTCCCAGCAGCAGGTTCCAACCGAATTCGTGGTCAATTTTATAAACGTCATTCAGCACGAGGATTTGCGACCACGATTTGTCGCTCACGGCTTTGGCCGCGTGGCGCAACGTGTCGTCACCGGGCAAGTAGCCGTAGCCGATGATTTTTAGCGGCATCGCGAGGATGACGAGAATGACAATTGCCCAAACGGCGAGCGGAACGTAACGCTTGAGCGGATCGAAGGGCGAGGATTGGGATGGGCCGTCGGTCATTGGCGCGAATCAAAACACTTCCGGCACGCCTTCGTCGAGAATTTTTATCTGCCGCGTCAGGTTTTGTTCCCGGGCGATCTGTCGGAGCCAGCGCGGCGGCTCGTCCAGATCCTCGAACGACAGCTTGAACGTGCCATAATGCATCGGCACAAAATATTTTGCGCCGAGCTCCTTGAACGCCTTCACCGCCTCGTCCGGCCCCATGTGGACGCGGCGGAACGATTCGGGGAAATACGCGCCGATCGGCAGCAGCGCGATCTCCGGTGAAAGTTTTTTCCCGATGAGCTTGAACCCGTCGAAATACGCGCTGTCGCCGGCGTGATAAATTTTCCGGCCCTGATGCTCCAATACGAATCCGCCGTAGCCGCGATGGCTGTCACGCAGCGTGCGCGCGCCCCAATGTTTGCTCGGCGTGAACGTCACCTTCCAGTTGCCCGGCGAAAAACTTTCCCAGTGGTCCAGCTCGATGACGCGCGCAAAGCCGAGGTCGTGCGCGAGGTCGCCGACGCCGCGCGGCATGATGCCGATTTTCGGGTGCGGCAGTTTGCGCAATGTCGGCTTGTGGAAATGATCGAAGTGCGCGTGCGTCAGCAGCACGAGATCAATCGGCGGCAGATCCTTGATTTTAAAACCGGCGCGCTTGATGCGCTTCAGCAGAAAAAGCCAGTTCGCAAAATTCGGATCAATCAACACATTCAAGTCCGTGAATTGAATGAGAAACGAGGCGTGGCCGATCCAAGTGATGGCGACTTCGCCCGATTTGAGCTTGGGAAAAACCGGCCGCTGCTGTTCGCCGTGGCGCGGCGTGAGCAACGCCTTCCAGACCAGCTCGCGGAAAAACGTGGCGGGATTGAAATGCTTCGCCGGCGTCAGATCCTTGAACGAACGCGGCAGCCGCCGGCGCGGGGCGGTTTTGAATGAAGCCGGTTTGGTCATAAAACTATCGGAAATACTATCCGTTTCGCAATTTGAATAAAATCAAAATCCGCGCGTCAGACTCTTTGAACGCAACGAAAGGTTCAAATATGAAAAAAATGATTCTGACTGGAACGGTGATTCTCGGGCTCGCCGCTGCAAACCTGCAAACCGCCCGCGCGAACGACTGCGGCTGGGCGACCGTCGGCAAGGTGCTGACCGGCGTGGCGGTTGTCGGCTTGGTCGCTGCCGCCGTTGACAGCCACGCGCAATGCCACGTGAATTATTCCTGCCCCGCGCCGGCGTGCAATGTCACCTACTATCCCGCACCCGCACCGCAGGTGGTTTACTGTCCGCCGCCCATCGTGGTCTGCCGCGGACCGGCGGTGTTTTATACGGCGCATAATCGCTGGAGCAACGGCTGTGGTTACCGGCATGAACGCTGGTAGCCCGCGAGGAACCGGGAACGCGACCCGCCGGATGTTTTCATCCGGCGGGTTTTGATTTTCCGTCGGGCTGGACTTTACAACCGGATAAAATCCGCCAATCTGCCCGCATGAAAACGAGCCTAATTGCCCTGCTCATTCTCTGCCTCGGCTTTTCACTGGTGACCGCAAACGCGGCGACTTCCAACCCGCCAACCGCAAACAATAACAATCCGGGCGAACAAATTGCGCAGACGATTTCCCTCATCACCGGCGTGGCGATTTCGCCGCTGATGGGCGTCAGCGCCGTCGGCGCGTGGCAATGGTGGCAGGCCAAAACGCCAGAGCAAAAAGCGAAGCTGCCGTGGTTTGCCAACCCGTATTTTTGGATTCCGGCGCTGTTGTTGGTCAGCGCGTGTGCCGTTAAAGATTGCACTGGCATCGTGCTGCCGCCGCTGGTGAAAAAACCGTTCGATGTGGCGGAAACCATCGAGCACAAGGTCAGCGGCCTCGTCGCCACCGGCGCGTTCGTGCCGATTGCGGCCTCGATTTTTCACGCCAGCGGCAACGACCACGGCGCATCGTTGAGTTCGCTCGGCTTTGCGGCGATTGATTTGTCGTGGCTTTACAATGCGCTGATGATTCCGTTCGCGATGGCGGCGTTCTTCATCGTGTTCCTCGCGTCCAACGCCATCAACATCCTCATTCTCATCAGCCCGTTCGGCGCGGTGGACGCGGCGCTCAAGGCGTTCCGCACGTCCATCATCGCGAGTGTCGCCCTCACCTCGTTTGCGAATCCGTGGATCGGCGCGGCGTGGGCGCTCATCATCATCCTGTTTTCCTGGCTCATCGCCGGCTGGTCGTTCCGGCTCTCGCACTTTGGACTTTCGTTCATCTGGGATTTTGTCACGCGCCGCTGCAACCGCTTTAAGCCGGACCCGACGGTGAACAAGCTGTTTCTCGGCCGGAAAATTGACTACGTTCCCGCGCGCACCTACGGCCGGTTGAGCCGCGACGACAAGGGAAATCTCGTTTTGAAATACCGTCCGTGGCTGGTGCTGGCCGAACGCACACTCACGCTGCCCGCGACCCAATACGCCGCCGGCAAGGGTGTGTTTTTCTCGGAAATTTTGCAGCTCGACGGCGACAACGCCCGGATCGCGCTGCTGCTGCCGCCGCGTTACCGCGGGCACGAATTGGAGCTGGTCGCCATTTACGGCCTGACCGGCGTGCGCGACACCGGCCTGCTGGCCGCGTGGTCGTGGTTCAAGTCCATGCTCGGTTTCAAAACCAAAATTCCCGCAAGTTGACTTTAACCGCCGGGCGCGTTCGACTTGTTTGAAAATTAAAATGTCGCGCGAAGAGAGCGAAAAAATTTGCAGCCTGTCTAGGTGTTAGGCCGCGTTTTTAAATAATAATCCCCAAAGTTCATGAATGCAAAAAATGTAAACCATAGAGGAATCAGGGAAAATGCCACATAAAACAACACTGTCATCCAATACATAAACGGCTCCGAGTCCCGTAAAAACCCCCTACTGCTGCTTATTTTCATGAGATTGATTCTATAGATTCGAGCAGCGCCCGTTTTCAAAAAACCGAACAAGACATAGGCAAACGCGGAAGTTACCAGCAAAACAATAACCGTCACGATTGAAGTCCAAAACAAAAGGCTTGCGTTAGAATGGGTCATAAACGTTCTGTGGCCTATCCTGTTTTACGATTTTGACTTTGCTCCCGGCAAAATCATTTTTCAAGTGTTTTCGCTCCGCGCTTTTTTTAACCGCGAAATACACGAAATACGCGAACGGGGAAAACAATTTTATTTTCGCGTATTTGGCGTATTTCGCGGTCAACCCGTTTCTTTCAATTTGTGCCGCCGCCGGTTCGTGTTAAAATTTCCGCGTGAACAAACTGGCAAAGCAGCTTGATAAATTTCTCCGCAAAAAACCGAAGCTCGGCAAAAATGTTTTCGTCGCCAGCACCGCGACCGTCATCGGCGACGTGACGCTCGGCGCACATGCGAGCGTGTGGTATGGCGCGGTGTTGCGCGGCGACATCAACCGCATCGTCGTCGGCCACCACTCGAACATCCAGGACAACGCCGTGCTGCATCTCGCGGACGATTTTCCGTGCGTGCTCGGCAACTGGGTCACCGTCGGCCACGGCGCGATCGTCCACGCCTGCACCATCGGCGACGAATGCCTCGTCGGCATGGGCGCGGTGATTTTGGACGGCGCGGTCATCGGCAAACAATCCATCATCGGCGCGAAGGCGCTGGTGACGCAGGGCACGAAAATCCCGCCCGGCTCGCTCGTGCTCGGCGCGCCGGCAAAAGTCGTCCGCAAATTGTCCAAGGCAGAGCGCGCCGGACTGAAATGGTGGGCGGAGAAATATGTGGACAACGGCGCGTATTGCCTGAAGCACGGAATCAATATTCAAAAGGGGAGCGACGCCGGCCAGTGAGTTGGAACGGAATTGGATCAACGGGGTGGTCGTTACCAGGCCGGGATGGATTTTGCTCTGCTGCCGGCCAGTGCATTATTTTCATATAATTTTGCAAAAGAACACGGTGTCACCCGCGCTGGTTTTATGTGAGATTAGGCCATACAAACAAAGCTATGAGCCAATATTTACCGCTGGGCAAATTTTCCTTCGGTTTGGGCGACCGGTTTGCGCATCAGGGCAAGGCGCAATTGCGCGCCTGCGTCCGCGCCACGGAACTCGGTGCCGTTTTCGTCCCGGTCTGGAACAAGTCCAACCGCGAACACACCTTTATCGGCAGCGACCCGTCCGGCACGCGCGCCGAAGCGGACGCGGCGGTGAAGGCGCTCGGCTGGAACCAGCCGTATCATGTGGATGCCGACCACATCCGGCTGGAGACGGTGGACCGCTTCATTCCGCATTCGGATTTTTACACGATTGACGTGGCCGACAGCATCGGCCAGCCCGCGAGCGCGGCGGCCGTGACGGCGTTCGTGGACCGCCATCCTGAACTCATCGGCACGGTTTCCATCCCGCACATTGATCATCCGTTTGCGATTTCGCGTGCGGAAGTTGAGCGTGTCGCCAATAAGTTTTTGCTCGCCACACTGGACGCGGGGAAAATCTACCAGCACATCGTCAAGGCCAAGGGCGCGGCGAATTTCATCACGGAAGTTTCGATGGACGAAACCGACAGTCCGCAGACGCCGCCGGAACTTTTGATCATTCTCGCCGCGCTGGCCGACCAGAAAATCCCCATTCAGACCATCGCGCCGAAGTTCACCGGCCGCTTCAACAAAGGCGTGGATTATGTCGGCGACGTGACGCAGTTTGAAAAGGAATTCAACGAGGATCTCGCCGTCATCGCGTTTGCCATCCAGAAATACGGCCTGCCGCCGTCGCTCAAGCTGAGCGTGCATTCGGGCAGCGACAAGTTTTCCATCTACGAACCGATGCGCCGCGCGCTGAAGAAATTTGACGCGGGCGTGCATATCAAGACCGCCGGCACGACCTGGCTGGAGGAGCTGATCGGCCTGGCGGAGGCGGGCGGCGACGGGCTGGAAATCGCGAAGGAGATTTACGCCTACGCCATCCAGCACGTGGACGAATTCTGCGCGCCGTATGCCAGCGTGATTGACATTGATAAAAAGAAGCTGCCGACGACGGCCGTTGTGGGCGGCTGGAATTCCAAGCAGTTCACCGACGCGCTGCGCCACGACCAGAACAATCCGGGCTACAATGCGAGCTTCCGGCAGTTGCTGCATGTCAGCTTCAAGGTGGCGGCGAAAATGGGCGACCGCTACCTGAATGCGCTGAAGAAACACGAGGACGTGGTCGCGAAAAATGTGACGGAAAACCTGTTCGAGCGGCACATGAAACCGCTGCTGCTGGGCCAGGTGAAAACCGTGCCGCCGGTGCGTGCGCCGCAGCGCGTGGCGGTTCCGGCGTGAAGCCGCCGCAAATTATTTTGCCGGCAGCTTTTCGTTGAGCCAGCGGATGATTTTTGCTGGAAAGTTCGGATCAAATTTCTCCCAGTCGGCGAGGCGATGCTGCACGTTTGTCAGCATGAGCAGATCGCAGGCAAAGCCGGCCGCCTGCAAGCGTGCCTGGAAATTCTGCGTCAAGTTGTAGGCCACCGTTTCGTCATCCAAAAATTCCCAACCTAGCAGATTGGTCATCGAGAACCAATTTTCCAAGCCGCCGCGATGCTGCGCGTCCGCGACCAAATCCGTCGGCGGTGCGAGCCCGACAACCGCCTGCACCGGCGTGCCGGTGGTTGCCGACATCGCGGCGAGCAGCGCGAGCTGGCCGCTGGCGGAATAGCCCAGCAGCGCGATGCGGTTCGGATTACCCTTGAATTCGGCGGCGTGCCGTTTCACCCAGCGGACTGCCGTTTGCACGTCTTCAAAACACGCCGGCCAGCGGTTCGTTGGCGCAAGCCGGTAATTGATCGTGAACCAGCAAAAATTAGTCGCGACTAGCGCGAACACCGGCACGATGTCCGTTTCCTTGTCGCCGGAGGTCCAGCCGCCGCCGTGAACGAGGATCGCCACGGGAAATTTTCCGTCACCCGCCGGAACGTGCGCGTCGAGGAATAATTTTTCGCCGCCAGCTCGCTGTATTCAAGATTCATCCGGAACGGCGCGGTGCCGTCAGCGGCGACGAACAGATTGGTCTGCGCCCGCAAAGGCTCATCCAAAAAAATCCCGGCGGCCAGCGCAAGGAATAACAAGCGGTTCAATGGACAAATTAAAGAAAGGAAGTTAACTCCCGCCGAGTTTATTTTTTTTTGGTAGGCCGTAGGTCAGGCCGAGCACCGGGGTTTTATCGCGGAATTTTTTGGCTGACATCCCGATGACGCGCTTGATGGCGATGCAAAAACTATTAGCGCTCTGGTAGCCGCACATCCCGGCGACCGTCTCGATTTTATGGCTTGAAGTAATCAGCAGATGTTTGGCCCGGTCAATCCGCACGCGCTGCAGTTCCTGGCCCGGCGTCCGGCCGAGGTGTTCCAGGAAGGCCATGTGCAGGCCGCGCCGCGACATCGCGGCGACGCCGACCAGATCCTTGACGCAGATGGGTTCGTGGCTGTGCTCCCAGATGTGGCGCAGGCTGCGGGCCACGCCCTGATGCGCGATGGTCAGGATATCGCTGCTCTTGCGGGCTACCACGCCCACGGCGGGAATGCGAACGGGCTGGGCGGGCGCTGGCTTGCCGTGCATCAAATCGTCGAGCAGTTCCGCGCCGCGATAGCCGAGGGTTTCCAGATTGGTGTCCACGCTGGAGATGGGCGTGCGCATGGCGTCGGGCGCCAGCAGGTAATTTTCCGCGCCGATGATGGCGACCTGTTCGGGAATGGCGATGCCGGCGCTCTCGCATGATTCGAGTACGTCGAGCGCCTGCTGGTCGTTCGCGGCAAAGACCGCGAGCGGCTTGGGCGCCTTTTTCATTTCCGCTGCGAGCCATTTGCGTTTTTGTTTCCACTCATTCCGGCCGGTGGTGAACGCCGCCGACGTGTGCCAGCGCAGCCAAGTGGCGTAGTGGCCGGCGTGTTTCAGGGCGTCGAGAAAACCTGCGCCGCGCTCCTCGTAGGACCAGTTGTCGCTGTTGCTGTAGAACAGAAAATGGGTGAAGCCGCGTGTCAAAAAATGGTCGGCCACCAGTTGCGCGGCATGGGCGTGATCCTCCAGCACGCGGGGAAATTTCAGTTGCGGCCGCCGCAGGCTGAAATCCACCGTCGGCCGGTTGATGCCCCTGACAAATTCCGCGAGGTCGTCGCCCGCGCCGAGCCAGGCCAGCACGCCGTCGCCTTCCCAGCCCCAGGGAATCACCTTTTCGCGGGCCAGGTCGGCGTAGAGATGCCAGCCGTGCTCGCGTGCATATTTATCAATGCCCTGATGCAACCGGTAGTCATACCAGCCGAGTGCCAGGAGGACGCGCTTTTGTCGTTTAGGCATGGACAGGGATGAAACACTAAATCAAACGGCCCGTTTTTCAAGTGAATTGCCCAGCCTCGTGTTTTTTGGGGAAAGTCTGGAATGCAATTAAGCCCCTTTGGGAAGCCGGTCGAAATGCGCAAATTTCAAATCTCTTTGCAAACATAAGGGGCTGACAGGATGGGAAACCGTGATAGTGCTTATAATCCATGAACAACCGTGCGTAACGCCGTCCACCTTGACCGGTTCAGTCTTGTTCCTGACCAACGGCGTCGCGTTCGACAGCGAGGCGTTGTCCAGTGGCTCTGCGACCAGCGTATCCACGACGCTGCTGCCGCGCGGCACGAACATCATCACCGCGCGATATTCGGGAACTGCCAACTACTCGCCCAGCAATAATGGCTTAAGCCAGGTTGTGACCAACAATCCGCCTGTGGCCAACCCGGCCACTTGTTACCGGCTGGCCGGAAATCCACTGACGATTCTCATTGCCAACCTAGCGACCAATTGGAGTGATTTGGACGGCGATCCACTGACGCTGACCGGTGTGGACGCCACCAGCACCAATGGCGGAACCGTGGCGTTTGACAGCACCAACATTTATTACAGCGACACCAACAACTTGACCGACCAGTTTGGCTACACCATCAGTGACGGCCAGGGCGGGACGGCTCAGGAAATCGTCACAGTAAGGATGGCGCAGCAGAACATTTCCGGTGGACATTCAGCAATGGCACTTTGACCCTCAACTTCACGGGCATTCCCAATTCCACTTATTGGGTGGAGGCGGCGACAAATCTGGCACCGCTGGCGAACTGGACACCAATCAGCACCGATGTCGCCGGATCAAACGGCCAGTGGCAGTTCACCGACCCGCAAACCACAAACTTTCTCCGGCGGTTTTACCGGACCCAGGCCAGCCCTTGAAATCATTGTG
>Ga0302320_10019175_pt1 | contig 13745 bp, 12 predicted proteins | sample Bog_T0_3_FD_202130 | JGI IMG/M metagenome (GOLD analysis project Ga0302320, IMG submission 202130) | Peat permafrost microbial communities from Stordalen Mire near Abisko, Sweden - Bog_T0_3 | ecosystem: Environmental > Terrestrial > Soil > Wetlands > Peat | place: Sweden: Abisko, Stordalen Mire... | reverse complement strand
GAGATCCTTGTCGATCCACGCGATCAGGCTCGCCGCGAGCGGCACGCCGAACTGCGCCTGCGGGAACTGCGGGCTTGCGAACGCGCCGGCAACGGCGCGATCGACCTCGAGGATCCCCGCCGCGGGAGAGGCGAGTGCAGCCTGCGCCGCGCGGTGCAGGAAGCCCATCTGGTCGACCAGTTCGCGCATGTGCTGGGCGCCGGCGCCGGAGGCCGCCTGGTAGGTCATCGCCGAGATCCACTCGACGACGCCCGCCTCGAGTATTCCCCCAACCGCCATCAGCATCAGCGAGACCGTGCAGTTGCCGCCGATGTAATCGCGGATGCCGGCATCGCGCGCAGCCTTCATGACCGACAGGTTCACCGGATCCAGCACGATCACCGCGTCGTCCTTGAGGCGCAGCGTCGAGGCGGCATCGATCCAGTCGCCGCGCCACCCCGCGGCACGCAGCCGCGGGTGCACCGATGAGGTGTAGTCGCCGCCCTGCGCGCTGATGATGATGTCCATCGCGGCGAGCGCGGCGATGTCGTTCGCATCCCGCAGCGGACCTGCCTCACCGGCACTGCGTCCAGTCAGCGGCGCCGTGCCGCCGGCCTGTGAGGTACTGAAGAACGTCGGTTCGATCAGGTCGAAATCGCGTTCGGCACGCATGCGATCCATCAGCACGGAGCCCACCATCCCGCGCCATCCGACGATACCGAGCTTGTTCATGCTTCCAGACTCACTTCATGCGCCGGAGGGCGCCGGTTGTAATTCGAGGCCATCGCGAAACCGTACGCGCCGCAGACGTCGAACAGCAACACGTCGCCGGGATGCGACGGCGGCAACAGCCGGTCGAGCGCCAGCTCGTCGGCGGTCTCGCAGATCGGACCCACGACCGTGACGCGCGTCGTCGGCGCCTCCTCGAGCCGCGTGAGGTTCACGACCTCGTGATGGGCGCCGTAGAGCGCCGGGCGGATCAGTGAATTCATGCCGGTCGCGACGCCGACATAGCCGACCCGGCCCTTGCCCTTCAGCTGCGTGACCTGGGCGATCAGCACGCCGGCGCGGGCGACGAGGAAGCGGCCCGGCTCCATCCAGAATTCCAGGTGCGGAAATGTCGCCTTCAGCGACGCGACGCCGGCGTCGAGCGCAGCCAGGTCCATACCCGGATCGCTGGCGTGGTCCGGCACCCCGATACCACCGCCGAGATCCACGACCCTGACATCCGGAAAGCGCTGCGCGAGTCCGCCCAGCAGCTCGCCGGTCTCGATCCAGTTGGCGACGTTGAACACGCCGCTGCCGGTATGCGCATGCAGGCCGACGACACGCACACCGGCAGCCTGGGCGAGCCGCGCGAACTCGTCGAGATCCGACAGCGGGATGCCGAACTTGGCATGCGCCCCGCCGGTACGGACGTGGCGATGGTGGCCGCGACCGACCCCGGGATCGATGCGCACGAAGATATCCCGGCCGGCAAACACCGCCGGCCACTCCCGCAGCGGGAACAGGTTATCGAGCGTGAGCCGCACGCCGCGGGCAAAGCCCGCCTCGTACTCGGCGCGCGGCGCGAAGTTCGGCGTGAACAGCACCTGTTGCGGCTGCAGGCCCGCGACACTCGCGAAGGCGTGGTCGAGCTCTCCGGGGGAAACACACTCCAGCATGATTCCCGCCGCATGCAGCCGCCGCAGGATCGCCGGATGCCAGTTGGCCTTCATCGCATAGGCCCAGCGGTCGACCGCGCGGACGCCCCTGAGCGCCGCCGCTGCCGCGTCGACGCTCGCCAGGTCGTAGACGTAGGCCGCGCCCTCGCGCGCGCCGATCTCGAGCAGCTGCGCGCGCTTCGCAGGCGCCCGCCACCACGCCCCCGCGGTCGCCGCCAGCGGCTGCACCGCTGCGAACAGCTCGGCCCAGGTGGGCCCCAGCACGTCGTCGGAGCCGATGCGCTGGATCAGCCGCTCGTGCAGCTGCCGGACCAGGCGGTCGCCCGCGGATTCGTCGATCACGAAAGTGAAATTCAGGTCGTTGGCGGCCTGGCTCACGAGGTGGATGTTGCAGTCCTCGAACAACTCGAAGGCCGCGCCGAGTTCGTGCAGGATCCCGCGCAGGTTGCGCCCCAGCAGCGACAGCGACGCGCAGGGCCCGAGTACCTGCACGCGACACAGTACCGACAGCTCTGCGGTGAGGCGCGCGACCGCAGCCGTGTCCAGCGTATTCGCCGCCGGGTCCAGCGACACGGTGACGTTGGTCTCGGAGGTGGAGATCAGGTCGACCGACAGCCCCTGATTCTTGAACACCTGAAAGGCGTCCGCGAGGAAGCCGACCTGGTGCCACATGCCCGGGCTCTCCATCGAGATCAGCGTGATGCCCTTCCTGATCGCAATGGCCTTGACCTGAGCGCCGCTGGTGGCGATGTCCGCGGAGATGATGGTCCCCTCGAGACCGGGCGCCTGCGTCGCATAGACATGCAGCGGGATGCCGTACTGGCGCACCGGCAGGATGCAGCGCGGGTGCAGCACCTTCGCACCGTTGCTGGCGATTTCCTGCGCCTCGTCATAGTGCAGCGCGCGCAGCAGTCGCGCGCTCGGCACATCGCGCGGGTTCGCGCTGAACATGCCCGGCACGTCGGTCCAGATCTCGAGGCGCTTCGCGGCCAGCTTCGCCGCGAAGTAGGCACCGGAGGTATCGGAACCGCCGCGACCGAGCAGCACGGTATCCCCGTCCTCGTTGGCGGCAATGAAGCCCTGCGTGATGATGACACCCGGGTTTGCGCACCACTGTTCCTGCAGCGCAGCGTCTGGCGAAAAATCGCAGGTCGCGGACAGGAACTCCGCCTTGGCCGTCGCACTGTCGCGCCGTGCGGCGCGCAGCGCCTTGCGCGCATCGACCCAGGTCGCCGCGATGCCCTGGGAATTCAGGAACGCCTCGCCGAGCGAGGTCGCCAGCAGCTCCCCCATCGACATCGCCCGCGCTCGATCCCGGTCGCTGACGTGGCCGCTGCCATGCAGCGCATCGGCAATGGCCGACAGTTCGCTGAAAAAGGCCTCAAAAAGCGCGCCGGGAGTTACTCCGAGGGACTGCGCGAGCTCGCGGTGCAGGGTCCCGATGCCGGCAAGGACCGGCGCATGCCGACCGGCCACCGCGGCAGGCAGCAACGCTTCGAGGCGATCGGTGATACCGGACAGCGCGGAATGGACGACGACTGGCCTCGTGCCCGCCGCCAGCCGATCCCGCAGTACGGCAACGATGTTGTGCCAGTTACTGGCGCGCGAAACGCTGGTACCACCAAATTTCAGGACGACCCAGGCTGGATGATTGTCTGGCATTGGACCTAAAGGGCCGCGCCGGGCGGCAGCGCTGCGGCTCTATTCTTCTTCGAAAATATCGCGCAGTTCTTTGAGCAACTGGCGCTCCGCCAGCACGTCCTCGACGCGGCTCCACGCTGCCTTGCCGCGCTTGCCGGGTGCAGCGGCCTTGGGCCGGCGCTCAGCCCGTTCGAGCAAGGGATCGAACTCGTGGGCTTCTTCGGCTTCGCCAAGAAACTCATCGTCGATATCGAAATGTTCGTCTTCGCGTGCGCTCATTGTCCGAGAAAAGCCCTTTAAATCAACAGGATCGCAGTAGTCCCCCGCGGGAAGGAGCGCACTATAGCCGATTCCGGCCGGCATTCAACCACTCCGGCGCATTTATGTAAATGTCCAATTAAATCAATCAGTTGGGATTCACCAAAAGCGCCGCGGCATCAGGTTCCGGTACGCGCGGAGCTGCGGGTTGCCGGCAGTGCGCCCTTCGCGACCGCGCGGTTGACCGCCGAGACTACCGCCAGCAGAGAGGCCGTGATGATGTTCGGATGCATGCCGGCCCCAAACAGCGTCTGGCGCGACCGGGTCGTGATCTCTATATAGGAGATCGCCTGCGCAGCGCTGCCCTTGCCGCGGGAATGTTCCTCATACGACAACACGTCAAAGTCGAGCCCGATCGCCTTGACGACCGCGTCGATCGGACCCGATCCCTGGCCGAGCAGGGTTTCGAGCCGGCCATCGCGCTCGACCTGGAGTGTCAGTCGTTCCGAATCCGCCCCGTCGGTGGATGCGGCCAGCTGATGGTTGCGGTAGAGCAACGGCTGGCGCGGCTGCAGGTACTCGGTCTGAAACAGGTCCCACAGTTCCTGCGAGCTCAGTTCCTTGCCGGTGGTATCGGCCGCCGCCTGGACGACCTGGCTGAACTCGATCTGCAGACGTCGCGGCATCACCAGCTGGAAGTCGCGCTCCAGCAGGTACGCGACACCGCCCTTCCCCGACTGACTGTTGACCCGGATGATTGAATCGTAGGAGCGGCCCAGGTCCGACGGATCGATCGGCAGGTAGGGGACGTCCCAGATGTCTTCCGCCGCACGCGCGGCAAGTCCCTTCTTGATCGCATCCTGATGCGACCCGGAAAATGCCGTGAATACCAGGTCGCCGACATACGGGTGCCGCGGATGGATCGGCAGCTGGTTGCAGGTCTCGGCGCAGCGCGCAACCTCGTTGATGTTCGAGAAGTCGAGCTGCGGATCGATGCCCTGCGTGTAGAGGTTCATCGCCAGCGTGACGATATCGACATTACCGGTGCGCTCGCCGTTACCGAACAGCGTGCCCTCGACCCGGTCCGCGCCCGCCATCACCGCGAGCTCAGCCGCGGCGACCCCCGTGCCGCGGTCGTTGTGCGGATGGACGCTGATGATCTGGCAATCACGCCGCGCCACATGCCGGCAGAACCATTCGATCTGGTCTGCATAGATATTGGGCGTCGCCATTTCCACCGTGGCGGGCAGGTTCAGGATCGTCTTGCGCTGCGGCGTGGGTTCCCACACTGCATTGACCGCATCGCAGACTTCGACCGCGAAATCCAGTTCCGTGCCGGTGAAGCTCTCCGGGCTGTACTCGAATACCCATTCGGTATCGGGATAGCGCAGCGAGTTCTCGCGCACCGCCGTGGCGCCGCGTACCGCAATGTCGATGATGCCGGCCCGGTCCAGGCGGAACACGACCCGACGCTGGGTCGTCGAGGTGGAATTATAAACGTGTACGATCGCGCGGCGCGCGCCGACGAGTGCCTCATAGGTGCGCGCGATCAGCTCCGGCCGTGCCTGGGTGAGCACCTGGATCGTGACGTCGGCCGGGATCAGGTCCCGCTCGATGATCTCGCGCACGAAGTCGAAGTCGGTCTGCGACGCCGCCGGGAAGCCAACCTCGATCTCCTTGAAGCCGATCCTCACCAGCTGGTCGAACATGCGGCGCTTGCGGGCCGCGTCCATCGGCTCGATCAGTGCCTGGTTGCCGTCGCGCAGATCGACGCTGCACCACAGCGGCGGCGCGGCGAGAACCCTGTCGGGCCAGGTACGGTCGCCAAGGCCGATGGGAGGGAAGGACCGGTACTTCGTCGACGGATCACGCAACATGGGTAGCACTCACTCGCAAGAAAACTGCCAGCTTCCGCCCGCACCGAAACGCGCGAAGGATTACCCTTCTCTCAAGGTGCCTGCGGGTTCTTTCCGGTCTTGTCAGCGCCGACCGTTAGCGCAATGTATGGGCGCCTAGCGGCGCAGAAGCGCCAGCAGCCGCAGACCGGGAAGGCTGCGCGAAGGACTGGCGGAATTAGCCGGGAGGCGGTTCATGACCCGAAATCTAGCACTCCGGCCGAGCCCTGCGCAAGTCAGCTCCAGCCATCCAGGTTCTGCCGGATCACGCCGGCGAGCAGCTCGGCATGCGGGTCGTCATCGTTCAGGCATGGCAACAGATCAAAGCTCTCCCCGCCCAGCTCCAGATACTGTTCGCGGTATTCGATCGCAACCTCCTCGATGGTCTCGAGGCAGTCCACGGCAAACGACGGCGAAATCGCCGTCAGGCGACGGATCCCGCGCTTGATCAGATCCTTCAGGGCATCCTCGGTATAGGGCTGCAGCCAGACAACGGAGCCGAAGCGGGACTGGTAACAGTGCGAATACTCGCCGGCAGCGAGCCCGAGTCGCGTCGTGATCAGCCGCGTCGTCTCCAGGGCCTGCGCCTCGTACGGGTCGCCCTCCTTGACGTAGATCGCGGGGATCCCGTGGTAGGCCAGCAACAGGTGACTGCGCTCGCCGCGCTCCGCCCAGAGTTTCTCGATGCGGCTGGCCCAGGATTCGATGTAGGCCGGATCACGGTAATACTCGTTGATGACGCGCAACGACGGCAACCAGCGCCAGCGCCGCATGACGCGACCCAGCTGATCATAGACGGACCCGGTCGTGGACGAGCAGTACTGCGGATACAGCGGCAACACCAGCAGGCGCCGGCAGTTCTGCGCGGCAAGACGCCGGATCGCCGCCAGCATGCTCGGATTGCCGTAGGTCATGCCGAGCTCGACCCGCACTCGGTCGCCGAGCGACTTCTGCAGCACGACGCCGATCTTGTCGGCGAGGCGCTGCGAGTAGACCAGCAGCGGCGAGCCGCCGCGCATCCAGACCTTGCGGTAATTGCGCGTCGTGCGGATCGGCCGGAACGGCAGGATCACGCCAAAGAGCAGCGGTAGCCAGAACAGTGGAGTGGTATCGATGACCCGGCGGTCGCCGAGGAACTCCCGCAGGTAGCGCCGCACGGCCAGGTAGGAAGGCGAGTCAGGGGTTCCCAGATTGACGACGAGGACTCCGATGCGCTCGGGCTCTGACGACGCCGCTTGCGCCACGGCGCGAAAATAGCTCATCCCCACAGTATACTGCCTGCAGCATGAACCCAAGCGAAACCGACGCGCTGGCCTTGAGTTTGGCCGTCGCGAGCCGCAGCGTGCTGTGGAGCCTCCCGCCCGCCGTCCTCGTCGCCTGGCTGCTCGTGCGGGGCCGCTTTCCCGGCCGCACCGCACTGGATGCGTTCGTACACCTGCCGCTGGTCCTGCCCCCCGTGGCCGTGGGGTATCTGTTGCTGCTGCTGTTCGGGACCCGGGGCCCGGTCGGCGGCTGGCTGCTGCGCACGTTCGATCTGCGCCTGATATTCACGCGCAACGGCGCCGCGCTCGCGACCGCCGTGATGAGCTTCCCGCTGCTGGTCCGCGCGCTGCGCATCTCGCTGGAAAATGTCGACCGGGGGCTCGAGGAGGCCGCACGCACGCTGGGCGCGGGTACCGTGGACCGGTTCGTCACGGTGACGCTGCCGCTGATGCTGCCCGGGATCATCGCCGGGACGATCACCGCGTTCGCGGCCGGTCTCGGGGAATTCGGCGCCGTGATCACCTTTGCCGCGAACATTCCCGGCGAGACGCGCACATTGCCGCTGGCCCTCTACACCGCCCTGCAGTCGCCCGGTGGCGACCGGGAGGCGGCGCGCCTCGCGGCCCTGTCGATTGGCTTAGGTGTGGGCGGATTGCTGCTGGCCGAGTGGTTCGCACGGCGCGTGCGCGCAATGCTGGGACGCTGATGCTGCGCGCGGACGTCCGCCTGCGTCGCGGGACCTTCGTGCTGGATGCAGCCTTCGAGATGCCCGCGCCAGGCGTCGTCGCCCTCTTCGGCCGCTCCGGCTGCGGCAAGACGACGCTCGTCAACGTGCTGGCAGGCCTGTTGGCGCCGGACGCCGGCGTGATTGAGCTGGACGGCCATCTCCTGCTGGACACTGCGCGACGCCTGACGGTTCCGGCCGAGCGCCGCCGTATCGGCTATGTGTTCCAGGACGCGCGGCTGTTCCCGCACCTGCGGGTTGCGGCGAACCTGCACTATGCGCGCACACGCGCGCGCGGCCCTGCTTACATCGATTTCGACGCGGTCGTACAGCTGCTCGGACTCGCGCCGCTGCTGCCAAGACGCTGCCATGAACTGTCCGGCGGTGAGCGCCAGCGTGTCGCGATCGGCCGGGCACTGCTGTGCCAGCCGCAGCTGTTGCTGCTCGATGAGCCGCTCGCTGCGCTCGATGTGGCCCGGCGCGAGGAAGTGTTGCCGTATCTCGAGGCCCTGCGCGACCGGCTGACGGTCCCGATGGTTTATGTCAGCCACAATTTTGACGAAGTGCTGCGGCTTGCAACGCACCTGGTGGTCATGGCGGACGGCGGGGTCGTGGCGCAGGGCGACCTTGCGGCGATGAGCCTGCGGCCGGAGCTGCGCGCGATCACGGGTCCCGATGCGGTCGGCGCAATCGTCGCCGGCGAGATCCGCGCGGTCGATGCCGTGAGCGGACTTGCCAGTATGGCGGTCGGCAGCGGCGAACTGCGCGTGTACGCCGACGGTCACGTCGCAGGCGCGCGGCTGCGCGTGCAGGTACTTGCCCGCGATGTGATCGTCGCCACGCAGGAGCCGCATGGGCTGAGCGTACGCAACTGCCTGCCCGGGATCATCACCGGACTGGTCGAGGACAGCGCTGAGGCCGATCTCGTGACGATCGACATCGGCGGCGCGACGCTCATGGCACGAATCACGAGCGCTGCAACCCGCGAGCTGACACTCGCGGTCGGGATGCCCGTCTGGGCACTGGTCAAGGCGGTCTCGCTGCGCGGCCGCCTCGTCAGGCATTCCTAGGTCACGCGGGTCCCGAGGTGCATGATCGCGACGATGTGGTCCAGTGGTTCGAGGCCCACGGCGCGCTTGACCCCCGGATCGTAGGCGGCGGGTCCCGTCTTCCACATCGCCCCGAGTCCCAGACCGTGGGCCGCCAGCATCAGGTTCTGCGCCGCTGCACCGGCAGCCAGCAGCTGCTCGACCTCGGGCACCTTCGTGTTGCCGTGATCGATGACGCAGCCGACGACGACGATCGTCGGCGAGCGCCAGATCTTCTCGCCCTCGATCCGCAGCTGCTCGTCGGTCGGCGCCGGCGGTCGACGGCGGCGCCCTTCGACCGCTGCCGCCGCAAACGCACGGCGCAGCGACTCGTCCAGGACGATCAGCCGCCAGGGCTTGAGCCGGCCATGGTCGGGCGCATGCGCGGCCGCATCCAGCATCCGCGCCAGCTGTTCCGGCGTCGGCCCGGGCGCCGCCAGCTTGCCCGCCGATGTGCGGGAAACAAGGCCATCGATCAGTTCCATCGCGGTGCGCCCGAAGCCTAGAAGGGGTTGTAGTTCTTGTCGCGGGAGAACTTGATGTAGTTCAGCGCGATGCCCTGCCGCCAGCCGACGCCGAAGCGCACCGGTGCAAGTGACACATTCCTCAGCTGCAGGTAGTTCACGCCGAAGCCGCCGACAAAATACAGGCTGCCCTCGACGCCCGGGAAGCGATGGAACAGCTCATCGGCGTTCGGCAGGCCGTAAATCAGGACAAAGGTTTTGACAGCATTGGCTCCGACATCGAAGCCGATCGATGGACCCTCCCAGTAGACCTTGCGGGAGGCGCCTCCCTTGAACACGAGTTCGCCATGACCGTAGCGCACGCCGACGCCGATCGCGCCGCCCGCCTCTTCGCCGCGCAGGATGGCGACCGGCTGACCCTTTTCCTTCAGGACCTTCTCGAGCACCTGAGACAGATCCTTGGCGCCCGTCGCGAAAAACTCGGACGCTTCCCGGGCAACCTCGTCGTCGCTGTACGTCGGGCGCTGGGCGGACTTGGCCGATGTATCGGCCTGCGCCGCGGCACACAGCCATGTGGCGGCGACGGCCGCGAAAGACCAGTGGCGGATGACTCGCAGATGCATGGGATAACCTCCGGATTGCCGAAAAGCCGTGCAGGCTGACAGGCGGGTAGTTTAACCTGTACGCGCATGCAAGCTCGACTGCAATTCCTGCCGGCCCGGTGGCTCAGCGGGGGACTGGCGTGGCTCGCCCTGGGCGCGACCGGCAACGCTGCCCCACCGCTGGATGCCTACGGCAACCTGCCGCAGTTCGAATTCGCGCGGATATCGCCGTCCGCCGGACGGATCGCGATGATCGGCGTCAACGCGGATCACCGCCAGCTGGTGATTGCGGAAGCGGGAACCAACAAGCTGATCAAGGCGACGGCAGTCGGCGAGAACAAAGTCCGCGATCTGCGCTGGGCCGGCGACGAGCACCTGCTGGTGACCGTCTCGGCAACTTCTCCTCTGCTCTATGACTTCGGCATGGAACGGCTGGAGCTCTACGGCGTGCTGCACGTCGGTCTCGACGCCGCCAGGCCCTGGTCGGTATTTGAACACTCCGACGACATCGAGCATACGGTGTTCGGGTTCGACGGCGCGTTTGCGCAGGACGGGCACTGGTCTGCCTACCTCGAAGGTTTGACGCTCGAGCAGCAGCGCGGCTTCGGCGATCACGGCTACACCCGCCAGCATACCTGGCTCGACCTGTACCGCGTGGACCTGGAGACTTCGAAGCCAACGCTGGTCGCCAGGGGCGCCGGGCGCGACCATGACTGGGTCGTCGGCGCTGACGGCACCATCACCGCGCATGTTGAGTTCGCCGGCGCAACGGGCGACTGGTTGCTGTATGCCGGCGCCAGTCGTGACCATGAGCTGATGCACAAGGTCACGCTGCGCGGGCAGATCAGTCTTCTCGGCCTCGGCCGTCGCCCCGGTACCGTGGTGGTCATCGACCGGTCCGGCGCCACGGATGTCATGAGCGAGATCGACGTGAAGACTGGCAATGCCGAGACGCTCCTTGCGGGCATCGCTACCCACGACTACTACTTCGACCCACTGACGGGCCTGCTGATCGGCGCAGCGACCGCCGAGGACCCGTGGGCGAGTTTCTTCGACCCCGCGCTGCAGAAGCACTACAACAATTTCCGCAAGGCATTTGCGCGACAGCGGGTGCGCCTGGAGTCCTTCACCCCGGAACTCAGAGACATGATTGTCTTTACCGAGGGCACCGCGGATTCCGGGACGTTCTGGCTCGTCAGCGGCACGACGCACCGCGCCGACCCGATCGGTTATGCGTATCCGCAGGTCAAGGCTGAGGATGTCGGCCCGGTGCAGCGCATTGAGTACCAGGCTGCGGACGGTCTCGCGCTCGATGCCGTACTGACGCTGCCGCCCGGGCGCGCGGCCCGCGACCTGCCGCTGGTCGTGATGCCGCACGGCGGCCCCATCGGCCCCTGGGACGATGCGGGCTTCGACTGGTGGGCGCAGGCGTTTGCGTCGCAGGGCTACGCAGTCCTGCAGCCTAACTACCGGGGCTCAGGCGGTCATACTGTGGAACTGCGCAAGGCCGGATACGGCGAGTGGGGCCGGAAAATCCCCGGCGATATCGCAGACGGCGTCGCCGCACTCGCCCGACAGGGAACGATCGATCCGAAGCGCGCCTGCATCGTCGGCGCAAGCTACGGCGGCTACGCCGCCCTCGCCGGTGTCACGGTGCAACAGGGCCTGTACCGCTGCGCGGTTGCGGTCGGTGGATTGTCGAATCTCGGCAGTTTCCTCGCCTGGCAGGCCCGCACGCATCCCGCGGAGGATCCCGACCTGCGCGAAATCCGCGCCAGAATCGGCGCGAAGGACAGTACCGATGCCGTACTGCCCGGAATATCGCCGATCCACTTTGCCAGCCGCGCGGACGCGCCGATCCTGCTGGTTCACGGCAAGGACGACACACGCGTCCCGATAGAACAGAGCCGCGACATGGCCGCAGCGCTGCGCAGCGCCGGCAAGGTGTACGACTACGTGGAACTGCCGAAGGAGGATCATTTCCTGTCGCACGACGCGACGCGCATCGCGATGCTGAAGGCGGCAGTCGCCTTCGTCGCCAGATACAACCCGCCCTGAGCAGCCGTGCAGCCAGTAGTCGCGCTGCGCTTATTTCAGTTCGATCTCAACAAAGCGAAACTCATGCGGACTGGCATTGATGACGTTATGCGCAACACCTGCCGGACGCGCATAGGAGGCGCCCACCTGCAGCTCGGCATTGCGAACGCCAGAGGGCTCGACCAGCCGCAACGTACCTGCCGTCAGCGGCACAACGACGTAGTCGTGGCCGTGCACGTGATCCCCCGTTTCGGCGCCGGGCGCAAAGCGCCACTCGGTGACGATGACGCGCTCATTCTCGACGTGGACGACAGAAGTAGCTTTCATTGTGCAAGTATATGATTGACCATGGATTCCCGAAAGCGGTATCGCGGAGCCCGCCCCGATACTGTGCACCAACTCACAGACGGGAAAGCCGTTTTCAGGCATAGTGCCGGCCACCGGAATCATCGGATCAAACACGGAAGCCCAGGGATGTCACAGGCCGACACAATCAAGTTTGCTCAATCGAACGTTGCGCTGGGCCCCGCACCGATCAGCAAGGATTGGGTGATCGAAGGCAGCCCGACAGCGCGGATCCGGCAAATCTTCCGCAGCGTGGATGGAGAGTCCGAGACATTCATCTGGGACTGCACGGCCGGCAAATTCAACTGGTACTACAGCGTCGACGAGACGGTCTACGTGATCGAGGGCTCGGTCATCGTCGAGGATGAAGCCGGCGTGGCGCACGAACTGACCGCAGGCAGCACGATGTTCTTCCCGAAGGGATCCGCGGCCAAATGGCACGTCCCGAAGTACATCCGCAAGGTTGCCTTCTGCCGTACGCCGCTCACTGCGAAAATGCAGGCCGCACGCTCTCTTTATCGCCAGCTCAAGCGCCTCGTCGGCAAGGGCGCGTCGCGCAGCGAGGCCGAGGCGATGTTCCAGGTCGCCCCGGCTGCCGACAACACTGAAACTCAGAGAGGCGGGTAGTCCGTATAGCCCTTCGCCCCCGGCGTATAGAACGTCGTGGGATCGGGCTCGTTCAGGGGGGCGCCCTGCCGCATCCGCGCGACGAGATCCGGATTCGCCAGCATCGCCCGCCCGAAGGCCACCAGGTCACCGCGCTTTTCCACCAGTGCGGTTTCCGCCGAATCCCGATTGAACCCACCGGACAGGATAAACAGTCCCTTGAACCCGGCACGCAGCCGCAGTTTGAACTCCGCGGGCACGACCGGCGCTCCCATCGAGGAGTGATCGACGAGGTGCAGGTACTGCAGGCGCAGCGCTGAGAGCCGCGAGGCCAGCGACAGGTACTGCGCCTGCACCTCCGGAAACTCGCCGGTCGCGTTGAACACGCCATACGGGGACAGCCGGATGCCGACCCGCTCGGGGCCGATCGCAGAGGCAACCGCCATCGCGACCTCGACAGCGAAGCGGTTACGGCCGTCGGGATCATGGCCGAAGCCATCCTTGCGCTTGTTGACGTTCGGATTCAGGAACTGCTCGATCAGGTAGCCGTTCGCGCCGTGCAACTCGACACCATCGAACCCCGCATCGATCGCCAGGCGCGCCGCCTGCGCATACTCTTCTATGGCGTGATGAATATCGGCATCCTGCATCGCCCGCGGATCACCATTCGGCTGCATTCCGAGGGCATCGGTGAACATCTCGCCCGGGCAGGGATCTGCGCTGGGTCCGACGATCTCGGCCCCCTTGGGCAGGTTTGCGACGCTGGCGACCCGGCCGCAATGCATCAGCTGGACGAAGATCTTCCCGCCGCGCTGATGTACCGCCGATGTCGTCAGCTTCCAGCCTTCCACATCGGTCGCCCTGTACAGGCCCGGGATGCGCGCATAGCCGAGCCCGTTCGGCGACGGCGACGTCCCTTCGGTGACGATCAGGCCAGCGGTTGCCCGCTGGCCGTAGTATTCCGCCATCAGCGCATTGGGCGTATTCGCATCGACCGCGCGACTGCGTGTCAGCGGTGCCATGACGATCCGGTTGGCGAGTTTCAGCGAAGGCGTTACCAAAGCGTCGAATAGCATGATCTTCCTCGTGGCGGCAGGGTCGCGGGCATATGAGCGCGACGAGCATAGCGCCGCCGTGGTTTTGACCACCGTGCGACGGCGAACTAAGTACGGCAGCGTA
>Ga0302320_10019171_pt1 | contig 13747 bp, 13 predicted proteins | sample Bog_T0_3_FD_202130 | JGI IMG/M metagenome (GOLD analysis project Ga0302320, IMG submission 202130) | Peat permafrost microbial communities from Stordalen Mire near Abisko, Sweden - Bog_T0_3 | ecosystem: Environmental > Terrestrial > Soil > Wetlands > Peat | place: Sweden: Abisko, Stordalen Mire... | reverse complement strand
CTCAGTATGCAAGTTTATCTGCGTTCAGTCAGTAGTACCTTAGCTTCAATCGTTTGTCCTTGTCGGATCACCTTTACAAGTACTACATCTCCGGGCTTTTTGGCCCGTAAAGCGTACGTGAAATCGTAGAGATTCTGGATCGGCTTGCCATCGAATTCAGTCAAGATGTCCCCGCCCTTCAAACCTGACTTATCGGCCGGAGATCCAGGACGTACATCGGCAAAACGCACACCGTTCGGGATTTCTGTAAAATCGGGAATGCTGCCGAAATCAGGTCCATAGCCGGATTTGCCTGAACTGCCGGCAACTTGACCGTGATGCGGCTGCGGTTCGGCGACTCGGACAAACTGGGGCCGGCCGGGCTCGTCCGCCAGCCGGGTGGTCACCTCAGATACGAGATCGAGCAACCTGACGGCAGCCCGGGCGTCAATCTTATCCCAGGTATCGCTGGGCTTGTGATAGTCCGCGTGCAGGCCGGAGAAGAAGAATAGCACCGGCACCTGCTTTACGGTGAACGACGTATGGTCGCTGGACCCGTAGCCGGCTTTCTCGGAGATGTCGGCATCCATGTTGTCATGGGCGGCCAGTTCTTTCACCATCGGAGTCAGCGTAGTGCCCGAACCGGTTCCCCCTATGTAGACTTTGTTATTGCGAAGCCGGCCGATCATGTCCATGTTGATCATCGCAACGGCTTTGGCCAGCGGACGCTCGGGATGATCGGCATAATAGGCGGAGCCGAGCAAGCCCAGTTCCTCGCCGGCGAAAGTCAGGAATAGGATCCCGCGTTTGAGGCGTGGACCCTGGGTGAACCAGTGGGCCAACTCCAGCACGCCCGCCGTCCCTGAAGCATTGTCGTCCGCGCCTGGATGAACAGTTCCAGCGAGCGAGGGCGCCAACGAAAATTGCTCGCCTAAGCCCAGGTGATCGTAGTGGGCGCCGATAATCACATATTCATCGCTGTCGCCGGGTAGGTAGCCGCCAACGTTGTGGACGGTCTTCACTTCGCGTTCGATGTCCACGTCGAGGTGGAGCGTAAAGGATTTGGGGAGTGCAAAAGATTCGGGTTTCAAGTCTTTGTCGATGCCCGCTTCGATCTGCTGCAGCGACTTGCCGGATGGCGAGAGCCACTTCGAAGCCTCGTCTGACTTGACCTGAACAATCTCGATACCGGCATTCATGGGACCGGCAGTGGAACCGAAGCGGTCCAGGTCGTCCTTGTCGCCGGGATGCGCGGCGCCATCGTTGACGATCAGGACCCCAGCCGCTCCGTGGATTTTGGCGTTCGTCGCCTTTGAGGATATATAGGAGTGCGCGGTGAGCACGGCGCCCTCAAAGACGCTCTTGTCGTCGAACTCCTGCGGTTCGTGCCGGAGGATGAGGACAATCTTGCCCTTCACATCGACGCCCGAGTAATCGTCGTAATTGTACTCGGGCGCAGTGATGCCGTAGCCGCAGAATACGAGCTGTCCCGAAATCTTACCTTTGGCGGACAGGTTCAACGGCATGAAATCCTGTTGAAGAGCCAGGGTATGTTGCTGGTGATCGGACGAGTAAACGAAGGAGTTATGGTCGCCTAAATGAGCCGTAGTGGTGACTTCGAAATCCTGATAATAGCTGTCGCCGTGGAGCGGTCTTAGACCCAGCGCGCGGAACCGGTCGGCGATAAAGCCGGCTGCTATCTCCAGTTCGGGCGAGCCGGTAGCGCGGCCGCGCATGTTTTCGGACGCCAGATACTTCACGTATCCGATGTACTCGTCGGAGCGGGCGTCAGGCTGCTGAGCGCTGCACAGCGCAGCCGACAAGGCAATCCAGAGAATGCGGCGCATTGCAGGGCTACTTCTTGATCGGCGAGGGAATCGAGATCTCGCAGCACTTCTCGCCAGCGTCATGGCTGGTCTTTTGATAATTCAGTTCGCCATTGATGATCTGCTCGAGATTCGGCCAGGGATAGTTGCCGAACAGCCGGCGGCCGTTGACAAAGATGGTGGGCGTCCCTTCGATACGCAAGGCTTGGCCTTCCGCGACTTCCTTATCCACTTCGGCTTCGGTGGCCTTTGTCTCGACGCAGCGGCCTAACTGTAATGTGTCCAAGTCTTTGTTCGTATTGCCCCACTCCAGGACTTTGTCCTTCAGGTTTTCGGGCGTTATATCCGCCTGATGTTCGTACATCCAGTCGTAGTATTTCCAGAAGGCGGCCGGGCTTTGGCGGAACACACAGCGGCCGTCGATAGCTGCGGCCTTCGCCCAGGGGTGGATCGCAGTCAAGGGGAAATCCTTGAAGTACAAGCGAACTTCCTTCGGGAATTTGGCGGGGATGTTGTCGCGCAGGACCTTGGCATCGTCTTTGCAATTCGGGCACTCGAAGTCGCTAAAGACGACCATGACTACCGGCGCGCCCGGCTCGCCGAAGCTGGGCGACAGGTCGGTGTGCAGCTTGTCGAGTTCCGGCTGGAATGGATTCTGGCGAATGTCGTAGGCGAAGCCGCGGACGATCTTCTTGCCATCGTCGGAAACGAAGAAGGTCTCGTCCTGGTGGCGCTCACCGAGCGAGAGGCGGACGTCCACTTCTTTCAGGCCGGGCACCGGGGACGGCTTAGGATCGCTAATGGTGATCTGAACTTCCGAAGTCATGGCCAGAAGGTGGCGAAGGTAGGCTTCGAGAGTAGGCTTGTCGAAGGCCGAAGGAGGTTTATCCGCGGCTGTGAGACACGTCAGGCTCAGGAGCGCCACGAGTAGATATCGCATATAGTTGCATTGTAACTTGCGGATTCGGGTCGCGAACATCATTGGAAGTAAGGGTCGGGCTCAGGGATGGCGGCTCCGTCTTTCCTCGGTGAAGAGGCCGCATAATTGACCTTTGTGGCGGAATCGTGTAGCACCGCCTGCCCTCCGCCCATCCACCCTGAGAAATCGCCGGCGACGATCAGACGGTGCCCCAGTTTGGTCAGTTCGTCTCGAACCGGCTCCGGAACGCGGCTCTCGATCCGCAGATCGCAGCCGCCGAGGCTGACTTTCGTGAACCGGGGCGCTTCGAGGGCGAGCTGGATATTCATGCCGTGGTCAACCAAATTCGACACAAACTGCGCCTGCGCTTGTGCCTGGTTGATGCCGCGCATAATGCCGAAACCGACATGCCGGCTGCCTTGCTCCATGAAGCCGGGGATGATGGTATGGAACGGTCGCTTGTGGGGGCCAAGCGCGTTGGGATGAGCGGAGTCGAGGACGAAGCCGCCGCCGCGATCGTGCAAGATGAAACCCATGCCATCGACGGCGATGCCGGAGCCGAAGATGTCGGAAATGCTCTCGATCCAGGAAGCGATGTTGCCTTCCTTATCGACCACGCTGATATAAGTAGTGTTGCCGTGACCTGCGCCGGGATTGCCTGGCGCGGCATCGCAGTTGGCCTTATGCGGGTCGATCAATTGCGCGCGCTGCCGGGCGTAATCCTTCGATAGCAAGCCATCGAGAGGAATAGTGGCGTAGCGGGGATCTCCGACCCAGCGCTTCAGATCCTGTGTTGTCAATTTCTGCGCCTCCATCTCCACGTGCAGGGCGGCGGCACTGGTCTGGCCGTAATCGCCGAGCGGGAAGTTTTCCATGATGTTGAGCATCTCGAGCGTCCCGATCCCTTGGCCATTGGGCGGCAACTGGAAGATCTTCCAGCCGCGATATTGCGTCGAGATGGGCTGTACCCACTCGGATTTGTAATCGCTCAAATCCTGGGCGGACATCGTGCCGCCCAGACGCTGGGAGGTTTTCAGAATCGCTTCCCCGATGGGGCCGACATAGACTGCGGAGGCGCCGAGTTCGGCGATCAGGCGAAAGGCATGGCCGAGTTCCGGATTGCGAAAGATCTCCCCGACGCGCGGGGCTGCGCCATTGGGCAGAAACACGCGGCGAGCGTTGTCGTCGTCACGCAGTTTGGAGGAAGCGTTATCCCAATCCGATTGGATCAGCTCGGTGACTGGGAAGCCGTTCTCCGCGTAGTAAATGGCGGGCTTGAACAGGTCTTTCCAGGGGAGTTTGCCGAAGCGCTTGTGGAGGCGCTCCCATCCCTCGACACAACCGGGTACGACCACGGTATGGATGCCGGTGGCAGGCATCGAGGTAAGGCCTTGCTTCTGAAGGTATTCGATAGTCAGTTTCCGGGGCGCCCAACCGCTGGCGTTGAGGCCGGTCAGATGCCCGGTTTTAGCTTCCCAGATGAGCGCGAACAGATCGCCACCGGGGCCGTTCATCATCGGCTCGACGACGCTGAGGACGGCATTGGCGGCGATGGCCGCATCGACGGCTGAACCTCCGCGAGCGAGCACTTGAGCGCCTGCCTGGGAGGCCAGAGTCTGGGCGGTGGCGACGATGCCACGATTCGCGATCACCATCGAGCGGGCCTGCGAGCGGTCCTGTGCGTGAATCGATCCCGGGAAGGCCATAAGAAGGAGGACGGCTAAGCAGCGCATGCAAGAGATAGTTCTTACAGTACACCAGCCTTTGTCGAATGGACCCGCTGATTAGCTGAGTCCGCTCCAGCGCAGCACCTGCATGGGCTCGCGGCGCAACACGCCACCGACTGCGATTAAGCAGCCGGCGATCGAAAGCAGGACGATGATGGCGGCGGCGGCAAGAGCCACGAGGCCGAAATCGTCCGCATCCCCTTCGACTAGGATAAAGCGGTCCGCCAGAACTCGCGCGGTGACCACTCCGGCGACGATCGCCGCCACCACGCTGGCCAGGGGACCGCGCAGCGTATTGCGAACGACGGTCAAACCAGCCGCGCCGAGTGCCAGCTCGATGGCGATCCGGGGAGCCTGGCTCAGCACCGTTCGCACGATTAGGCCGTATAGACCGAGTTGCGTGAGAATCAACGCCAGCGACGCCACGCACGCGACGACGAGAGACCGATCCCGGCGCGAACGCAAATGGGCGTCGAGAAGCTGCTGCATGGTAGACGGGGGGGCCACACTCAAATTTGCGGCCGAGGCTTGCGCGGCAGTTCGGGCCGTAGCTAACAGGGCCTCGTCGGACCGCGTACTCTTAACGATCACTGTCATGAAGGGCGAAGGCGTCGAAGTATAGTTGACGAAAAACTCCGGTAGAGGAGCTTCGTCCGCGCCGAGATAGCGCGTGTCAGCCGACACGCCAATCACCTCGCAACCATCTTTAAACGCGGCGATGCGCAAGTTACTTCCGATTGGGTCTCCTGCAAATCCGAGCTGGTGGGCTAGCGCGGCGCTAATCACCACCCGGCAAGGCACGTTCGGGCCTTCGTCCATGACACCAAAGGAACGTCCTCGCAACATCGGAATCGAGAGGGCTCCAAAATAATCGCCCAAAACCGCGCGGTAGCTGGCCATGACGGCGTCCGCCGGGGCTTGATCGCGGCGCGATACGCCCAGCAGAATGCTTTGCTTGGGATCGAGTGGCAGATAGTTCACCGCGCCGATATGCGATGCCGGTAGCCGCGCGCCCAGGCCGGCCATGAACTGCGATAATGTCGCACTCCGCCGGGCAGCGGTAAAGGGGCCACTGGGGAGTTGAGTCTCAAATATGTATACGTCCGTGAGAGACATGCCCAGGTCCGCATGCGCCTGCGTCCAGTAGGACCTGATCACATGACCGCCGGCAACCAACAGGGCGGTGCTGACACCAACTTGCACCAGGAGCATCAGATTCTGAACCAGTCTGCCGCGCTTGGTCCCGGCAATGGTTATCGAGCCCTCCTGCAACAACGAGGCAACGTTCACCTGGCGAATGATCCAGGTTTGGGCGACAGCGATCAGCGTCCCGGTCGCTAGAAACACAAGAAGGCCCAGGCCGATGGCGATCAGCGTGGGAAGACGGTGCGAAAATCCGCCCTGGTCTAAACCCTCCAGCCCGGCGACGCTGGCGGCGAAGCAGGGGCAGAGAATTCCGGCTACCACCCAACTGGCCACTCCGTAGACCTGCTGCCGAATGATAAGATCCCGGAGCAGTTGTCCGCTGGTGGAGCCCATCGCGGTCTTCAGCGCCAAGTCGCGTTGCGACCGCAATAATTCAGAACAGTAGACGGAAATGGAGTTGACTAATCCTATTAAGAAGAGAGCGCCGGCTACGTAAGCTGCGGTTTTGACTGCAAGACGCTGATCCTTAAAGCGATAGTCGAGCAGTGGCAGCAGCGATACTGTGTCGGGTCTGGCGCCGGCACGAGTGCCCGCTGCAGCCGCCAGTTGCTGCTCGGCCACGAAGCGGGAACTACCTTGTTGTAAGCGGATTAGACCCTTATAGGAAATGACGCCGTTGATAACGCCGTCCTCCCAGCGCTGTCGGATGAGCCATGCATCGACGCCGGGAACCAGAATACTGGAATCGGGGACGACTCCAGCGATTACCGCGGGCAGGCCATTGAGGGTGACGTGTTGTCCGAGAACGCCGCGGCTGGCGCCAAACGTTGCGCGCCATAGACGCTCCGAAACGATCAGCGGGCGGCCGGGAAAATCGGCCACTTGGCCGGCAGCCGGCGCGGAACCGAGGAGGAAGTGGGGTTCGAGGGTTCCAAAGAAAGTCTTTGAGACCACGGAGAATCGCAGGCGCTGGATCTCGCCCGACGCCGTGATCAGCGGAGCTTGCCCGAGCGCGAACAGGGCGGAGCATTGCACGGCCGTCGCCACCGTACTCGGATCGCCGGCTTTTTCGATTTGTTCCAGAACGGCGCCACTTGTTTCGGTGATGAAGAGATGCTCGCTGTGAGGATAAGCCAGCGGTTTCCAAATCGTCTCGCCGAGCACCGTCAGGAGACAGAGCCCTGGGAGGGACGACAAGGTGAGAGTAAAAAGTTGAATGAGAGCGGACTTGCGGCCGCGGGCGATCGCACGGAGAACCGGGACCGCGGGGTACATGAAAAGCCGGATGCGGTCAGCTATCGCATTTCCCGGATCTGTGGAACTTGCAATGTTTGCGGCTACTTCCTCCATCGAATCTACCTGAACCATGTCTTGCGCCAAGGCACGCCGATAACCATTTCGAGCGGATTGCGCGGATTGTGACGGCAGTGAAATCGGCCGATCAACATTTGAATGATCCGGGATTTCGCGTTCGGTTCCGGGATTTCGCCTGACCGGCAGATGTGCGACTTTCCGATCCGTAAAGTGACATAATTCAGCATGTGAATGTTTCGGGATTTCGCGTCCGTTTTCGGGATTAAAGCCCGGTATTACAAGGAGGGTGCTGCTTGATGAACGAGAAACTTGCGGGACGCCTGCTGGTCGCCGACGACGATGCGGACATCCTGGCGACGATAAGACTGATTCTCAAACCGGAGGGACATCGAATCGACGCCGCCCAAAGCCCGGCAGGCGTTTTAACTTGCCTCTCGACCAGCGGTCCCTACGACGCAATTCTACTGGACCTGAACTACGCCAAAGGCAACACGAATGGGCAGGAAGGTATCGATCTGATCGGCGCGATCCGAAGGATCGATGCGGAGGTGCCGATCATGGTGATGACTGCGTGGGGCTCAGTGGGATTAGCGGTGAGCGCGCTACGCCGGGGAGCGCGCGACTTCATTGAAAAGCCCTTTGAGCCGGCCCGCTTGAAATCCGCGTTAGCCAGCGCGATCGAGTTGCAGCGGGCGGTGCGCAGAAGCCATATTCTCGAATCCGAGTTAGCCGCGCTAACGACCCCCGACAAGCCAGTTTTGATTGCCGAATCGAAGTCCATGGCTCCGGTTCTGAATCTGATCGCGAAGGTTGGGCCGTCGGACGCCAACGTCTTGATCACGGGCGAGCCGGGGACGGGGAAGGACGTGGTCGCGCGGCTGGTGCACTCAGTGTCCAGCCGGTCGGCGAAACCGTTAGTCGTTGTGAACGCGGGAGGCCTGGCGGATACGCTCTTCGAAAGCGAACTCTTCGGGCATGTAAAAGGGGCCTTTACGGACGCTCGCACGGACCGGGTCGGGAGATTTGAATTAGCCAATGGCGGAACCCTTTTTCTCGACGAAATTGGGAACGTGCCGATGGCTCTGCAAACGAAATTACTGAGAGTCCTGGAAGTTGGAGAGATGGAGCGAGTTGGATCGTCGCGGACGATCAAAGTCGATGTTCGCGTGATCTCGGCCACCAACGCTAACTTAGGTCAGGAAGTGGCGAACAACCGCTTTCGCGAAGACTTGCTGTACCGGCTGAATACGGTTGAGATTCGGCTTCCGCCGCTGCGGGAACGACGGGAGGACATTCCCGTACTGGCCGGTCATTTCCTGCGGACTCATGCCCAGAGATACCAGAAGAGCGTCAGCGGCTTCGACGAAGAAGCTATGGCGTGGCTACTGGCTAACTCCTGGCGCGGAAACGTCCGCGAGATCAATCACATCATCGAACGGGCGGTGATTCTGGCGTCCGGCGAAGTGATCGGGATGGCCGATCTGGCGCCCTCCGACGGCCGCATGGCGATGCCCCAGCTGGAGGATCTAACGCTGGAGCAAGTGGAGGAAGTGCTGATCCGAAAGGCATTAGCTCGTGCCAACGGAAACGTTACTCTGGCTGCCCACACCTTGGGGGTCAGCCGCAGCGCACTGTACCGGCGCCTGCAGTCCTATGGCATTTGAGAGGTTTCTCAGCCGCATTTTGCCCCAGCAGGAGTCCCGGCGAATTCCAATTCATGTGCGCTGCTTTCTTCTTGCCTTGGCGGCGGCATTGCCGGCGGTGGTAGTCAGCCTTCTGTTGCTGCAAACGACGCAGCTGGCCTTCGATCGGAAGTGGACAGCCGGGCTGCTGATCATCGCGGTAGCCGTAGCATTGGCGTGGCGAATCCTGGTGGAGATTTCGGTCCCGCTGGCGCTACTTTCCGGCACTTTGCAGTCGCTTCAGGAAGGCGATTATTCGGTCAGGTTAGCGCAGCCGGCAACGCCGGATTACCTTGCGGATATGACTGCATCGATCAATGTGATCGCCGATCGTTTGCGGTCGCAACGCCTGCTGGCAACGGAGACGGCTCTGCTACTGAAGACCGTTGCGGATGAGATCGATGCGGCCATATTCACACTGGATAACGAACACCGTCTCACACTGGTGAATAGCGGCGCAGAGCGTCTGTTAGGACGAAGCAGGCTCGCTATAGTCGGCAAGAATGCCGACGATGCCGGCCTGACAAAATTCCTGGACGGCGCCACCAATCCACGTGCTTCCTTTCATAGCGCCGCAAAGCGTTGGGATATCAAGCGAAACACGTTTTATAGCCAGGGGCGGCAACACACGCTGCTGGTGGTAACGGATCTCACCCAACCTCTCCGACAAGAGGAACGGCGGGCATGGCAACGCCTGGTTCGAGTGCTAGGGCACGAGATCAACAACTCGCTGACCCCCGTCCGCTCCTTGTCCGCGCACCTGGCAAGCCTGGTTGACGAGGACACGCCGGCCGTGGATCTCCGATCCGATTTAACAGCGGGTCTTTCCTTGATCGCGAGCCGGTCGGAAGCGCTAGCCCGTTTCATCTCCGGCTTTGCTCGCGTCGCCGACCTGGCGCCACCACAGAAGCAGAACGTTCAAATCAAGCCTTTGGTTGAGAGGCTTCGAACGCTGGAGAGCCGTGTCAACATCGAAATCAAGAGTGGCGCGGATATCGTGGTCCGCGCCGATCCCGATCAAATGGAGCAGGCAATCATCAACCTGCTTAAGAACGCAGCGGATGCAGCCGTTCAGACCAGCGGGCGTATCGACATTCATTGGCGAGTGGAGCAGAATCGTTTCCGGCTGTCGATCCGCGATGAAGGTCCTGGTCTAACCGATAACCATAACCTGTTCGTGCCGTTTTACACCACTAAGCCGGGCGGCTCCGGCATCGGCTTAGCCCTTAGCCGTCAGATCGTGGAAGCCCATGGCGGCGCTCTGACGCTTCGAAACCGCGAAGATCAACGCGGCTGCGAAGCAGTGTTAGACCTTCCACTGATATAAGTCCCCAGTAAAATCCCAGTTTCAATCGGCAAATGGTCCGTTCGTGTTTGGAACCGCGTGTGCTAATTACAGCGCGTTCGCAAAGATGTACATCGCAACCCCCAATAAGAAAGGAGCAACAAAAGTGGCTGACAATGCATGGATAAAGCGTTTGCGGCAACCCCTGGGAACCGCATTGATGTTTACGGCCTCACTCGGAATTTCAATCGCTTACAACACCTATACCGAGCACAAAGCAAGAATACCCAAACACTCGGACCTGCAACTGAAGCTGGATGAGGTGGCCCGGCGGCATGCCTCTGAAGACGAACTTCCTGGCTTCCTGATTAGGCAGCGCAAGATTTCATTGAACGGATCTTCACTACTCGGCGTAAGCCGTTTGCGCGTTGCGCCAGGAGGCGGCCTGATTGTCCTCGACACAGTTGGCAGAAAGATCGAGCGCTTCAGTTCTAACGGTGAGAGACTTGGTCCGGCCGGCTCCGGCGAAAATGGAACACAGCCGGGCGACTTCATGTTCCCGTCCGGCGTCGATGTCGGCGCCGCCGGAATGATGGTGGCCGATTTCAAGCAGACACGCATTAGCCGCCTTTCGCCACAAGGCACTTTCCAGGATTCCTTCTCCACATCGGCGGAGAGGTTTTCGGCTAAGAGTGTCTTTGCCGCGCCCCATCAATCCGACATTTACGTGTGTGGGAACCGCTACATGGCGGATCTCGCCACTATTCACAGATACTCGTCCACAGGGGTATTCGAAGGTTCCTTGCTTCCGCTGCCGAAATGGGCGCGACCGCTGAACCTGGAAGCTTTCAACGACTGTTTAAGCTCCACCACGCCGCAACACACTCTGGTGGCGTTCCCCTACGAATACCAGGTGTTCGACCTGTCCGGCGGCACAGCGAAGCCTCTGGAGATTGAAGCGCCGGCGGCATTTCACAGGCCGGCGAAGCCACTGGTTTTTGCCGGCGTGGATCCGGCGAAGCACCTGGCCGTATTCGAGGAATGGAAAGCGGAATGGACGCCGATTGAGGCCATCGCACTGGTGAATCACGATCGTCTGTTGATTGAGTATCAGACTTACAGTCCACTGCGTTACACGCTGGATGTCTGGGATCTGGGCCAACAGCGGCGCGTTCGGACGCTGCACACAAATTACCGGCTGATGACCGCCGGCAACGACAATCGTCCATACTTTCTCGCCGATGGGCAGAAGGAGAATCGCTATGAGCTTCTCAGCGGCGCTCTCTTATAGTAAGCGGTTGACAGCCGCGGCTCCGGTGCTGGCGCTGGTGATTGGCGGCTACTGGTACACCAGCACCCAACTGATCGTCGACAAGCTAAACGGCGGTAAAGCGCGGATTCGCCCCAGTGACGTACTTGGGAAGGAACTGGTGGATCTGCAGACGGGCCGTCCGGTACGCATTCAATCCGACTCGAGGCCCATGGTGGTGGTGCTACTTTCCGGAACCGAATGCCCCGCATGTCTCGACGAGAGCGCCGTTTGGGACCGGCTGGCGTCGTCGCAGAAGAAGGCGATCCGGGTGGTTGGGGTATTCGTTGGCACGACCAGCAAAGACGTCGAAAACTATCTGAAGGAAAGAAGGCCGGCGTACGAGGTATATAGGTTCGCCCATCACCAGGATGAAGGAACCCTGGGGGCGGATTACACCCGGCCACTCACGGTATTGATGGATCGATGGGGGCGCATTCGCTATGCGTCGGGCCCCACCGGCAACGTTGCGGAACATCAGCGCATGGCCCGTGACATTCACAAGCTTACCGGGGTCTAGCCCCGGTATGAAGAGCAGTAAAAACCAAAAAAGGAGAACCACTGAAATGACTAACATGAAGCGTGTAATGAGAGTGTGCGTGCTGTATGTGTTGCCGGCTTGCTGCGGCTCACAATTCTTCGTCGCGCATGCTAACAGAGTGTTGGCGGGAACAACGACAACCTACAACGGAAATCCAGCCTGCGATTGCGGGAGCAACAACGGCCAGTGCGGATGCATTGTGAAGAGCTGAAGGGAGATCTAATCATGTCATTCACAAGACTTCGAACCACTTACATGATGACCCTCGCGATCGCGATGGGATTGGCCATGGGGAGCGCGCAGCTTCGCGCTGAACGCTCGGTGCAGGCGGGAAAGAACACGGATGTGGGAGGCTCGTTCGTCTGCGACTGCACGAACACCGAGAATTCGTGCAGTTGCATTAATGCGGCCTAGCCGGCCGCTGGTTTGGCGGGCACGTCCATTTTGCGTGGCCCGGTTCCTTACAAGCCGGGCCCACAGCGTAGGAGGAAAACAATGGGCATCAACAAAACGAAGCAAGTGATGAGAGTGTGGGTATTGTATGTTTTGCCCGCTTGTCTGGGATCACAGTTTTTCGCCGCCCGAGCCAACCAAGTGTTGTCCGGGGCGACGACAACCTACAACGGAAACCCGGCCTGCGATTGTAGCGGAGACGCCAAGCAGTGCGGGTGCATAGTAAAGACTTAGCAAAAAGGAGATGAACACGATGTTATCGAAGAACCTTCCAACAATGGCGCTGGCCGTCGCGATGGGGTTGGCCATCGGCGGCGCTCAGGCGTACGCGGAAACGCCGGTTCAGGCCGGAAAGAACACGGATGTGGGCGGCTCCTTCATTTGTGACTGCACGAATACAGAGAATTCGTGCAGCTGCAAGGTGGTGGAGTAACTTGAAGACATTCTTATCGAGGCTGCGCATGGACGGCAGCCTCGACTTACCCAAAGGAGACTGTATGAAAAACGTTTTAGCACTGTTCATATTTGCGGGTTGTGCTTTCGCCCAGGTTCCCGGAATGGTGGGAAGTTGGAAGCTCGACGTTGCGTCAAGTAATGCCGATGTTGTGGACATAGATCATAGCGCCACTGTGAAGGTAGAATCCGTGAGCGCGGGAAACGGTATGCGGTTCCTTTATGGTTCCGGCGACTCGCTTTCCCGTGAAACCTTAGTTATCGATTTGGACGGATACGAACATCCCACCGGACGGCCGAACGAGCTTTCGGCAGCCAGGCAACTGGGCGGCGGTGTGTTTGTCAGATACGAGCGGACCGAGCCTAGTTCGGGTCTGGTTTATCTCGAGATGTGGAAGTTGTCGAAGGACGGATCTACTCTAACGAGGTCCCGGCAAAGCGGTGACGGAGCCGCGAATCGTACATCAACACTGGTGTTCCGCCGGGCAACCGCGCAGTAGATCACTACACGTGCCTGGAGGCCGGATGATGGCGGCCTCCAGGGCCACCTACTGGATACGCTTCAGAATCATTCCAGTATCGGTGGCGACCCAGATATTGTGCGCGTCGGCGGCCGCCAGCATGGGACGCATGGCCACGGCCCGATAATCGGTTGACTCCGGCAGCCAGCTCTCAAGGTTGGTACTCTCCATCATCTTCAGCTTGCTTGGAATGGGAACTTCACTCAACTCGCCCAGGCGTTCCACTGCCGCGACTAAGACTTGTCCATCCGGCAATACGACCGCGTCTCGAGCGACTCGATCGGTCTGCCGGAACACCGGATTGGTCTGGAGCGTGTCGAGTTCGAGCGAGAACAGTTCAGTGGGAAATTTGGATTTGCCAAAATACTCCACCACTGCCAAGGCACGACTCTTCTGATCGAGCATGCGCAGGCAGGAGATTCTGCCGGTCAAGCTAATCGGCTTCGATTCCCAAGTTGCGCCGGAATCGTTCGAAACCAGAAGAACCCCGCCGACGGGACCGCTGCTCAGATTAAGATACTCGGGCGCGATCGTGCCCGAGATCATGCCGGTCCGGCCGGAGAAGAAAATCGTGTCGAACGAGGTGGTCGCG
>Ga0302320_10019169_pt1 | contig 13749 bp, 10 predicted proteins | sample Bog_T0_3_FD_202130 | JGI IMG/M metagenome (GOLD analysis project Ga0302320, IMG submission 202130) | Peat permafrost microbial communities from Stordalen Mire near Abisko, Sweden - Bog_T0_3 | ecosystem: Environmental > Terrestrial > Soil > Wetlands > Peat | place: Sweden: Abisko, Stordalen Mire... | reverse complement strand
TTAGCTGGTCACGGGCCGCAAGGCGGTTGCACCCGCTCATGGAAAGCACCATGCCGGCCAACACAACCGCGAGCGCCGTATTGCGTGCGGGTCCATTCATTTTCGTGTCCTTCTCCTTCAGGCTGTGCATATCGATCGCGCGCCTGCAATCTTTTAGCAACTGGTCGCGGGCGGGAGTTTCTGTAACCAGGATGGAAGTCTACGCCTGCTACCGCATGAATTGCCGCCTCAAATACCACTGCGAAAATTCGACCGGCCGAGGCGCCCCAGCGACCTACTGGCCGGCAAGGATCTTCGGCGTCATCAATCCGATGTGATCTACGTTGGCCGCGCGGCCGATATCAATAACTTCGGCAACGTACGCAAAGTTCAGATCGTCGTCACCCCTGACGAACATGATGCGTTCGGCGCGGTTGGCATAGATCTCAGTCAACTTCCCGAGGAGGTCGCCTTTGTTCACTGGGGTCTCATTGATCTTGTACTGCGGAGGGCCAGATGGAACATGAATGATCTGCACTACAATCGTGCGATCATTCTGCTGTTGCTGTTGCGGATTTTTGGGCGGCTGGGGCACCAGTGCATCAAGGCCCTTGGGCGTTACCGGCACAATCACCATGAAGATGATCAGCAGCACCAGAAGAACGTCGATCATGGGCGTAACGTTGATTTCGGAAGAATAGCCTCCTCCGCTCCCCACTGACATTGACATGGCTTCAAACTCCTCGCTTGAGAAAATCGTTAAATTGACACCACAGGCACGGAAAACTACTCGCCGCCCGCCAGGTTGCTTTCTTTTTTCTGCGTCAACAGGCCCACGTCTTCAACACCTGCAGTACGCACTGCATCGATGGCGTCTTCTACTGCCCGGTATTGCGCACGAGCATCGGCGCGAATGAAGATCGTCTTGCCCGGCTTGTCCGCCAGTTTGTCGCGAACCTTAGCTCCGAGTTCGTCCACGGCAATCTTGTCCTGGCCGAGAAATACGCCGCCATCCCGGGTTATCGCCACAACGATGGCGTCTTCCTTGTCGGCGTCCGGCATCGATTCCGGATTGTCAACCTGGGCCATATCCACCGAGACTTTGTTCTGGAGCATCGGGGTAATGACCATGAAGATGATCAGAAGAACCAGCATCACGTCCACCATTGGCGTGACATTGATGTTGGCAGAGATATTGCTGCCTTCTTTGCGAACCGCCATTGCCATTGTTTAGGCTCCGTACTGCAAAAATTTTCGTTCTGGCCAGCTTCCGTCGAGGCGGAGCAACTATCTAACCTAAGCGAATTTGAATTCGGCGGGCGGGAAATTGCTTTCCCGTCCGCGCATATTCTCGCTCGGGCCGACAGCCGCTTCGCTTAGCGCTTGTGGCTCTGCTTGATGAAGTAGTCGATCAGCTCGCTCGAGGAGTTATCCATCTCCACGTCGAAAGATTCAACACGTCCGGTGAAGTAATTGAAGGCCATAACCGCGGGAATGGCCACCAGCAAGCCGAAGGCTGTGGTAACGAGCGCTTCCGAGATGCCGCCGGCGACTGCGCCGATGCCGGAGGTCTTCTGGGTAGCAATCTGCTGGAAGGCGTGCAGAATACCGATGACCGTGCCGAGCAGGCCCACAAAGGGAGCCGTTGCGCCGATGGTGGCCAGAACACTCAGGCCCCTCTTCAGCTTGGCATGGACGATGGCTTCTGCCCTTTCCAAGGCGCGGCCCGAGCTCTCGATCGTCTCTTCGGTCGGCTGACCGGCCGAGGCGCGGAACTCCTGCAGACCGGCCGTTACTACTTCGGCCAAGTGGGACTTCTTGTTGCGATCGGCGATCTTGATCGCCTCTTCCAGCTTGCTATCCTTCAGCGCGCCAGCAACCTTCGGGGCAAACTCGCGAGACTGCTTGCGGGCTGCTGTGAAGTACAAGTAACGGTCGATCATCACGGCCAGCGACCAGATCGACTCAATGAAAAGGACAATGGCGATACAGCGGACCGCCCATCCCATGTGTTCCCATAGTTCCATAGGGCTGAAACCGGCTTGGCTGTCTTCCTGGAAGAAGGCAAGGCCGTTGACCGTGTGCGAAGCGAAATGTGTGAGCTGAGCGAGAATCACTGAATCGTTCCTCCTAAGGAGTTTCTTTTGAATTGCGATTGCGGTGCGGTTGCGAAGGAATGCCAAAACTTCAATTTGCGCATTCGAGTAAAAAGCGGTGCTCCTTCCCTAGATGCGGGAAGGAGCCAAAGTGTTTGTCATCCACCGAGGCTAAACACTACATTGACAGTGGTTTCGACCTCTACTGGCTCGTTGTTAAGCAGATAAGGCCGGTACCGCCAGGACTTCACTGCTTCCAGGGCCGATTGCTGCAACATTGCGGGGCCGCTAATCACGCGCAGGTTTTCGATGGTCCCGGTCTTTGAAATTGTCGCCTGCAAAACGACCGTACCGGAAACGCGCGCAGCCTTCGCAATCGGCGGATACATCGGAATCGTCTTCTGCAGCAACATGCCGGCTGCGACGCCGCCGGAGATGTTCACTTTCTTGGGCGCTGCCGCCTGCACTTTGGGTGCGGCCGTACCCGAGAAGATGCCACCCATCACGCCTCCAGCGCTGCCTCCGAGACCTTCCATGCCAGCCACGCCAAAGCTCTGCGACGGCGGTGCTTCCTTCTCGGCAACCTGCTTAATGTCCTTGGGTATCTTGGTTGGCGCAACGAGCTGGTTGTTCATCATCTCCGACTGCACATGGACCACATGAATGACCTCAGGTGGCGGAGGCGGAGGAGGGGGCGGGGGCGGCGGGGGCGCTACCAGCAGCGTCTGCATCGCAGCCTTGGGCAGCGCTTCAGGGTAGATCAGGGGAATCAAAATCAGAAGCACCAGGATGGAGCCGTTGGTGATAAACGTCGCCATCATCCAGTACTTACTTTTGCTCTTGATTCTGCCCGCGGATTCAAACGTGGAATCTTCAAACATGGCCAGCCTCGAATCGGGTGTCGGTTACATCTGTTTAGACACCACGGAAACGTTGAATGTTCCCGAGCATCAAAACGGTACCACAGGAGCGTGCTCCACTTCTATCAGAACAACCCACCACATGCAAAACCTGCTGCAAAACTTGTGCAACTCGAGCCAGAATGAGAGTCTATGCCCGCGAACGCTTTGCCGCCGGCAGAACCACGGCCTTGTCTTTGCCTGCCCGCCATTCCTGCCAAGATACCAGCATTGGCGCCGCTACGGCGATTGAAGAATACGTGCCGATAAGAATACCAACCACAAGCGCGAAACTGAAACCCCGCAATACAGGTCCGCCAAAAATATATAGCGAAAGTACTGTCAAAAACGTGAGGCCTGACGTGAGGACTGTTCTGCTCAGCGTCTGGTTGATGCTGCGGTTCACCACATCCGAAAGAGCTTCGCGACGGGTCAGGCGCAGGTTTTCGCGAATTCGATCGAATACGACGATTGTGTCGTTCATCGAGTAGCCCACCAGCGTCAGGATCGCGGCAATTACGGTCAGGCTGATCTCCTGACCAGTGAGCGCAAAGGCACCCAGCGTGATGAGGGTGTCGTGGAAGCAGGCCACGACCGCGGCAACGCCGTAAATCAGTTGGAATCGGAACCACAGGTAAATCAGCATCCCAACCATGGAGTAGAGGGTGGCCAACAGGGCTTGCTTTTCAAGCTGCTTGCCCACGGTTGGTCCCACAACCGACACGTTCTGCACGGTGAAAGGATTATCGTAATGCGCTTTCAGCGCGTTCTGGATGAGTCCTTGTCCCACATCGAGCGAGGTTTCATCATGCTGCTCCGGGAGGCTGATCAAAACGTCGTTGCTTGAGGCCGCACCCACTTCCCGAATCGGCTGAATCCGTGCGTCCTTGATGCCGGCCTGTTCAGTCGCTTTGCGGATTTTATCGATATCCGGCGCCTGTTGAAATTCGACCTGCACGTCGGTACCGCCGCGGAAGTCTACGCTCAACGGAACAGGGCTCCGCACGCCGCCTACAGGGTTTGCCCAGTTCATGCCCATCTTTGCCAGGCCGGCCACGCTGAAGATCAATGAAAAGCCGAGGAAATACCACTTCAGCTTCAGCCAGTCCACATTTACGCCGCGAAACAATTCCACTTGTTATCTCCGCTTCCTGGTGCCGGGAACATTACGTTCCGACGTTCTTGATTTTCTTCTGCCGATCGACAATTCAGACTCAGCAGTCACTCCGCCCTGGGACTAGATTGAGACCGCTTCCCCTGGCTTCAACTTGTTCAGGTGCCAATCGAAGATGGTGCGCGAAACGTATACCGCCGTGAACAGGTTGGCCGCAAGGCCGATGGTGAGGGTGGTTGCAAATCCCCTTACCGGGCCACTGCCGAATACGAACAGGATGGCGGCTGACACGATGGTGGTTACGTGTGTATCGATAATCGTCACCCACGCATGAGCAAAGCCTTGGTCAACAGCCGCCGACGGGCCTTTGCCCGCGCGCACTTCTTCGCGAATTCGCTCGAAGATCAGCACGTTTGAATCGACTCCCATGCCGATAGTGAGAATGACGCCGGCAATGCCGGGCAGGGTGAGCGTAGCGCCGCTCCAAAAGCCCAGGACGCCCAGCAAAATGACCAGGTTCATAATCAACGCGAGATCCGCGTTGATGCCCGAACCGCGATAGTAGATGAGCATGAACGCCATCACGACGAGCACGCCGACAATCGCCGCCGTCACGCCCTTGTGAATCGAATCCGTCCCGAGCGACGCGCCCACTGTCCGGTCTTCAAGGTAGTTAAGAGAAGCCGGCAGGGCACCGGTGCGCAGCAACTTTGACAGGGTAGCAACTTCTTCCGGTGTAAAGCTTCCTGTAATCTCGCCAGAGTCGCGAATCGCGCTCTGAATGTTGGCAACTTCGCGGACGCGACCACCCATGACGACGGCCATGCTCGAGCCCACGTTCTTGCTCGTGTAGTCGTAGAACCTGTCGCCGGCCGCGTCGGTGAGCGTGAAGCGCACATTGCGCCGTCCGGTTTGGTCGGTGCCTGGATCGGCGGAGCGGAAGTCCTGACCGCCAACGACGTAGTTGCGCTGCAGCACGTAGACGCTGTCGCTATCGGAGCCTGTGGCCAGGTTGCCTGATCCGTGCACCAGAATGTCATCAGGAGGAACCGTCGCGCCCAAACTGGCTGTCGCCTCCTGTTCGTCCTTGTAGGGGCCGCCCACCACCGCGTGGATCTCCAGGCGCGCTGTCGACTGGATAACGGATTTCACCTTGTCCAGGTCTTCAATGCCCGGCAGCTCAACCAGAATCTGGTTGTCGCCCAACCCATACTGCTGAATCAACGGCTCACTGACGCCCAAAGAGTCAACACGGTCGCGAATGGTTTCGATGGCCTGCTCATCGGTTTTCTGTTCCAGCGCTTTCTCGACGGCTGGCTTCATGGTCAGCGTAAAGGTGTTGTCAGCGCCGCCACCTGCCAGATCGTATTCGTTGGAATACTTGGCATCCAGTGCGGAACGGACGGCGCTGGCCTGAGCCTGCGTGGTTCCTTCAACATGGATTACCTGCGGCTTGGCTGGATCTGGGTAAATCTGGGCAAACGTCAAGTTGGCTGTTTTCAGTTCCTGCTGGATCTGTGCCGCGGTGTTTTCCGCTTCCGCGCTCACGGCTTCAGACACCACCACCTGCAAAATCAGGTGAGCACCACCGCTTAGGTCCAATCCAAGGTGAATCCGTTTGCTCAGCGCCTCTTCCAGCGCATTGCCGGTCAACCCCGAAGGAACCCCGAAGATGCCGTATACGCAAATCACCAGCACCGCAATAATCAAGGCAAATCTGTTCTTGAGATTCTTCTTCATCGTCCCGTTTCTCTTATTTCACTTCTCTGGTCGAAAAAATCAGGCGCCTGCGCCGTTCTCCGTAGTCACGGAGGCAATCGCACTCTTGGAAACTTCCAGCTTGATGTTGTCCGGGGCGACTCGAATCACATATGCGTCGTCCTTGACGGAAATAATTATTCCGCGGATGCCTCCCGCGGTGGTCACCCTGTCTCCTGTCTTGATGGACCCCAGCATGGCCTGCCACTCTTTTTGCTTCTTCTGTTGTGGACGGATCATGACCAGGTAGAGCACCGGGATCAATAGTAAGGGCAGCAGCATGGTTAGATTGCCTGCGGCCCCTCCGGCGGGTAGATCCGCCAGCATTGCCAAACAAATTGCTACATTCATCCCTGCACTCTTCCTCTGTTCATCCCCGCCGCAATTGAACTCGCTAACTCGGGGCACAGGCACACCCAGCCTTAGCTGGTCGCCTGAATAAATTTGTCTCCGGGAATGTTCCTGGCCGCCGTTCGGTCCGGCTCAAGTTTCCAGCCAGACTCTGTGGGTCGGCCGCGATTGCTGGACGCTGAAACCTCTCTTCCGGCCCCGCGCCCGCGTTCGTGCCCTTTTTGACCCAACTGCCGTTTGCTTCCTGTTCGACACAGCATTCCCACAAATCCCCGAATCGGCGAACCGCGCGCTTCCGCTCTGATTTCGTTCCGTCCGGATTCCGAAAGAATGCCTAGAAAGATAAGATACGCGCGGCCGGGGGCGTGTCAAGGCGCGCAGTCACCGCGCAACGCGTCTTTGCCTGTGCCCGAAGCTGTGTACAGCGAATTCCTGTCCCTTTTCAAAGGCCTTACAGGCAGGGCGATTGGCGCGGAGACCGGCTAATTGGACGGCTTCGTCTCGGCGTCCGGCGTCTCGGGCTCGTCTCCCGACTCTTCCACCAGGACTGCCGACCCTGGTACGACGTCGAAAATCGCCTGATCCTTGCCCGCTGGGTGAAATGTGATTTTTAACGGCTCCCGTTGCCACACCGCGGCTGCGCATACCGGCTGCGCATGATTCTCCGCATCGAACGCCGCCAGCTTTTTCGCCAGCACCGGCTTGCGGCCTGCTACTTGCGCGACCACAGCATAGAGGCTCTTCCCACTGGCTGGGACTCCGCAATAGGCGCCGTAGTCGCGGAACCAGCTTACCTGACTTACTCCGGGATCGTAGTCAGGGAGCTTGAGCGCTATAAAGTGCCCAGTCACGCGGTCTACCAGCAGCCACGGCCCCCGCTGCCAAACCCAGCGGCTGGCTGCCGGGGCCGGCTTTTGGTCGGGATTTTCACCGGGTAAGGCATCGTTGAGGCGGATTGCCCGCCGGACCACGAAGCTGCGGTCGGTGACGTCATGTGCGTCGCCGGTGGTCCAGTCTTTCAAAATACCGTCGACCAGGAGCGCTCGGATTTTCAAGGAATCCTCGCCTGCCGAGGCGCCGGCAGGGTCGCCGGTTTTGGAGTACGGCACCTTCTTTGCCGCCCCCAGAAAGACCGTATGCACTTTGCGCGGTGCTCCAGAGGCCATTAATGCCCCTGCTAAAAGAGCCGCAAAAATAACTCCTGATACGAGCAACTTCCGGCGAACCTGCATGACGGTCTTACTCCTGTCTTTGTGCTGCCTCCACGGCCCGCGCCACGCGAAATGCCGTGCCTTCGTTCAAGTGCGCCGCCAAAACCTGCATCCCGACCGGCAGTCCATCCGCCGTCGCTCCGCAGGGCACGGTCACGCCGCAAATGCCCGCCAAGCTTGCCGTCACTGTGTAAATATCCGCCAGGTACATCGCCAGCGGATCGCCAGTCTTCTCACCCAGCTTGAAAGCAGCCGTCGGCGCGGTCGGTGTTACGATCGCATCCACTTCGGCAAAGGCCCGTAAAAATTCCTCGGCCAGCAGTCTGCGCACCTGCTGTGCTTTCAAGTAGTAGGCGTCGTAGTAGCCGGCGCTGAGGGCGTAGGTTCCGAGCATGATTCTGCGTTTCACTTCGGCGCCGAATCCCTCGTCGCGCGAGTGGCTGTACATGGCATTCAAGTTTTCCGACGCGGCCGAACGGTGCCCGTAGCGCACGCCGTCAAATCGGGCGAGATTGGCGCTGGCCTCGGCCGTCGCGACAAGGTAATAAACCGGAATCGCGTACTTAGTCAGAGGTAAGTTTACGGGCTTCACACTGCAACCGGCCGCTTTGAGCGCTTCAATTCCCTTCTCGACGGGAGCTCGCACTTCGGGGTCGAGGCCTTCGCCGAAGTACTCTGCTGGGACGCCGATGCGCAGGCCCTCCGCAGGTCTGTCGCTTTCCGCTGCATAATCCGGCACCGGCGCTGAGTAGCTTGTTGCGTCTTTCGGGTCGCTTCCCGCAATCACCTGGAGCAGAGTTGCAGCGTCTCGCACGTTTCCGGCGAACGGCCCCACGCGGTCCAGCGATGATGCAAACGCTATGAGGCCGTAACGGGACACCCTGCCGTAGGTCGGCAGGACACCCACGACTCCGCAAAAGCTTGCAGGCTGGCGGATTGATCCGCCGGTATCCGTACCCAGCGTGGCCACGGCCAGGTTCGCCGCCACAGCGGCCGCGGAGCCGCCACTCGACCCGCCTGGAACCCGCTCCGTATCCGCCGGGTTACGCACCGGCCCATAGGCTGAGTTCTCATTCGACGAACCCATTGCAAACTCGTCGCAGTTCAACTTGCCGAGCAGCACCGCTCCTGCCGCTTCCAGCTTCTCGACGACCGTCGCATCATACGGAGGCTTGTAACCCTCCAGGATCTTCGACCCTGCCGTGGCCGGTGCGCCGCGCATCACTAGCACGTCTTTGACGCCAACAGGAATTCCGGCCAGTGGCGGCAGCGGATCACCCTTCACTGCTAACGCATCCACCCGCTCCGCCTGTGCCAGCGCCCGCTCTTTCGTCAGGCTCAGATAGACATTAAGGTGTGGATTCACTGTCGCTATGCGGTCGTAATAGCTTGCCGCCAGATCGGCCGCGGTGGTGGTCCCTGCGGCAATTTCCGCGCGCAAATCCGCCAGCGTCTTCGGCTTCTGAACAAACGTCTCGGCAGTCATCATCTCGCTCCCCAAATGCGCTTCTCTCTTTCGATCCGTTCACGGTGATTACTGGCAACTGTTGAGGAATCACTGAAAAAGGTTGGTTGTGGGATCGAAAGTCCCTCAGGGACTAAAGTCCCCACTCATTTTGTTCGCCTTGCGGCACGACTAAAGTCGAGCCCTTTCAAAACATAGCCCTATTCAGAAGTTCCTTAACTGCAAACTGGTTACTGCCTTTCAATCACTTTGGGCACTTTGAAGAAAACACCGTCCGTTTCCGGAGCCTCTGCGAGCACGGTGGCCCGGTCCAACGAGGCCTGCAGGTCATCCGCGCGCAATCCGGCTTCTGTCGCCGTGCTGAACAGCTCAGAGACCTGCGCCAGCGGCGCAACTCCACGCGTGTCCAATTCGCTCAGTTCGGCCACGTAGTCCAAGATGGCATTCAGATCATGAAGCATGTCTCCGCTTTCTTTCGGCGTCAGCTTCAAGTGCGCCAGTTCGGCCACGCGTTCCACTTCGTCCACGGTTACTTTTGCGGTCATCTTCTTTCCATTCCTATTGGTCCTGAGCGCTGCTTGGCATTGCTCGAGTCACTACGCCGGAGAGTAAAGTATAGCCGGTCTCGTCTTGCCTTCATTACCGCGCCATCGGTTGATTCTCAGTACACAATGAGCGTCACCGTCAGGCTGTGCTGAACGCCGGTCGACGTGACATTTACGGGAATCGAATAGGTCCCTGTCGGTGTTGTACCGCCGCCGCCACCTCCGGTCGTTCCGCCACCCCCGCCGGTTCCCCCGCCCGAACTGGTGCAACTGGAGACGCCGGCTGCCAAAATCGCCAGGAGCACGCAACCCGCCAAGGCCTTGCTCCGACGCTTCCATCCCAGAGGCAAAAACACCAGTAGACAAGCTACGGGAACCAGGTTCCAAATGACCGGCCTGCGCGATTCGGCACTCGCAGGCGCCTGCCCTACCGAAATCCCCAGGGTCACATTGCCACTAACCCCTCCATTCAGCGTTTCACTGCTTGGATTGAACAGGCAAAATGCATTGGCGGGCAGCGTTCCGCATGTAAATGCGAAGGTGCCCTGCGACCCTGCCATCGGGGTTATCGCCACCGTGTAATCTGCCGTTTGCCCATTCGAAACTGTCACCGTCGTTGTTCCAATGGAGCCCACCGTGAAGTCGAACCCCGTACCGGTCAGCGCGACAGTCCCCGACGCGGAAGCCGTGCTGCTGGTGATGCTGAGGCTCCCTGTCTGCGCACCCGTGGCGGTTGGCGCAAACTCGACGCCCACCGTGCAACTGGCGCCGGCCGCCAGCGTCGCAGTACAAGCGTTGTAGACCAGTGCGAACCCCGGCGAAGCCGACAGCGCCAGTCCGCTCAGCACATCCGTTCCCGGGTTGGTTAGTGTGACTGTCGCCGGACTGCTGGTGAGGCTCACGCCTACTGTGCCGAAGGCCAGTACTGCGGGTGTGGCCTGGATCGACCCCACGCCGCCGCCGGTTCCGCTCAGGGCTACATTTGCCGCGTTTGCCACCGTTGGCGAAGTTACGGTCAACATGCTGGTCAGTTTTCCCACTGTAGCCGGTTGAAAGATCACTCCCACAGAGCAGCTTGCTGCCGCCGCGAGGCTGCTGCCACAGGTGTTCTGCGTGAGACTGAAAGGCGCACTCACGGTTATTGACAACGAATTTGCTGCAAAGCTGCCTGTGTTGCTGATGGTTACGATTTGCGCCGGGCTTGGTTGCCCAATGTTTTCCTCCGGGAAATTCAACAGCGCCGGACTTACGTTGAGCCCGGTGGTGGTTGTCCCGGTGCCGTTCAGCGCCACGCTCACGGGCGCCACACCCAGAGATGAGGAGGAAACCACGAGTGCCGCCACATTGCCGCCCGCTGCCGCCGGTGTAAACGTCAACTGCAGAGTGCAACTGCCTCCATTTGCGAGCAAGGCGCCGCAGGTAGTCGCGCCAAGTGCAAAGCTGCCTGCGCCGCTCCCCGTGAGTTGGAAACCAACATTCGTCATTGGCGCCCCGCCCGAGTTTGTCACTGTCAGCGTCGAGGGCGAACCCGCCGCGCCGACCTGTTGCGACGCAAAGCTCAAACTTATCGGGCTCACGCTAAACGCCGGAGGCAGCAGGCCTGTTCCTGTGAGTGATACCGTCTGTATCCGCAGCAAGTCGGACACCGTCAGCGTACCTGTCTGGCTGCCTGCCTGGGTCGGCGCAAACACTACGGAAATTGTGCAACTTGCCGGCCCCGTTAATTGCGTGCCGCAGTTATTCGATTGTTGGAACGCCCCGCTCGCTATAACCGCAATCGACGTGAGCGGAAGGTCGCCGCTGTTGGTCAGGTTCACTGTCTGCGCCGTTGAAAGCTGGTCCACGACCGCTCCACCGAAGCTCAGCACCGTTGTGCCGAGCGTATCGGTCGGCGGCGCTCCCCCGGTTCCACTGAGCGCGACGGTCTGCGTTCCGGCCTCATCGACCAGCGTCAGTGTTCCGGTCGCAGCTCCCTTCTGGGTGGGCAAAAACTCCACCAGGATCTGGCAATCTGCATCCGCGGCCAGCGCGCTCGTCCCACATGCGTTGCTGCTGATCGAGAAGGGCGGCGTAACCGTAAGGCTTGTGATCGGAATAGGAAGCGACCCGCTATTAGCTGCCTCCAATTGCAGCGGAAGTGAAGTTACCCCCACTGCCACCATGCCGAAATTCACCACCGGCGGCGTCAAGCTCACAAGCCCGGCGGCTGTTCCTGTTCCGCTCAAATCGAGCTGCAATTGCCCGCCATAGACGTTCAGGTCAATCGTCATCTGCCCGGTCCGGCTGCCGGTCGCCGTGGGTGTAAACACCACGGTGATGGTGCATATCCCTCCAGCCGCGACGGTCGCGGTCTGGCAGTCGTCCGTTTCACTGAAATCTCCACTGACCGTAATTGCGCTGGTTGTGAGGCCAAGGGTGCCAGTATTAGTCAGCGTCACCGTCTGCGCGGCGCTCACCGTTCCCAACGAGTTGCTCCCAAACGTCAAGGCTCCCGGCGCAACTGTTGCGCTGGTCCATCCAGTAGTCGCGCTCCATAGCGGCGTCTGCCATATACCTCGGCCATAGGTTGCCGCTACCAAAATCTGGGCTGAGGCCGAGGCGCTCAGTTGCGTAACCGGGGCTTCCGGGAGCCCGGATCCAAATGCCGACCAACAGTTTGAAGGCCGATTGGCACAACTTCCCACTTGTGTTGTGAAGTAAACCCCGACATCGGTTGCCACGTAGACGGTGTTGGCGCTTTGCGGGTCCACAACAAGGCCGTTGGCGGGGGCCCAGGGTAGATTCGCAGCCAACGAGGCCCAGTGCGCCCCACCGTCGGTGGAGCGGTAAACCACGCGCACCGCCTTCGGCTGGCTCGGAATCCCCTCCACCGTCACGTATACCGTTTCCCCGGTGGCATCGTGCGGATCAATGAAGATGCTTGAAATATCCATGCCAAAGGAATTCAGTCCCTTGTTGTCGTTGGTTACTGGATTCAGCGTCAGATCCTGCCACACCGGCGGCGCTCCGGTCGTTGGATTCACCGTCGCGCTCAGCACATGACCTGGCAGCAGCGTTCCACCGTCAGCCGATCCGTAGGTGCCAACGTAGATGACTTCGTTCCCGCCCGACGGCGCCACCGCCGCAATCGACCGGATCAGTGCGTCCCCATTGCAGGCGCCGCTCCCTGCGCCGCTGCTCCCGCTGTCCAGAATCGGGCTGATGGCATTCGTGCTCGTCCACCCCGCGCCGTTCGCAGGCCCACGCCAGACCCGGCATGTTGCTACCAGCAACTGAGTCTGATCGAGCGGATCCACCATGAAGGGTGCAGGCGTCGTCATGGTGAGACCGTCGCCGCCTAAATCCGCGTCGCTCACCACGGGAGTGGCTCCAAAGCTCGCTGGCGCGCAATCGCTCACCTGGTCACACAGGTAAATCGACACTCCCTCTTCGGCGTTCACATACCACTTGTTTTCATTGATCGGGTCGATTGCTACTGCGCCGCCGTCCCCACCGAGAACCTGCGGCCACTGGGCTGTCGGCCCGCTTGCCCCCTTCACACCCGCGGTCCCATTGACGCCAAGGCCAGCCATGAATGTGTAGGGAGAACTGACCGACTGCGACAGGCTCAACACTTCCGACAGCGACCCGAGGCCCCCATTCAAATTCTGAAAGTGGCTTGCATCGGTCACCGTGCACACCGGGCCCGTTTCGGCTATCGCGTCCAGCGAGCGCCAAAGCCCGCTGTCGTTGCCCACGAAAGTCTCAAAGGGGTTCGCGGTGCTCCAACCCAGTGCGTGCTGATACGGGGCCACCTGGGCGCTCATGCATGTGTTCGCATTGGTTGTGTTCCGCCACACGCAGCCCATGGCCAGGCTGCACCGCCATACGTCGCTGTCCCCGGCTAGCACTACCGTGTCTTGTTGTGACGGAATAGCCGCCAGTGCCAGCGTATAGTCGCCGTTTTCGATTGTCGCCGACCCTTGCGGGGTGTTCGTCTCGAGAGCCGTTGTTTTCCATTGTTGAGCAAAGCTGAAGGTTGGATTCGTGCAGACTGCTCCGCTTACTTCGCACTGATCCTGCCACAATCCCTGGTCCTGATTGTTCAGGTCCACGGTCCATGCAAACGTATCTCCAGTTTGCGGGTTCACCGCGAGGGTGCCGCGAAAAATCGGGCAGGCAATCGACCCTATTGTCGTGTTATTTGTCGGGCACATCGACGCGATCAGCCCGGTGCCTGGCTGGGCGGTCATCCGTGTCCACGTCACGCCATCCGCTGACTGGTAATACCCATGGAAGCGAACCGCCGCAACAAAAAGCTGCCGCACCGGATTCCACACTACCGACGTTGC
>Ga0302320_10019168_pt1 | contig 13750 bp, 15 predicted proteins | sample Bog_T0_3_FD_202130 | JGI IMG/M metagenome (GOLD analysis project Ga0302320, IMG submission 202130) | Peat permafrost microbial communities from Stordalen Mire near Abisko, Sweden - Bog_T0_3 | ecosystem: Environmental > Terrestrial > Soil > Wetlands > Peat | place: Sweden: Abisko, Stordalen Mire... | reverse complement strand
GTGCTCCGGGGACGCCGCCGCGCCCCCCATCGAAGCACCGAGGCTCCGCGTCGCCCACTCGAGGAGAACGACGTAAGCGGGCGCCGCGATCGCGAGTGCGACCAGACCCGACTTCACCTGCCTCCCGAGGTTCAACGGCGCGCCCGTCCTTCGCTCCGCCATTACTGCCCCGCGGGAGGCAGGGGACGCAAGGGCTAGGGGAGGTCGGATGTCGAATCGCCTCGACGGAGTTTCCCAATCGTCGCATAGGGCGGGTCACGCTCGGGCTATGGGAGCCACCAGCGCGTCCGGCATCCCGCCCGGCGCCCCGCAGGAGAGATCATGCGCCTTTCTGGTCACGTCACCTTGGTAGTGCTGTCGGCTCTGGCCCTGGGGGAGGCCCCGGCGTGGGGACAATCAACCCCGGGCGCGACGGCGTCCACCGGCACGACGGTCGACACGATGACTCTCCATATGATGCTCGACAAAGGGGTCATCACCCAGGCCGAGTACGACAGCGCGGTTCACGATTTACTCGACTCGAGCGGGCGCAAGGCCGGAGAGAGCAACAACGTCGTCATCGGCAAGTGGTCGGCCACGCTGTACGGCTTCGCCGAGGCCGACTACATCGAGGACTCTACCCAGAGCTTCAGTGACCTCGCGGGGGCCGGTCAGGTCGCCCGGCCGGGCACGTACGTCGCGGGCAACCCGCGCAGCCAGTTCAGCGTCCGCAACTCGCGGTTCGGCTTCCGGTTCCGCGCCCCGGAGTACCGACGGATGCGCGCCACGGCTCAAGTCGAGGCAGACTTTCTGGGCGACTGGGCCAACCCGACCTACTCGGGCGCGACCGGCCAGCCGAGCGAGAACCAGTTCTTCACGAACCCGGCACTCCGCCTCCGACACGCCTTCTTGAAGGTCGAGAACCCGGTGGTCGACATTCTGTTCGGGCAGACGTGGGACGTCTTCGGTGGCGGCGGCCTCTATCATCCCAACAGCGTCCAGATTCAGGGGATCCCGGGCGAAATCTACGCCCGCACGCCGCAGCTCCGGCTGTCAAAGACGATCGGCAACAAGGACGTCTCGGTCGACATCGTCGCCGCGGCGATGCGCGCGCCCAACCGCGACTCCGGTGTTCCGGAGGGGCAGGGAGAGCTGCGCTTCGCCGTCAACCGGTGGACGGGAGCGCAGACCATCGGCGCGACCGGAACGACCGTCTCGCCCGCCTCGATCGCAGTGAGCGGCGACGTTCGGACGGTGGCCGTCTCGAACTTTCCTCAGGATGCCGGAGGCAAATCAACCTTCGACACGGCGAAGGTCGGCGGCGCGATTGCCGTCGACGCGTTCATCCCTGTCCTCCCCGCGAGCAAAGAGCACCTTGGCAACTCGCTGTCGTTGCTGGGCGAGTTCGTGACCGGCCAGGGGATCGGCGATCTCTACACGGGCCTCTCGGGAGGTGTCGTCTACCCGACTGCGACCGTCGCCGCGGGCGACCCCGTGGGCTCCGTGGCCTCGGTCTACAACCCGCAAGCCGACCCCGGCCTCGCCGGCATCAACCCCGTGACGGGCGCGGTGACCCTCATCAACTGGCAGACCATCCGCGGAGGCCTGCAGTATTACTTCCCCGGCGTCGACGGGAGAATGTGGCTCACGGCCAACTATGCGAACGTGACCATGCCCAACGCGTCGACGTTCCTCGGCTACCCGAGCAGCCTCGCGCAGGGGATCGCGGCCGCGAAGGCCACGGCCACGACGCCGGCCATCACCGCCGTGACGCCCGTCGCGGGCAAGCTCGTCGCGCCGACGACGGTCCGCAACGCGTTGAACTTCTTCGACGTCGCGTTGATGGGCGACCTCACGCCCGCGGTTCGCCTCGGCATCGAATACGCCTACTACGTCGACAAGTACATGGACGGTGTCTCCGCCCCGAATCACCGGGTGCAGGCTTCGGCGTTCTACATCTTCTGATAACGGGGGTCCTTGCCGGGCGGCCTCACCGAAGCCTACGGGTACGCGGTGCCGCCCGCGAAGTCGCTCGTCAGCGTGCCGCTCACCGAGGCGAGTAGGGTCGGGTCCGACGTGACGATGCCGAGCTCGCGGTTGTATTCGAGCGAGGCGGTCGAAAAGTTCTCCGACCCCACGAACGCGCTGCCCGTGCCCGGCCCGTAGTCCGCAACGACCACCTTCGCATGGATGTAGAGCGATGCGCTTCGTGCGTACGTCACGACCTTGGCCCCTGCCGCAACCAGCGTCGTGAAGCTCGCGTCCCATTCGCGGGATGCGGTCATCACGATCTCGACCGCGACTCCCCGTGAGGCGGCGCTGCCGAGCGCCGAGACGATTGACGCGTCGCTCATCTCCTCGTTCTCGATCTGCAAGGTCTTCTTCGCGCCGTTGATCAGGCCCAGGAGCGTGGTCTTCGCGTTGGTCGGGCTCCAGACGAGGTCGTCGCCGGTGGGCGGCCCGATGGTCCCGTTGGTGAAGTCGGCGGCGAAAGTCTTCTCGATGGCCGCCACGTCGGCCGCATCCGTGGTGATGACGGCAAAGTCGCGGCTCGTCGCGTAGTACTCCGGGGTGAGGTTCAGGGTCATGATCGCCGAGGTGGTCGCATCGATCGTGACAGTCTTCTGGTGGGTTGCCGAATACGTCATGTTCGCCCAGTGCACCTGCGCGCCGCCCGCGCCCAGGGCGTCGAACGCCGTCGTGTTGCTCGTCTTCTCGAGGTTCTGGTCGAGGATGACCCGCACGACCACGCCGTTCTTGACCGCGGTCGTGAGTAACCCGGTGACTGTGGAATCGGTCAGCTCGTACATCGTCATGTCGATCGTGCGCTTGGCCGAGCTGATGAGCGCGTAGATGGGCATGAGCCCCTGCCCCGGCTCCGTGACGAGCGTGAGCGGCGAGGTGCTCGCATCCCCCCCCTCCGATGCGTCGGGCCCCGCGCTGTCCCCGACGACGCCCGCGTCGGGCTTGTCGGTCTTGACGGGCGCGTCGTCCACGTGACCCCCACACGCCGCGACCGCCATACCCCCGAGCATCGCAGCAATCCGCCCACGCGCCTTCATCAACATTTGGCGGAGTCTAGGGGCGTGCAGGGACTGTGCACGCGATTCCATGCCGAGCGATGGAGATGGTGGTGAGAGCAGAAGTTGCTGCCCGGGATGTGCGCCGGCCCACGGCTCGGCTGAGCTACTTCGAGCCAAGCTCCTCTTTGACCTCAAGTTTCCCCTCGACCTTGCCCGGCGGGTTGGTCCGGACGTGCCGAACGTCTTCGCCGCGGACCATGAAGATCACCTCTTCGGCGATGTTCGTGGCGTGATCGGCTACGCGCTCGATGTACTTGGCGACCTTGATGACCCGGATGGCCCCGGGGATCTCGTCGTGCTCGGCTTGCATGAAGGCCATCATGTCCCGCAGAGTTTGCCCGTAGAGTGCGTCGACCGCGTCGTCGCCCTTCAGAACCTGCTCGGCCCGGGCCACGTCCCCCTCGACGAACGCGTCGAGCGCGTCACGGAGCATCTGCTGCGCCTGCTCGGCCATGGTTTTCAGGTTGGCACTGGCGAGATCCTTTGCCTTGCCGTGGTCTTCTTCGGCGCGCTCCGCGATGTTCACCGCCTCGTCGCCGATGCGCTCGAGGTCCGTCACCAGCTTGAGCGCCGTCGCGAGCAGCCGGAGGTCGTACGCCACCGGTTGCCGGAGCGCGAGGATGCGCAGCACCAGCGCGTCGATCTCCATCTCGTCTCGATCGATGAGGCGATCGAGCTCCTTCACTTCCGCCGCGAGCTCGGGCGAGTGATCCCAGAAGGCGTCGAGCGCGAGCCGCAGGCTGCGCTCGCAACGGGCTCCCATGGCCAGCGAGTTGGCGCGGAGCTCCCGGAGCTCGGCCTCGAAGTCCCGACTCGTATGAGATCCCAGCATCTCTCTCCCTTAGCTGACCGAGCGCCCCTCGCCTACCCCTCTGCGCGGACCCTCCGTCGAGTCCGCGCACGAAGCGAGATCGCGACGACGTTGAGGACGAACGTAAGAGCGAGGAGCACGAACACGGTGCCGTAGAGGAGGGGCTTGGTCCGGTCGACATCGGGTGACTGCGTCGCGAGGACGTACACGTGGTAGCCGAGGTTCATGAACGGGTCGTTCAGGTGCGTCGGCAAGTCGCGAAGAAAGTAGGCCGCCCCCGTGAACATGATGGGCGCGACCTCCCCCGCGGCGCGGCTGACCGCGAGGATGCCCCCCGTGAAGATACCGCTCGCGGCTTCGGGCAGGACGATCCGGAGGATGGTCTGGAACTTCGTCGCCCCGAGCGCAAGGCTCCCGTCGCGAAGCTCGCGCGGCACCGCGTGCAGCGCCTCCTCGGTAGAGACGACCACGACCGGTAACGTCAGGATGGCCAGGGTGAGCGAAGCCCAGACGAGCGCCGGTTGGCCATACGTCACTCGACCTCCGAACGCTGCGGCGTCGATTCCCCTGCCCACCGTGGACACGAAGAACCCGAGGCCGAACAGCCCGAAGACGATCGACGGGACGCCGGCCAGGTTGGCGATGCAGACGCGGATGAGACGGGCGACGACCGAGTGCGAAGAGGCGTACTCGCTCAGGTAGACGGCGGTCGCAACGCCCGCGGGCACGGCGGCCACGGTCATCAGCAACGTGAGAAAGACGGTGCCAACGATGGCGGGGAAGATTCCGCCCTCTGTCATGCCCTTGCGGGGAAAGGCGCTGATGAACTCCCAGGACAGGACGCCGAAACCTCCGCGCACGACGTCGACAATGACCACAAGAAGCATCAGCAAGATGACTCCGGTGGCCGATGCCGTGAGCGCCACGAGCGTCCGATCACCGACGCGGCTCCGAGATGTCAGCTGAGGAAGCATACGGCTCGCGGCGGGAGCTTTCATGACACGGCTCCTAGGCTCCGTCGGACGCGGACGACGATGTGCTGCCCGACGAGATTCACGACGAGCGTGCTCAGAAACAGCAGCACGCCGAGCGCGAACAGAACGTGGTAATGCGCGCTGCCGACGACCACCTCGCCGAGCTCCTGAGCAATGGTCGCCGTGACCGTGCGCGTCGAGCGACCGAAGCTCCAGTCGACCAGCGCCGCGTTTCCAGACGCGAGCACGACGATCATCGTCTCCCCGATCGCCCGCCCGAATCCGAGCACCGTGGCGGCCAGGATCCCGGGTGACGCGGCCGGGAGAACGACCCGGAGGAGCGTCTGCGCACGGGTCGCTCCCATCGCGAGCGACGCCGCACGATACGACCCAGGAACCGCGCGGAGTGCATCCTCGGATATGGAAAATACGATGGGGCATATCGCGAACGACAGCGCGACGCCTGCGACCAGCGCGTTCAAGCGATGCTCGGTGCCGAAGATCCGCTGCACCCACGTCGAGAGGACGACGAGAGCGAAGACACCGATGACGACGGACGGTATGCCAGCAAGCAGCTCGATCATCGGCTTGATGACCTCACGCCAGCGCCGGCTTGCCAGCTCGGACACGAACAGCGCCGCGAGCACGCTGAGGGGAACGGCGATCAAGAGCGCGATGAGCGTCACCTTGAGGGTGCCCACGAAGAGCGGCACGATGTTGTACTTCGGCGTCTCGCTGACCGGCTGCCAGATGAAGCCTGCGGTGGGGCTGGGCATCACCAGCGAGGCCGGCGTTACCTCACGATGGACCGCCGCGCTCGTGAGGACCGGGAGCCCCTCGTTGCCGACGAACAGCAGGATGAGAACGACGGAGGCGATCGAGACGAGGGCGACCGCCTTGACGCCGAGCTCGAGGATCTGTTCGGCCCACCGCGTCCGCTTCTCGAGCGACGCGCGCGGACGACGCGCCGGGGCCGTGACCCGGGCGATCTCACGGATGGATGCCGCCATCGGTCAGCTCTTCTTCGGCAGCGGATAGTAGCCCACTTCGCTGATCGTCTTCTGTCCCTCGGGGCCCGTCACCCAGTCGATGAACTTCTTCATCGCGGGAGGCGGATCGCCCGCCGTGTAGAAGTAGAGCGGCCGGCTGATCGGATACTGTCCACTCTGTGCCGTCTCCAGCGTCGGCATGACCGCCGGCGATGCATCGTCCTTCTTCACCTTGAGAGCGCGAACGCCACCCAGGTACGCGATGCCGCCGTACCCGATGCCGAACTCGTCGCCCTTGATGGCGTTGACCACCGCCGACGTTCCCGCGAGGGTCTGGGTCGACGCGGCGAAGTCCTTGTTCTCGAGGACGTGCTCCTTGAAATACCCATACGTGCCTGAGTTGTTCTCGCGACCATAGAGGATGATGGGGTGGCTTGGCCCACCGACGTCCTGCCAGCCGGTGATCTCCCCGCGATAGATCTTTGCGAGCGCGGGAATGGCGATCTCGTGGACGGGACTCTTCTCGCTCACGTACACGGCGAGGGCATCGAGCGCGACCTTCGTCTCGATGGCGCGTTGACCGCGCTTGGCCAGTAAGTCTGCCTTTTCCTTGTCCTTCATCTGACGGCTCGACTCGCAGATGTCCGCCGAGCCGTTGATCAGCGCTGCGATGCCGGTCCCGGAACCGCCGCCGGTGACTTGAACCGTAACGCCTGGAGTCGCCGTCATGTACTCCTCGGCCCACCTCTGGCCGAGGATGACCATCGTGTCCGATCCCTTGACCGAGATCGTGGCCCGTTCGCCGCTGACGGATGCATCCGTGCGGGTACAGCTCGGGAGGGCGCCGATGGCCAGCGCCAGAGTGAAGAGGATCTTGGTGCAATTCATGGCGCAGCCCTGTCTCAGCCGAAGCGACCCGTAATGTAGTCCTCGGTCTCCTTCTCTTTCGGACGGGTGAAGATCGTCGACGTGTCGCCGACCTCCACCAGCCGGCCCATGTAGAAGAAAGCCGTTTGCTGCGACACTCGCGCCGCCTGCTGCATGTTGTGGGTGACAATGACGATCGTGAACTCTTCGCGCAGGTCGGAGACGAGATCCTCGATCTTGGCCGTCGCGATAGGGTCGAGGGCGCTCGCGGGCTCGTCCATAAGAAGCACGTCGGGCTCCACGGCCAGAGCACGCGCGATGCAGAGACGCTGCTGCTGACCGCCCGACAGCCCGAGTCCCGACTCGTCGAGCCGGTCCTTCACCTCGTCCCAGAGCGCAGCTTGCCGCAGGGCGCGCTCAACGGCTTGGGCCACGAGACGGCGATCCGAGACACCGGCGATACGGAGCCCGAACGCGACGTTTTCAAAGATGGACTTCGGAAACGGGTTCGAGCGCTGGAACACCATGCCAACCTGGCGACGCACCAGAACGGGGTCGATGTCCGCATCGTAGATGTTTCGGCCGTCCAGCATCACCTCGCCCGTGACCACGACCCCCTCCACGGTGTCGTTCATCCGGTTGAGCGACCGCAGAAACGTCGACTTGCCGCAGCCGCTGGGGCCGATGAGTGCCAGCACGCGGCTGGGAGGGACATCGATGGTGACGTCCTTGACCGCCTCTTTCGAGCCATAGCGAACCGACAGCCCGCGGGTTCGCATCTTGACGCGAGTAGCTGCGTCTCCGCTGGGTTCTGCTGCGATTTGCACCACGCCCACTATGCCGAAGCGCGGCGCGGGGCCGGTGAAGCGAATGTGACAACGCGGTGACGTCGCCCTGTTCTTCAAGCGGCTCGCGGAGTCTGAGGCTCGGCAATCGTAGTGGCTCTGCCGTGTTTCGAGCCTTGAGGACGGCCGGCTGAACGTGCGAAAAGCCACGGCATGACCAAGATCGAGATCAAGACGCGCGACGGATCTTGCCCCAGCTACGTCTATCGGCCCGCCGGCGCCGGACCGTGGCCCGCGGTCCTCGTCTTCATGGACGGCCTCGGCATTCGCCCGGCGATGCTGGAGGTCGGCGAGCGTCTCGCGACGCACGGCTACGTCGCTGTGGTCCCCGACCTGTTCTACCGGTCAGGCCCGTACGAGCCGATGAACCCCCACACGGTGTTCAGCGACCCCGAGCAGCGCAAGATCCTCATGGAGAAGTTCTTCGCGCACGCCACGTCGTCCAACATCATGTCCGACACCCGGGCGTTTCTCGATTTTCTCGCGGCCCAGCCCGACGTCAAGCCGGGAGCGATCGGAACCACCGGGTATTGCATGGGCGGCCTCATGTCCCTCATGGCCGCGGGGACGTACCCCGACCGCATCGCCGCGACAGCCTCGTATCATGGCGGGCGTCTCGCGACGGACGCCGCCGATAGCCCGCACCTCCTCGCTCCGAAGATCAAGTCACGCGTATACGTCGCTGGAGCGATCGAGGACGCGTCGTTCCCTGACGAGATGAAGGTGAAGCTCGAGGACGCCCTCACCAAAGCAGGCGTCGACCACAAGATCGAGACCTACCCTGCGAAGCACGGATGGGTTTTTCGCGACACGCCCGTTTACGACGCTGCCGCGTCAGAGCGACACTGGCAGAGCCTCGTGACGCTGTTCGACGGCACGTTGAAGGCTTCGTGACGGAGCTCGATCCGAGCATCCTCTCGTTCTACGAGCCGCTGCCGGACGGCAGCTTTCGTAGCACGCAGGCGACGGTCGGCCCCTGGGACCGTCGGCTTCAGCACGGGAGCCCGCCGATCTCGCTCATGGCCCGCGCGCTGGAGCAGTCGATTCCCTCGTCCCCGAGCATGCGCATCTCGCGGCTCAGCGTGGAGTTCCTGGGGCCGGTGCCGCTGGCCGACGTTCAGATCACGACCGAGTGCGTGCGACCCGGTCGGCGTGTGGAGCTGTGGAGCGCCAACCTGGAAGCCAGCGGCCGAAGCGCTCTACGAGCTACGTCCTGGAAGATCCTCGCGGAGCCCGGCAGAAGCACAGAGGCAGGATCGGACGAAAGGCCCCCGCCGATCCCGGCTGCCCAGCCGCGAGAGCTGTTCGAAGGGGTCGACTGGGTGGGCTACGGTCACGCACTCGAGTGGCGTTTCGTGAGCGGATCGTTCGTGGAGCTTGGCCCCGCCGTGGTCTGGACGCGCGCGCTCCTTCCGCTCGTCCCGGGCGAGCCGATCACCCCGCTTCAGCGGGTCCTTCTCATGCTGGATTCGGCGAACGGCGTCAGCGCAGAGCTACCGGCCAAGTCATGGACCTTCGTCCCCGTCGACTTCACGGTCGTTCTTTACCGACATCCCCGCAGCGAGTGGGTCGGGATGGATGCGCGCAGCGTGATCGGTAACGACGGCGTAGGCATGACGCACGCTCGCATCTTCGACGAAGAGGGAACGCTCGGCCGGAGCGTCCACACGCTGTTCATCGCCCGCCGCTAGCCCGGCTACTTGGCTGCGCTGGCGCGAGGCCACCGCTCGGACGACGTTGCCACGTCCTCGCCTGCCTGCGCGGCCGCGCACGCGGAGTGGGTCTCGCCTGCCCCGTCGGCGAGAGGCCGCCCGCAGAGTGTGCAGGCACGCCCGCGGCGGGCGAGGTGGATCTCCCTCGCTTGCTGCTGGGCGACCCAGCGCGCTACGTGCTCGGATTCGCGCGTCGCCGTGGGCCCGAGCCGCACGGCAACGAGCGCTGGCGCACCCGACGCCGACGGGGGCTCCACCCGTGTGACCACGCCGCGAAGCGCCACCGGCGTCCCCCCACCCAGATCCAGAGAAAAGCGCAGCGGCGCTCCGGGTGGCGGCGGTCGATGCGAGAGGTACGCGACGCCGTGCCCACTGACGTTCTGGGTCTCACACCGCTCGACCACGCTGCGCCGTGGCCCGCTGGTGTGCCGGAGTGCGATGGGAACATGCGCACGTACCCGGATCGATTGTCGCTGTTCGGCACGAGATTCGGCTTCCGCCAGCGCGGCGGCATGTCGTTCGTTCAGCGCCCGCTGCTGCTCGCGCTCACGCCGGCTCTCGCGGCGCAGCCACCACACCAGTGCCCCCGCGAGGATCAAGATGAGCACCGTGGCGATCACGCTGAACACGGGGCCACCATCGCGATCCAGGGCTGCAAAGAACGCGCGCCCGATGTCATCGAGATCGTCCGGAGGGGGTGCGGTGGGCGGCTCCAGGATCGAGGGAAGCATGGTGCGCTGGGTTCTCTGCCTAGATGAACGGCGGTCGTACGTAACCCTTGAGGTGCCGGCACCCTCGGGAGCGAATTGCCGCGGACCCGGCCCGCCCAAGGTATCGTGTGGCATGCACCTCGCGCTGAAGGTCTCGGTCGCGCTCGCGGTTATGGCACCGGTTGGTTGCGGCGGCGGGTACCGCGTCGAGGTCATGGGCGCGAGCGATAACCCGCAGCGGCAGGCTCCCCGCCCACACACGCATTACGACTCAACGATCCTGCTGCCGAGCGACCAGAGCGCGGGGGAGCCTTCGCAGCCATTCGCCGGCACTCCGCAGGAGAAGTCGGTGGTGCACATCCGTACCGGGAGCCAGTCGTGCTCCGGCGTGCTCGTGGGACCCCGCCTGGTGGCGACAGCCCATCAGTGTGTCGCGTCCGGACAGACCGGTGTGATTCCGGCGGATCCGAAGATGGAGATAGACATCGCGTCCACGTCGCTGACCTGGACCACCCGACACGGTTCATTCGTCGTCGCGCCCGCGTGCGCGTGGGAGAAGCTCGACCTTGCCGTCATCGTCCTCGGGGACAGCGTCGACTGGATGCCGCCCGCCAAGGTGGGAACCGCGCCGGGGGCGGGCGCTCACGTTCAGGCGCTCGGGTTCGGCAGGTGCGCGGGGCAAGCACGGGGAATCGCCGACAAGGTGGGTCTCGTGAAGTCCATCGACTCGGACGCGCTGGTGATCGCGGTCGGCCTCTGCCTCGGGGACGTCGGCGGCCCGGTCGTCTCATCGGCGGGTGGCGACCTCATCGGAGTCGTCTCGCACCAGGATGATCCGGACAACGTGGCGCACCCGACCACCACCATCTTCCGCCTGGACACGACCTCGGCCAGGAGCCTGTTCGCGGCCGCAGCTGCGGTTGCCGGCGGCAATGATCCCGCGAAGGCGCCCAGCGTCGCCTGCGAGTAGGACACTAGGGGCAGAGTCGCGGCGGCGTGTCGCTCGGGGCCGAAGCGGTGGTCGTCCCGCAATTGTAGTAGCTGCTCGTGGTGTCCCATCCGCACTTGGGCTTGGTGCCGGTGCACGTCTCGCTCTTGAGCGTCGTCGGAGCGGAGGCAGCGCAGTAGTAGAGGACGCCCGCCGAAGTGCAGCAGCCCTTGGTGCCGTTGGCCTCCGAGCACGTCGTGGGAACGCCGCCGCCGCCAGAGTCCACCGGCGGGGGCGCCGCGTCCATGCCTGTCGAGCCATCGTGCGACGTCATCATCGCATCTGAGGTCGTGGAGGCTTCGGGGGTGACTGTGCTTGCCGTGTCCATCGACGCGTCGGGTGTGGGCGGGGGGAGCCCGGTGTCCATGGAGATGGGCTGCATTCCCGTATCCACCCCTACATCCAGGTGCTTGCCGGCATCGGGAATCACGAACACGCCACCGCCTCCCGCGTCCGCGGCTGCGGTGGATCCCGTGGCACACGACGGCGTCGCAATCGCGCCCAGGAACATCAGCACCCGCTGAACGGTGGGCACGCAGAGCTTCATCGCGTGATGGACGCGCAGTCGCGCGCGGATGTCAAGCAACGCTCTTGCTGGACTTCGCCTCCGACCTTCGCTGAGGTGACGTCAATGAAGCTCCTCTTCCATGGCTCGACCTTGCTCGCCACTGCCATTGTGGTTTCGTGCGGCGGGGCCGCCTTCCCGCGCGAGACGACCGCCAACAACGCACGCACGGATGACCCGTGGCTCGAGGGCGAACGCTGCGGCGAGGGCGCACACGGCGACGCAGGTCTCCACGTCGAGACTCTCGAAATCGGTCCCGGCAAGGTCGTCGGCGATGGGCAGACGGTCCGCGTGCACTACGTCGCGCAGCTACCCGACGGAACCGTCGTTCACGATACCCGCGCTGACGGACCGCCCATCGAGATGATCATCGGAAGCACCAAGCTCATTTGCGGCTTCGAACGTGCGCTCGCCGGGATGCACGCCGGGGAGCAGCGGCGCGTTCGCGTACCTGCGCGCCTCGCCTTCGGCGACGCGGGCAAGCCGCCGCAGGTACCCGGCGGCAGCGATCTCGTCTTCGTGATCGACCTCTTCCTGCCGGCCGATCCTGTGCTGGAACAGGGGGGCGGGCCCGTACGACCGCCAAGCTCTCGCGGCGGAGGTGGCCGCGGAGCACCGGGGCACTGAGCACTCGCCGGTTCGATGCTACCTTTGTCGCGTGAACGAGACCCTCACGGCACGACGCCACGAGATCACGGATCGAATCGAGGAGGGCTACTCGCCGACGCGTCACATCGCGCTCCTCGTTGTCGTGGCCGGGACGGCAATCGGCATCGCGGCCTCCGGTCTCTCCCGGGTGACGCGATCGGAGTGGGCAGTGGTGTTCGCCGGGTTCCTCTTCGCGAACTTCGGAGAGTGGGCGCTGCACCGTTACGTGCTGCATGAGCCAACAAGAATGCGCGTGGCCTACGAGCGCCACGCGCGCACGCATCACGTGCTCTACACCTACGATGCGTTCGAGATCAGCTCGTCGCGGGAGCTTCGCTTCGTACTGATGCCCTGGTTTGCGCTCCCGGCCATGCTCGTGACCATCGCGCCGCTCGTCCTGGCGATCGCTCTCGCCTGGAGTGCCAATGCGGCGAGGCTCTTCGCCATCGTCGGTGTGGCCTACTACCTGGTGTACGAGGTCCTTCACGCCCTCTATCACCTGCCCGCCGCGGCGCCGATCGCCCGCTTGCGCGTCGTTCAGGCGCTTCGACGGCTGCATCGTGTGCACCACGAGCCGTCGCTCATGCGCGCTTGCAACTTCAACGTCACCTTTCCCGTCGCCGATGCCCTGCTCGGAACCTGGAGACGCCACCGCTAGTGCTCGGCGTCGTGGCGCTCGTCCATGAATCGCGCGGCACTGCGCCCGTATCCCGACCTACCGGGTCACCTTCCGATACGCAGTAGGCTGGCTCGGGAAGCCGATGACCCCGTGCGTCAGGAGCTCGTTGAGGCAGATGAGTACCTTGTGCATGGGCATCGGTGATGCGTCGATGATCGACGTGATCGAGGTGTGACCGTCCACGAGAGAGAGCACGAACGCATGGCGTGGACCGAGCGGGACGCTGCGGAGGTCATCCAGCGCGCGTGTCAAGACGGGCGTGCGTTCCAGGGAGCCGAGCGCGAGCATGAGGTCTCGCGTCGCGCGCGCCGTGACGGAATCGGGAGCTCGCTCGACGACCTCGGGGGTGACCGCCAGCGGGAACTTGCCCGTCGCGATTCGTGCGTAGGCGCGGCCGGTCTCGGAGCTCTCGTCGATGACCGCGCACACGGGAGCCGGCGCCGTTGGCCGCTGACTTGCGGGCCGATCGACCTGCTCGTCGATCGGTATGGCGCGAGCGATCCTCCGCACACCACTTTCCCGTGCTTCACCGTCCCCTTCGGATGCCGCTGGCGGACGGAGAAGCGATTGTCGTCGCGCGACCATGCCCATGGCGGCGACCCTCAGGCCCCAAGGCGGCGAGAGCCGCCACGGTCTGCGTGAAACGCCTCGAGCGATCGACGGCTTGCACGACCGCCCTCGCGACTTGATCGGGATTCGCTCTGCATAGCCAGCCGCCAAGCACCGCCCATGCCACGGCGGGGCGCTCGAATACGCGCGGGATTCCTGCAGAGAGACGACGGCGTCGCCTTCGTCCGGGTCGATGGCGACTCAGGCCGCGTGGGTCCGCTCAAACCCACGCAGCTTGCCAGCTGGACTCACCGGGGAATGCCACGCCATCCCACGCGCGGCTCTCGACGG
>Ga0302320_10019167_pt1 | contig 13750 bp, 6 predicted proteins | sample Bog_T0_3_FD_202130 | JGI IMG/M metagenome (GOLD analysis project Ga0302320, IMG submission 202130) | Peat permafrost microbial communities from Stordalen Mire near Abisko, Sweden - Bog_T0_3 | ecosystem: Environmental > Terrestrial > Soil > Wetlands > Peat | place: Sweden: Abisko, Stordalen Mire... | reverse complement strand
ACTCGACCGCTTTCAGGTGAAGATCTTCACAGAGGGTTCAGGCACCCAGATCTTCAGCACCACCTTCGCCCAGTGGACTACGCGCGAAGCTCTCCGCCGAGCGGAGCCGCTCACGCTCTTAGTCCGCTACGCTCCTCGTCAGCGCCAGAAGCCGATGAATGAGCTGCTTGCCAACACCATATCCCCCGGAGAGCTCGACCCCGCTGGCTCGCTCGTTGATGCCAACATGGCCGCCTACTATCACTGGGTCAACCAGCAACGGCTGCACGGCGCCGAACAATCCTCGTTCCTCGTCTGGTGGGAAGGCCAACATCAGGCCGTCGTGATCGCTCCCACCTTGCCACGCCGGGTCACCTCGGGCTCCGCGCTCACTTTAAAACAGCTTCTTAGCCTCGCTACGGGCTAGCAGAATACCGCGCAACCCTAACTGCTTGTCGCAGTCATGTAAAGGATTACATTCCTACCTCGCCTTCGGTACTATGGGACACTGTCGCACTCCCCAACCGCATGTAAATCAAAAGGCCATAGCTATTTACCAGTGGAGACGTTGAATGAAACGACGTAAGTTTATCAAGATGACCGGAGCGGCGATCGCATCGGCCACTGTGGCGAAGACGCCAGCGTTTGCGCAGACAGAAGCCCCCGCGATTGGTCGCACGATTCTTCTCATCAACCGCAACTGGCGCTACAAGCCGGCGAAGATTGAAGGCGCGCATCATCCCGACTTCGATGACTCAGGCTTCGATACCGTAGTCATCCCCCACAGCAACATCCGAATGCCATGGCACAGCTTCGACGATAAAGACTATGAGTTCATCTCCACCTATCGCCGGCACTTTCGCGCGCCCGCAGCCGCCAAAGGCAATCGTGTCTTCGTCGACTTCGAAGGAGCCATGACCGCCTCCACGGTCTGGATCAACGGTCACCCACTCGGCGAATACAAGGGAGGCTTCACTCCCTTCTCCTTCGATCTCACCGACCATCTGCGCGCCGACGCGGATAATACCCTCGTCGTCCAGCTGGACTCCACCGAGCGTGCAGACATCCCTCCCTTCGGCGACGAGATCGACTACCTGACCTTCGGCGGAATCTACCGCGAAGTTTCTCTGCGCATCGTCCCGCCCACCTATATCGACAACATCCATGCGCATCCCAACAACGTGCTCAGCGGCAGCCCCACACTCGATGTCGATGTCTTCCTCGCTGGTCAGGCCGCAAAGGTCCACGAACTTGCCTTCGAGCTTCGCGACGGGGACAAAGTCATCTCGCGCGGTACTACGCACGCCAAACTCACCAGCGCGCCCGATCCCAATGCTGCAATGGATCCAGACACCGCCGCGCCAGCTTACGCCACCACCGAGACCACACAGGATCCCTCCCGGCACAGTTTCATCCTTACCAACCTCGGCAACATCCAGATGTGGGACGTCGAGCACCCACATCTCTATACCGTACATGTGAGCCTGCTCAACGGCGGCCGCGAGATCGACGCAGACACGCGCCGCATCGGCTTCCGTGAAGCGACGTTCACCGATCACGGCTTTTCGCTCAACGGCAAGATCATCAAACTGCGTGGTCTGGATCGCCATCAAACCTTTCCCTTCGTAGGCCAGGCCATGCCGGCTCGCGTGCAGCGCAAGGACGCCGACATTCTACGCACCGGCCTGCACTGCAACATCGTCCGAACCTCTCACTATCCGCAGTCCCGCCACTTCTTAGACCGCTGTGACGAGATCGGCCTCCTCGTCCTGGAGGAGATTCCCGGATGGCAGCACATCGGTCCCGAGCCTTGGAAGCAGACCGCCATCGACAACGTCGGCCGCATGATTCGCCGCGACTGGAATCATCCATCGATCATCCTCTGGGGCGTCCGCATCAACGAGTCGCCGGACGATCACAGCTTTTACACCCGCACCAACGCGCTCGCGCATGCTCTCGATACGACCCGCCAGACGGGAGGCATCCGCAACTTCAAGGAATCCGAACTTCTCGAGGATGTCTTCACCATCAACGACTTCGGCTTTCCGCTTCGTCCACCCAATCACCCCCGCTACCTGAATACGGAATTCGTCGGCCACACCTTTCCCACCAAGACTACCGACGACGACGAACGGCAGCGCGAGCACACGCTGCGTCACGCACGCATCCATAACCAGCTCGCCTCCAACCCGCAGTATGCTGGCGGCATCGGCTGGTGCGCCTTCGACTACAACACGCACGCGAACTTCGGTGCCGGCGACCGCATCTGCTATCACGGCGTGACGGACATCTTCCGCGAGAACAAGCCCGCCGCCGGGTTCTACAAGTCGCAGTGTGATCCTTCCGAAGAGATCGTTCTGGAGCCTGCATTTCACTGGGCCAGCAGCGACGAGTCCATCTTCTTCAGCAAGGCAGTTGTGTGCTCTAACTGCGACCACCTCAAGTTCTATGTTCGCGAACACAGCCTCGAGAGCAATCCCTGGAAATTAGTTGCGGAACTCGATCCGGATCGCGAGGAGTTTGAGCATCTCACTCATCCACCCTTCGTCCTCCAGCTCAACCGCAGGCACTTCAACCTCGCCTGGGGAGACTTACGCATTGATGGCTTCCTCAAGGGCAAGCAAGTCATCTCCAAATCCCTCTCGGGAAGCGGCGTCGACCGCAAGTTCCTGCTCTTGCCCGATGACACGACCCTTCAGGCCGATGGCGCCGACTCCACCCGAGTCGTCCTCCGTGTCACCGACGAGTTCGGAGCCACCCGCACCTACGCCAACGATCCCATCGTTTTCACTCTTGATGGTCCCGCGGAACTCATCGGCGACAATCCCTTCGCACTCATCGGAGGCACCGGAGCCATCTGGATCCGCGCCAGGGAGACCGCTGGCACGGTGCGCCTGACCGCCAAACATCCCCGCCTCGGCACCCAAACTGCAGAGTTCAACCTCACCGCTGTCCCCATCGAGGAGGTCTAGCCGGCCAAGGGTTTACCGCCCCTCCACATCGAACCGGAACGCTGCCGCCTGGAAGTCTCCGCGCAGTTCGACGTCCACGCCATGCGACATCCAATAGCTCCCCGATGCAGTTGCAGGAGTATCTCCTGCGAGCTTCCCGGAGATCGACGTTACCCTGTACTCCATCTCAGGATCAAGCCCCCGCAGAAATACCCGCGGGAACGGATAACCCATGGTGCTGGAGTGCAGGAACGTGAACAGGGCAGCCTGCTTCTTGTCCAATGCCACCGACTCCGTCACCGATTGCTCGCTCCCATCGCGCGGTGAGACCAGGCGGTACAGCGATCCATGCTGCACTGTGTCGCGAATGCTCTTGTACGCCGAGATCAAGTCCCTCGCTGTGGCAAAGTCTTCCGGTGCCCAGTGGTTCAGGTTCGCTCCCACGCCCAGGGAACCCTGCATCGACGAAAGAAAGCGATAGCTCACTGAAGTCGTCCGGTTGTTCGCCCAGCCCGGCGAGTCGGTCACCCATGCCATCATCACCCCCGGGGTATAGGCGTAGGTAAACCCATCCTGAATCCTCAAGCGATCGAACGGATCCGTATTATCTGAAGGCCATACTTCATCCGTCAGCGCGAGGATGCCAAGATCCACGCGCCCTCCTCCGCCGGAGCATGATTCTATCTCCAGCTTCGGATACTTCGCTCTCAGCTCCTTAAGGATGCTGTAAAGATTGCGCGTATAGGCAACATAGACCTGCTTCTGCTCATCGGGCGCCACCGTCGGCCAGCCAGGTTCGGTCCAGTTGCGGTTATAGTCCCACTTCAGAAACGCGATGTCGTTATGGCTCACAAGGTCGTCGAGAAAGTGGAAGACATAAGCGCGCACTTCCGGACGAGCCAGGTTCAGCACCAGCTGATTGCGCGCCTCGGTCCGAGGCCTCCCAGTAAAGTTCAGCACCCAGTCCGGATGCTTCCTATATAAATCGCTGTTCGGGTTTACCATCTCCGGTTCAACCCATAGCCCAAAGTCCATACCCAGCGAGTGCACTTTGTCGATCAGCGGCTTCAAGCCATGCGGAAACTTCTGCGGGTTCACGTACCAATCGCCGAGCCCCGCGTGATCCGTCTTGCGCTGCCCGAACCAGCCATCATCCATCACAAAACGCTCCACGCCAATAGACGCAGCCTTCTCTGCCAGGGCCTCCTGCCCCGGCTCATCCACGTCGAACCCCGTAGCCTCCCATGAGTTGTAGATCACCGGCCGAGGCTTGGGGTTGGGAGCTTGAGGCAGAATCTTCGTTAGCTCGAACCGATGCAGCAGCCGGGAAGCTCCGCCGATCCCATCGTGTGAATAGCCGCCATAGAATACCGGCGTCTCCAGCGTCTTGCCCGGCAGCAGCTTGTAGCCAAAGTCGAACGGGTTAAACCCACCGGTCACTCGCACCTGCTGAACCTGATCCTGCTCTACCGTGATGCGCCACGAGCCGCTCCACGCCAGCGCCCCGAACCACACGTCTCCAGCATCTTCGTCCTGGCCAGCCCCTCGCTCGATAGCGAACCACGGATTGTTCTGGTGTCCTGTGGACCCGCGCCGGCTCTCCAGCACTCGTTGCCCTGGTCGGATCGCCTCCTGCTGCAGGTTCCATTCAGCTGCCCATCGACCGGTCAAATATCGTAGCGTGTAATCCGTACCCCGCGGCAGGTTCCAGGTCGCCGCGGCCGCCTGCTCGATCATCAATGGTTCGCTGGTTCCATTGCGTATGAGCGCCGAACGTCCCAGCACGCCCGTCGCCGGATCGACCGCGTAGCGCAACTCAACGAATAGGTCCTGCTGTATGTCCTTGGTCAGCACCGTTAGGGTGTCGCCTTCAATGGAGTGAGAGACATAGTGCAGCACCAGGTCGCGGTTCCCATCCGCGAAGCTCACCTTCAGGGATGGCTCCAGGTAAAGCTGACCTCCCCAGCCTTTGTATTCACCCTGCGTCACGGTTCCCGGGCCATCGAAGGATGCAACCTCCGGCAGGGTGTGTGCGGCCGCCAGTTTGTCCGCCGCTGCAAGTTGACGGCCCCAATAGAGCGGCTGCAGTTCCTCGGCATTATTCACGCCAAAGGCATACGTAACTCCTCCCGCATCGATGCGGAAGACCTTGGTTGTCGTATCGAACCGAATGGCTTCGCCACCCTGCGCCAACGTGCAGGCAGGCGAAGCGAGACAGGCAAGTAGAACGACGGTGAGTGAATGTAGAGTGAAGCGGATCACGGGAGGTTTCCTTTGCATCCTTCGGGATGGCAGAGCTTTTAAGTTCGCGCAGCGTTCAATGCCCTTTGGGTGCAGGGCCGGTAGACTTCCGCGCCACAAATTCTGGATGAACGACATATTCCTTGCCGCTACTCGGCTTGGACGCCCCAGGCTGCATCGCCTGGAGCAGGGCATCGAACGCACTGCGGGCGATCTCAGCACGCGGCAGGCGAACGGTCGAGAGCGGCGGAGTGGTGTAGGCGCTTAGCTGAATATCATCGTAGCCAACTACGGAGATGTCCTCAGGGACGCGCAAACCAGCCTCGGTGATGGCACCCATCGCGCCGATCGCGGTCAGATCGTTCGAAGCCAGAACTGCCGTGGGCATCGCATCAGAGGTAAGAATCCGCTGCATCGCCTCGTGCCCTCCCTCAACCCGATGGTTGCCCTCTTCCATCAGGTGGGGATTCTGGTCCAGGTGGTCTCTCGCCGAGCTTTCCATAAACGCCTTATAGCGGATTCGCGCCGAAGGGAGGCGCAGGGGGCCGCTGATAAATGCGATCCGATGATGTCCAAGATTCGTCAGATGTTCCACGGCTGCGTTGATGCCGGCGGTATAGTCGATGCGCACACAGTTGATACCGGGGCCGATTGCAATCGAGTCGAGAAAGACAAGAGGGATGTGACGGCGGCGGAAGCTTGTCACCAAGCTCTCATCCATCTCCGAGGTCATGATGGCAACCCCATCGACTCGGCGCTGCAGCATCCGGCGCACGCATAGCTTCATGCGCTCCGAATCGTAGTTTGTATTGGAGATCAGGACATCCTGCCCGTTGGCCACGGCGAAATCTTCAAAGGACTTCACAATCTCGGGAAAGAAGGGATTCGTGATATCTGAAATGATGAGCCCGAACAAGTTACTTCGTCCCGAGCCAAGAGCCCGTGCGTTCGTGTCAGGATAAAAATTGAGGGCTTCGATTGCCCTGTGGACTCGTTCGGCGGTCTCCGGACTTACCTTCGCTGTGCCGTTGATGGTGCGCGACACCGTAGCGGTTGACACCTTTGCGAGCTTGGCTACAGCCTCAATGTTCATAGAAATGCCGTTTACATCTCGGAGCAGGTAGCGCCAAAGCCCTCGTGTAAAGGCTTACAGAACACTTTAGCGTATCCGGGGCCGATCTGTGCCAGATCCTTAGTGGACTAAGTTCGCGCGGTAAGACGGCCCCAGTCCCAGGGTAGTCCGGGCCCTCTAGCCTTGATAATGTTGATTGATATTGCCCGGTGTTAATAGCTGATGCTTGATGAAAACAGCATTAGGAACGGGGTTCTTATGAGTGAGGATGTCCAGCGCAAGCGCAATGAGCTGTTCTCCATACCGCTCCGGGAAATAACCGACGGAACCAATTAGCCTCGAATTTGGTTTTCGCATCTGGAGAAGAGCTTCGATCGAGCCATTCTGTCCAACAATCGCACAATCCTGAAGACGATCCGCATCCTTAAATGCCTGCAAGGCTCCCAATGCACTAGGATCGAAAATTGCACTCACAAGCATCCTTCGGGCGCGCGTCTTGTCGAGATGGCGCTTTACGGCTTCATAGCTGGCGTCGAACTGCCAGTCGCCATTCACCATCGAAGTCTTTGCATGCGTGGAATTTGGAAGTACTTCGTTAATCCCTAGAAGACTTCCGGTGAGTCGCGCCTCCGGCAACGATCCAACTCTAGGTGAGCCAATCAGAAGGATTTCATCGACTTGTCCCTGCCAATGCTGTTGGGCGAAGCGAGCGAGGTGACGGCCAGCCGTTAATCCTGCATGACAGTTATCGACCCCAAAATAAATAGCGTTGGGATGGGGGATCTCGATCGCAATCATCGGAATGTTCCTGCTGCTGACACGGGTCGAGATCACCGCCGCAACCTGGGCGAAGGATTGGAACATGATAATCAGGTCGACATTTTCAGCTAGAAGCTTCTCTGCATTCTCCAAAGCCGTTCCTAGGTTGTGTTGGCTATCGCGATCCAGCACCACCAGATCTACCTGCGCTCGTTCCGCACTTTCAAGAAGACCCCTCGTGACTGCCTTGTAAAAGGAGGTTTGGCTGGTTTCCGCGAGATAACCGATTCGGAACCGTTGTCCAGGATTGAATCCGCCCGATAACCGATACGTGCGATCGGTATCCTTCACAACAAGACCATTCATTTGAAGCGTGGCGACCAGGCGGAAGACAGTCGGTCGGCTTAACCCCGCACGTTCGGCAATCTTGAACAGGTGTAGGCTCCCTTCTATTTGAAGGATCCGAAGAATGCGGCAAGCGCGGCCCACCGATTCAATTTGATATGAGGCTGTCCGGTTTCTTTGCATGCGACGCTTCGTTCCTCAGCATTTCATCGAATGAAACTACACCCCAGAGAGTCATACGCGCAATCTGCAGCGGCGCGCTCTTAGCTCCTTTATTGCCAACACCTGGCATCTATGAGGAATTCAACCTTCCCTCATAAAATCGTTCAGCGAAATCCGGCCCCTTTCTTCCCTCGTCTCCTTGACGGTCGCTTGTCCCCTCCCCTACTGTTTCCATCGGAAAGTAGTTCCCCTATTGCATTCCGCTGAGCATGATCTGACTGGGGGCGTTATTGAGATTCAGTTCAGGAGGTCCATCCGTGACCACGTTGTTTCAAACACCAGCACAAACGGTCAGACGCTCAAGATTCAGAGCTGCATATTCCTTCTACAGCTTGCTTATTCGTCATAAACTCTTCGCACTCTTCGCGCTGGCCTTGGCAATGCTCTCGCCGAGCAACCTACTCGTCGCCCAGAGCGACCTCGCCAGCATCACGGGAACCATTACGGACAGTGCAGGCGCCTCTCTCCCCAACAGTAAAGTTGAGATCAAGAACACGCAAACCACTGCTGTTCGCACCGTCACCACCGATGCAAGTGGCTTTTATTCAGCCCCCTCACTAACGGTTGGCTCCTACGCGATTACAGCCACGATCAACGGATTCGAGAGGGTAACGCAATCCGCGGTGCTTACCCTCGGCGGTCTGACGGTGAATTTCAAGCTCAAGCCAGGAAGTGTTTCCCAGGAGATCACCGTCAACGGAGCATCGGGAGCTCTAACCCTTCAGACGGACAGCCACGAAGTCTCCACCTCCATGGACAGCGAACAGCTAGTGAACCTCCCCAATAGCAGCCGGAGCATTCTCAACATATCCACGCTGGGACCAGCGTCACAGTCGGGTTCGGACTCGAGCACAGCGGGAGGAGATCAGAGCTTCTACGGCCAAACCAATAATGCCGTAGTGATTGCAGGCCTGGGAGCTGCCCAGACGCAATTTCTTCAGGACGGTATCGACAATACTAATCTACTCACCGAGACCGCGAATATCCTGGCTTCGGTAGAGGCAAGTCAGGAAGTATCGACGATAACAAGCGATGCACCCGCCTATTTTAATGAGCCATCGGTCGTGAATGTGATTACCAAGAGCGGCTCCAATAAATTCCACGGAACCGCCTATGACTTCCTCCAGAATGACGCAGCGAATGCCAGCAACTGGTATGCAACCTCAAAATCTCCGCTGCGCTACAACCTGTTCGGCGGCAACCTTGGCGGCCCAATCCTTCACAATAAGCTGTTTGGCTTCTTCGACTATTCTGGCTCCAGAAGCCACACAAGCGGCCTTTCGTTGAATCGCGTTCCCACGGTCCAGGAACGCGCAGGCAATTTCTCCGCGGATCCGGAGATCATCTACAACCCCGCAACGTACGATCCCACGACAGGTATGTCGCAACCATTTACCAACAACACCTTGCCGAGCATCAGCCCATTCGCTCAACTCTGGCTGCAAAATTATCCGTTGCCAAACGTGCCGCTGAATGCGAACAACGTCAATTACATCGTCAACATTCCATCCAGCAGCGATTTCGATGAGTATCTGGCCCGTGTGGATTGGAATATGTCTACGAAGAATCAGTTGTTCGGAACCGTCGCCCGACTGGATAGCTCGGGAGTGAACAACACCATCACCCCCGGCCTGTTTGGAATTACTATCCCGTTGACGGGAACGAATGCATCGCTCGGGGATACGTACGTCTTCAACGACCACATCGTCAACACGGTAAAGATCGGCTACAACCGAAGCAATCTCCTTAGGAATCAGCAGGGAACCGGAGTTAAGAATTACGCAAATGTTTACGGACTGGAGAATGTCCATCCGCTGCTGGAGCAGTCTACGCCGCCATCGATCTCTCTTGCGAATTACACCTCCCTCGGTGATCCGTATTCCCCTCAGGGTGCTATTCAAAACCGCTATCAGTATGCGGATCAGTTGACATGGAAGCTCGGCAATCACACCCTCAGCTTCGGTGCCGAGTTTGTGCGAATCCAGTTTGATGGCGACTGGGTGGTTGGCAACAACGGCATCTATAACTTCGACGGCACTGCCACGTCTCAATACATCAATGGCGTGCGCAGTTCATCCGATCAAGGAAACTCCCTCGCAGACCTCGAACTTGGCTATCCCGTGACCGGCAATGCGCTCACCGGCGTATCCGCAGGTGCCTTTCGCGAGTTCGACGTTGCAGGGTATGTGCAGGATGACTGGAAGATTACGCCGCGTCTAACGCTCAACCTGGGCATTCGCTACGACTTCATGAATCCGCCAAACGACAAGAATGGCCGAGCGGCTCTCTTCGTTCTTCCCACAGATTCAAATGCCCCCGGGAGCTGGCGCGCAAACTACAACGACTGGGGACCTCGCGCGGGTTTCTCTTATAGCGCTGACAAAACCACGGTGCTTCGTGGCGGCTACGGTATCTACTACGCGCCGATCCTCTACAACAATCTGCAGTTCATGCTGCTGTATTCCCCGAACGTCATCAACCAGTTCTATAGCTTGAACATCGCAGATCCGCAGGATATTCAGACGTTGTTCGTTCCCGACCCGTCATCAGTACCGGGTCAGGGAGGTTATACGATCAGCCGCAACCTTAAAGACGCTTCCGCACAGGAATGGAATCTGAATATCGAGCAGACAATCGGCTCGAGCACGATGCTCACGCTGGAATATCTTGGAAGCGTGGAGAGACATCAGTCAGTTCGTGCCGACTTCAATCAGCCCAATGCCCTTTCCGCTGGCAACACCTCGGGCAAGTTCGATGTACGTCCGTACCCCTTTGCCGGCCCGATTGATGGCCAACTCAACTTCCTGAATGCGAACTACAACGCCCTGGGAGTAAAACTCGAACGAAGGCTCACTAACGGTCTTCAGTTCCTTGCAAGCTACACCTGGAGCAAAGCGATGGACGATGCGGACGGAGACAATAATGACGTTCAGAACTTATATAACCCGCACCTCACGTACGGCCGTGCAAGCTTCGATCGAACAAACAACGTGGAGCTAAGCGGAGTCTATGTCCTTCCCTTTGGACCTGGAAAAAAACTCTTCCACTCCAATAACATCGCGAACCGGGAGCTTGTGGGTGGCTGGCAGCTTACGGGGATTCAACAGTTCGCTACAGGTCAACCCTTCTCGATTACAGCCAACAATAACGCTGATACCAGCTCGCTGCATCCCGTCTATGCCGACGTCGTCTGCAACCCGATGGCTGGCTTCCATCGGACGCGCTTCCAAATCTACAACGCAGCCTGCTTCACGCAGCCTGGTCCAGGACAATACGGCACGGCCCGCTCCGCGGGCACACAGCCAAGCACTTTTGGAACGGATCTGGCATTGATGAAGAACTTTGCCATCATCCGGAACCAGGAATTGCAATTCCGCGCCGAGGCCTTCAATGTATTCAATCATCCGCTCTTCACCGGTGCCAGTAACAGTGTCACGTCACCGACGCTAGGCCAAGCGACTTACCAAATGAACGCGCCGCGATCCATGCAATTTTCGCTGCGATTTTCTTTCTAGGCGGTATGGCTGGAGACCCCGCCGCCTATGGCGTCGCAATCTCCCGTCATTCAAAGGTTTCAAGGCAGTTCTTCGGGAAAGAGGAAACGATGGGCCATCAGAAACATCCAGATGCACTTGCGGAGACTGAAATGCGGCAAACTGCGGGGGTGAGTCGGCGCAACTTTCTCCAAGGCACAGCTTCGCTTGCAGGGGGCGGGTTGTTGATCAAAGATGTCTTCCTCGCAGAGATCCTCTTTGCACTTCCACCGGCAGCGCGCATCCATACGGGACATCGAATTGCTGCGACTCCAACTCACCGTTACAGGCCCTACCGGTCGAAGCATGCCAGTAGCGCGGAGACCACATCCTGGGTTCAGATCGATCTTGGGGCGGCTCTCCCAATCACCTCGGTCATGCTCTATCCTGCTAATCAACGAACAAAAATGGGAGCCGACGCATACTATTCCGGTGAAGCATTCCCTGTGCGTTTCAAGGTCGAGGCCTCTGGGGACTCTGACTTCGCCCGACCCCGGCTCATTGCGAACTACGCGTCAGAAGATTTTGAGAACCCGAAGGACGCGATTCTGAATCTTACCGCAGCAAACATTCGCGCCCGGTATGTTCGGCTCACGGCTAGCAAGTTTGCCGAACCAGAATGCCGCAAGGAAGGTTCCGACGCGCCCGATGCGAATACTCAGTGTTCTTCGACCGGCGCCTACTACTTCGCCCTCTCAAAGATAGCGGTGATCTCGGAGGGCAAAGATGTCGCGGTCGGACAACCGTCGACTGCTGACGAGATGTACGGCAACCCCGACGATCTCGAACAACTCACCCGGCAAGAGCGAGTAGAAACGGAATACGTGCATCACGACCGAATCGAGAACGTGAGCGACCCGTCAACCTGGAGCCATGTGCCTTATGTAGCGCAAGCTCCGAGCAGCGGAGTAACTCTCCAGGGCGGGGTCTTCGAGAGTACGATGCGGAACAATATTCGATATCTCCTTGATTCATTCACGCTCGATGACCTGTTGCTGCAATTTCAAGAGCGAGCCGGGAAGCCGATCCCGCCAAGCACACGCACTCCCGACAAGTTCTGGGAAGAAGATCTTGCGGGTTCAAACGCTGGCCGCTTTCTCATGGGGGCGGGCAACACGCTGCGTTGGATCGACGATCCCGAACTGCGCTCGCGCTTCAAGGGGGTGATGGATGGTATCGTGGCGTGCCGCCAGCCGAACGGCTGGGTGATGGCGTTCCCTGAAGACACCATCTTCTATTCCGAGCGCGGTGCCTATACGCGAGCGTGGCTCACACATGGCTTGATCGAAGCCGGATACGCAGGTGATACTCGCGCATTCGACCTGTTGCGGGGCAACTACGACCGCTTCAACCAGGGCACCTATCTTCCTGACCTATTGCGCGGTGCAGTCCAGGGTGGTCAGGGCATGATTGCCAATACGCGCATGTACTTTATCCCAACAGGCAAACCCGCCGATATCCAAGTGATCCAACGCTATTTCCTCGAAGACAAGTGGCTGGAATCGCTTGCAGCGTACAACAAAGATCAGATCTGGCAATATCCCTACGACCGACCGCACTGCTATCTGCTTACAAATCTGGAAGCGTACCTCGATCTCTATCGCGCCACTGGAGACAAGCGCTGGCACGACGGCGTGAAGGCCGCCTGGGAGATGTATCACCAGCACTGGGAGCAGCCTGGCGGTTCTATCTCCATCATCGAATACAACTTCGATCCACCGGATTCAAATTCCTTAACCAAGCTGCTCGGAGAGCTTTGTGGGAGCTCGTTCTGGACGTTCCTGAGTCAGCGGTTCCAACTCATGGATCCAGACAACGAGGTCTATGCAGCGGAGATTGAGAAATCGATTTACAACGTGGCGATGGCCAACCAGCAGGGTTCCTACGGTCTCCGATACCACACCATTCTTGTTGGGAAGAAGGAAGAGGGCACCCGCAAGAACACGTGTTGCGAGGGGCAAGGCACTCGATTGATTGGTTCCATCCCAGAGCACATCTATTCCATCGCGCCCGATGGCCTCTACCTCAACCTCTTCGAGCCATCCACGATCAAGTGGAAGCATGCTGGTGAAGACATGACACTACGCCAGGAAACGAAGTTCCCCTATGACAAGAATGTGAAGCTTACCCTCTCAACTGATCGTCCAACGGAGATGAAACTGCGACTGCGCGTCCCGGCGTGGGCCGCGACGGAGATGCGGGTCGAGGTGAACGGCGAGACCGCTGCTACTGGTAAGCCCTCATCCTATCTGGTCCTCGATCGCACATGGTCGAAGGGCGACACGGTTACTTTCACCCTTCCTATCGCACTGGTACTCACCGAATACAAAGGAGTGGATCAGATTCCCGGACACAAACGATACTCGCTCACGTATGGTCCATTGCTGTATGCGGCAGTCGGAAATAAGGATGCTGTCCTGCGCCTTCCGGATGGGGATAAGTCAGAAGATCTCGTCCAGTACCTCACAGCTAAACCCGGCGCCCCATTGCATTTCACGATAGCTGAAAATCCAGACGTGGCGTACATGCCATACTGGCAGATCGACAAGCAGGAGTTCACTTGCTTTCCAGTGATTGACGCGAAGGCGACTACCGCATAACGAAGACCCGCAAACTATCCCTTTTGATGGCCAAGCAATTGACACGTC
>Ga0302320_10019166_pt1 | contig 13750 bp, 12 predicted proteins | sample Bog_T0_3_FD_202130 | JGI IMG/M metagenome (GOLD analysis project Ga0302320, IMG submission 202130) | Peat permafrost microbial communities from Stordalen Mire near Abisko, Sweden - Bog_T0_3 | ecosystem: Environmental > Terrestrial > Soil > Wetlands > Peat | place: Sweden: Abisko, Stordalen Mire... | reverse complement strand
ACCATGCGCAATCTGGTGAAGGTGCCAAAGTCGCTCCCGCTGGAATTGTTGGCACCGTTGGGTTGCGGCCTGCAAACCGGTGCCGGCACTGTGATGAACTCGCTGGCGGTTCGCGCCGGATCAAGCATCGCCGTTTTTGGCACCGGCTCGGTTGGCCTGGCGGCGGTGATGGCCGCCCGCATAGTCAAAGCCAAAACGATCATCGCGGTGGACATCAACCATCGCCGTCTAAAACTCGCCTGCGAATTAGGGGCGACCCACTCCATCAACAACCGGCGGAGCGACCTTGCCGCGAGCATCAAGGCCATAACGGGCAGCGGCGTTGATTACATTGTGGAGAGCACGGCGGATCACGAGATGGAGCAGTTCGCGGCAGACCTGCTGAATCCAGGCGGAAAAGCGGCGCTGCTCAGCGGAGCGAGCGCCCCGGACGGGCTGCCGGGAGAGCGCCATGTCCTCAGTGTCATTCAAGGCGACGCGGTGCCCCAGAAGTTCATTCCGAAACTGATCAAACTGTACGAGGAGGGGCGGTTCCCATTCGACCGTTTGGTGAAGTTCTATGATTTTACCAAAATCAACCGGGCCATTGCCGACTCGAAGCGCGGCAGCACCATCAAGCCCGTGCTGCTGATCAGCCATTGAAGAAACACGCCTTGAATGGTCCCTTTGACGTTTCGGGGCTGAGGGGGGAGACGATTGGCCGAGGCTCCTCCCCGTGTTGCAGCGGACGTCAAGCCTAATCCGGTTTACCGGATTGGGACCAGGCTGTCAGTCGCGCGTTGGGGGCATTGAGCGCGCGGCAGAAACACTTGGTGGCTTGCGTGAGAGACCGAAAGAACGAAAGGCGCCGCGGGCGCAATCGTATGGGCCCGACCTTTTCGATCAAGTGCCATCTGCAACGGCTTGCAGTTCCTCGTGTGTGCCGGATTCCACGATACATCCGCGGGCGATGACAATGATTCGATCCACATGGCCGTCGCGGGTTTCCACCGTTCGCAGCCATCACACCCCGGCACCGGATTCACAGTGGAAGGGCGCCCTTGCCTGTTCGTGTTTTTCAACGGCAGTTTTGATATTTGGTATTGGCATTCTCAAGTCCGCTCAAGCCACCTTGGGGACCTCGGTTTCCATCTCGAGCGTTACAATCTTGCCGCTCTCCTCCGCCCGGCGCGTGGCCTCCTCGTATTCCTCCAAAGACGGCAGTTGCCTCTGGGCTTTTTTGGCGTAGGCGCGATGCACCATTTTCGAATTCTGTCCGAGCACGCGCTGGGCGTAGCGCTCGGGATAGCCATTGTCGGCGGAGCGCTCGGCCCAGGCATAGCGGTAAGAGTGGAGCGTGACACCTTTGATGCCCAGACCCTCGCAGCGCTGCTTGAATTCCGTGGCGCGATGCCCCTCCCGGATGGTGATGAGATAGGGAAACAGCGGACCCTGGCGCGGACGGCGCAGGATCACCTCCCAGGCTTTGGGGCCGATGCGGCAGCCGCTCAGACTGGAGGTTTTCAGGCGGTTGTAGGAAAAACCGCGCTTCTCATAATCCAAATCCCCGGCCTGGAGCGAGGCGATGTCCGATTGTGAACCCCCGAAATGCCAGCACAACTCGTAGAAATCCCGGCGCTCGGCGTTGCCCTCGCGGGCGGCAATGCGGCAGTGCTCGTCCCAGGTAATGGCCCGTTGCTCCTTGTGCTTGATCTTGGGAAATTTCTTTTTCGGCAGGATCGGCACCGGCAGCCAGCCCATGTCCAGACAATGGTTCTGGATGCGGCGCAGATAAACGTTGGTGCAGACCGTGCCGGCGCGCAGCACCGCCATGAAATCATCGGCTGCCGTCATGACCACGACTTTTTTGCGGATGAGGTTGAACGCAGGGTCCTTGATGGCCGTTTCCCAGCGATGCAGCGTCGGCCCCTGCTTGTCCTGAATGATGTCCTCCATCACTTCCTGCCAGATCCGCCTGACCAGCCTCGGGTCGGCGGCGGACAGGTAGGCCATCCCGATCTTGCGGTTGATGTGGGGATTCTTCAGCGCCTCGTTCTTGTGCCGCACGAGCCGTTCCGCCTCTTTGCGGTCTTTTGTCTTCAGGCTCGTGCGGGAGCCGCTCTGCGTGTCCTTGCAGTAAAACATGCCGTCCCGGCTGCCCAGTTGCACAATTCGATATTGCTCTTTCATACCTGGATGCAAGGTCTTCCAAGAGCAATTCCTCGCCAACAGGTATGCCGCCGGTTTCCACCGGGTTTCCGCTGGTTTCCAGCGAATGCCTGTTTTTGGTGCACATTTTGGTGCACATCGGGGGTTTTTGGCCGATTTTCGGCCCCTGCCTCACTTCAAGCTCGCCGGACTCCGAGGGAATCGGCGAATGGAGGCGGGGGTCGGAATTGAACCGACGCATACAGCTTTTGCAGAGCCGTGCCTTACCACTTGGCTACCCCGCCATAACTCGAAAATCGTACCGCTTTATCCGGCTTTCGCAAGCAACTTCTATCGCGACAGCACGTTTTGCCGCCTCTTATTTCAATGAACTTTTCTGGCCGGCGTCCGTTTCCAGTGCGGCGCTGTCGCAGGTCCAGCGCTTCCAGATCAGCGCGAAGGAGGGCGCGAAGTCTCCCGGATTTTGCGCCAGCCAATTGTTGACTTCATCCGGGGTGAACCATCCGCCTCGCTCGATTTCTTCGGGATGCAGGGTGAACGGGCCTTCTGACTCGCAGCGATAGACCCAAACGAACTCCCGTCCTGTTTCAGGGCAGGCGGCCAATTTAAACAAAGGCGTCAGGGGCACCAGGCCAGTGCAGCCCAGTTCTTCGCGCAGTTCGCGCGCGGCCCCGGTGGCGTAGTCCTCGCCGCTGTCCAGATGCCCAGAGGCGGAGGAATCCCACGCGCCGGGAAAGGTGTCCTTGGTCATGGATCGCTTTTGGAGGAATATCCGGCCGCGGGAATCGAAAACCAGGACGTGGACGGCCCGGTGCTTGTGGCCGTCGCGATGGACGACGCGGCGCGGGAGCCGGCCGATCACTTCATCGTTATCGTTGACAATATCGAATATCTCTTCGGATGTGGGTGGGAGAGTTTGGGCGCGGGCCAGGATCTCGGCCAGACGGACGAATTGTTCAAGAGTGACGGCTTCGGCGCGGATTTGTGGGGAGAGGGCCAAGTGGCGGAAGGCTTCGGCCAGGCGCGCTTCGGGCCAGTTTTGTTTGAGGAGTTTGAACATCATCTTGCGCCGCTGCGAAAAGGCGCGCTTGACCAACTTGTCAAACATACTGTTCAATTCGCGCGGGAGCAGGGGAACGGGACGCCGGATGAGGGTGACACAGGCGCTGTCAACGTCCGGCTCCGGGAAAAAACAGGAGGGGGGGATTTTGAACCAGCCGGCGCTTTGATAGCGCAGTTGCAGGAGCAGGCTGAGGACCCCGTAGCGCGCGCTTCCGGCATCGGCCGCAATGCGTCCGGCGACTTCGATTTGCACGGTGGCCGTCATCCGCTCCGGCGGAGTGTCGGCCTGGGCGAGTTCGACCAAAATGGGAGAACCGACGGAGTAGGGCAGATTGGAAACCAGCTTCCAGCCGGCCCAGGAGCGGTGGGTTTTCAAGTAGTCGAGCGCGTCGTCGTGGAGCAACTGCAACCCGGCTGTGCCGGCAAATTTCTGCTGGAGGAACTCGAAAAGGCGTTTGTCCTTCTCGATAGCCAGGACTTCGCAGCCAGTTTGCAGAAGCCCCTCGGTGAGCGGACCGAGGCCCGGGCCGATTTCCAGGATTTTTTCGCCCGGTCCGGCTTCCGCGGCGGCGACGATGCGGCGCACTTGGTTCTGGTCGTGCAAAAAGTTCTGCCCCAGCGATTTGGATAATTTCAGATCGCGTTCGGAGAGTATTTCGCGAATGTCGGTCAGTGTCATAGGGCGGGCAATGTTGTAATCGCCTGGCGGAAGACGAGCGCGGCGGTGGCGAGTTGGGCGCGAGTGATGGTCAGGGGCGGCGTGAAGCTGATGATGTTTGACGCCTCGCCTTCCGGCAGGACGATAAAGCCGGCGGCGAGCATTTCGCGCATAATACCCAGGGCCGCGGCGGCGGCGGGCGCGCCGTCGGGCTGTCGGATTTCAACGCCGGCCATGAGGCCGAGGCCGCGGATTTCAAACCGCCATGGCGACGGCGGAATGGCGGCGCGAAGTTGACGCAAGAGGAACTCGCCGAGGGTGGCGCTGCGCTCGGAAAGGCGGCGCGTTTGAATTTCCTTGATTTGCGCCAGGGCCATGGCGCAACCAACCGGATGGCCCAAAAAGGTGCTGGTGTGGATGGCTTCGCCCGTGGAACGCGGCCAGGCGGCATCCATTATGCCGGCGCGCCCGACGCAGGCAGAGAGGGGGAATCCGCCCGTGAGGGCCTTGCCCAGGCAGATGATGTCCGGCACGGTGGCGCTGTGCTCGCAGGCGAACCATTTTCCGGTGCGGCCAAAGCCGGTGAATACTTCGTCCAGAATCAGAAGTGCGCCGAACTGGTCGCAGAGTTTCCGCAGCAAGGGGAGAAAGCCGGCGGGCGGAATGTTGATCCCGCCGCGGCCCTGGATTGGCTCGGCCAAGATCGCGCCAAAGGGGGCCTCCTTTTGCAGTTTGCTGATGACGCCCTCAAGGCGTGCCAGATCGGAATCGTTTTTCGGAAAGGGAGCGAAAGCCCCGAAGCGGGCCAGTTGCGCGTCAAAAGGAGAGCGAAAATGGCCACGATGAGTCGCGTTGAGCGCGCCGTAACCCAGCCCGTGATACGCGCCGGTGAAGGCTAGAATGCGTGGGCGGCCGGTGGCGAGCAGGGCGGTCTTGAGGGCGGCTTCCACGGCCTCGAAGCCGGAATTGGCAAAAATGGTCTTGCCGGTCAGGCGCGAATTGTCGGGGCGCGCGGTCCAGCGCTCGAAGGTGACGCGGCTCAGTTCGCGGGCCAGCGCGGCCTTGCCGGCGTGGGGATAGACATCGCCCATGGCGTGCAAAAGAACACCCATCTGCCGCCGCCCCGCCGCGACGACCCGCCGGTTGGCGTGGCCCGCCGCCGCCACACCGAACGCGGCTGTCAAGTCAATATATTTCCTCCCGGCCGCGTCCCAAACATGAACTCCGCCGGCCCGCTCCCAGACTAGCGGACCGGAAAGGTCCGGCGCGATGGCCAGAACATTGGGCGATTCATAGTCGCGCAATAGGCCAAGGATTTTTCGGGTTCGGTTCATGTCACACGCCGCGCTGATCCGGGGGCCAGATGAATTTGTGCAGTTGCAGTTGAAAGCGAACAGGGAGGGCGTCGGCGATGATTTTTTCAACGAGCTGGAGCCGGGTGATGGGCGTCTGGCCTGCGGGGGGCTTTTTCAGGGATTTGTCGTGCTGATGCGGTTCGAGCGGCGACACCCAGGAAAAGAGGATGGGGCAGATCCCGGCGAGTTGGCGAGCGGACAGTTGTTCCCTGGCCCACTGGTAGTCCTGCTCCGTGCCGATGACGAATTTGATTTCGTCGGTGTCCTTGAGGAAGGGCAGGTTTTGCCAGCGGTTGCGCCTGACTTCGCCGCTCGAAGGGCATTTCAAGTCCATGATGCGGCGGACGCGGGGGTCCACCGGGGCGATGTCCAAAGCGCCGCTGGTTTCCAGCAGGACGGTATAGCCCGCGTCGCATAAGGACTTCATCAATGGGAGCGAATTTTTCTGGAGGAGCGGTTCACCGCCGGTCAACTCCACCAGAGGGAGACGTGAATAGTGAATAGTGAATTGAGAATTGAGAATTGCAGACGGACCAGCGGCGGATGGCGCGAAACGAGCGGCCAATTCACCAACCTGGGCCGTGATTTCGGTCAGGGACATCTTGCGGCCTTCGGTGAAGGCGTAAGCCGAATCGCAATAAGAGCAGCGCAAATTGCAGGCCGCGAGCCGGATAAAAACACACGGCAACCCGGCAAAGGTGCTTTCCCCCTGCAAGCTCAAGTAGATTTCGTTGATGTTGAGACTATCGGACATTGGAACAAGGAAACTTGGTTTCTCGACGATTTGAGTGAAATGGAACGAGGATTCATAAGGCGCTGAGATTCAACCCTTTCAGGGTTGATCAACTCCGATGATGCCACCCAGGGTAGGCCTCTCTGAATCGGCCAACCCTGGGCTGGATGATTCAATCCCTTTAGGATTGGGGATAGACCGTCATGGTTGGTCCACTGAAAACGTAGAGGTGCCAGAAAATTCGTTTGCTTCTGTTCAAGAGGGAGTCCCCAGACGATTCCATCCAAGGCAGAAGGGGCAATCCTGACTGAAATGGTAAGGTATTGAAATGATGGATTTGGGGGCATTGCGATATCAGAAAATAGCACGAATAGGCTTGATTAGGCTTGATTAGGCTTGATTAGGGCGGATTGGAAAAACTTCGATTTTGTGCGCAAGTTGTTCATGGACAGGCACTTGCGACTTTCTTTCGCAAAAATGAGAATAAAGCGATCAAAAACAGGGGTAACAGGGGTTTTGGAGGCTGGATTGCTAACATGAGTGAAATGGTCAGGTATGGCGGAAGGTTGAAAAGAGGTCGTCGGGATTGGGCCGGCGCTGTCCCGCCCTGCCGCAGTCCCGTAGCCGACCGCCTCTGCATATCCGACGCTCACGGGAAGAAGTTTAGCATAATAGCTCAGGTAGTCAAGGGAAACTCCGTACAAAGTGCTTGGTCGGAGTCGGGTGGGATCGGAAACCAATAAGTTCAGTCGGCGGTTCGCTGCCGATAGCCTTCCAGGTCTTCTTTCGTGACTTCTTCGGGAGGGACGAGTTTGTAGTGCTTTTCAGCGCTGATCCTGACACTGTCATCGGCCTGCTCGAATTCGAAAAGGGCGATGGTTCCGCCATCCATGAATCTTGCTGCGATTGGCCGGCAAATCAGGCCGGGAAAATTGTCTGCGCAAACGGCAAAATCCTGTTCAATCTGGACGACGTTCAACTTGTCCTTTCCACCTTTCGCCTGAATTGGGAAAACGTAATGCACACCCTTTTTGTCCAGTCCTACATAGAGTTCGTCGGTCTCCACCTGCCCCATGCCTGTAATGAAAGTTCGCAGGTGATTTTGCAATGAGTAACATGTCACACTGGTAAATACATCAACCAGGCGGTTATATCGGAGCCGCGCCAGCAAAGCCTGCTCATCGTCTGAAGAGTATTTCGTGACGATGCCTGGTGTGGCGTCGGGGACTTTAGTAAACGCGAGGTTCACATTCGGCTGGATTGGATTCGTGGCTACCAATACCAGCCGGTACTTCGCCCTCCCAGTGGCCCGGATTATCCAAATTTCTCCCTTCCCCGCCTCTGCCAGAATCCTCTTAGGCAAGTCGGTGCGGTATCGAAAACTATAAACCACGTCTCCCAGATTCTTGGGCAATTTGATCTGGAGTTCGCTCGCTGCTGTTTCAAGTTCCGTCCGTGCAAAATCCACCGTTCTCATTCCGGGCCTAAACTTGGAAGTGAAGATTCTCTCGAGGATGGCTTTGTATCGGTTGTCTTGTTTCATATCACGTGCCTTTTGCCGCGTTGGCTCCCGGGCCAACGGAGGACCACAACTTCCTCACGCAACTGTTCCTTGGTGGCCGTTGCCAGCCGGGTGCGGAACAGGTCCAACCCAACAACCTCGTAACCGAGCGATTCCGCAATGCCAGCCAGCAATTGTCCGGTTCGAATCATTACGCGCAAATAAGAGGCTTGATCGCCCACCACGTAGGCGAGTTGCGCTCCGGGACGGAGTACGCGGCGCAACCCGGCCAGATGCCGGGACATGCCGCCGAAATAGAGCTTGGTCACGCGCGCATACAGGCGCTCGAAGCCAGAGTCCTTATTCAGTTCGATGCGTCGTTTTTCAATGGCCGCGGCGATGCTTTCAATTTGTGGATGCCCTGCGACAAGCAAATCGTCAGTATCCTCCTTGTAAACGCCGCGAGTGTTGGAACGAACCAGCGTCTTCTTGAGAGCGCGCAAATCGTGTTTGGACTGGATGAACCCCAGCAGAACGGATTCGAGCCTGGTCGTTCTGGTATAATCCTTTTCGTTGGGATACGGTGGGGAAGTGATAACGGCATCCACAGAATTGGCAGGCAACATCGGCGCCCCTTCGCGCGCGTCAGCCTGGTGAACGGTCGAGTTCGCCGTTGTTGGTTTGGGCAGGTTCTCCAAGTCTTGAGCCATTGCCCTGACGCCATTCAGCCAGAGTGAAACAACGGGAACATCCGACTTGGCGGGACCCACGCCGACTTCGGGTCCGAATTGCAGGTTGCCGATCCCGTTGACAAGCGCCGTGGCCAGTGCGAGCCGTTCGTGTTGGCTGAAACACTCGTCGTGATTTTCCGCCAGGATTTCGAGCAGAACGAGCGTCTTGTGCAGCGGAATCGGACTGATCGAATTCGTCAATAACAAATCATAGGCTTCGTCGGGCAGACTGCGCAGTTTTGATTTCGTCCCAACCGGTTGATCGAGAAGGCGAAAGGCGTCCTCGTCGAAAAAACCGTCCTGCTCCAGGCGCCGGTTGGCCAATCGTGCGACTTTCATCGCATGGCGCAGAAGGCTTTGCGGATCAATGTTCCACCGGAGCTTTGTTTGGCTCGCGAAAAAGGCCACCGGGTTCGGTTCCAACCCGAAGACGGGAATTCCGAGCTTCTGGCATTCAACCAGCGTCGTGCCGGTACCGCAGAATGGGTCGAGTACCTGATTATTGGAATCCAGTCCAAATTTGGCGACGTATTCCCGGACAAGATGCGGAGGGAATGACAGCACAAAGCGGTACCATTGGTGCGCGGCACGGTCGTCCAGCTTCAGCTTGTTGTCTTCCCGTTCGGCTTTTGCGGGTGGCGGGTCGAAAAGCAACGGATCGCGCGTCTCTCCCTTGGCTGACTGCAAACCCGGCAAAATAGTTTGTTCCGTGATCATTTTCCTCAGAGCGGAAAGAACGCAGGTTGCTTCGCTGGTTCATACCGCCACAAGACAATATTGGCCTCCTGCGTGTCGCGCAATGAAACAGTGGCATCCTGCAGTTTTGCCAGCGCCAAGGCGCTCTCGGAAAAATCAGAAGACCACAAGCACCCTTCGGCATCACGCCATTCAACGGACAAAGCCAGATCATCACTCTCGTCGTGGACGCCATAGGAGGTTCGCGCCTCGACAATGAACCCAGGATCAACCGTCAGGACCGCGGACTCCAGAAGAAGATCGAGAATTTGTGACGCGCGGTTGGCTGGCATGGCTGTGTTTCCACTCCTCTGGGTTGAATCTTTGCTCAAAAGCGGTTCTTCGAGCTTCCCGATCTTGGCGGGGGCTCGATGCGCGGCGGAATGGGAACTTGCCGCCGAAGGTCCGCAGGCGGCGGGACGGGGGGCGGCGGAGGCGCTTTGAGCGGCAGTGGCGCTTTTGGCGAAGGCGGGGGGGAGGACGCGGATTTTGTTTCCGAAACCCACTGGCTCACACGGCTGGTGGCCTCGCCGATTTTTGCCTCGGGCATTTTCAGTCCGCTTAGCTCGGCGCCGACCTGCGAAACCGGTCCCGGCTCTACCGCTCCAATGGACGGCATTTGCAGCGGAGGCGGCGCCGGCGAGGCCGGACGGTCCAACACCTCGTAGCCGTTGACAATCCAATCCAGCCTGCCCGTGGCGGTGTCCACCATCAGGCCATGCACCGGAATCCTGGGGCCGATGATGGGGCTGTGCCGCACGAAATCCACGCCGCGAATGACGTTTTGCTGTTCGCTGGCAAAAACGCCGAAGTAGTCGGTCAGGTTTTCGGGCAGCAGATGCCGGGCAATTCCCAGCGCTTTGAAGTGGTCAATTAACTGGTTGATGGTGGTCTCGCGCACTTTGCAGTCGGTGTGGCCGATGATGGCGATTTCGCGTCCGCCCTTGATGGCGCAAGCCAGGGCGAGGGAGCGCATGGTGCTGCTCAACGGGCTGGTGATGATGTTGCCTGCGTTGCGCAGCCAGATGAACTGCTCTTCCGGCAGGCCGAGAACGCCGGGGAAAAAGCGGTTCAGGCGCGCGTCAATGCACGTCAGCGCGATGACCGGGAGTTCGTCCGGGAAGTCGGCGACGCGAACGCCGGCGCTGTTGTCACCAGCAATGGCGCGGTGATTGGCATCAAGAATGGCATCGAAGAGACGCATATTCAGTGCGGATTGCGCCGCCAGTTTCTATAATCGTCCCGCGTGGCGGCCAGAAAATCCGCGCGGGTCATGTTTAAGTTATGCCCGCGGATGAATTCCTCCAAACGCGCGCAAAACGCGCGGTGAAGTTCTGCCTTCATCCCCGGGTCAATTTCCAGGTCGCGCTCCTCGCGCAGCTGAAAAATTTCTCCAGCTCCTGGTGCATAGTCACGCCAAGAACCCGGCCAGCGCTTGGCGATGCGCGGGCAAGGCCTCGCCGTGCCAGGTGTGCCAGGAGTCGCGCAACGTGCCCAAAAAGGCTTCCACTTGATCCACCAGCCCCGAAAGCTCCTTCGGGTCCAAGGCGCTGTTTTGTTCCAGGCAAAGCGCGAGATACTCGCCCTCGGCCATGAGGCGAAATAGAAGATGGCGGTGCTGGCGCAGTTTCAGCGGCGACGGATGGTCGTCGCGGACGATCTGGCTCTGCTCCATCTGTTGAAATTCAGCGCAGGCCGCGCGCCATTCCTCAAAGTCAAATCGCCACTCTGCCAATGGGTCCTCCGGGTTGGCCAGCCGCGCCGTGGCCGCGCGAATCTCCCGGCTGGAAACCACGGAATCCAAGGTAAATGCCTGGGACAGTTTCATTGAGTCAAAAGTAATTTATCTGACGGCCAAAAGCAATCCGTTCACACTCCATCCCTTTGAGGCGGCGGTTTATTTGTTTTCGCCCGTGCCCTGGCCCATCGCGTTCTTGAGCGCGGGCACTTGGGCGAGCAGTTTTTCAAATTTGATTCCCGTCAGGCTCTCGATCACGGGCGGCAACTGGCTGATGATCTGGGTGACGTCGCCGGTCAGTTTGCTGGCCCCGCCGCCCGGTCCGTTGCCGCTGTTGATGATGACGATCTTCTCGGTCTTGGACAGCGGTTCGCTGATTTTGCCCGCCACTTCAGGCAGGATGCGCACGATCATTTCGATGACGGCGGCTTCGTTGTATTGCTTGAAGGAATCGGCCTTGAGCTTCATCGCCTCGGCGGTGGCAGTGCCTTGGGCCTGGATGACATCCGCTTCGGCCAGACCGCGCGCCTTGTTGGCTTCGGCTTCGGCCAAGCCCGTCGCCTTGACGACGTCGGCGGCGGCAAAGCCCTTGGCCTTGGCCGCGCTCGCCGCGCCCGCCGCCTCGGTTTCCAGTTGGAACTTGGTGGCGGCTGCCAGGGTTTCCACGCGGTAACGTTCGGCGTCCGCGGGCTTTTGCACGCCGGCTTCCAACTCGCGCTGGCGGCGCTGGATTTCCTGCTGTTGCAGCTCGATCTGCTTCTGCTTCTCGACGATGCTGACCTGGACTTCCTCGGCCTTGACCAGTTGGTTGGTCTTGAATTTCTGCAAATCGTAAGCCAGGTCCGCCTCGGCTTTCTTCTGGTTGACAGTCGCCTGATAGACCGCGACGTTGCTCTGATAATCCCGTTGCGCCTCGGCAATCTTGGTGTCGGCGACGAATTTGGCCTCCTGGCCGGCCTGGGTCGCTTGCGCCGAGCGGATCATCGTGTCCCGGCTCGCTTCGGCCTGCGCAATGTCGGCGTCGCGCTTGACCTGTGCGATGCGCGGCTTGCCCAAAGCATCCAGGTAACCCTGTGTGTCGCGAATATCCCGAATGGTGAAGCTGACAATGCCCATGCCCATGTTGGCCATGTCCCCGGCGGCGACTTCCTGGACCTTGGAGGCGAAGGCGTCGCGGTTCTGGTAAATATCCTCGACCGTCATCGTGCCAAGAATGGCGCGCAAGTGTCCTTCGAGGGTTTGCGTCGCCACATTCTTAATTTCATCCATGGACTTGCTGAGGACCTGCTCGGCGGCCGTGGCGATGGAAATGTCGTCGCCCTTGATTTTGATCTGGGCCACGCCGTCCACCTTGACCGGCACGCCCTTGCTCGTATAAACCTCGGGCGTATTGACATCAATGGTGAGCAATTCGAGCGAGAGCCGGTCCACCTTCTCGAGGACCGGGATGACGAAGGTGCCGCCGCCTTTGACGATGCGGAAACCCCGGTCATGCATCGTCCCGTCCTGTTCGGCGAAGCGATGTTTGCGCCCGGAAACGATGAGCACCTCGTTCGGGCCGACTTTGGAGTAGCGGCTGGCCCAGATGGCGGCGAAGACGAAAATGACCACCACGATCCCGACGACCGCCATCACGGTCGTGCCGATGTGGGGGATATCGATCTGCGCGAGCAGGAATGTATCATTCATAGACATTGATTTCTTTGGTTTTGGCCGAAGCCGTTGATTAAACTGGCGTGACGTAAAATTGCGACCCGGTGATCCGGTTGATCTTCACGGTCTGGCCGCTTCCCACCGCGCAGCCGGTCTCTGTCCGCGCCGGCGCGGTGTAGCGCGACCCCCCTTGAACATAAGCGATTTCCCCAACCCCGTGCTGCGGGATGGGCGAGATGACCGTGGCGTCCTGGCCCACCAGCAACCCGATATGCCCTTCGCTTGTGCTCTGCGTTTTGTGAAAAACAAAGCCAAACACCCACAAAACCGCTCCCGCAACGACCAACCCTCCCAAAAGCGACAGCGGCGCGCTAATCCAGATGCTCCGTGTCGCGTGGATGTCGGAAAAAATCATCCCAAACCCGCCGAAAGCCGTGATGAATGAGCAGATGGTCGTCGGGCTGAACGGCGACAGCCCCGGCATCCCCGTGTCGTTGAACCCGGCCTCGGCATGGCCGCCCGTGCCGATTTCCGCATGAGCGTCGTGCCCTCCGCCAAACAGATGGCCGAAGAACGCGCTGAAAATCGTGAACAGCAGCCCCACAAAAAAGCAAATTGTGTATATCCTGGGTTCCATAAGTTCTTCTCCGGTCAGGTCGTCAGTTGTGCTACGCGCCGATATAATTACCAGACTGCTCCGGCAAAAGCACCTATAAAATGACGCCGGGATTGTAACCAACATTTTCCTTGCGAAATGGCCCGTCTGCGGCACAGTGTTTGCTTTTGTCGGGCCGAACATATATAGATTTTATGAGCAGTCCCAAGAACACTCCACAAAAGACGCCCACATGCACGGAATGCGGCGGCACGGACATCGCCATGAGCATCGGGATTTCCAAGATGACCGAAGCGGGGCCGATTGGCCTGCCGCATAACACCGAGTATTTCGTCAAGGCGACCGAACCGCTGGTGGTGGACCTGTGCCGCAATTGCGGGACAGTGGTTCGTCTGTACGTGAAGAAGGCGGACAAAAAGTGGACCACTATTTAGTCCTCCCCAAATCCTCGCCTAAGCGCATGGCGACAAAAAAACGGCCGGTGTGGCCTTGGGCGGACTCCAGTTTCTTGGCGCAACCCTCAAAATCCTCGCCTTGACCGGCCAAATTCGTCACAAGTCATTGTCATAGAGACACTTCCACCATTGCGCATTCTATAGAGCGGGTTCTCCAACCGCCGTTGGTGCGACTGGCCTACCCGCCGCGTCCTCCTCTCGCCTGGGACGACGTCGCTTGCGTCGGCAGCGCAAACACTTCCCATACCCTCTGCATCCGTTGCACTGCTTTGACCTCCCCGCACAACCGCAATCCCATCACGCAATTGTTCCGATTCATCCGCCCGGGCAAATGGACCATCAGTAATCGAAATCTCTTCAATCGC
>Ga0302320_10019165_pt1 | contig 13751 bp, 4 predicted proteins | sample Bog_T0_3_FD_202130 | JGI IMG/M metagenome (GOLD analysis project Ga0302320, IMG submission 202130) | Peat permafrost microbial communities from Stordalen Mire near Abisko, Sweden - Bog_T0_3 | ecosystem: Environmental > Terrestrial > Soil > Wetlands > Peat | place: Sweden: Abisko, Stordalen Mire... | reverse complement strand
CCCGATGTACGCCAGCGTCCGCGTGTCCCGCCCCGCCAGTATGACCGTGTACTTGCGGTCCGGGTAGCTCAACGCCTCGAATTGAATGGTTCCGACCTCTTTGAACCGGTCGAAGCCCGGCTTCCCGATCTTCGTGACGATGGCGAACCGGTCGTCCCGGCTCGTCAACGTCTGGAAAGTCTGGTCCTTCGTGGTGATCACAATGCGCTGCGAAATGAATCCCACGCGCAGCGCCGCCGCCCCCACCACCCAAATCAGTAGCGCGCACCCGATCACAAGGCCGATGAGCTTGATGGCCCGCGTGTCGCTCGATTCCGATCGCACGTGCATCATCGCCGACGCCGTCGCCTTGTTCTCGCCCGGCTTGGCTTCCGCGCGCGGCTGCCCCGCCGGCATCTTGAGCATCCGCTGCTTGAACGGCCGCAACATTCCGCCCTGGTATTCCAGCTCGCGCGTGAGCCCCACGATGAGCACGGGGTCCTCAATCATCGACGCCGCGCCGAAGTAGCGGCGCGGAATCCAAAGCTCCTGTTCGGTGCCCTGGTTGGCCACCAGAACTTCCGACCAGTTGACTTGCCGCAGCAGCCACTCGTTATGTTCGATCCCCACGATCGGCGGGAAAAACGAGAAGGATCTCGCAGCCATGTGGTCAAACGGCTGTTCTAGAGGCGTAGGAGCCATGGTTACCTGCTGGTCTAATGGTAGCGTACCTGACAAGGCGTGAACCGGGAGGCGCAGGTTACGACTCCGGAACCTGCGCATCCACAACCGCTTCCAGCCTCCCGCGCGCCAAACGAACCCGAATCCTGGAATCCGGCGGCGCCGCGGCCGCGTCCTTGAGCACCCCGCCTTGGTTGGACACGATGGCGTAGCCGCGCTCCAGAATCCGCAGCGGGCTTAGTTCGCCGAGCTTCGCCGCTGCCCGTTCCCACGCGCTCCGCCGCAGTGCCAGCCGCGTTCGCACGCACCGCTCCGCCGCCACGCGCGCAGCTTCCATCCCCCGCCGGGCCGCCGCCAGCCGCGGGCGCATATCGAACCGCCGCAGCCTGGTTTCCAGCGCTCGCCGCTCGCGTTCCCGCCCGCCCGCCGCCGCCCGCATCCGCTCGCGCATACGGAAGCTCAAATCGTCGATGCGCTGCTGCGCCCGCCCCACGCGCAAACGCAACGCTCCCGCCGCGCGGTCGATTCCCTGCTGCCGCAGGCGCCGCTCCAACATGGCGAGCCGGTACCGCAGCGTCCGCAAGCTCCGCGCGCGCGCCGCATCGATCCGCTCTTCCACTTCCTGCCGCGTCGGCGTGGCCAGTTCGGCCGCGGCGGAAGGCGTGGGCGCGCGCAGGTCCGCCACGAAATCCGCTATGGTCACGTCCGTCTCATGCCCCACCGCCGAAATCACCGGCACGGAGCAGCCCGCGATGGCCCGCGCCACCGCCTCCTCGTTGAACGTCCACAAGTCTTCGAGCGACCCCCCGCCGCGGCCCACAATCAACACGTCCGCCCACTTCGTCCGGCTGAAGTAGTCGATGCCCCGGCACACCTCCTCCACCGACCCTTCCCCCTGCACCAGCGCCGGATACAGCCGTATATGCAGCCCCGGAAAGCGCCGCGAGAGGATGTGGATCATGTCCGCGATGGCCGCCCCGCGCGGCGACGTGACAATTCCGATGCGCCTCGGAAAGCGCGGCAGCGCCCGCTTCCTTTCCGCCGCGAACAGCCCCTCCGCCGCCAGCTTCTTCTTGAGCTGCTCGAATGCCAGTTGCAGCGCGCCGATGCCCTGCGGCTCCAGCGTCTCCACCAGCAGTTGGTATTCGCCGCGCGCCTCGTAAACGTCCACGCGCCCCCGCGCCAGCACCGCCAGCCCATCGGCCGGCTTGAACTTCCAATACCGGTGCGAAGACCGGAACGCCACGCACTTCACCTGCGAGTCCCGCTCCTTCAGCGTGAAATAATAATGCCCGCTGGCCGCCAGCTTAATCCCGGAAATCTCGCCCGATACCCACACGTCGCGGAACCGCTCGTCGAGCGCCCCCCGTATGGCCGCGTTCAGTTCGCTGACCGAATAAATCAGCCGCTGCGGCGCCAACTCGAACTCCAGCGCGAATTGCTCCGCATCGCCGCTATCGGTCTTCATCCGCCAGCTTCAGCGCCTTCCTCGCCGTAGTACTCAAAGGAATCCCCTTCAACTCCGAAAAATCGAACCACCGCCCCCCAGCCCCCAGCCCCCGGCCCCCAGCCCCTGTCTTCCCGATCCCCGCCCTAAATACCCGCAAAACATACCGATGATACGTGATGCTATGCCGGATCTCCCCCAAACACTCGCCCACGCGCGCGCCCGGCAGATCCTCCGGCGACGGCAATTCCCAAAACCCCTCCACCCGCGCCACGCCGTTGCCTCCCCGCTGCAACAACACCCGCCGTCCCTTCCGAACCACCAGCAACTCGCCTTCGATGCGCTCCGGCTCGGCCCCGCGCAATTTCACCGGAAGCCGCGCCGCCGTCCCCGCCGCGCGCGCCGCGCACCGCGCTTCGAGCGGACAGATCGAACACAGCGGATTCTTCGGCAGGCAAACCGTCGCGCCCAGCTCCATGAGGGCTTGATTGAACGTCCCCGGCCGCCGCCGGTCCAGCCACTCCTGCGCCACCGCCCGGAACCTCTCTTTGGTCCTCGCGGCGCCAATTTCCGCCGCGTCGTTCTCCACGCGCGCCACCACCCGCATGACGTTTCCGTCCAACACCGCATGCGGCAGTCCGAAAGCAATGCTGGCGACCGCCGCGGCCGTGTAGTCGCCCACTCCCGGCAGCGCCCGCAACGCGTCGTAATCGGCCGGGAACGCCCCCGCCGCCTGGATCGTCCGCGCCGCCCGCAGCAGGTTGCGCGCCCGCGAGTAATATCCCAGCCCGCTCCACAGCGCCAGCGCCTCCTCTTCCTCCGCCGCCGCCAGCGCCTCCACCGTGGGAAAGCGCGCCACGAAACGCTCGTAGTACGGAATCACCGCTTGCGCGCGGGTTTGTTGCAGCATGATCTCGGAAACCCAAACGAGGTATGGATCGGCGCTCCGCCGCCACGGAAGGTCGCGATGCCCCCGGACGTACCACTCCGTCAGCAGCCGCGAAATCCGCTTCACTCGATCATGCGGAGCCATTCCCCGACCACCGCGAAGCCTTCCGGGTCCACGTCCCAAGCCTCGAACTCCGGGTTCAACGGCTCCAGCCGGATGCGCTCGTGGCGCCATTCGTCCTCGCCCGTCCGGACCTTCACGCTGGTGTAGCGCTTCACCGTGCAGCCCGCGGTCTCGTCGAAAACGCCCCTCCTCTGGATCAGCAGAATCTTGCCTTGGCGCGATCCGACAGGGTTCAGCCGGAAAATGTTGAGGCTGCCGTCCGGAATCCTGGGCTCCATCGACCGCCCCACCACGTGTACCACAATCAGGTCGCGGTCCAGTCGCATGCCCTCCGGCGCCCGCACCCAATCTTCCTCGGCCGGAGCCATCTCTTCGCCCACAAACCCCGCCGCCGCCCGCATGCTGTAAAGCGGCAGGTGCGTCCGATAGCGCAGCGCCGCTACCGGGGCCACGTTTTCCGAGAAAATCCGGTCCAGCGCGCGCGTGAAGGCGTCCACCGCAACGGTTCGCCGCTCGCTCACGCGTACCGTGTTCGAAGCGCAGTCCTCTAGCGACCGCAGCCAGCCCTCCGCGCCTGCCTCTGCCATGGCTTCGCGGAAGTGCTCTTCCATCGCCTCCAGGACTTCGGCGTCCTCCGGATCGGCGATGTCGTCGAACCTCTCCCGGAAACGCACCCAACCGCGCCCGCTCGCCGGGTCCAGCAGCAGCACTCCGGCATTCGCCGGCGCCCGCCCCGGTAGAGACACCGCCAGAAGGGCGTACACGCCCTCCCTCACCCCGCCGATCGGGACCACGCTCCCCGGCACTTTTTTATCCTAACTGCTTATCGTCCCGATTACCACTTTCCCCACCCCAACCTTTCCGATCCCTAGCGAGGCTCAGGTTCACCGAAAACCCGGATCGACGCGGAGACGCGGAGACACGGAGTCCAGCGCCGAAAAACCTATATGCCTTCTCAGCGCCTCCGCGTCTCCGCGTCAAGGTCCCGTGGTGCCGGTCCCTACTGCGCGCTCCCGTGCGTCGTCAACCGCACTTCCCGGTTGTCGCTGACCCCGCTGCCCGATGCGCCGTACACCTTCAGGTTCGCCGACATGCCCAGGGGCCCTTCCACATAGCCCAACAGCAGCCGCGATCCCGCCTGCACGCTCACCCCATTCGCCCAAACCCCCGAGATCACGCCCAACCGGCTGTCCTGCATCATCGAGGGCGGCGTCTCCGCGGTCGCCACAAAGTGCAGTTGCGTCTGCTGGTCGCCCAGCGCGAACGTCACCGCCACGCCCGCCAGGTTGCGGGTCGCCGTCAGGTAAATCGAAACCCGTTCCTGTCCCTGCCCGGTTCTCACCGGAGTTCCCAGCACGATGGAGCCCTGAGCGGCCGCCTGAGGCCTCCCCACCGCCGCCGTCTGGGTCATTTGAGTTGCATTGATCGAGTTGTGGCTGGACGCCGACGCGCACCCTCCCAGCGATCTCCGCACCGGCCGCGTCAGGTCCAGGTTATCTACCCGGAACAACTCCACAATCAGATCGCGTATGTCCAGTATCGTGTCGCCGCCGCGCACCGAAGCCGTGTCCTCCGGGAACGAGTCCAACGAGTCCAGCCGGTCCGAACACGCCGACGGCACGAACCCCGGTACGGAATTGACCGCGAACAGTTCCGAAATCAGATCCTCGATGTTCAGGATTCCGTCACCCACATGCGGCGCCGCATCGGATGTGAAGGGCGCTACGTCGCCCACCAGGTACGTCCACGCCACGTTGATCGTCCCGTTAACCCCGATCGCCAGCGGTACCTTAACGCTCGCCCCCGTGGCTCCGCTCACCCCAGTCACCGTGATCGTATAGCTCTGCCCTCCCGTCGCGCCCGATGGGATCGTCCCCGTCACGGTTCCCACCACGCTCGCGCCCGTCAGCGGCGTCGTCAGCGAAGACCACAGCACGGTGATCGTGTTCGACGTGCTCCCGGTATTCGCCGACGGAGTATCGACAATGGAAGCCGCCGGCGTGAAACCGAGCGACCCCGTCAATCCCGGCGCCCCCCCAACCGGCGTGATTTGTATCCCGAACGTCAGCGAGTTCACGCCGATGCCGGCGTTCAGGCTCAGGTTGATCGGGATGCTGAAAGCCCCCGCCCCCCCCACCAGAAAACACTGCGTGGTGTAGCTGCACACGCTCGCCGGAATGGTGTACGCGCTTCCCGGCCCCACCAGCGTCGAAGACGCCGTCATCGTCCCCAGCGGCGTGATCGGAACGTTCACCGTCGTCGAATCCGTAGCCGTCGCGCTGGCCGAGCCCCCGCCCGACACCGTGACCGAGTTCACTACCGTCGCGCCCGCGTTCCCCGCCACGTTCACCGTCACCGCGATCGGCGGATAGCTCGCGCCGCCCGCCAGCGCGTCGCCACGCGTGCATGCGTTCCCGCCCGGACAGGTCCATCCGGTCCCCGCCATCGACGCCAGCGTCAGGCCCGTTGGCGCGTTCTCCGTCACCGTCACCGTGCCGCTCGTGGCCGGCGCCCCCGTCTGGTTCGACACCGTCACCGAGTACGTCGCCCCGTTCTGCCCTTGCAGGAAGCTGCCCGAGTGCGTCTTCGTAATGAAGATCAGCGGCGTGGTCTGCTGGTCGGTCGCCGTAATGTCGTATTGGTCGCCGAAAAACTGAGCGTTCAGCGTCGCGCCGTAGTCCGCGGCCGGCACCGTCCAGACCGTGTCGAAGGTCGGGTTCGCTCCGAATTCCGATTGGCTGCCCGGGCTTCCGATGACGAACGGGATGTTCGCCGAGTTGAATGTTCCCGAAAACTCGATCTTCGTAATCTGGTAATCGCACGGAGGGCATGCCGGCTCCGTCCCGCCTATGCCCGTCAATGGAATCTCCCACGTGCCCGTCGTCGGGCTCCCCGTGTATCCCGGTCCCGACCCGCTATAAGGCGGAATCGCATCCGACCCTCCGCTCGTGAAGGTCGCCGGCGACGCCGGAGGGGTAATCGTAGGGCTGGAGCTGCCGGAATTGGCGTAAGTCACCTTCAGCGTCCAGCTTTGGATCGTCACTCCGTTGCAGACTTCATAGTTGACTCCGTCGCAGCCGCCGTTCCCCACGCCCGTCTTGTTGTAAAACGTGAGCGCTTGGTATCCGTTCTTATTGGTGAGCTGGAGCTGCCCGATCGCCACCGTGGCCGCCGGCAGCGTGCCTGCCGCCAACAATGCAAGTCCTAGAACCGCGATTCCCCGCATATTCGCGCCGCCTTCGAGTTTTTCTGTGAACTTGATCATCGTGTGCTCCCGCCCTACTATGTTGCGAACCTTACTGCGTCGTGAACATGAAGAATGCGTTACCGAAGTTCACCGTGTTGCCCGCGATGTCGTACAGATAATAGCCATACTGCAACGCAAGGCGGTACGTTGTGGCTGCAGCCAGGCCCGAAGTTGTCACCGTGACGGTCTTCTGATCGGCCGACAGGCCGAAGTTTAGCGTCACGCCCGCCACAAGAGTGTAATTGATGTCGCGCAGGTTGATGCCCTCGTGCAGCAGGGTAGCATAGTCCACGGCGTGGTCGAAGACTAGCGTAAAGGTCGGGGCGTCCAAGACGTTCGGCAGCGTGCCGCTGGTCGAAATGGCGACGGCGCCGGCGCCGGTGGTCACCGTAGCACTGGGCGTCAGCAGTCCCACCGTCTGGAAGTTCTCGCCCGTCATGAACGAGAAAGTGTACGGGGCGGACATGACGTTGCCGGCGACGTCCTGCACGCCGCTTACGCTCACCGAATAAGTGGTGTTGGGCAGGAGTAATTCCTGCGGAATCAGGCGAACCACCGTGTCGTCGGGGTAGATGCCATTGTTGAGAACCGCCGTGATCGGCACGCTTCCGCCGGCGCTCAGGGTGATCGCGCCGAGACTTTCCGGGGTCACCGCTTCGCTGAAGTCCACCTCGATCATGGCATTGGTGGGAACGGTAGTGACGTTGCCGTTCTGCGGGTTAGTCCCAAGTACGGTTGGCGGCGTGGTGTCCGACGAAGAAGAAATGGTGAAGCTTTGGCTTGTGCAAGCGGCCGCGTTCCCGTCGAGGTCCTTGGCGCTGCACCACTCGTAATAGCCGCTGTGCGAGGCGCCCAGATTCGGGGTGGGGACCATGGTAACGGTAAGACCATCCGCCGACACGAGGATCGGGTTCATCGGAACGTATCCTATAGAGTAATCGTAGATGTAGAATCCGCCGCTGGTGACCGTTTCCGGGTCGAGCGGCTTGTTGAATACGACGGTGAATGTGGTATTCACCGGAATGCCGGAGTTGTCGTGGCTGTCCGGGCTCAGTTTCACCACCACCGGCCCGTTAAAGTCCGCGCCCGCCATGGTTTGGAACGAGGTCGATTGGGTGGCGAGCGGATTGCCGGCGAGGTCGACGATGCCGCTCGATCCGCCCGTCAGCGACACCGTGATGGTGGAGCTATCGGGCAGCGGCGCCTGCGGCAGGAACGTCGCGGTGGTCTGCGTTCCGCTGTTGAAGGTGCTGAAGCTGATGGTGTAAGGCAGCACGGTGGCGCCGTTGAGCAGGGAAACCGTGGACGGGTTGATGGTCAGGGTATCCACCAGCTTGCTGAATACCAGGCGCACCGGCGCATTGTCGCCGATGCCGGTGGCCAGGTTCGCCGGAGTCACCGCTTGGACTGTAGGCGGCGTGTTGTCGGCCACGGCCGTATTGTAGACGTAGAAGTAATAGTTGTCGCCGGCGAAGGCGTTGCCGTCGGCGTCCTGAATCCCCGTGGTCAGCGTCACATAGTAATAGTTGGTCACGCTCAGGGGCAGCGAGGCGAGCGGAATGCGCAGCAGCGTGTTGTTGTTGAGCAGTACCGGCGTGCCGCTTATGGCCGCTCCGGTGTTGCTGAGTTGGACGAACGCTGTGGAGCTGGTTACGGTGGCCGGATTCAGCGGCTCCGAGAACTGCACCTCCACCACCGGGTCGGTCAAATACACGTAAGCGTACCTGCCGGGATTGTAAGCCGTCTCCGTGGGAGCGGTGGTGAGGCTGGGCGCAGTGGCCGTGTGGAACGAGTAGCCGGACCAGTTGCTCACCACGTTGCCGCTGGTATCGGCCGCGGGCGGGTACAGGTAAACTTCGATCAGCGCGCCCGCGGCGAAGCCGCCGGCCGGCGGCGCCCAGACGATCCCGTGCTGGTCGGCCGTAAGCGCGATGGAGCTGGGAGAGATCAGCACGCCGTTCTGCACCACGAACATCCCGGCCTCCACCGTGGAGAGGTTCATGGTCGAGTTCATGAACAGCGTAATGGGAGTGGTCAGCGCCGCGCCGCTGCCGGTGGGCCGGTACTGATTCGTGATCACCGAGGGATTGGAATTCGCGGGCGGCGTCTCCGTGGTGAAGCTGGACGTGCATGCGCTGGTAAGGGGCGCGGCGCAAGGGCTGGCCATATTGTTGCCGTTGTAGTCCTTCACATTGGTCGAAATCGCCACGGTCAAGGTGGAGCTGTACGGCAGGGTCGTGCCCAGGGTCACGATGCTCCGGTCGGCCGAGTAACTGACGCTGGCGCCCAGGTTGGTCGGGCCGTTGTAGAGGGCGAAATTGGCCGAACTGATGGTGTTGTAGTTCAACGACTTATTGAAGGTGATGATCACTTGCGGGTTCGGGCCCGGGCCGACGTTGGTGGCGCCATTGGCCGGCGTGATAGAGATCACCTTCGGCGGCGTGGTGTCCGACACATTCGCCGTGGTGAAATACCCATCGGACAGGGAACTGAAGTTGTTGCCCGCCAGGTCCAGAATACTCACGTAATTTCCGACATAAAAGTCGATGCGGGTGTTGACCGGATACGCCACCAATGGCGTGAATACCAGCGTGGTGGGCGTCGGGTTGGTCGTCGTTCCGGCAATCTGGAAGCTGCCGTTGTTGTTGTCGTCAACCACGAAGTACTGGCCCGAAAGCGAGTTCGGATCGATTGGCTTGCTGAAGGTCACGGTAATCGCCTGAGTGAGCGCGATGCCCAAAGCTCCCGGCGCCGGGCTGGTCTGGCTGATGGTTCCGTGCGAGCTGTCGGTGGATGTACCCGTTATGAACGTGCTGGAGAACACCGCAACCGCGTTGCCGTTTTCGTCGGTGAAGCCGCCCGCCGGAACATTGATGGTATAGGGCGTGCTGGGCGCCAGGCTGGCGTACGACAGCGTGATGGTCATGCCGTTCGAAGAAAGTTGCACATTGTAGCCGCTCACCGCGGGCGACAACGTGACGCTGGAATTGGTGATGGAAAGCGGGTCGGCTGGTTTCGCCAGATCGAGCGTGATGAGGGCGTTCAACGCCACGCCGCCGATGCCGTTGGGCGGCGTTACCGTCGTCACCGTTTCCGCCGTCGCATCGGTTCCAGAGCTGGTGTAGAAGTATTCTCCACTCCCGCCTCTGGTATTGCCCGCGAGGTCGGCCATGGTGTTGATGTACCAGTAGTATTGGCTGCCCGGCTCCAACGCGCCCGGATAGGTGAACCGGACGCTCGTGAAGTCCGTGGACCAGCTCAAAGCCGTCCCGGTCACGGTGCGGTTGGTGAGGTCATTGTAGAAAGTGAAACTGGCGCTCAAAATCGGATTCAGAGGCTCACTGAAGACAATCTCCAGGATCGGGTTTTCGCCAGTAGTCGAGTTGTCGATGGGCGTCAACGAAACCTCCGTTGGCGCAGTCAAGTCGATGCCCGCTCCGGTGGTGAAGGAACGGGTCACGGAGCCGGACTGTGCATTGCCGGCCGCATCCGTGGTCCCGGACACGGTGAAGACATACGGCAGGTTGGGCGTCAGGATGGAATTGGGAACCAGCGTCAAGACGGTCCCGCCGGCGCTGAGCACGGGGGTGGTTGCCACGGGACTTCCGCCCTGAGTCAGTGTAACCCCGGAGAGCGCCGCCGGGTCTACCGGCCGGTCGAATTGCACCATGGGTCTGAAGTTCACCGGCACGCCGGTGCTGCCGTTCGGCGGGATAATCTGGGTCTCCACCGGACCGCCGGCGGGCGCGACGAGCACCGTGGTGAAGACGATGTTCACCATATAACCGCCGCCGGTGTTCCCGTTCAGATCGCGAATGCTAGAGCCCAGAACCTGGTAGGTGTGGTTCACGGAGAGCGCCGCGGTGTGCGTCAGGAGAATTCCGTTGGAGCCGATCTGTGTGGCGGCGCCGGGTACGATGCCTCCGACAGTGTTGTCCTGAAGATAGATCGTATTTCCATAGATCACGCTCGCCCAATTGATCGGCTTGCTGAAGATCAGCGTGATGCTGGTGTTCACCGGGACTTCCGTCTGGTTGTTGGTGAGGTTCGTCTCAATCAGCGACGGACCGGAATAGTCCGGCGTGGCGGCGGTTTGGAAGGTGAGCGTGTAGGGAGTCGGGCTGAGCGCGTTGCCGTCCGGATCGGTGATCCCGTTCAGCGTCAGCGTGACGTTGGCGCTGGCCGGCAGCGGAGCTTGCGGCGTCACCGTCACGGTGAACGTCGAGGAGTTGTAGGAAATGGACAGCGGGATGGCGCCGCCGTTGAGCGTCACCATCGAGGGATCGAGCGTGTTGCCGTCCACGTTCCCGCTGAATGTCAAGCTGATCAACGCATTGACGCCGATGCCGGTTGCGCCGTTGGTCGGCGCGGCGCTGGTTACGGAAGGCGCCGCCGCGTTGGACGTCGTGTTGGTGTAGAAATAGTAATCGGTATTCCCGGTGTAGCTCAAATTGTTCAGGTCCTGCAGGTTCGCGCTGGCGTGGACATAGTAATACGAGCCGGCCGCAAACTGTCCGCCTGCGGGAAGCTGGAATCGCATCAGCCGGCCGTTGTCGAGAAGACTGATGCTCCCCGTAACGGGATTGCTGGAACTGTCGGTGACATAAAAATTAGCCGGTATAAAGGTCGTCGGGTTGATCGGCTTGTTGAGCAGAATCTCGACCACCGCATTGCGATCGACGGTGCAGCCATAGCAGGGGTTGTAGCTCACCGGCGTGGGGTGCGTGGCGCTGAGATCCGCCTGAATGGTGAAGCTGCTCTGGAAGTTGTTGCCGCTCATCGGGTTGCCGAACGAATCGGTGGCGGCGCTGGTGATCCACACCTGAATCAGCGCGCCAGCCTGGAACTGGCCGCCCGCAGGAACGAAGGTCACGGATTGGTTGCCGGCCGAAGGCGTCAGGGTTCCCGCGGCGGTGATCGCCGAGCCGTTCTGGGAGATGACGAAGGAAGTCGCATTGAGCGTCGCCGGGTTCATGGGCGCGCTGAAGTAGAAGGTGATGGGAGTGGCCGCCCCGACGCCGGTCGCGCCGTTGCCGGGCCGCATGGTGGTGACCGTAGGCTGCGCGGTGACCGGTTGCGCGCCTGTGGTAAACGTCGAGGAGAACTCAGCCGCCAGGCGATTGCCCGCGAGATCGGCGACATTGGCGTTCACTACCACCGTCAGGGTCCTGCTGTACGGCAGGTTGCCGGAATTGAATGTGAGCGTGGTGCCATCGCCCGAGAGGTTGTAACTATTGGAAACTAAAAGCGTCGATCCGTTATAGATCGCCACGTTGTTGTTGAGCGTGCTGGAACTAATCGATTTCGAGAACGTCACCATCACCGGGTTGTTGGGCCCGATTCCCGTCGCGTTATTCACCGGTGTGACCGAGATGACTGTCGGGACCGTGGTGTCCGTACCCGCACCCGTCGTGAAGCACTGGTACGTCGAGCTGAAGTTGTTCCCGGCCAGATCGTAGAAGGAGACAAAGTAGCTGGCATACATGCAGAATTGGTGATTGGGCTCGAACGGCGCCGCTTGCGTAAACGTCACCGTCTGGAGGTCTGTTGAAACACTTACCGTTCCAGGGACATTAACGCTCGCGGTCTGGTCGTAGACGACGAAGCTGTTTTGGGAATAGGAGCGCAAGGTGTTGTCGGTCACGGTCAACGGGTCCACCGGTTTGCTCAACTGCGCCACTACGCTGGTGGTCAGAGGCACGTTGGTCGCGTTGCTCGAGGGAGTGATGCCGGAGATGGTTCCGTGAGCCGTGTCCGGCGTGGCGGAGCTGCCGGTGGTAAACGAGCTGGTGAACGGATCGAAATTGCCGCTTGTATCCTGAAGCCCCCCAGACGGGATGCTCACCTGATAGGTTGTGCTCGGCGACAGATTGGCCGTTGGCCTGAACGACAACTCCGAGAAATTGCACGAGCCGGACGAGCTTGGCGAGGTGCAGGCGAAATTCGGCGAGAAGCTGAATGCGCCGGCGACCGCCGGGCCCGCGGGGGCCGTGGGTGTAAGCGTCACGGCGCCCGCGGTGAGGCTGGTCGGATCCATGATCTCGCTAAACTGAATCTCGATCGTCGAGTTTACCGGCGCGCATGGGGCGGCGCCGCAGGTCACCGCCGCCGAAGGTGAAATAGTCAAAACGGTGGGGGTGGTTGTGTCGGGGCCGGCCGCGGTCGTGAAATAGACCGACCCGTAGGCGACGCCGTTTCCGACCCAGTCGGTCGCGCCGTTAAGCACCCAGTTGTAATAAGTGTCCGGCGCGAGCGGCGCGATCAGATTGAGCGTGAACGTCCTGAAGTCCGGCGAGTACGTAACATACGACCCGAGGACGGTGGCGCTGTTTACAACATCGTAGACGTAGAAATTGGACGGCGTGACGGTCAACGGGTTGATCGGCTTGTCGTAGATGAAACGGATCGTGGGGGCGGTGCCGGTCGTAATGGCGGCGCCCGTGTACGGCGGCGTCCAGGTGGAATAGCCGCCCGATATGGTGTCCGTTCCCGTGCTGGTTTTGAACGTGAGGCTGCCGGGGTTGGTGAGAGCGTTGCCGCTCAGGCCCTGCAATGCGGCGCCGTAATTCACCGTGTAAGTCGTGCTGGGGGTCCACGCCGAACTCGGGGTAAAGATGGATTCCGTGTAGGTGGTGTTGTAGCTCCACGTTCCCGCAACCGGAACGGCCCCGGTCGTGATGGAGAGGCCCGCGGCATCCGTAGCCGGATCGATCGGCTGGTTGAAGCCGAGCGTCACCTTCTGGGTGTTCGTCGGAACGTCGATGGCGCCGTCGGGGATATTCGCGCTCACGAACATGGGCCCCGTGAGAACCGGCCCGAAACCCGTGGTGAAGGAGTTGCAATAATACGTGAGGTGATTGCCGGACTGGTCCGCGATGGTCGGCACGCCGGCCGGAAGGCCGTAGGGGTCGTTCAGTTGCAGATTGAAACTGCGCCCCACCGCCAGCGGGTTCGTGGGAGTGATGGTGAGGATGCGATTCGAAGCATCCATCGTCACCGTAGCGGGAAGGCCGCTCGCTTGCCAGCACCCTCCTTGCGTCGTGGTATCGAGAATAAACGCGTTGGCGCCATTGGCCGGAACCGTGGCTGGGTTCAGCGGCTCGCTGAAGGTCACCGTCACTTGGGTGTTGGTCGGGACGCTTGAAGCGCCATTATTGGGGCTGATAAACGTGACCACCGGCGCCGTGGTGGTGTTGGCCTCCACGGTGAAGCCGTTGGTTTGGGTGATAGTGGGCGTGGCGCCCGAAGAAGTCGCCACGGTGACATTGTAGGCGACGCCCGTAGCCGATCCCGAGGGGATCGCCAGCTTGGCCGTGAGAGAGCTGGCGGAATAAGTGGTGGGCGTCGCTGGGGCGCCGGCCGCGAAAGCGTTCACCGTAATGCAG
>Ga0302320_10019164_pt1 | contig 13752 bp, 10 predicted proteins | sample Bog_T0_3_FD_202130 | JGI IMG/M metagenome (GOLD analysis project Ga0302320, IMG submission 202130) | Peat permafrost microbial communities from Stordalen Mire near Abisko, Sweden - Bog_T0_3 | ecosystem: Environmental > Terrestrial > Soil > Wetlands > Peat | place: Sweden: Abisko, Stordalen Mire... | reverse complement strand
GCCTTCCTTGAGGAAAGTGCGGGCGCTGCGGCCGGCGCGGGCGCGGTTGGCGACGTTGATTTTAGCGGGATCGAAGTAATCCGCGAACGGATCGCCCCAGCCCCTGTGGTTATTGTTGTTGGCGGTGGAATCGCCGGCAACGAAAACGGTGGGCAATGCGGGATTCAGCACGGGCGGAGTTTGCGCGGTGGCGAGGAGCGGGAAGGCGAGGGCGATGAAGAGCTTCATAAAGTTTCCTAAGGGCGATATGCGGCGATTTGAGCGGCTTTTGCGGATAAATAAGCTTCGACCGGATCGGAGGCGAGGCCTTTGAGCCCGGCAATCAGCTCGGCGGCGTTGAGTTCGGCGCCGGCAAGCGAGGTGTGGGTGTGCGGGTCGGCGAAGAGTGGGTCAACTGCGGCGGGTCCGAGCCGGTCGTACTGGCGGGCTACGATCTCGTGGAGGTCGACGAAGGGCGCGTCTTCCAACAGCGCAACTTCAGCCGCCCATTTGCCGAAGGGATTGGAATCGCGGTTGATCCTGCCGTCCTTCCATTCCTTGCGCGGGACGATAGAGCAGAGGATGGGCGTGGCGCCTTTGGCGCGGGCTTCCTGGATGTATTGCCGCAGGTACCAGCCATAGGTATGAACCGTCTGGCCGTTCCAGTCGGCTGTTTCCGCGCCGGTGCCGGGCAGGCTGGCTTTTGTCGCCCACGCCGGGTCGCCGAGATTGTCGTTGTGGCCGAACTGGACGATCAGGAAGTCGCCGGGCTTGATTGTTGCCAGGGTCTTCTGCCATTCGGCGCTGTTATAGAAGTTGCGATTGCTGGTTCCGCCGGCGAGGTTGACGAGATTCGCCTTGCCGGAGTCAATGAAATCGGTGAGCTTTTCGCCCCAGCCCCATTGATTGATGGAAGCAGGGCCATGGCCGCTGCGGACCGTGGCATCGCCGATGAGGAATATGGTGGGAGCCTGCGCTGCGGCGAGAAGCGGGAGGGCGAGGGCAAGGACGCACTTCATAGGCTTATAGCAGCGACGTTACCATAAACAGATGCGCCACGCCGTACCGATCGTAGCTGTTGTTACAGTTTTTTGCACACTCGCGTGCGGCCACAAACCGGCGAGCGAGTTTCCGAAGTTTGTCGAAGACGCGGTATACCAGACTCTCGCGTTCTCGCCCATCAACGCTTCGGCGCAGGGACTGCATCGTTATAAGGGCGAGGATTTCGATATCGAACTGGATCCGCCGGGCTACATGGCAGTGCAGAAACAGCGCGATTATTACATCGATCTGCACAAGCGAATGGAGCAGTTCGACAAGGGCTCGCTCGCGCCGGAAGACCGCGCCGATTACGACATGCTGGAGTACCAGATCGGGTTGGCGCTGTTCGAATTCGATATCGAGCGGACATGGATGCGGAGCCCGCAGATGTATGTTGAACTGCTGGGGTCGGCGCTGTTCAATCCGCTGGTGCTTGAATATGCGCCGAGGGAGAAGCGCTTCCGGGACATCATTGCGCGGCTGGAACGGGTACCGAATTTCATTGAGGGCGTTCGCAGGCAACTGGCCGGCGTGCCGAAGGTTTGGGCGCAGGTGGCGAAGGAGGAAAACGACGGCAACATAGAACTGATCGGCAGGACGCTGCGCGCGGCGGCTCCGGACAGTCTGCGTGCCGAGTATGACGCCTCGGCGGGACCTGCGCTCGATTCCCTGCGGCTGTTCAATCAGTTTCTGGAACACGACCTGGCGAATCGGCGTTTTGGCCGAGCGGGCGCGACGGGGCCGGTGACCGACGACTGGCGTCTGGGCTCCGAGGCGTACGCGACGAAGTTTCGTCTGGCGCTGGCGACTGACAGTACACCCGATCAGGTGCTGGCCGATGCGGAGGCGCGTCTCAAAGAAGTCCGGGCGCGCATGCTTGAGCTTTCTCTCCCTTTGCACCGGCAATGGTTCGAGGACCACGGCGCGCACGCCGAGCTTTCGGGACAGGAGCGGGAGAACAGGATCATTCGCGAGGTGCTGGAGCATATCGCGGACAACCATTCCACGGTGGAGAGTTATTTCGACGATGCGCGAAAGGATCTGGAGGAAGCGCGCATTTTTGCCCAGAACAAGCATCTGCTCACGATGCCCGCGGGGGGAAATCTGGAGGTGATTCCGACTCCTGAGTTTGAGCGCGGCATCTACGGTGTGGGCGGCTTTAATCCGGCGCCCGTGCTCGAGCCGAAGCTGGGCGCGTTCTTCTGGATCACGCCGATTCCGGCGACCTGGCCGAAGGAGCGCGCCGAATCGAAGCTGCGCGAGTATAACGCTTATACCCTGCGGCTGCTGGTGATTCACGAAGCGATGCCGGGGCATTATGTGCAGGGGGAGTTTGCAAATGAGGTGCAGCCGAGGTCGCGACGGATCCTGCGTTCGCTGTTGGGCAATGGGCCTTATATCGAAGGCTGGGCTCAGTACATTACCGGGGTAATGCTCGATGAAGGGCTGCTGGACGATTCGCCCGAATTGCGGCTGAATTTGCTTAAGCAGGAACTGCGGGTGGATGCGAATGCGATTCTCGATATCCGGCTGCAGACTAATCGCATGACGGATGCGCAGGCAATGAGTCTGATGGAAAACGATACGTTCCAGGAGCACGAGGAAGCGGTGGCGAAACTGCAGCGGGCACAGTTATCTTCGACGCAGCTGCCGATGTATTTCCTGGGATGGCGCGACTGGCTGCGGGTACGCGAACTGGTGAAGCGCACGCGCGGCGGCGCTTTCAGCCTGCATGATTTTCATGACAAAGCGCTCAAGGAAGGCGCGGTACCGTTGCCGGTTTTGGCGCGCCTTCTTACGGGAAAAGGCCTGTAGTTTTATCATGCCGGCTTTGTCGTTTCTCGATGCGCGATCGATGGTTCTCCGGGAAGTGCGGGACCGGTTCACAGCGCCCCCGGTTGAAGCGATCGCGCTTGGCCAATGTTCCGGGCGGGTGCTGGCGGAGGATATTGCTTCGGATCGGGATTACCCTCCGTTTCATCGTTCGGCGGTCGATGGGTTTGCGATTCGGGCGGTGGACGTTCCGGGCAGGGTGCGGTTGATTGGGGAAGTGCGCGCGGGGGATACGTTTCATGGTTCGGTGAGTGCCGGCGAGGCGGTGGAGATCATGACGGGCGCGCCTGTGCCTTTGGGCGCCGATGCGGTAGTGATGGTGGAGCATTGCGTCCGGAATGCCGATGGCATGGTATCGACGGACCGCGGTTCGGAGGAGGGCGGGAATGTCGTTCCCCGCGGTTCGCAGGCTCGGGAAGGCGTGGTGCTGCTGCCGCGGGGGAAACGTATCGATTACACGGCTGTTAACTGGCTGGCGGCTACTGGGCATGCGCGTGTGAAAGTTTTCATGCGGCCCGTGGTTGCCGTGATTGCTACGGGAGATGAACTGGTAGAGGTTGAGGCCGCGCCAGCCGCGGATCAGATTCGGAATTCGAATGCGTGGTCTTTGAGGGCGCAGATTGCGCGCGCCGGGGCGATTCCGTTGGTTCTTCCGATCGCTCGTGACAAGCAAGACGAGACGCGGGGTTTGATTGAGCGCGGGCTTGCCGAGGCGGACCTGCTGCTGCTTTCGGGCGGTGTGTCGGCGGGGAAATTCGATGTAGTCGAGCCGGCGCTGGCGGAACTGGGCGCGGAGTTTTTCTTCGATCGGATTAAGATTCAGCCGGGCCAGCCGCTGGTGTTCGGCCGGGTGCGGGAGAAGTTCTTCTTTGGGCTTCCGGGCAATCCAGGGTCGACGATGGTGACCTTCGAGTTGTTTGCGCGGGCAGCTATCGATTTGATTTCGGGCTCAAGCGATGCGCCTCTTCCGATGATGCTCGCACGGCTGACTGAACCTTTTCGTCACAAGCCTGGACTGACGCGTTTTCTTCCGGCGCAGGTGGATTGCGGCGAAGTCACGCCGATCGGATGGCGCGGATCGGGCGATGTTCCGGCGTTGTGCCGTGCCAACGCTTTCCTCGTGGCCAACGAGGAGCGGGCCGAATATGCGGCCGGCGAAACCATTCCCGTAATTCTGAAGTGATAGCCTGACCGGCATGAACACACGCCGCGAGTTTCTGAAGTATTCGGCTGCCGGACTGGCTCTTGCGCCGATGGCTCAGGGCTCGCCCGAACCTCCGGGATGGTATGGCCGGCCGATGCGCTGGATGCAGTTGGCCTTCGTTGAAGACGACCCCGGAAACTACGACCCGAAGTTCTGGCTCGACTATTTTAAGCGAGTGCATGCCGATGCGGCATGCCTGTCGGCGGGCGGCTGCGTGGCGTTCTATCCGACGAAGGTTCCGTTTCACTATCGAAGCAAGTATCTGGGCGAGGGGGATGCTTTCGGCGAGATGCTGGAGGGGTGCCGAAAGCTGGGCATGAACGTGGTGGCGCGCACCGATCCGCATGCCGCGCATCAGGACGTTTACGACGCGCATCCGGAGTGGATCGCGGTGGATGAGAAGGGCGAAAAACGCCGGCACTGGGCAGACCCTTCGTTGTGGGTGACGTGCGCGCTGGGAGGATATAACTTCGAGTTCATGACAGACGTGACGATCGAGATCGTCGAAAAGTACAAGGTGGATGGGGTTTTCAGTAATCGGTGGGCAGGGTCCGGGATGTGCTTTTGTAAAAGCTGCCAGGTTTTGTTTCGCGACTATTCGGGGCACGATCTTCCGCGTACGACGGACCCACACGATCCGGTGAGGCGCCAGTATATTTTGTGGCATGAGCAGAGGCTGTTCGATCTCTGGCGGCTTTGGGATACCGAGATTAAGAAGCGCAATCCGAACGCGGCGTTTCTGGCGAACGCGGGCGGCGGGGCTTTGAGCGATCTCGATATGAAGACCATTGGCGATCTGGCGCCGACTTTGTTCGCGGATCGTCAGGCGCGGCATGGGTTGATGCCGGCGTGGGCTAATGGCAAGAACGGCAAGGAATATTCGGCGGCGCTGGGGAATAAGCCAATTGCGGGAATTGTAAGTGTTGGGTTGGAAGAAGCCTATCGCTGGAAGGATTCGGTGCAGACAGGCGATGAGATTCGCATGTGGCTGGCCGATGGCGTGGCGCAGAATCTTCGTCCCTGGATTGTGAAGTTCAACGCTAAGCCGATCGATAAGCGTTGGCTGCCAGTGGTTGAGGAGTTCTACAACTGGCATTACCGGAATGAGAAGTATCTGCGGAATGAAGAGTCGCTGGCTGAGGTGGCGATTGTGTATTCGCAGCAATCGGCGGCATTTTACAGCAAGACGGTGGAGGACCATGCGCTGGGGTTCTATCAGGCTTTGGTGGAAGCGCGGGTGCCTTTCGATATGATGCACGATCTGATGCTCGATGAAGACAGGATCGGGCGTTATCGTGTGCTGATCCTGCCGAATATTGCGGCGCTTTCGGACAGGCAGTGCGTGCAACTGGCTCGGTATGTGGAAAACGGGGGGAGCATTATTGCGACCTATGAGACTTCGCTGTATGACGAGTGGGGCACGCGGCGGAAGGACTTTGGGCTGGCTGAGTTGTTTGGGGCGTCTTTTGCAGGAAAGATCGATACTCATTTGCAGAACTCCTATTTGAATATCGAGAAGCCGCATGCCGTGACGAGCGGGCTTGAGAACGCTACTCGGATTATCAATGGGGCTAACTGGGTTCATGTACGGCCTACGCGGCCTTTAGATGAAAACCCACTAACCCTGGTAGCGTCCTATCCGGATTTGCCTATGGAAGAGGTTTACACGCGCGCTCCGCATACCGATACTCCGGGAGTTTTTCTGCGCACGCACGGCAAGGGGAAGGTTGCTTACTTCCCGTTCGATATCGACCGCACGTTTTGGGAAGTGCTGGCTTCGGACCATGGCACGGTGATGCGGAATTCTGTTGCGTGGGCGCATGGGGGCACTCAACCGCTCACGGTTACGGGCAAGGGGATGTTCGATGTGTCGCTGTGGGCGCAGAAGGGTTCGATTACGGCGCATCTGGTGAACCTGACGAATCCGATGATGCTGAAGGGACCGGTGCGCGAACTGATTCCTTCGCCGCCTCAGCGCGTGCGTATGGCGATTCCTCAGGGGAAGACGGTTAAGAATGTAAGATTGCTCACAGGACCGGAATCCGTGAAATATCGAGTTACAGGCAGGGCGGTAGAAATTGATCTCGGGCCGATAGAACTGCATCAAGTTGTAGCAATCGACCTGGTCTAATTACCGGAGCAGTGTTTGGTTAGGACCGACGATTTCTTCGCGCAGTGCGTTGGCAAAAATCGACATGCTTTGCGACAACTGCTCGGGGTCCGCGCCGTCTTCGAGGGGCATTTCCTGCTCGATCCAGTTGGAGAGCGGGATGTTGCGGAAGAAGATGCGTTCCTGGCGCACCAGGACTTTCTTCGTATTGAGCAACAGCTTGTGTTCGCGCGTGTAATGGCGCTCTTCGACGCGAATATCGGCAATGAACTGATCGAGCGCTACGCGGCGCGTAGTCTCTTCCATGTTCTTGAGGGAGGCTTCGATGGACTGCTGCTGGACAGCAAGCGTGGCGCGGGCCCCTGCCAGTTCTTCGCGCTGCTTAGAGAGGATGACTTCCATCCTCGATTGCATGACAAAGAACACAAGCAGCCCCGTTACCGCGGCGCACATTCCCGACCATGCTATGTAGACAACCGGATCCATATCTTTATAGATATTAGCTGGAACCGTCGATCTTTGCACCTGCCAGAGCTCCGGCTATTACTTTGAACCGAAAGGTAAAGAGGCCTGACAGGGCGCATTTCAGGCGATACAGTACCCCCGGTACCAGACCACTGTGCTTGCCAAGGAAGACGGCGATACCGGCCACGCGATCGCCCGCAAGCGCGGTGCGGCTCATGGGTGACCTGAGCCCTTCGTGAACGGCAGAGACGCTGCGCAGAACTACGGTTTTGCGGTTGGCGCGGCGGACCTGGATGCAGAGTTCGATCTCGCTGCCGTAGTTTCCATAGCGCTCATCTATCTGGCGCAGTGCGCGGAGGAAGAAGCTGCGAAGCATGATGGCGGCGCCGGAGACGCAGGATACGACGATTTCGCCCTCGCCCTGGGCGGGTTGGAATAAGGGGTCGGGATCGGAGGAAGTGGGGAGCTTGCGGACCTGCGGCGCGGGTTGGCCGGCGGGCGTCATAAGCAGCGGCGCTACGGCTCCGGCTTCCTGATGCTCCTCAAGATGATCCGCCAGTCTTGAGACATCGGCGCTTTTTATCACGACATCGTCATGCAGCAGCAGGATGTAGGTTCCTTCGGCCGCGCGCACGCCGATGTTGATGGCTTTGGTGAGGCCGAAGTTCTTGGGCAGGCGTATGTAGCGCATGGTCGGGAATTCGGTTTCGAGCACGCTGGTGCCGTCGTCAGACCCGTTGTCGACCAGAACGACCTGGTGTTCCTCGCCCATTTGCTCAAGATTGCGGCGCACGGCAGCCAGACGATTGAACGCGACAATCACTACAGAAACGCGTTTTGCCGGTATGACATCGATTTCGGGGGTCAATGCATCATTCTAGCGTCAGAGCGCGATCTTACCAAGTACTACGGGCTTGTGCGCGCCGGTTGCCGAAGGCAGATTGCCGGTCTTACGATGCCATGTGCGGTGGGCCAGGATGGCGAACGCGATGGCTTCTTTGGCGTCGGGGTCGATGCCGAATTCCTGTGTGGTGGTGAGGCGGGCTTGCGGGAGGAAGGCGGCGAGCTGGGCCATCAACTGGCGGTTGTGAACTCCTCCACCGGCGGCGATTACTTCGTGGGTGTTCGGCGCGAAGCGTTGAATGGCCTGTGCGATGGTGACGGCGGTGAAGGCGGTCGCCGTGGCGATCAGGTCTTCGAGGGGAAGGTGGGTGGCGAGGAGTTTGTCGATGAATTCAGCGCCGTATTGTTCGCGGCCGGCGGTCTTCGGGGGCTTCTTTGCGAAGTATTTGTCTTTGAGGAGGGAAGCGAGGATGAGCTTGTCGATTTGGCCGCGCGCGGCGATGGCTCCGTCCCGGTCGTAATGCTGCCGTCCACTGGTGAAGCGCTCGGTTAATTGGTCGATAACCATGTTGCCGGGACCGGTGTCGAATGCGATGATGCCGGTTTGAGGCGCTCCCGCCGGCAGAATCGTGATGTTCGCGATGCCTCCGATGTTGAGTGCGACGCGGTTGATGCGGGCGCTTCGGAAGAGCAGGTAGTCGGCGAAGGGGACAAGCGGAGCGCCCTGGCCTCCTGCGGCGATGTCGCGGGTGCGGAAGTCGGAGATGACGGGGAGGCCGGTGCGTTCGGCAATTACCGAGGCTTCGCCGATCTGCAGGGTGTTGACGCCTTCGTGGAAGACGGTTTGACCGTGGCAGCCGATGAGTTGGACCTTATGTTTCGCGGCAACTTTGAGGAAAACCTTCGCGTAGAGTTCACCGAGTTCGAAGTTCAGGCGCGAGATGTCGGCGGTGGTGCATTGTGTGTTTGAAACCGCAAGAATGCGGACGCGTACGGCGGCGGGCCACGGGGTGGTTGCGTGGGCGAGGGTCTTGACGCGTGCTCTCGAGATATCGACGATTGCGACATCGATACCGTCGAGGGAAGTGCCGCTCATGATGCCGGCGACGATCATTCAGGTCAGTTCCTTTTGAAGTTCTTCGAGGAAGCGCAAGGCTTCGACAGGGCGCATCTCGTCGATTTTGAGCTCACGGATCTTTTGTTTGATTTCGTCGGTGCCCGGCTCGAACAGGCGGATCTGCAAAGGGCCGTCCGGCGCATGCGGCGTGAGTTGCTCGACTGCGCTGTGCTCTTTGCGTTCGTGCAGCTTGAGGATTTCGCGGGCGCGGGCGATTACGCCCGCGGGCAGGCCAGCGAGCCTGGCGACTTCAATGCCGTAACTGCGGCTGGCCTTGCCGGGTTCGATTTTGTGCAGGAAGATGATCTTGTCAGCGGCTTCCTTGACCGAGACCTGAAGATTGCGAACGCCTTCGAGTTCGTCGGCAAGTTCGGTGAGTTCGTGATAGTGGGTGGCGAAAAGGGTTTTCGCGTGAGCCGTGGAGGAGATGTGTTCGACGACGGCCCATGCGAGTGAAAGCCCATCGTAGGTCGCGGTCCCGCGTCCTATTTCATCGAGAATGATGAAGCTTTTCGGCGTGGCTGTGTTGAGGATGACCGCGGTTTCTGTCATCTCGACCATAAACGTGGAGCGGCCTCGCGCGAGGTTGTCGGAGGCTCCAATGCGCGTGAAGATGCGGTCGATCACCGGCAGCAGCGCGGACTCGGCAGGCACCCAGGAACCCATCTGAGCAAGGATCGCGATGAGAGCGGCCTGGCGGAGATAAGTGCTCTTGCCGCCCATGTTCGGGCCCGTAATGATGGCCAGGCGGTCGGTGGTGTCGTTGAGATAAAGGTCGTTCGGGATGAAGCAGCCGGCTTCTTCGCTCGCAATTTTCTCGATCACGGGATGCCGCCCCGCGGCGATGCGCATCTCTCCGCTCGATGAGAACTGCGGGCGGGCATAGCGGTTCTCGGCGGCGACCTGGGCGAGGGCGGAAGAGACATCGAGCTCCGCTACGGCTGCGCCGGTCGCGCGAATCGCCTGGGCATGGTCGGCGGCTTTTTGGCGCACCTCGCTGAAGATCCTCTTTTCGATTTCGAGGATTTTCTCTTCCGCGGCCAACACCTTGCGCTCGTATTCCTTGAGTTCGGGCGTGGTGAAGCGCTCGGCGTTGACCAGCGTCTGTTTGCGCTCGTAGTCGGCGGGCGTGAGATGCAGGTTGGCTTTTGAAATCTCGATGTAATAGCCGAAGACGTTATTGAAGCGAACCTTGAGCGACGCGATGCCGGTGCTCTGGCGTTCGCGGAATTCGATCTGCGCGATGAACCGGCGGCCATTTTGGCTGAGGTCGCGCAGTTCGTCGAGTTCAGTGTCGTAGCCGGCGCGGATGGTGGGGCTGTCGCCGATGGCGAAGGGCGGCGAATCGGCGATGGCGTCGATGATGGCGCGCGACGCGGCGGGTACGGGATCGAGCCGTGCGAAGGTGTCGGAAATACGCGCGGACAGAGGGCGTGTGGCGAGCTTTGCGGCTTCGGCCAGACGCGGAACCTGGTCCAGGGATTTGCCGAGCGCGAGAAGATCGCGGGGGCCTGCGCTGCCGATGGTGACTTTGGCCAGCAGCCGTTCGATATCGAGCACCGGCGCGAGTTGTTTGCGCAGTTCCGCTCGCAGGATGGTTTCGCGAACCAGATCGCCCACGGCATCGAGGCGGGATTCGATTTCGGTTTGATCGAGCGAAGGGCGAAGCAGGCGTTGGCGCATGAGGCGTCCGCCCATGCCCGTTGCGGTTTGGTCGAGAATGGCGATGAGAGTTGCGCCGCCGTCTGAAAAGATCGGCTCGACGAGTTCGAGATTGCGCACGGTGACCGCGTCGAGAATCATGTTGGCGGCGCGGTCGAAATAGCGCGGGGGATCGAGGTGGTCGAGGGCGGCTCTTTGGGTGTCTCGGAGGTAATGGAGCACGGCCCCGGCGGCGGCTATGGCTGCGTTGCGCGAAGCGAGGCCGTAGCCATCGAGCGAAAGAAGTTTGAAGTGCTCGCGGAGAATGCGGTCGGAGTAATCGGTGCTGAAGATCCAGTCTTCGAGTTCGGTGACAATCCAGCGTTTCGGTTCGGGTTGAGGGAAAAGAGGCGCTTCGGCGGCGACCAGGATTTCACGGGCGGCGACGCTTTCGATGAGCCCGGGGAGTTCGGCCATCTCGACTTCGGTTGCCCTGAATTCGCCGGTTGAAACGTCTACATAGGCAACGCCGGCGCGAGTTCCATTGCGCGCCACTGCCGCCAGGTAATTGTTTTCGTGCGAGCGCAACAGATGCGCGTCGGTGGCGGTGCCGGGAGTGACAATGCGGGTGACTTCGCGGCGCACCAGTTTCTTGCCCGCACTGGCTTCTTCCATCTGTTCGCAGATGGCAACGCGATAGCCGCGTCCGATGAGGCGTGCAATGTAGCCCTCGGCCGAATGATAAGGAACGCCGCACATTGGAATCGCAGTGCCCTTCTCTTTATTGCGCGAAGTGAGGGTGATTTCGAGTTCGCGCGCGGCGGTGACGGCGTCTTCGAAAAAGAGCTCGTAGAAATCGCCCAGACGGAACATCAGCAGCGCGCCGGGAACCTGCTGTTTGACGGCGTGGTACTGGCGCATCAGGGGCGTGGATGCGGAATCGGCTCCGGGCGTCATGAAGAACTATTGTGCGATACAGGCTTGCGCTTGCGTTTTAGTGTATTACGTGTAATAGTACACGTAAATGGTCCCGTTCCGCGTTGCCTTCGAGCCCGGCACGCCGCTTTATGAGCAGGTGAGCTATGCCGCGCGGCGGGCGATTATCGCGGGACAGATGCGTCCAGGCGACCCATTTCCCTCGGTGCGCGCGCTCAGCAAAGAGTTGAAGATCAACCCCAACACGGCTCATAAGGTGGTAACGGAGCTTCTGGACGAAGGGCTGATCGAAGTGCGGGTTGGGGTGGGAACCGTGGTGGCCACGCTGCCGCGCGCACCCGCAGCCGAACGGTCAAGACTGTTGCGGCGCGAAATGGAGGAACTGGTGGTGGAGGCGAGAAGGCTCAATCTGGAACTGGACGATGTGCAGGCGGCGATCGCGCGCCACTGGGAACGGCTGAGCGAAGGAGGAAACAAATGACGGCGATTCGTTGCGAAGGATTGTCGAAGACTTACCGGAACGTGGATGCGCTCACGGGACTGAACCTCGAGATCGAAACTGGCTCGATCTACGCGCTGCTGGGTCCGAACGGCGCGGGGAAATCGACAGCGATCAAGACCATGATGAATATTCTGCGGCCCACCGGCGGACGCGCCGAAGTGCTGGGGCGCGATTCGCGAAAGCTCGGGGCAAAGGATTTCGAACGCATCGGGTACGTCTCGGAGAACATGACCATGCCGGGGTGGATGACGGTCGAATATTTCATGGCTTATCTGAAGCCTTTCTATCCTTCGTGGGACGAGGCTCGCGCCGTCGAGTTGCTGAAGCAGTTCGACCTTCCGCGGGATCGAAAACTCAAACAGCTTTCGCGCGGCATGTGCATGAAAGCGTCGCTGGCTTCTTCGCTGGCATACCGGCCGAGTCTGCTGGTGATGGACGAACCGTTCAGCGGCCTCGACCCTGTGGTGCGGGACGACCTGATTCAAGGGATTCTCGAATCCGCAGACGAGACTACGATTCTGGTGTCGTCCCACGATCTGGCTGAGATCGAGACGCTGGCGACTCACGTCGGTTACATGGAATCGGGACGGCTGTGTTTTTCCGAAAGCATGGAGTCGCTGGCGGAACGATTCCGGATGGTGGATGTGACGCTGGAGCAGCCGGCGGCGATCCCGCAGGACTGGCCGGCGCAATGGTTGCGGCCGGAGGTTTCGCCCGCGCTGCTGCGCTTTGTCGACAGCGGCTTCAATGCCGAGCGAACGCATGCGGAACTGCGCAGGATGTTTGGCGGGGTGCGCGACATTTCGTTCACGGCGATGCCGCTGCGCACGATTTTTCTCACGATGGCGAGGCACGGAGGGCAGCGATGAAGCAGACGATTCACATTTTCCGGAAGGACCTGCGCTTTCTGCGGCTTGAGATCGCGGGATTTCTGCTGCTGGTCCTTGTGTTCGCGATGACTGGCGAAACCGACTACGTAAGCGAGGCGGTGGAAATTGCCGCGCTCTATCTGGTAGTGCGGATGATCCACGCCGAAGCGATTCCCGGCGACCGGCAGTACTGGCTCACGCGCCCGTATCGTCCGATGAGTCTGCTGGGCGCCAAACTGCTGTTCATCGCGGCAATCGTATGTCTGCCACTGGGTATGGCTCAGGCTGCGATGGCGGCGCGAATGGGTTTTCCGCTGGCGGGGGAGATTCCGGGGCTGCTGTGGTCGCAGGTTCTGTTCTTCTTCGCGGCCGCGCTGCCGGTGGCGGCGCTGGCCGCCGTGACGGAAGGCCTGGTTCCATTCGTCTCGGCGGTGCTGGTTCTGACGATCACGGCAGTATTCGGCGCTACGACCTTTCATCACACTCCGCCGCCGGTCGAGTGGATTGGCGATTCGATTTTCGGCGCGGCGACGATCTGTATCTCGGCGACAGTCCTGCTCTGGCAGTATCGCGACCGAAGAACTCTTTTCAGCCGGTTGTGCGGAACGATCGCCTATTCCGCGGCGCTGGCGTTCTATCTTTTCGCACCGGCCTCGCTGGCACTGAATGCGCAGACCTGGTTTTCGAAGAACCCGGGGCTGGCATCGGCGGTCCGAGTATCGGTGAAACCAGACCCGAACCGAGCGACTGCGTGGTCCGATACAAAGACAGCCCGGGTTCCAGTGCCGCTGACCGTCGGCGGAATTTCCGAAGGGATGGAAGTCAGGTCCGATAGCTTGTCGATTTCATTCGCATGGCCGGACCGAAAGTGGTCGCCCGCGTTGAACTCCGGCACTACGCCGCACGAACCTGTGAACGGCGAAGCCGCGCTTGACGCGCTTGTGCACATGAGCGCCGGCCTCTATAGAGCGGAACGAACCAGTCCTCTGACCGTTCGCGGTTTTGTTTATCTGACGCTCTTTGGCGAGCCTGAGCGCCGCATGATACCCCTGAAACTCGGCCCGATGAATGCGCAGGACGGACTACAGTGCTTTTCCGGCGGATTCCTGGGGGGCGATTACATGCTTTGCCGGTCGCTGTTTCGGTGGCCGGGTCGGCTTGTGCACGCCAAAGATACGGTTGCCGATTTCGGGGACAGCACCATTTCGTACT
>Ga0302320_10019162_pt1 | contig 13753 bp, 15 predicted proteins | sample Bog_T0_3_FD_202130 | JGI IMG/M metagenome (GOLD analysis project Ga0302320, IMG submission 202130) | Peat permafrost microbial communities from Stordalen Mire near Abisko, Sweden - Bog_T0_3 | ecosystem: Environmental > Terrestrial > Soil > Wetlands > Peat | place: Sweden: Abisko, Stordalen Mire... | reverse complement strand
GAACGGTTGCCGTCTTGTAGTCTGACTGCTTGAACCTTCAACAGAAAATTATGCTCGCGCCGTACACCACGTTCGGCATCGGCGGGCCGGCCCGCTATTTTGTGGAGGCCGCGACGGAAGACGGCCTTGTGGCCGCGGCGGCGTGGGCGCGGGAACGCGATCTCCGGCTGTTCGTGCTGGGCGGCGGCAGCAATTTGCTGGTTGCCGATGCGGGGTTCGACGGCCTCGTGGTGCACGTGGCTTTGCGCGGCCTCGAAGTGGCCGAGGAGGGGGACCAGACGACGCTGAAGGCCGCCGCCGGCGAGGACTGGGAGCACTGCGTGCGGCAGGCCATTGCGTTGAACTGTGCGGGGCTGGAATGCCTCACCGGAATTCCGGGAACGGCGGGCGGAACGCCGGTGCAGAACGTGGGGGCCTATGGGCAGGAGGTTTCCTCGGTGATTTCGCGCGTGCGGGCCTACGACCTGGTGGATCGCGGGTTCGTAGAGTTCACGCCGCAGGAGTGCGGCTTTGCGTATCGGCGGAGCCGATTCAACTCTGAGGACAAGGGGCGGTACGTGGTGACGCGCGTGGACTATCGGCTGAAGCAAGGCGGGGCTGCGACGATTCGGTATGCGGAGTTGAAGCAGGCGATTTTGAAGGGGCGGGACGAGGCAGAGCTTGCTAATGTGAGTTTGGCCGAAGTGGCGGAGACGGTGCGCGGATTGCGCCGCTCGAAGGGAATGCTCCTCGTCGAAGGCGATGCCGATTGCCGCAGTGCGGGGAGCTTCTTCAAGAATCCGGTGGTAGCGGAGGAGCGCGCGCGGGAGATTGCCGACGCGAGCGGGAAGACGCCGCCGAGTTTTCCGGCGGGGCCGGGTCGGGTGAAGATCCCTGCGGCGTGGTTGATTGAGCAGGCCGGCTTCCACAAAGGCTTCGCCATGGGAGCGGCGGGCATCTCGTCCCGGCATACGCTGGCGCTCAACAATCGTGGCGGCGCAACGGCGAGCGAGATTCTGGCGCTGGCCGCCGAGATTAAGCGGGCCGTCGATGCGAGATTCGCAATTCCTCTTGAGATGGAGCCAGTTCTGGTCGGACTTTGAGGTATCACTTGAAGGATTGCCATGAAGACAAATCGGCTTGAGGCGTTCAGTGACGGTGTGATTGCTGTGATCATTACGATCATGGTGCTGGATCTGAAGGTGCCGCACGTGGTGACGCTGGATGCGCTTCTCACGGTCGCTCCATCCCTGCTGGTCTACGGACTGAGCTTTGCGGTGGTCGCGATTTTCTGGGTGAATCATCACCACTTGATTGAGAAATGCAAGCATGCCGATCCGGCCGTGCTTTGGAGCAACAACAATTTGCTTTTCTGGATGTCGCTGATTCCGTTTGCGACGGCTTACCTGGGGGAGAATTGCCATGCGCCGCTGGCGGTTGCTACGTATGGAGCGGCGATGACCGTGACCTCGGCTGCCTTTACCTTCCTGCAAATCGTGGTGGGAAGGCAGGGGCCTGAGGATGAACAGCGGAAGATGGTTTTCGCGAAGATGAACAGGAAGGCTGGCTACTCGGTGAGTTTGTACGCGGCCTCGGTGGCGCTGGCGTTCGTTTCGGTGAATGTCGCCTTCGCGATCTTTGTGCTGATCCCGCTGCTGTACTTCTGGCCGGAGTACCGGGCAGCGACGAAGGAATAACTCAGAGGTGGCTGAGCAGGCGAGCGCGCTCGGCGGCAAGGACTTGAGAGGCTGCTCCCTGGGCGGCGAGGCGGCCTTCCTGGAGCAGGACGACTTCGGCTCCGGTGGTGAAGGCGGCGGTTGCGTCGTGCGTGGCGAGGATGGTTTGCACCTTGTTGACGAGCAACCAGGACTGCAGGCGGGAGATCAGGGCGTCGCTGGCTACTCCGTCGAGGGCGGAGAAGGGTTCGTCGAGTAGCAGTAGACGCGGCGACGGAGCGAGCGCGCGAGCCAGAGCTACACGCTGGGCCTGCCCACCGGATAGATCGCGCGGCATGCGTTGCGCTAGATCGGTTGCGTCGACCAGAGAGAGCATTTCAGAAACGCGTGTGGCTCGGAGACTGCGATCGAGTGCGCCTAACCCGTAGGCGACGTTGGCTTCAACGCTGAGGTGAGGGAAGAGCGAAGGCTGCTGGGCGACGAGCGACGTGCGGCGGCGGCCGGGCTGGAGCCAGACATGGTTTGCTGTGTCTGTGAGCGTGGAATCGTCGAGCGAGACGATGGCGTGGGTTGATCCACTGAGGACATTCTGGTCGAGGCCGGCGAGCAGGCGGAGGAGCGTGCTTTTGCCTGCGCCCGAGGGGCCGAAGATGACGGTCCAGTCAGAGGCCAGTCGGCAGGCGACGTGCAGATGGAAGCTTCCGCGACGCGCGGTGAGATCGAGATTAAGCACGCGCCGCGCCTCCGCGCTTTTCCCTTTTGGAGTAGAGAAAGGCGAGAGCCAGCAGGCTGAGGAGAAGCAAGATTGCGGAGGTGCGTTCGGCGGCGGCGTAGTCGAAATTCTCGACCTGGTTGTAGAGGACAATGGAGAGGGTGCGGGTTGCGCCGGGGATGTCTCCGCCGAGCATGAGGACGACGCCGAATTCGCCGACGGTATGGAGAAAGCTGAGGACTGCGGCGGCGACGAGCGATCGGCGAGCGAGAGGGACGAGCAGCGTGAAGACGATGCGCGCGGATCCGGCACCTAGAAGGCGTGCGGCATCGACGAGGGATGGCTCGATAGCGGCGAATCCGGCGACGAGGGGCTGGACGGCGAAGGGCAGGCTGTAGATTACGGAGCCGATGACGAGGCCTTCGAAGGAGAAGGCGAGGGGATGGCCAAGGATGGCGGCGATGCCGCGGCCGAAGGCTGTGCGGGGGCCGAGCAGGACGAGCAGGAAGAAGCCGAGAACCGTTGGAGGAAGCACGAGAGGCAGGGCGGCTAACGCTTCAAGGGCGGCAAGCCAGCGGCTTCGACCGAGGACCAGAAGAGATGCGAGCGGAATGGCGATGGCGAGCAGGATGACGGTGGTCACCGATGCGAGCTTGAGAGTGAGGGCGAACGCTTGCCAGTCCATTGTCTACCTGGGGTGGAGTCCGGTTTCGTTTCTGTCTGTCCCACCCATCGCAGAAAGCGCGATGGATGGTTTTAAGAGTTGAAGCTGATGTTGAGTCTTATTCTGTCCCACCCATCGTGCGATGAGACTGCACGATGGATGGGGCACGGTGCTTTTTTGCGAGACGAAGTGTTCGAGGCTGAAATTCTTCTTACTAGTGAACGGGGGTGAGGCCGCTTTTGGCAAGCTGGGCCTGGATGGATGGGGAGAGAAGGAAGTCGAGGAACCTTTGGGCGGCTGGGTGTTGGGTTGATTTGCTGACGATGACGGCGCCTTGATCGATGGGCGGATAGAGATTGCGGGGGATGACGAAGTACGCTCCGCTTGCGGCCAGTCTCGGCGTGAGGGCGGAGGTTAAGGAAATGAGGCCGGCGTCGGCATTTCCGGAGTCTGCGAACTGCGCGGCCTGGGCTATGTTTTCTGCGGTGACGAGGCGGGGTTTGAGGGCGTCGTAGAGCTTGAGGGTAGTGAGCGCTGCGACTGCTGCACGGCCGTAGGGGGCTCGATCGGGGTTGGCGATGGCAAGGCGCTTGAGAGCGGGGTTGCGGAGAAGATCGAGAGTGGTTGGACCGAGGGGTGAGTCTTTGCGCGTCCACAACACCAGGGTGCCTTTGGCGTAGGTGATGGGGGGCCCGCTCGCGGCGAGGCCGGTGGCGATGAGTTTCTGGGGATAGCTGAGGTCGGCGGAGAGGAAGACGTCAAACGGCGCACCGTTCATGATTTGCGTGGTGAGCATGGCGGAGGCTTGATAGGTGGCTTCGGTGGGGATGCCGGTGGCTTGGCGAAACTGCTCGAGGATGGGTGGCAGAACAGGCTCGAGGTCGGCTGCGGCGGCAATGCGCAAGGGAGTCTGCGCATGGACGGAAGCCAGAAATGCGAGGCAGAGGAGAACCAGAAAGATTGCTCGCGACTTGAAAGAGACTCGGACTGCGGCTGGCTGCAAAAATCGCTCCACGCTGGTAGGCTAACACCAGACAGGAACAACAAAGACAAGCGCATGAACGACAATTTGCACCAGTTACGCTGTTTTGGATGCGGGGCTCGGATTGCGGGCGCCGAGGCGCTGCCGGATTTTCGCTGCGCCGAGTGCGGGGATCTGTTTGAGGTGGAATATCCGGGGTGGGTTCAACGCAAAGGGCCCGACCGGCCGAACCCTGGAGCGCTGAAGTGGCTTTGGCGAGAGCGGCGCGCTTCGTCGGAGGCGGTGGATCACTCGGGCGTATGGCGCTTCCGCGAGCTACTGCCGATTCTGGATAGTTTTGGGAATGCGGTGACGCTGCGCGAAGGGAATACTCCGCTCTATCACCTGACGCGATCGTCGAAGGCGCTGGGAATCGACCAGTTATTCGCCAAGCACCAGGGCATGAATCCGACAGGCTCGTTCAAAGATACGGGCATGACGGCGGCGATGAGCGTGGCTCGGGAACGCGGCTTCGAGTGGGTTGCGTGCGCGTCGACTGGGAATACTTCGGCGGCGATGGCGGCTTATGCGGCGCGCGCGGGGCTGAAGAGCCTGGTGCTGATTCCGGATGGAAAGATTGCGTGGGGCAAGCTGTCGCAGGCGATGGATTACGGCGCGGTGACGTGCCAACTCAAAGCGGATTTTGACGGCTGCCTGACCCTGCTGACGCAGATCGTGAAAGAGGCGCCGATCTATCTGCTGAATTCGGTGAATCCGTATCGGCTGGAGGGGCAGAAGACTCCTGCGTTTGAGATTGCCGAGGCGTTTGACTGGAACGTGCCCGATCACTTGATTGTTCCGGGCGGCAATTTGGGGAACAGTTCGGCGCTGGGCAAGGGGTTTCGCGAATTGCAGGAGCTGGGGCTGACGGCGAGGATGCCGAGGATCTCGGTGATCCAGGCGGAAGGCGCGAATCCACTGGTGCGGAGCTTTGAAGCCAACCAGGGAGCGTCACTGGAGCCGGTGGAAGCGCATACGCGGGCAACCGCCATTCGGATCGGCAATCCTGCGTCGTGGCGCAAGGCTGCGCGCGTCATTCAGGACACCGGTGGCTGGTGCCTGGATGTGACGGAAGCGGAGATCGCGCTTGCGAAGGCGGAGATTGGCGCGGAGGGATTGGGTTGCGAGCCTGCGTCGGCCGTTACGCTGGCGGGATTGAAGAAGCTGGTGAAGCAGGGCGCGATTGCTCCAAATGAGACGGTGGTGCTGGTGCTGACCGGGCACACGCTGAAGGACGCCGATTACACGATCGACTTCCATCGCGGCACTTTGCTGACGGAACAGGAAGCCGCGGGCTACACGAAGGAAATTGAGGCGCTGCAGCGGAACGCAGTGGTGGTGGACGCTACCCCGGCAGCCGTTCTGGCTGCCTTGAAGGGCAGCCTCGGATGAGCGAAGCTCGAATGCCTTCCGCAGGCCCATTGAAGCTGCGCCTGCCAGCGACGTCGGCCAACCTTGGGTCTGGATTCGACACGGCTGCCGTGGCGCTGGATTTCTACCTGGAAATCGAAGCCGAGGCCGCCGCCGAGTTCTCGATCGACGCGACAGGCCGGAATACGGACCGTTGCGGACGGCTCGAAGACAACCTGATTCTGGAAATTTACAAAGACCTGTTGATAAAGAACGGTCGCCCAGTTCTTCCGCTTTCTATCAGGATGAAAAACGGAATTCCGCTGGCGATGGGGTGCGGTTCTTCGGCTGCTGGGCGGCTCGCGGCGATTGCGCTGGCGGTGCATTTCGGGGAGCTGGGATGGGCCAGTGAGCGAATTCTGGACGAGGCGAACCAGCTTGAGGGGCATCCGGACAACGTGGCGGCCTGCTGGCTGGGCGGGTATGTTGCGGCAGCCTGCGAAGGCGGGCGCGTGAAGGCAGTGCAAGTGACTGCTCCGGCCGAGTGGCGGGTGATCGTGGTGCTGCCGACGGAGTCGCTTGCGACGAGCAAGGCGCGCGCCGTGCTGCCCGCCAGCTATTCTCTGGGCGACGTGGTGGTGAACCTGCAATCTGTTGCCATATTAGGACTTGCTTTTGCACAGGGCCGGGGCGATCTGCTGGCGACGGCGATGCGGGACCGGATCCATCAGCCTTACCGTGCGCCGATTTGCCCGCAGCTCCCCATCCTCCTCCCCTTCGTGGGACAGCATGGAATCCTCGGCGCGGCACTCAGCGGGGCGGGGCCTGCCGTGCTGGTAATTGTGGGCGGCGAGAGCAGTCTGGAACCCGCCTCAAAGGCGATTCGGGAGGCGCTGGGAGATCCAAAAGACCTTGAGCTCGTTGTCACGCGCTTCGAACCAACGGGGGCTGCGGAGTGGATGAAAGAAGTGAATCCCCAATTTTGAGTTAGCGCCCCAACTGCGCCAGCGAAAGGCGTTATCAGTCGGTAAACTTTTGAAAGAAAAAGGTACCTTTCTATACAGTCATCGGAACTTGGTTACCAAAAAAATTACTTAAGAGTGCTTGCTATTTATCAACTGAACACCTAAATTCGCTTCGTGGGCAGTTCTGGGGGAGGGCTGCTCTAGCGCCCGTGATCCTAACCGGATCCGGGCGCTTCTAATTGCTCCCAACCGCGCTTTGCTCGCTTCTTTAGGCAATCCGGCCTGGGGAGTGAGTACTGGCTTACCTTCCTTAAAAGTCCGAATGGCCATTGCGACTTTCGATGCCTCCTGTGCATCTCATGAGGGGACTGCTTCCTGTACACTTGATCGAGCGGGAAGCACAAGGAGACACATGGCTGGATCGGGAGTTTTGGAAGTAAGCGACGCAACGTTTGACAAGGAAGTGCTGCAGAGCGAGCAGCCGGTACTGGTGGATTTCTGGGCCGTGTGGTGTGGCCCGTGCAAGGCGATTGCGCCCATCGTGGATGGCGTGGCCGCAACCTACGCAGGCAAGCTGAAAGTTGCCAAGGTAAATGTGGATCAGAATGGCGCGACCCCTTCACGCTACGGCATCCGCGGCATTCCTGCACTGTTGTTTTTCAAGGGCGGTAAAGTGGCCGATCAGATTGTTGGCTACGTGCCACAGGATGTGATTGAAGAAAAAGTGCAGCGCCTGTTGGCGTAAGAGCAAAAGCAGGATTGGACGACGAACCCGGCAGAGATGCCGGGTTTGTTGCGTTTGGGCACGGGGCGAATTAGCCCCGGCCGCGGAACTGGATGATACGCCTGCGGTCGCGCTTGGACGGCCTGCCCTCAGGGAGTGGCGCATATTGCTGCATGGCCTTGCGTTCTTCGATCACCTTGAGGCGCGCTTCGCGGCTGGCTTCTGTTTCCCGATAGAGCGTTTGCGCCTGGGCGGCGGGGCCTCGCATCTGGCTGAGTTTCAGAACTTCGATTTGAAACAGGCCGCCTTCGTTCTCGATCTGGAGCATGTCGCCCGCGTGGACATCCCGCGATGGCTTTGCTTTCAGGCTGTTCGCTTGAATCCTGCCCAGGTCGCAGGCTTTGCCGGCCAGTGCTCGCGTCTTGAAGAATCTCGCGGCCCAGAGCCACTTATCGATCCTGACGGCGGACGGCTTTTCAGTTTGCGCGCCAGTAGCGTCTTCTGAGCGATGGGAAGCCATGTCTCTATTTTCTTACGGAATGTGCGGACGGGAGCCGTCGGGGTCGGAATATCGAGGAAGATGTTGAGGCAGGTTCGATCCGGTCAGTCGGTTTTTGGCTCGACCTTCCACACGTACAGAAAATCCTTGTCGCTCGAGGTCGCCACCTGGATTCCACGCTGGTTGGTAGCGCGGTTGAGCGCGGAGCGAATGTTCTCTTTGGTGTCGGGCAAGGCAGAGAGAGGGATTTTGATTGCGGTTGCCGGGGCGAGATTCTCGATGTCATTGATGAGCTTGGTGACGATGGCCTTGTGTTTGCCGTCGCGCCCCTTGGGCACGTCTGCCTGCAAAATGGCTTCAAAATTCATGGTTTCAGGGCTGTGCTCTGGAGAGTCTGTCATGGTTTTGCTCCATTTTTGATGTTTGATGCAGACTTTCCCTTAACGTATGGCTAAAGTAACGTAAAACTACCGCAGTTTACAAGCAGAATCCGCCCTCCCAGGGCGAGGATAAGCCTAAGCGGCGGGTGTTCAGATCCAAAAGGGCTCCGGCGATGCCCAGCGCAACGCTCGCGAGAAGAAGTCCTGAACCCGCTGAATTTAAAGATTTTGGCCGATTCAGAAACAGTTTCCCCGTATAGAAACAGCCCTGCTAGGGTCATTACATGGTGGTCGCCGTCCCCCTGGATCAGGTGCCCAACGTAGAGGAGAACAGATCATGACCAAGCTATCGGGAATAACGACCGTGCCGTTGAGCGAAGTGCCCAAAGAAGGAATGATGGAATCGGGCCAACCCTATCGCCCCCTGATCATGGTGGTCGACGATGAATGCGCGATTGCCGACAGCCTGGCCGAAATTCTGAAGCGAACCGGGTATCGCACGAAGGCCACTTATGATGGGAATTCCGCGTTGGATATGGCGCTGTTGACCCCGCCGGACATGATCATCACGGACGTGATGCTGCCGGGGATGAACGGCATCGAACTTGGCATCACGATGCGGCGAATCTATCCGGACTGCAAGGTTCTGCTGTTCTCAGGCAGTGCGTCGACCACCCCGATGTTGGAAGCCGCCACGCGCACAGGGCACAACTTTGTGCTGCTCACCAAGCCGGTGCATCCGACAGAGATGCTGGCCTGCGTGTCAGAGTTCATGCGGCCGCGCAGAGAAGCCGCCACCGCTTAGCGAGCGGGGTGGGGCTGCTTCGGGGCTCTACGCACGTACCAGAGCACCGGCAGGCCGAGCAGGATGAGCACCGTCCCGAGCAGAGAGCCTGCAAGGTTACCGGCGAAGCTTGACACCAGCACCGCCCCTGCGCACACCACAAAGACCGCCGGCAGCACCGGATATCCCCAGACCTTGTACGGCCTGTTGGCGTTCGGCAGCCTGCGGCGATAGACGAAGATCGTGGTGGCCGTGAGCATGTAGAAGAGCCACTCGGAAAACACGGCCAGCTCAAAGAACTGCTGAAACTTGCTGAGGAACAAAAGCAGGATGGTGGAGAGCAGCGCCTGCACCACGAGCGACGTGGATGGCGACTGGAACTCCGCATGGATGTGTGCGAAGCTGGGAAAGAAGAGGCCATCGCGCGCGGCAGCAAACGGAATGCGCGCTCCGGACATGACCGTTCCGTTGAGCGCAACGAAGATGCTGAGGGCCATGGCCGCGGCAACCAGGCCTGCTCCGGCCGGTCCTGCAACCACAGAGAGCGCGGCGACGGCAGGACGGTCGCTGGCAGCGATCTGCGCGGCTGGCAGCACGTACTGAATGGCGGCGTTGGTGGCCATGAAGAGCGCGCCAACGAGAAACAAACCTCCAATAAGCGCGATGGGAAGACTTCTGCCTGGATTCTTGACTTCGCCGGCAACCATCGTGAGGTCGTTCCATCCGTCATACGCCCAGAGCGTGGCGATCAGCGCGGCCATAAAGCCGGAAACGCCGCCGACGGCGTGCGGCAGCGTGGTGCCGAAGTTGGCGAACGATCCCGACGCCGACGCAAAACAGAAACCAACCACAATCAGGATGAGGACGACCTTGAGGATGGTGAAGACGAGCTGGAAGTCCCCAGCCTTCTTGATGCCGAGCAGGTTCAGTCCGGTGATGAGCCAGGTAACGGCAATGGCAAAGATCTGCGACCAGGCCAGCGGGACCGTGCTGCCGAAGACTTGCGCCTGCAGCCAGTGGAATGCGTGGAAGTAGCCGAGCGTGCGGGCGAGGCCGAAGGTGACAGCCGCGATGGACGCGGGCTTGGCGACGGCGAACCATGTCCACATGTAGAGGAACGCCGGCGTGTCGCCGTAGACACCGCGAATGTAGACGTACTCGCCGCCCGCGTAGGGAAGCATGGCGCCGAGTTCGGCGTAGGTCATGGCGCCGAAGAGAGAGAGCAGTCCGCCGGCGATCCAGGCGAGATAGACGAGCGAGGAAGAACCGGTGTCAAGCATCATTTCGCGTGGGACGAGAAAGATGCCGCTACCGATGATGGTGCCGACGACGATGGCGGTGGCCTGGGATGCGCCCAGCACGCGGGGCAGGTCGGGAGCCGTGCTGAGAGCTTTGTCAGGGTCGGTCGGGCTCATGCGGTGATTGGAGGGTAGCACCCAGATGGCGGTTTCAGAAGCGGGGATGGTTCGGTTTTTCGCCCTCCCGTGGGGCATTCTTGTAAATTTGTCATCCAATATGAGGACGTTTAGTTGACTCATAAAGATTGTGTCATAATGAGTCCATGACAAAATGAAGGGAATGGAAAGGCCACCGATGACTTCACGGACCTTATTGACCGACGTTTCCTGCGCCGTCGAGGTGTTTCTGGCAACGGCGCTTCTCCACCGCGAGAAGCCGGAGCGGGAGGACTTCACCATTCAGGAGATCGTAAACCGGGCAGGGAGAGAAAACATTACCGGCGAGATGCGTTCCGGCGTGAATGTCCATGCTTCTCAGCACTGCGTGGCAAATCGAGCACCAAATCCGGCCAAGCACAGAATGCTGTATGCGACCGGAAAACATACGAGGCGCTTATTGCTGCCTGGAGACGAGGTACATCCCGGGCGCACGGGCAAGATATTTCCGGAGCCGGGGGAGATTCCCGAGAGATACGAGGCCTTACTGGAATGGGCCAGGGAGCGCTACAAAGTGGGAATTCCCCACGCGGACAGGAGACGAGACGATCGGCCTGGAAAGGCGGCATCGACTCTGGCAGCGGTTGAACCTGTAGCGCCAATGCGGCATCTTCAGGCTCTTCTTGACCTGCGCTTGGCGGGAGCTCACCTTGCGAAAGGCGAAGATCCCGACGATTACGTTCGCAGGCTGCGGGAGGGTTGGGAGTGAGCAAGATATTTCTGGATACCAACGTCTTCGTCTATCTGTTTGAAGATCAGGGACCACGTGGAACGCGGGCAACGGAAATCTTCAACGAGATTTCCTTGAGAGGTGACGAGGTGCTGACCTCGGCATTAACGCTCGGAGAATTATTGGTCAAACCCATCGAAGCCAATGACCATGCGCTGGCGGATCGGTACCGAAAGGCTTTTCGCGGTCCAACGGTCAAGTTGATCTCGTTTGATGAGGCTGGCGCCGAGAGCTACGCCCGCATTCGCAAGGATCGGGGCATCAAGGCCCCAGATGCGATTCAACTGGCCACGGCCGCTGCGGCTGGTTGCGATTTGTTCATCACCAATGACGACCGGCTGACGCGCGTGCGAGTGCCGGGGATCCAGTTCATTTCGTCGATGGAGAGGGCGCCTGTCTGACTTCCTCGTGGAAGTGGCGCCAGATGGTTTCCGCGGTTTTGCGGTTGACTACGGCGGCCAGGGATTCTGCCGTGGCCTGCTGGACGTCGCGGAGGCTGCCGAAGTGGGTGAGCAGGCGCTGACGAGTCTGTGTGCCGACACCTGGGATATTCAACAGCTCCGAATCGCGGTCGCGCATGGCTCGGCGCTTGCGATGGTAGCCGATGGCGAAGCGGTGGCTCTCATCCCTGATGAGCTGAATGAGATGCAGAACCGGTGAGCGGCGATCGAGAACGACGGGCTCCTCTTCGTTGCCGTAGACGTAGATGACTTCTTCGCGTTTGGCGATGGAGGCGAGTGGCTGCGACGTGAAGCCGAGGGATTCGAGCGCTTCAGCGGCGGCGTGGAGCTGGCCAAGGCCGCCATCGATGAGGACGAGAGAGGGCATGGTGGCGGGTTCTTTGCTTCGGCCTGATCGGTCGGAATCCCCGGTCCCCAAAGGCGAGGGACCTGGGGCACCCGGGGTTTCTACTGAGGGCGTGCTGTTTTCGAGGACGCGTTTGTAGCGGCGGTGGACCACTTCGCGCATCGAGGCAAAATCGTCCACGCCGAGCACCGTCATGACTTTGAATTTGCGATAGGCGGACTTGTTCATCTTGCCGTCTTCCCATACGACAAGCGAGGCTACGGTTTCAGCGCCCTGAATGTGCGAGATGTCGAAGCACTCGATGCGTTTCGGAAGCTCAGGAAGCATGAGCGCGTCGGCGAGGGCCTCCTGCGTGGCCTTGCGCGATGGTTCTAGAACGCGGAAACGCTGCGTGTAGGACTGCTTTGCGTTTTGTGCGGCGAGATCGACGAGGGATCGTTTTTCTCCTCGCTGCGGAACGGCAATTTCAATACGATGTCCGGTGCGCTCGGTGAGTAGCGCGGCGAGTGTTTCGCGGTCGTCGAAGTCGACCGGTAAAAGAACAGAGCGGGGCACGTACTGCTGATCGATGTAAAGCTGCTTGAGCAGGGCGGAGAAGACGCTGCCGGCGTGGAAGGGGGTTTCTGTTGAGGTCGCGGTTTGAAAAGCAACCGCAGGTCCTTCGACTCCCGTCGCTTCGCTCTGGTCGCTCAGGATGACAGGCTCGGGGGAGGAGTTGTTTTCCTGTGCGGTGGCTTCGAGGATTTCGGGGAGATCGTCCCAGAAGAATTCGCGGCGATCTACTATTTTTCCGGCGCGGACATGGAAGAGATTGACGGCGAGAGAGCCATCTTCAAAGTGATAGCCGAAGACATCGGCATCGTCGCTTTGCTCGACGGTGGCAATGCGCTGCTTCTCCTGGAGTTGGTGAACGGTGGAGAGCTGATCGCGAAGACGCGCCGCGGCTTCAAACTGTTCGTGCTCGGCGGCGGCGACCATGCGCGCGGTAAGCGTTCGCTCAAGTTCGGAGTGGCGGCCTTCGAGAAACAATTGCGCGTCACGAACCGCCTGCTTGTAGAGCTCGGGCGTTGTGAATCCTTCAACGCACGGGCCGAGGCAGCGATGAATGTAGTACTGCAAACATGCGCGCGGATGATAGCGCGACAGATCGACCTTGCAACTGGGCAGCAGAAAGCTGCGATGAATGAGCTCCACCACGCGATAGGCAAGGTTGCCGGGAAAATAGGGGCCGTAGTAGGCGGCGCCATCTTTGCGGAGACGGCGGGTGACGAAGACCTTAGGGAAGCGATCGGCGAGTGTCAGCTTGACGTAGGGATAGGTTTTATCGTCGCGGAGAAGGATGTTGAAGCGCGGCTTGCGCTGCTTGATGAGATTGTTTTCAAGCGCGAGTGCCTCGTGCTCGTTGGCGACAAGGATGTAGTCGAGATCGACGGCCTCGCGCATGAGCGAGCCGGTTTTGGCGTTGGCCTGCGAGGCCTCAAGGAGGTAGGAACGGACGCGCGAGCGAAGGTTCTTGGCCTTGCCTACATAGATGACCTCACCTTCGGCGTTTTTGTAGAGATACACGCCGGGCCCAGTGGGCAGGGTTCGGATTTTCTCGAAGAGGTCCATGAGGAGGGTGAGGGGCGCGTGTACCGGATGAAAAACGAGTAGACGGGCATATTCAGGATATCGTTTAGCCGGGAATTTCGTCTGATGGGGATACCAGAGACGATCAAGGGCAGCCGATTCCAGCGCCGGGAAGGGCCTGTACGGGTGCGCAATCCTTACCGGACCGTGTAAAAGCTACATACCTCGAGCTGCGGCAGCCATCGGTGCGAATCGCCATAACTCATTCAAAGTAAGCTTGTTGCGGTTCGATTGTGGATTGGCAGGTTGTGTGCAATCTACAGGGCGAGAGCATCAAGCATCTCACGTGTAACCTGCAGTATTCACATAACAAAGCAGGTCACAAAGGGAGAAGAATAAAACAATGACGAAACAGAGCTTTGGAACCTTGTGGATGGCG
>Ga0302320_10019157_pt1 | contig 13756 bp, 12 predicted proteins | sample Bog_T0_3_FD_202130 | JGI IMG/M metagenome (GOLD analysis project Ga0302320, IMG submission 202130) | Peat permafrost microbial communities from Stordalen Mire near Abisko, Sweden - Bog_T0_3 | ecosystem: Environmental > Terrestrial > Soil > Wetlands > Peat | place: Sweden: Abisko, Stordalen Mire... | reverse complement strand
TCAGAGGTTTGGCTTACGGGCCGGATGGCGCCTGGTGCCGGATACGAACCTGTTTCCGGCTAGGAAATAACGGAGGCGGTGGTGAGCGGCTTTGGTGATGCCGATGCGGGGAGTGATTGAGATTTTGGCGGGGCGGAAGCCGTCGTCGCCGATCCAAAGGCTTGAGGAAGAGGTAGTGAGGTCGCAGCCGTTATCGCGGGAGCGAGTGATGGCGAAGGCTTGGGCCAAACGTCCGGGACCGCTGGTGAGTTGGATCAGATCGCGGGGAGTTCGAAGGGAGATATTTCGAGCGCGCGCCATTTCTTCGATACCGGTAATAGGTTCGAGGGCGCGGAAGAGGACCGAACCTGCTTTGCCTTCGGCTTCGCAAGAGACGTTCAGGCAATAGTGATTGCCGTAGATGAAATACACGTAGGCGAAGCCGGGGGGGCCGAAGAGGACCGCGGTGCGCGGCGTGTTGCCGGCGGCGGCGTGGGCTGCGGGGTCGTTTTCTCCGAGATAGGCTTCGGTTTCGACGATTCGCGCGGTGAGGGGAGAGTTTTCGGCGCGAACCAGAATTTTTCCCAGCAACTGGCGGGCGACCCGGCGGGGAGAGCCGGCGAAAAAAGCGCGACCAAGGGGGATGATTGATGCGAAGGCGTGGTTAGGGGATGATTGAACCATGCAGGAAAAATCTTAACCCATGGTTGTGAGTGATTATAGAAGAGATTTCAGGCGCGGAGGACGCGGAGAAGTGCCGCGGAGGCCGCAGAGCAATTATGCATGCAGCTTAGCGATGACGATTAGATGGGCTTGGTCTCCGTGTTTTTGGCGGCTGTAATGTTCGAGGGAGTGTCGTCGAACGATTTGCCCGGTTCGAAGGCGCGTTTTTCGTGAGTGGCTCCGACCTTGCGAATGATGTCGTGCCAGCCGTCGTCCCAGGCGATGCGAGCTTCGCCGTCGACGTAGGTCCAGGTGCCGCGAGGAGGGCCGATCGATTTGCGGGCCGCGCCGTCGGATTCGAGAGTTATGTAGAAGGTTGAGGTGCCAGTGCCTTCGCCGACTTGCCATTTGCCAAAGAAGTGAGTGCGAGTGGGAACCAATGTAGTTCCAGCGTTTTCGAATTCGATGCGAATCACGTCTGAGGCGGGGATGCCAGGACGTCCATCTTTGAATACGATGGCCGAAGGAGACTTGAAATCAATGCGGGCGATCTCCGCGATGGTGAGGTTCTGACGGTGCCCATCTTTGAAGACGACAACGATCGAGCCGCGGTCGTTTGCGGCAGATGCGTGGCTGACGGCGAGAACAAGAATTGGAAAAATCCAAAATGCTCGGAGAGCGTTGCGCATAGAGTATTGTCCTTTGCGAGGGATGACGCCTAGAAATAGCATCGCCAATTTCGAACCGCACGACTGCAGAAAATAGTACGCTTGGCGGTAAATTTTTGTTCCAAAGTTTTCCGGGGCCTAGGCTGTGCCTTTCGCGGAAGATTTCAGATAAGCCAGGACTTCAGCAGCGTGACCTTGCGCTTTCACTTTTGGAAAGATGTGCTGGATTTTTCCATCAGAACCGATGATGAAGGTGGTGCGGACGATGCCCATGACTTTCTTGCCATACATATTTTTCTCCTGGAGGACGCCGAAGGCGATGGCGACTTTCTTGTCGGCATCGGCGAGAAGAGAGAAAGGCAGGGTGAATTTGTCCTGAAATTTTTTCTGGGCCTTGGAAGTGTCGGGGGAGATGCCGAGTAACACGGCGCCGGTTTTCTGCATCTGTTTGTAAGCGTCGCGAAACTCGCAAGCCTCGATGGTGCATCCAGGGGTGTCGGCGCGAGGGTAGAAATAAAGAACGACAACTTTGCCGCGGAGACCTTTCAGGGAAACTTCTTTTCCATTTTCATCCGGCAGCGTGAACTCGGGAGCCTTATCATTGATATTCAAAGTCACGATGTTCAAAGTCATGAGCGCCTCACTATCAGGGAAGTCCGGGTTGAAGACGTTGTCTGCCTGGCACGCTTTGGCGGCGCGGAGACTGGGTTGTCTTATGTCCCAAGAGTTTTTATACCGCAGATGGGGGTTGGCCGTCATTCTAGTGCTGGGGTTGTTGGGGGGAGCGGCGCCGGGCGCGGCAGGGCAGATGCCGCAGCTGAAAAGGCCAGAGACAGAACCGGAAAAGCTGCCGGAGGCCAAGAAGCCGAAGAAAAAAGTGAAAGGACCGCGAGCCGTTGGGCTTTTGCAGCTTAATAGCGCCGGCAAGGGGACGTTGATTCCAATCGCCATTTTGGTGGATGGAAAATTCTACGATGCAAGTTTGTATAAGGCTGATCCGATCCCGATGGCGTTGGAGAGAGGGACGGTATACGAAGTGGAACAAACGGGCGAGTCTCAGGGATTGTTTACGGTAAATGGAGCACTGCATAGCAAAGGAGGCGCGAGTGAGCACCTTGATAATACGCATCTTGACAGTACGCACACGTGGATGGGGGTGGGAGGGTTTTTACCGCGAGGGACCGAGGTGGCACAAACGACTCGAAAAGCGGAAAACGTACCGGTTGGGATGGAGATAAGCGACAGTGACGCGCCGCCACGGCTGACGCGAGGGAATTCGCAGAAGAGCGAGTCACCGGACGGTCCGAAGGGGGCCTCGACTGGGAATGCTCCGGCGGGAGGTACGCCTGCGGCAACGGGAGGAGGCGGGAAGGAATCGGCGGCACAGGGGACGAGTGGAACGTCCGCCGGTCCGGCGGGGAAAGCGCCTGCTGATCAGGGTGCTCCGCCAGTTACCGCTGCTTCGAAACCGACGGAACAAAATTCGGGGACGAATCCCGGATCGAGTGATCGGCAGGCGGGGGTTGGGCAAGAAAAGGCGCAGGAACCATCGGCTAAAAATGGGGAGACGGAAAACTACTATCGTCCGCGACTGCGGCGAGGCAAACCGACAGAGGGTCCACCCGCCGTGGATGAATTAGCTGCGAAAGCCGCTAAGCCGGAAGGTGGGATGGCAACGGCGAGTGTAGCCAATGCGGGACCATTGCAACTATTGCCGGCAATATCGGATGAGGGGGGGGCCGAGCCGCGAACCTATAAATTTTTCTGGAAAACTGGCGAAGAGGACGAGCGGCGTGGGCAAATGCTGGTGCTGGCGGAAGATGAGATTCGAGCTTATGCGAGTGCGCTGGCAAAGAACACGATTCCAGCTAAAGTGCCGGTAGTGAAAGCGCCGGTGAGCAAACGACGAGCGGCGGAGAAGGCGGTCCAACCGATTTTTGAGAACACGCAATTTCACGCTTTTGATTTGTGGGGGAACAACCAGGCAGTGATGATCTTAAGCACGGAAGCGCATTTTCCGCCAGTAGTAGGGGCCACGAATGCGCCGGAAAATTATAGCGTTACGATTCTGGCGCGAACCGATATTTATGGGAACTTGCGGAAAATATTTTCGGGCGTGACGGACAAGTTTCACCTGGATGTGACCCCGCGGCTGGAGTTGATCGATGCCGTCGATGCGGATGGAGATGGCCGCGGAGAGTTACTGTTTCGCGAGACGACCGATGCCGGAAACGGGTTTGTGATTTATCGAGCGACGGCAGATAGGTTGTGGAAGATGTTTGACAGTTTAGGGGAGAAGTGAGGGAAGGCAGAGCACAGCTTACAGCTCTGAGCTCTCAGTTCACCAAACTAAAAAAAGCGATCCGGGATTTTCTTGAGGTTAGGTTTCGATGCCGATGTGGCACACACGACCAACCAGGTAGTCCGAAGCCGAGGCGCCATTTTGCATGGTCATGACTTCGATGGGGTAGGCCTGGTTCTGCGGCCGCAAGATGAGATGGTTTCCGGCAATCTCCACGTACTTGACGGTACAGCCACCGTTCTTGAGAACAGCGTACATATTGAACTCGCCCTTGCGATAGGGCTTGAGGGAATTGTAGTGACGATCGATGAGGACGTGAGCGCCGGGAAGGAGACGGGGATACATGCTCATGCCCTCGCGGCCATCCACTTTGATTACGACGAAGCGCTCCCAGTGTTCGCGGTCGCCCACGATTTCGGGCTTCAATTTTTTCAGAAAAACCTTCTTGAATTTGACAATTTCTTTGACGTCCATGCTGGTAATGAGAGGGCGGGTGGCGGCAACAGATGCGTCAGCCAGGAGAACGTTCTGAAATTCATCGTTGCTGGGCGGCAAGATGGAAGCGCGCTTGTTGACTTCGGCGGGATCGAGCAAGTCGAGGACGGAAAGATGCTGAACGGCTAAGACGCGGTCCATACCCTCGAGGCTCAAGCCCCGCTTACGATTCAAGAAGTTCGAGATATGGGCCTGCTTGAAGCCGGTTTGTTGGGCGAGACGAAGTCCAGTCAGATCGCCTTCGTCGATGCGCTCCCAAAGAGCGTTGCGGAGATTCTCTTGCAGCACCCGAAATTTCATAGGTGGGAGTATAGCATGCACGCTATAGCAATGGGCTAAGGCGACAATGATTTCCACAGCTAAGCGGGTATAACGACCTTGACAGCTATATTTTGGAGCTATACTCTCGCGACAGGTGCATAACTTTCGATGCACCAGGACAAAGGCCATGAGTTTAAACGATAGCGAGGAAAGAGGTTTTGTGGAGTTTCGCAGAAAAGTACGAGCAGCGGAGGTGCTCTCGGCGGCGATGGAAAAACTACTAAGGCTTGTGAATTTCAGCGGCAAAGTCAGCGTGGTGATACAGAATGGAAGAGTGCTGAAATCGGGCTACGAAGAGGGGTTTTTCCGGCAGCGCGATTCGGGATCGAATTTGGAAGGTGGACTGGGGATTGAGCCATGTCCTGGGACGGTTGGCGGCGGCAGAAATAATTAGGGAAAAGATTACACAGTAACGAACTGAAAACTAAATAGCTCAAGCAGGTCATCGTAAGAGAAACGAGCCCTGCGTTGGTTCGACTCCCTGGGGAGTGCCAACGCAGGGCTTTCTCTTTGTCCATCTCACGGGTCAGTCGCCCACAATCGCCCAGGTCCGAATTTGGAACTGGGCCAACAGGAGGCTTATGAGCATTCGAGAAAACGAGAGCGACGCGGCGAACCAGTCATGTGTGGAACTGAAGTATTGTGAGCGCTGCGGGGGGCTATGGCTGAGGGCGGTGGGAGCAGGGGAGGTTTATTGTGCGGGTTGCGGGCGCGAAATGGATGAGATGCCTCCAGTTTCGTACGAGAACGATGGGGCGGAAGCGCAGAGGACACAAAGACGATTGCGATGGATTTTGGAGAACGGCGGACTTGCAAGTACCGGCGACTACGAAGACTCGGAACTGGATGCCGCTGACGGTGTGGCATGAGGGAAATTGTGAATTGGAGGGGGGCATCTGCGGAAAATGAAGACGCAACAGAAGTAATAAGGCGCGAAGGCATTCAGGCGCTGGAATCAATCAGGAGTGGAAAAGGGGCGGAGGGGGCGGCGTGGGAGAGGTTCCCCAGCCACAATTTTCCGAGGTCCGGAGCGCTGGATGAGAGAGCTGACGACACGCTGAATCGGAATCCGGATTTGTGGTTGTACCGGCGGCGAAGTGTGGGGATATTGCGGCGATACTTAAGGTTGTCGGTGGAGACGGGAAGATTGCCCTCTCTGCTAGGGCGGGAATTCTTTGGAGCTAAGGTAACCTCATACAAGGCGACGACTTTTGAAGACCGCGTGATCTTTGTCCGGGATGTAGAGAAGTCGATGGGGCGACTGGCGGAATTCGATCGGCAATTGCTGGGACGCATTTTCTTGCAGGAGCACAGTCACGACCAGGCGGCATGCCTTTTGCATTGCAGCCGGAGTACTCTTGAACGGAGGCTGCCGGAGGCCCTGGATTTGCTGAGCGAAGAGTTTCTGCGAGTGGGATTACTGACGGGAGTGCCATCGCGAAGGGAATTTTCAGAATGAGAAAAAAGTTGTCAAGGGGCAAAAGTGGTGCAATTTCACGTAAGTTGCTGAGAGCATGGCAAATATAAATGTGCTATACGTGACACAATGCCCCATAGCAAAATGCTATTCTGGATATATAGAGTCAAGAAAAAGAAAAGACCGTGAGGGCGCGCTGCGAAGCGCGCCTTTTGTATTTTTAAGGCGGAAAGTGGTGTGATCTTCGCGGTGCGAGGTGGCGATTTGAAGGGAACAAAGAAAACAGCCGAAGAATACAGGGCAGCGAAGAAAAGAGTTAGCAAAAGGCGAAGCAGAGTTTCGGCGCTAGCCGTGGCAAAGGGATTGATTGCGAGCGAACTGCAGGAGGCGGGACCAATCAAGGACATCCCGCAATTACGGGGGAGCATTCAGTATCTGATCAGGAGGGCAGCGGAGACGATTGCGATCCAGGTCATTGGGGATGCGAAGAGCGGGCAATTGCCGGCCGTCAGGTATTTGTTTGAGTTTGCGGGGTTGCATCCGGCTACAGAGCAGACGACGGAGCGGCCGATTGAAAAGACACTGGCGCATACGCTGCTCACCCGAATGGGATTGCCGATCGAACCGTTGGTCGAGGATGAAGATATAGTGCTGCCCCCAGCGATGAGGGGGAGCGGAGAGGTTTCCGCGGAGGATACCGTAGAATGAATCGCGGGCGGAATGCCGGAGCATTATCGATTTCGCCGGGAAGCGGATTGCCGTGGCGAAAGCTGCTGGACGCATTTCCCAAGCAAGAGGCAAGAGCGGCCAAAACAGTTCGAAGCAGAGGGCGCAAGATTGGGATGGATATAACCTGGGTGACCGACCGGATTGGGGTCGGAGGCGGAATTTGGAATGCGGAGAATATGGCGGCGGTGGCGCGTGCGGGGATCACGCACATCATCGATATGCAGATTGAGTTCGACGATACGCCGTTGGCGAAGGCGCACGGGATTGCGGTGTGCTGGAATCCAGTGGATGACGATTTTGAACCGAAGGAAGCTGAAGTATTTGAGCGCGGAGTTGAGTTTGCGCTGACGGCCCTGGAACAAAGAGAGACCAAGGTGTTTATCCATTGCGCGGCTGGGGTACACCGGGCGCCGATGATGACTTTGGCGGTGCTAAGCGTGATGGGATGGACGACGGAGGATGCCATGGATTTGATTGAGGGGCGGCGTCCGGTGGCGGATTTTGCGGAGGTTTATGTGCGGAGTGTGGAGGATTATTTGAAGGGGCGGGGGTAAGGATTAGAGGCCAAGTCAAAATCTTTAACACAGAGGACACAGAGGATCATAGGGTAAAGAGTAAAGAGTAAAGAGGTAGCGGGCGTTTCGGGCCGTGCTCGAAGCACAGCCTTCGCTCACGGATGACAGACTAGGAATTTGAGGAGGAAGTATGTTTCAGGCGTGCCGCCCTATGGGGCGGCTTTTTTATTGGGTGGCGACAGTGGCGGCAATTGGTTCGATCGCCTTTGGTGGAGTGATTGAAAAATCTTCGGCGCAGAGTGGACCAGCCCTGACCAGCGTGGTGGATACCGTGTATATGGCCGATGGCAGCGTCGCGCAGGGAGTTTTAGTAATTACCTGGCCCGCATTTTTGACGGCAGGCGGGACCGCGGTGGCGCCGGGCGTGCTTAATGTGACCCTGGGAACTGGAGGCGCTTTAAACGTGGCGCTGGAATCAAACGCGGGTGCATCTCCGGCAGGGGTCTACTTCACGGTCGTGTATCAGCTAGAACCTGGAGAAGTGAAGACCGAGTATTGGGTGGTACCGACGACATCTCCGGCGACGCTGGCGCAGGTGCGGACAACACCAGGATCTGGGACGGCGGCGGCCCCGGCGTCAGAACAATATGTGAACACGGCGCTGGCGGGAAAGGCGAACGATAACGCAGTAGTCCACCTGGCTGGGACAGAGACGGTAACCGGGACGAAGAGTTTTAATGTGCCCCCGAATGTACCGACGCCGGTGGGTACGGGAGACGTGGCCAATAAATCCTATGTGGATAGTTCAGTCGCAGCAGTCGGAGCGGGTAATTATCTGGCAACGGCAGGGGGGACGATGACGGGGAGTTTGACGCTCAGTGGGAGCCCCACGACAGCCTTGCAGGCAGCGCCGAAGCAGTACGTAGATTTATCCACGGCCGCAAAGGCGAACCTTGTGAGTGGTCTGGTACCGACGAATGAGTTAGGGAGTGGGGCGGCATCGGGGTTGAACTGCTTGCTGGGCAACGGAACGTGGGGATCGTGCGGAGCGAGCGCGAACGCGACGGAGATCCAAAGTGTGCCAGTGGGATCGACATCGCCCGCGAACGGCCAGGTGCTGACGTATTCATCGACGTTGGGTCAATATGCGCCTGCGACGCCGAGCGGAGGAACGGGCAGCGTTTCGGTAAGTCCGGCGCTGAGCCAAAACATTTCGCAACCGGCGGGCACGCAGTTCAGCGTGAATAACCTTAGCGGGATCCGATATGTGACGCCCGGGGACAACTGGTTACAGAATCCGAGCGGAAGCGTTACGGCAGGAACGAATACGGTGACGCTAAGTCCTTGTCCTCGAGGCCTGACGCTCACTGCGGCGTTTGGGGCACAGACGTACGTCTACATTACTGGTGTGGGCACGCCGGAAGCGGCGCTGGTAACGTCAAGTACCTGCACGCCGGGCGGAGGAACAGCGGGAACAATTACGTTTACAGCTGTAAATAGTCACGCGAGCGGCTACGCGATTGGATCGGCTTCGCAGGGAGTGCAAGAGGCCATTAATGCGGCGGCGTTCACTCCGAATTACAGCGGAGGAAACGCGGAATTGGGAGCAGTAGTAATTCCTCCGGCGCAGTATACGTGGCAAGCGCGGGTAACGATTCCGGCACCGGGCATGGAGATTGACTTTAGCGGATCGGTGGTGAGTTGCACGATGGCTGACACGTGCCTAATGGTGGGAAGCACTGCACATCCAACTGCCGTGTGGGACGTTACGGTGAGGAACTTCACGGGACAGGCGGGATGCAATAACTGCAACTTTCCGATGATAGAAGATGCAGCGCAGAAGGCGCGGTTGATCGCGATCGGGACAGCGAGTCCGTTTCCGGCAGGGAGTGTGACGAGTGGGAGTTCTTTCGGTTCTTTGATTCAAGTAGACAACGACCAGGCGGCCATTATCGACGGGCTTTCTGCCTATGCGGCGCGGTGGTCCCATTGCACGACGGCGTTCTGCTCGGTGGCGGTGAAGGGCGCGGGAGGCAGCAGCAATGCAGGTGTGTTGTGGATCAAGAATACAAATATGAACCTGGAATGCCAGGCGAACGGAGTGGACAACCAGAATTCCAATACGTTGAGAATTTCGGATTCCGTGATCGAGTCGCAAGCGCAATTTGCGGTGCGTGCGACCTCGACTTACAGCAATGTGCCTTCGGTTGAAGTGGACAACGTTTACTTCGAAGTGGCAGGTTGCGCCAACACCAACCCACTGGGAATTGGGATTGCGGGACTGATTGTGGAAAATGGATTTGCGTCGGTGAAGAATTCGGTAGGACCGACGGGAGCGTCGCAAGTCTTCGCGAATACGGGAACGACCCAGTACAACTATTACGTTGTGGCGCACAGTTCGACCAATGGAGCAAGCGCGCCATTTTTGGCTGGGATCGCGCTGACGAACGGGAGTGGAAGCATTGCAGTGGCATGGCCGCAGTTCGGAACTACGGGAACGGTGACGTATGACGTGGTCCGGACTTCGGGCGCGGCGAATAGTCCAGCGCCTTACACGTCGAACTGCGGCGGGGGTTCTACGACCGCGTGCGGATCGGTGGGGACGGGGTTGACGGTTGGGGGGAGTTGCACGGCGGTGGGTTCGACCAACATTTGTACATTCACGGACACGGCGTCGGCGAGTACATCCAGCTATACGGTTACGAGCCCACCGACGTACTGGCCGGCACTCACGTTCTGGAATGGGGCGGTAATTTACACGACTGCCGGAGATTCGGTGGGTGTAAGTCCGACACCTTCGGGGGTGCACTTTGACCGGTTCGGGGACAACGTGGCGAATTCAGCGGCGAATCCGGTCAATCAAGTGGTGAGCAGTTTCGGAAGCTTGACGCCCAAATTTTTTGCGCAGCAGTGCGTAAATACGACAGGAGGCGCATGGGTCTCCTGTGAGGAAAATGCTACTGGGACCACAGCAGGAGCGACCTTATTGCAGGCGGGAGCCTACAACGCGCCAGACAATGCGGGGTTGAAAGGGCGGCTCATTTTCGAGCAAGGTTTGTACGGGAACATCGCGGGGGGACACAAGATCACGCTGGTGGATTCGAATCCGGCGAAGACGCTGGCGAGCAGTGGGATGCGGCCGGGATATGACGCGAACGATACGTATGTGGGTCTGGACAATGTAGCGGCAGCATCGGCGAGCAACGCTCAACTGGCGTTTGGAGCGCCAGTTTCCATCTCTCACTACATTGGAAATGCGGGGGACAATTCGAGTTTTCTGGAACGACTGACGGCAACGGGGAAAACGTTCAATGTACCGGTGAGTGTGAATGGAACGCTGACGGTGAACGGGCAGTTGCAGGTGGCAGGGCCGTGGATGGTGAGTTCACCGATTCCGGGAACGGCGATGACGCCGGCGGGGGCGGGAACGTCGGCACTGGGAATATCGAATGATGGAAATTTTTATATCTCGGCGAATGCGGGGACGCCGCAAAAAGTGGCGACTTCGGGAACGAGTTCGTACTTCTCGAATCTGTTTCAAGAGGACGGCTACGACTTGGGACAGTTTGTGGTGGGGGAGACTGTGACGAATCCACAGAGCTTGCATGTGTATTCGAGTTATACAAACAGCTCGACGTGGCAGCGAACTTCAGTCGGATACGACGGGACCGACAACTATGCGGTGGTGAAGAGTGAGAATTCAACGTCGGGCACGGCTCCGGGATTGGGGTTCTGGGTGAACAGCGGGTTGAAGTGGGTGATTGACGCCAGCAGCAATCTCAAGCCCTGGACGGACCAGACATTTAATGTGGGTTCATTCAGCAGCACGGGGAGTGGCAGCGGGTTGAGGCCGGGGACGGTGTATGTGGCGGGGAACTCGGCGAGTGGGAGTGGATTTGAGTTGGGGAAATTTGCCAGCGAGAGTTACGAGATTTGCAACGATGCGACGGCTGGAACGGTGATCAATGGGCTGGCGGTGCTGACTACTGGCGGTTGCGCGGCCAAGTCGTCCAGTGCATTGGTGAGCGGAGCGATTGGGATCGTAATTGCTAATGCGGGGACGTCGGGAATGGTGACGCTGGCGCGAGCCGGATCGGCATATTGCAGTTTCGATGCGAGCGCAACGGTGGTGGGAGATTACGTTGTGCCATCGAGCACGGCGAATAGCGGATTTTATCCTTTATGTCACGATGCGGGGGGGACACGGCCGACGGGCGCGCAGATTCTGGGAAGGGTGTTGCAGGCAAGTTCGGGGAGTGCGACGGTGCAAATGTTTCTAGACATGCCGGGATCGAATGTGAGCGGCGGAGCGTCGGCGGGGACGGGGACGTGCACGAACCAGGCGGTGACAGCGGTCACGACGGGAGCTCCGACGTGTGCGACGGTGACGTCCGCGTATGTGGATGCGTCGGTTGCGGCGACGGCGTCGCCGGCGTTGACGGGAGCGCCGACCGCGCCGACGGCGGCGACTGGGGACAACTCGACGAAGATTGCTACTACGGCGTATGTGCGGGGGGAAATTTACGGGGCTTGGTCTTGCGCGGTGGCGGGTACGACAGCAGTGACGCAGTATTGCAATTGGACAGTGCCGGCAGGAATTACGGTGACGGGGTTTGATTTAGCGGCGAGTACGGCGGCGGCGGGATGCACGACTTATCCGGTACTGCAGGTTTGGGATGGGACGGCGGGGGCAGAGGTGGGGAGTTACTCTGTGACCTTCGCGACGGGGACAAACTTCTACTCGCAGGTGACGGGAAGCAGCACTGTAGCATCGTCACATCAGTTGCGGTTCAAGGTCACGACGGCGGCGGCGGGGTGTACGACGAATGCGGGGGCGGTGGTGGGGACGGTTACGTACCAGATGCAGAATTGAGGGCAGTGGGCAGTGGTCAGTGTTCAGTGGTCAGCAAAAAACCGCCGGGCTGCGCCCGGCGGACAGCCGAGGGCGGCTGTCCCTACATGTAGTTACAGTTTCTAATAAGGAGAGAATATGAGCGACGTGATTAATCCGGAAGCAGCACTACCGACGACGACACAGGGGTTTGAGCAGAGCGGGCGAAATCCATCTGTGACCACATGGGGAGATGGGGGCGGTGGGCAGATATTGACGCCGTCCAGTTCAGAAGGGCGAATGACGCAGGCTGGAGCAGGGCCCTCTCAGAATGCGGGGCTAACGAACTACGACACGGGAGATAGTGCGGACGGCGTGCAGGATGAGGCAGAGCGAGAAGGCTGAACAGAGTCATCTAAGCGGTGGTTGGCCACTGGCGAAAGCTGGTGGCCTTTTTATTGAAAAACAGACTGGGAGAAAATGCCGTGAGAATTCCTATGAAGGCCGGTACGAGCGCGAAGGGTAAAGGGATCCTTCGACTCCGCGAGACAATCCGCTTCGCGTATTGTCTTGCTGCGCTCAGGATGACAGGACTTACGGCGATGCTGTTGTGCTGTGGTAGCGCATCCGCTACGACATATTACGTGAGTTCAAGTGTGGGAAGCGACGCGAATGTGGGAACCTCTTCGACGTCGGCCTGGCAGACAATTGCACACGTGAACGCTCAGAGTTTTCTGGCGGGGGATTCGATTCTGTTTAAGCGGGGGGACGTTTGGAACGAAAGTTTAATTCCACCGTCGTCGGGGAGTTTGGGGAATCCGATTACGTTCGATGCGTATGGGACAGGGGCGGCGCCGAATTTGACGGGATATTATGCGGTGCCATCGACGGCATGGGTACTGGTGAGCGGGAATGCGTGGAAGGCGGCGGTGCCGGCGAGTTATACGACGATCAACTTTTGTTTGTTCGGATCGATTTGGGGCGAGAAGGTATCCGCGGTGTCTTCGAATCTGACGGCGCAGTGGGATTTTTATCTGGCGAGTGGATTCGTTTATGTGTACTCCCAGGGAAATCCGGCGACCTACTACAACGAAGCGATTGTTCCGATGGCGTTAAGTAATGTGCCGGTAATTAATGTGAACGGGAAGACGTGGCTGACGTTTCAACATTTCCTGGTGAACTGGTTCGATCAGTATGGGGTTTATGTACAGGGTACAAGCGATCATCTGGTGTTTGCGAATATGGAAGCTGATTCGATGATTCCGCAGGGGACACAGCCGCTGGGATTTTATGTGAATGAGAGCACGCCCGGTCCGGGCGATATCAAGATCTATAACTCGGAGGCTCATCTCAATTACGACGGATTTCGGTTTGATGGGGCGGCGACGGCGATCTCGATGATTAACGATAAGGGATATGCAAATCGAGACGGGGCGCTGGTGGACAATACGGGGGCGGTGACTTATTCCTACTGTCATTTTTATGCTTCGAGCTTAGCGGTGGCGGGATCGACGGATGTGGAGTGGACGAGCGGGACAGGGCCGATAGCGGGAGCGGGGAATGTTGCGGCGGATACGGCGGCGGCGGTGCAGGTTTATCAAAGATATCCCGCGGAGGTGACGCTGACGGTGGATGACGCGGGGATGACGCCAGGGGCAGACACTTATTATGCGAGCACAGTGCTGCCCCTGGCGGATGCGGCGGGAGTCCCGGTGGGAGCGGCGATTACGGTGGGGTATCCACTGGCGAATACGCTGGTGTCAGAGTTTCAGGGATGGATCAATGCGGGGCGGGATGTGACGGCGCATTCGATGTCCCACACCTACTATACGAATA
>Ga0302320_10019156_pt1 | contig 13757 bp, 8 predicted proteins | sample Bog_T0_3_FD_202130 | JGI IMG/M metagenome (GOLD analysis project Ga0302320, IMG submission 202130) | Peat permafrost microbial communities from Stordalen Mire near Abisko, Sweden - Bog_T0_3 | ecosystem: Environmental > Terrestrial > Soil > Wetlands > Peat | place: Sweden: Abisko, Stordalen Mire... | reverse complement strand
AAGACAAACGCTTCGGCTGGGGTGAGGTTCCCGGCGCGGATTTCTCGTTGCAGCCCATCCCCGAGCGCTGGATTGAAGATGCGAAGGAGCGCACTGTGGAACGCCTGAACAGCTTCCTCGCGGGGGACATTCAGGCGCAGCCTTCCGACCGCGAGCAGTGCCGCTGGTGCGATTTCGCAGCCGCCTGCCGCTACGAGCAGACCGCCGCTCTGGTGATTATAGAGGGCGCCACCGGTGCCTGAATTCACCGCGGAACAGCTTGACGCTGTCCGGTACAAGCGGCAGGACGCCTGCGTCGTCGCCGGGCCGGGGTCGGGCAAGACAACAGTGCTGGTCGAGCGCTATCGCAGCCTTGTCGTCGATCACGAATTCGATGTCTCCTCGATCCTCGCCATCACCTTTACCGAAAAGGCCGCAGCCAACATGAAGGCCAAAATCGCGGACCAGTTTCGCTTCAACCCCGATGGCCTTCGCGAACTCGATCAGGCCTGGATCTATACCATCCATGGTTTTTGCGCGCGTCTGCTGAAGGAAAATGCGATCGCGGCGGGAGTCGATCCCAGGTTCACCGTGCTCGATGCGCGCGAATCGGAAGACCTGCAGGCCGAATGCATCAACGCGGCTCTCGATGAGATCACGCTGAAGCGCCGCGGCGATGTTCTGACGCTCATCGAAATGCTTCAGGTGCCCCGGATCGGGCCGGATCTGAAATCGGCTTACGACGCGATTCGATCCGCCGGCGTTGGTATCGATCAGGTTCGAGGGATGGCGAGTCCTTATGCGGAGGTCAACTCCGCGGCGCTCGCCCTCAGGCTCTATGAAATGGTGCAGGCGTGGCCTGCGAATCTAAGCGCCGTGCAGCGGGAGCAGCGTGCGGACCTGATTGCATGGGTGCCGAAACTGGCCGAAGCCGATCGCCTTCCGCTCGAAGATCTGCGGCTCGTGCAGAAGGAAGGACCGATCAACCTCCGGCGAGTTCCCGAAGCCCACAAGCCGCCCCTGAAAGCCCTGCGCGAAGACGATTTCCAGCTCCTGCTCACAAAGGCCCTCGACAAAGAAACCGCGCCGTCTCGCTCCCTCATCTTCGATGTTCTCGAACGCTTCGAAGAACTCTACCTCGAGCGCAAGCTGGCCCGGGGCGTGCTCGATTTCAACGACCTCGAACGCTGCGCCATCCGGCTCCTCCGCGATAACGAAACCGTACGCGCCGAGATTCGCAAAAAATTCCGCCAGATCATGCTCGATGAGTTTCAGGATGTCAACGAGCAGCAGAATCAGCTCATCGAACTGATCCGCGGCGATGACGTGTTCTTTGCGGTGGGCGATACCAATCAGTCGATTTACGGATTCCGCCACGCGCGGCCCGGCATCTTCACCGGTTATCGCGATGAGGTGCTGAACTCGGGAAAGCACTCCGGAAGCCTGATGCATAACTTCCGCAGCCGCTCCGAGATTCTGAAATTCGTCGAGACAATGCTGAATTCCTCTGAGGGAATCGCTCCGCGCGATCTGCGCGCAGGCCGTTCGTTTCACGACAAGCCCGGCCCGTCGATCGAGATCCTCCGGGTTCTCGATCAGGGCGATGACGAGCCGGAAGAGGACGATTCCGATCGCGAGGCGAAGTGGATCGCCTACCGAATCCTCGATCTTCGCGCAACTCTCGCGCTCACCGACAAGGCGCAAACCCGCCCCGCCGAGTTTCGCGATTTCGCCGTACTCTGCCGCAACGGCGAATCCATGAAGCCGATACTCAACGAATTTGACCGCGCCGGAATTCCCTACGTCTGCGGCCGACGCCAGTCCTTTCTGGTGTCGCGCGAAGGGCTGGACATCGCGGCGCTCCTCAGCGTCATCGCCAATCCCCGCGACGGCGTTGCGCTCGCCACGGTGCTGCGTTCGCCTCTGGCAGGCGTGAGCGACGAGGCGCTCCTGAGAGCCCGGCTGATGGGCAGTTCGGTCACCTCCGGGCTGGACAGAGCGGCGTTGGACGCTGCCGACTCCCCTAAGCTGGATCGCTTTCTCAAGGACCTGAAACGCTGGCGCGCCGACGTGCAAACCACCCCGCTCGACGTTCTGATCGTGCGCATGCTTTCGGATTGCGGCTACATCTGGGATCCCGCTTCTCCCATTGGCGACAACGTGGAAGCCTTCCTGCATCTGGCGAGAACGAAGGGCGCGGGCCGCACCCTGCTCGAATTCCTGCGCGAACTGGAGAGCATCGAAAAAGGCCTGAACTCTGAATCCGAGCTCTCCGATGAAGACCAGGGCAACTGCGTGCAGGTCATGACGGCCCATGCGGCGAAGGGCCTGGAATTCCCGGTCGCCATCGTCGCAGCGCTCCAGCAGGGCACGCGGCGCGGCGTCGCTTCGGTCAGCTTCACGCCGGAACATGGGCTCGGCGTCCGGTGGCGAGACGCTTCGAAAAAAGGCCAGCACGAACGCGATGCCCTTCAGGACTCCTGGGCCCGCGCCAACAACAGTCTGGTAAAAACACGCGAAGACGAAGAAGCCAATCGTCTCTTCTACGTCGCCATGACGCGCGCCGAAGAGCATCTGATCCTCAGCTATACGGTGGGCAAACGCCCTCTGCAAAACTGGGCCGCATCGATCGATCGGTTCTTCGATCTCCCGAAGGTTACGCCTTCGGCCGAGCCGACCTGCATAGCGCATCAGGGCTTCATAGTATCGGCCACGGTCACCGATGCCGATCCGCCCGCGCTTTCCGGTTCGGTGAATGAACGCGCCGAGACCCCGGTCGAGGTGGTACGCCGAGCCGAACCGGGCCTGAACGATGAAGCCGCAGTGAACGTGACTTCGCTCACGGTTTTTGCGTCGTGCCCCCGAAAGTACTTCCTGCAGCGCTACACCGGATGGTCGCCCGGAATGCGCGGCAATGCCGACGTCGATTCCGATAACGATGCGGATGAAGATGAAATCTCCGCCGCCGACCTCGGTTCGGCCGTGCATGCCGTTCTCGCAGGCAAGCCGGGCCCGCATCCGAAGGAGGCCCTTGAACTGGCCGAAGTCTTCTTCAGCAGTGGACTCGGCCATCGATCCGCCGCCGCCCCGCGCGCCGCTCGAGAATGGGATTTCATCTCCGAAATCGAAGGAATCATCGTCCGCGGCAGCGTCGATCTCTGGTTCGAAGAAAACGGCGAGATCGAGATCGTCGACTACAAAACCGACTCCGCCATTCGAACCGAAGAATATGCTCCTCAACTCGCGCTTTACGCCCTCGCGCTGGAGAAAGCCTTCGGGAAAAGGCCCACGCGCGCGTGGCTGCACTTCCTCCGGCACGACACGGTGGCCGAGGTCAGCATCGATCCCCATGCGCTGCAGGAAGTCCGCGATCTCGTAATTCGGCTCCGCGAGGCGCAGGACCGGCTGGAGTTTGAATTAAACGAGGGCGACCATTGCCATTCCTGCTCGTTTTATCGGCAGATGTGTCCCGCCGGGCTCCGCCAAAATCCTCTTGACATATTCGCCAAAACACTAAATCATTAATGCTCGATGAAATCGATGCATCTATTGCTTTTGTGTGGATTCTCCCTGGTTCTGGTTTCCTGTGGAAACCGAGCCGCCCAGTTGGAAGAAGCGAAAGAACTGGAAGCCTGTAAGCAAATGGTGGAGACCGGGCTGCTCAAAATTCCCGAAGCTCGCGACCTGCGGTTTTTGGGCAAAGTGACCGACGCAACCGCGATGTGCCGGGGCGGCATGAAGGCAGTCCAGTTCGCCAAAACTCCGTGGGTCGATTGGTCTCAATACTGGGGAACCGGTGAAATGGATTCGCTGCCCAAAAACTATGTATCCACAAAAGGCCCGATGCTCCGCGGCGTTTCCGGCGCCCTTCTCGACCTTGAGTATCAGCGAATCGAACTGATCAAATTTAATTTATTCGACAACAACGGAACCTATAAAACCTACGTCTCCGGCAACAACGGCGTGGACGGACGCGCCATAAAAACCTGGCCAGAACTGCGCCTGCCCAAGACCAATCCGAACTATCAGGCGGTGGGCGGCGATAAAGCCCAGGTCTGCAGCGGCGAACTCATCCGCGGCCGTACCACCACCGGTATCTGCAACGACATTCTGAATCCTCTGATGGGGTCGAGCGGAACGCCCTTCGCCCGCAATGTCGAATTCGATACAACCTGGCCCGATCAGGGCCTCAATGAACTTACAAAGAACCGGCATGGGAACCGCCTCGGCTTGCTCACCCCCGACCCGCAGGTGATCAGCCGCACGCTGTTGACGCGCGTTCAGGACCCCGCGAAGGGCTGCAACGGCGGCTTCGGTTCGCCCACCAACTCCGTCAACGTCGATTGCGACTATCAGAAGGCGCCGTTCTTTAATGTGCTGGCCGCTTACTGGATTCAGTTCATGACTCACGACTGGTTCTCCCACCTGGAAGAGGGCCACAATGCCGCTGTCTATATCGACACCGGTTGCAAGACAAAGCTCGTCAACGGCGTGCCAACGCCCCTCACGCCAGATGATATTCAGAAGCTGGGCTGCCGGCCCGGAGACCGTGTTGACAAGACCCTGGTCGCCAACGAATCGACGCCTGAGTCCTTCACAGTCAATGGTAAAAAGTACCTGGCGCGCGCGCCCCGCATCTTTGCCAATAACAACACCGCCTGGTGGGACGCTTCCCAACTCTACGGTTACGACGAGACTTCTAAGAAGCGCGTGAAGCGCGATCCGAAGGACGCCGCAATGCTCCTGTTGCAGCCGGTAAAGGGCGCACCGGGCTCGTATTTGCCGGCTCTCCAGCCTGGCGATCCCATGCAGCCGCAATGGGCGGGACAGGAAGCCGCCGGCTTCCCCGATAACTGGACCATCGGGATGAGCTTCTATCACAACCTGTTCGCGCGAGAGCACAATGCGTTCGTCGCCGAGTTCCGCAGGGAAGCGGCCGCGAATCCCAATGGCGATAGCGGCCTCCGCAATCCCGTTGACCCCTTGAAGGCGATCGCCAACAAAGACGTCACCCCCGATGAGTTGTTCACCGCCGCCCGGCTGGTGGTCTCGGCAATGATCGCCAAGATCCACACCATCGAATGGACTCCGCAACTGCTCTACGACGAGCCGCTCTACAAGGGCATGAACGCCAACTGGAATGGCTTGCTGGGTGCCGGCCAACCGGAAGTATCCGCGGCTCTTTCCACCATCGTGGCGAAGGAGTTCGGCACGTCGGAGAACGGAAACAAGGCGACGGAATGGTATTCCGTCTTCGCCTCCGGACCGGGCATCTTTGGGATTGGCAGCAAGGCCCCGGGCTATGACATGAGCAAGCCCGAGTTCACTAACGGCGGCGTGAATCACTTCGGATCTCCTTTCAATTTCCCCGAAGAGTTCGTCACCGTCTACCGCCTGCATTCGCTGATTCCGGATCTGATCGAATATCGGGATGTCACGAAGGATCCCAATCAGATCGCACAAAAAGTGGCCGTCATCAACACGTTTGAAGGCAAAGCCACCGACGCGATGCGCTCGCGCGGACTCGCCAACTGGGGCCTCAGCATGGGCCGTCAAAGGCTGGGCCTGCTGACGCTGCACAACATTCCGCAGTTCATGCAGAACATATCGCTGCCGCGTCTCGATACGCCGGGCAAGCAGATCGATCTGGCTGCCCTCGATCTGATTCGCGACCGCGAGCACGGCGTTCCCCGCTTCAACGAATTTCGCCGGCAGTACGGTCTGCGCCAGTTAACCAGCTTTGACGACTTCTTCCCGAAACCGCTTGCGGGGCAGTACATCCAATGGGCGCAGCAACTGCGCGACGTCTACGGCACTCACGTCTGCGACGCTTCGAAGGTGATTACGGACGCCCAGCTTGACGATACCGGTAAGCCGATCAACGACTGCCTTGGTCATCCCAACGGCTCAGTGGTAGACAATGTCGAAGACGTGGATACCGTTGTCGGCTGGCTTTCAGAATCCACGCGACCGCATGGCTTTGCCATCTCGGAAACTCAGTTCGTAGTATTCATCCTGAACGCTTCGCGCCGCCTCTTCAGCGACCGGTTCTTCACTTCGAGTTTTCGTCCCGAGTTCTACACCACGCTGGGCGTGAACTGGGTGAATCGCAACGGACCGGGCGCGGAACAGATGGAACAGGGCGCGCCGAACGGTCACAAGCAGCCTGTTTCGCCGCTCAAGCGAGTGCTGCTGAGGAATGTTCCGGAGCTGACCGACGAACTCAAATACGTGGTGAATGTGTTTGATCCCTGGGCCAGAGCGCGCGGCGAGTATTACACGCTCGACTGGATGCCGCGGCCCGGTGCGGAATCCGACCCGGCTTTCAAAAAGTAACCAGGATATAACCTATGAACCTCTCACCGGTAACCGCGGACTCAATAGCCATAACGATCGTTTACTCCATCCTGCTTGCCTGGGGCGCGTCGGTAGGTATCCGGCAGATCTACCAGGGCTTCTGCAAGCCCAAAGAACTCCTCAATCCGCTGTTCGGAGACAGGAATGCAATTAAGATCTTCACCTTCCACATCATTGTAGTGTCTCTGGATCTGCTGGTCTGCGGGCCATGGGCGCTGGCGCATAAAAGCACGCTCTGGTACTGGGGCGGACGCATCGCGCTGCTGTCTTCTTCGTTCCCGCTCGCGTCCTACTTCAACAGAAATCCTCAGTCGTTCGGCCTCCTGATCGGCTACTGGGTTCGCTTCCGCAATCTGTTTGAAATCTCTCTGCACGTGCTGGTAGCATCAATGGCGGTCAACTGGTTTCATTACTACGGGCTGCTCTACTGGCTGGTGGCCTACAGGTATTTGGACGTAGGTCCGCGGCGCGCGATCCAGAAGCTCTATAACACTCCCGAGAAAAAGGCGGCTCGTCCCTGGGCGCCGATTCTCAACTGGGTTGTGATTACAACCATCTATATACTGACGGCGCTGGCGATTTATCACCAGAAAGTAATTTACGCCGCGCCGCCGCCGGAAGCGCTGGCTGCACACATTCCGGAAACATGGGAAAGCACCGTAGTACCCGGTATCAATGTCGCGGTCGCGCTGACCGCATGGGGCATGATGCGCAAGTACACGGGGCAGGGGCCGGGCGCTGCTCTCGTAGCCGCTGCCGCCGCCGGACAACATTAGATAAGAGGAGAAAAACAATGGCGAAACGAGACATTACGCAGGCGAATATTGCAATCGATAAGTTGCTGGAAACCACAACCAGTCCCAGGCAGCGCTACATCCTGCTGGCTTACAGCCGCCACAGGTATCTGGAAGTATCGGGGCGTGTCGATGAGATCTTTACGCCGGACATGATTGCGGATAACCCCATGTACAACCTTCATGCCCTGGGCTTCAACCAGAGATTGACCGGTCTCGATCAGATCAAGCCGCTCTACCGCATGTGGGCCGAAACCAACCAGTGCATTTTCTATACCGAAAACGAGCAGGTGGCGGTAGCCGACAACTTTGTCGCGTCGAGCCTTACCGCCTATCAGCAGGTATGGGGTGGATCGCTGCTGATGTCCAAAGGTCTGGCAGTTCTGCCTAAGGGCTTATCGCACGATCTGCTCATGGGACTGCTGGATGCCAAAGGACTCAAAGCGGATCCCAACTGCATGTACCTTTACAAGAACTTCGAAGAAACCATCTGGCCCTATGACGACCGCGGCCGTCTGATGCGCGAAGACGTCTGGGAGCCCCAACCCGAAAACGCCGAGATCGTCAAGCTGGACCCCGCGGACGTAGTCACCACCGCCGAGGCCGCCGCTGCGCTGGCGCCATTTATTAAGCCGCTGCCGAATTTCGACGAGTATGTGCTGGGCCAGAAGTCGGCCGGGGCCTAAAACTCCTCGAAAACAGCGAGGAACTTAATTTGGAGTGTTAAAATTCGCTTGTGCGACGGCTCTCTTTAGCGATCCTCATGCTCATTGCGGCTGGAAGAGGGTTGTCGGCCGACACAGTTCATTTTGACTACGATTGCGCCCCGGTCGCCAAGGTGGGTTCGGCATATCTCGGAGACCATGGAGTCAACACCTCAGGCGGGCACCCGACGGGTTCGACATTTTAGGCTTCAAAGGGCTCTGGACAGATTCCCTTGGTTCGCAGCTAACGGATTTTCGAGTCTATTGGACCTATTCCGACCGAAAGAGTTCGGAAAAGTTACCTTTGGGTGTCTGGCATTGGCGTCTCGATCATTATCGGCCTGTGGGTCGGATGCTGCTTAGCCCTGCGGCTCAGGGTTGGCGAGTCCGATTTCCACCTTCGATTCGACACAGGGGGCGCTATGGTGGTTGCAATTCTGGACTCACACTGGGGACTCGGCAGTAACGGGCGCATGGAACGCGAATACATCGAAGGAATCACCGGGGCCTTAGCCGGCGCAAAACCAAAGTAGTCAATGGTTGCAGTGGCCGTTCACCACCGAATATCAACAACCTGCCGCGACAACAAAGGCGGCACATCGATCGCAAACGAACCCCTCGTCCCTTCCAGCGCCGCACGAACCAAATCCCCAAACTCCTCCGGAGTAAACGCACGCCGAATCGATTGCCGCCCGTCCACCGCCGCCTCCCGCCCAATCAGCGGACAAATGAACATCGTGAACAACACCAGCGGCATCGGATGCCGGATCAGATCCAGAATCAAAAACCTCTTACACGACCGACCCACATTGCGAATCAGCGCAACATTCTCCTCCGGAGTCAAATGATGCGCCACCAGCGACGACACCGCCACATCGGCCTCCGGCAACGGATCGTAAATCGCATTCGCCTCGATGATTCTCACATCCCGCGCATAGCCCGGTTTTCGATCGATCCCAATCACCTCCACGCCCATCCGGTCCCGCAAATAAGCCAGCAAAGCCCCGCCTCCACATCCAATATCCAGCACCCGCCGCACCGGAGTATCGTTGCGTTTGAGCAATCTTTCAATCGTCGGAAAACTCCCCAGCAGCGAATGAATGCGCGCCAGATCCCGATGAAACTTCTCCAGAACCGGCCCTACAATCTCGGGCGAATCCATCAACTCCGGGTCCAAGGATCTGATCATGGAAAGCCGCGATCATTTCCCGCGTGCAAGGCCCAGCGCCCGGATGCGCTTATGCAGATTCGTACGCTCCATCCCCAGCGCCCGCGCCGCGCTCGACACGTTCCAGCCCGATTCCTCCAGCGCCCGCATCACATGCTCGCGCTCAGCCGACTCCCGCGCTTCCTGCACGCTCGACCGCAGTCCGCTCTCCCGCTGCAGCTTCAACTCCAGCGGAATCGCACCGGCATTCAACACATCGCCGTGCGAAAGGATCGCCATCCGCTCCACCACATTGCGCAACTCCCGCGCATTGCCCGGCCACGAATACTCTTCAAAGGCCTCCCAGACTTCGGGATCGAAACTCTTCGGCCGAAATCCGTTGCGCAGGCAGAAATCGTCCAGGAAATACTGCGCCATCGCCGCGATATCCTGCGGACGCTCGCGCAGAGCAGGCACGCGGATCGGCACCACGCTCACGCGGTAAAACAGGTCCTCGCGAAACTTACCCTGCGCCACCATCGCGGACAAATCGCGATTCGTCGCCGAAAGCACTCGCACCGTCACGCGAATCGTCTGCTCGCCGCCTACCCGATGGAACTCGCCCTCCTGCAACACGCGCAGCAGCTTCGCCTGCGAATTCGCATGCAGATCCGCAATCTCATCCAGAAACAGCGTCCCGTTATCGGCCAGCTCGAACTTGCCGCGACGAAGCGCCGTCGCTCCTGTAAACGACCCCTTCTCATGCCCGAACAACTCGCTCTCAATCAACTCGCCCGGAATCGCCGCGCAATTCACCTTTACGAACTGCCCCTGCGCAAAAGGACTCTGCCCGTGGATATGCGCCGCCAGCAGTTCCTTCCCGGTGCCCGATTCCCCAATCAACAGCACGCGAGCATCCGACCGCGCCGCCATCGACGCCTGCTCCACCGAGCGCTGAAACGCCGGGCTCGAACCGATCATCCGCGACCCCGGCCCCACCGCTTCCTTGAGCCGCTTATTCTCCTGCTTCAGCGTGCCCTGCTCGAGAGCGTTCTTCACCGCGACCATCACGCGGTCGCGCCCCAGCGGTTTCTCCAGAAAATCGAAAGCGCCCGCGCGCGTGGCTTCCACCGCATCGGCGATCGTCGCGTGCCCGGAGATCATGATCACCGGCGCGGGAATCTCCGCCGCCTGAAGCTCGCGCAGCAGATCGATCCCGCTGGCATCGGGCAGCCGCACGTCCAGCAAAAACAAATCCATCCGCGCCCGCTCCGGGAACGCGCGCAGTTCGGCGCCTGAGCGAATCGCATTCACCTGGTACCCTTCGCGCTCCAGAATCATGCGCAGGGACCGGCCTATATTTTCTTCGTCGTCAACGACCAGTATTCGCCGCGATGGCATCATGAGTTCCTGTCACTACCGGAAGAAGTACTCTGAATCCCGCGCCGCCCAACTCACCTGCGATCGGCAGAATATCGCCGCCTGAAAGCAGCGCGCTTTTACGTGCGATAGAAAGCCCAAGCCCCATCCCGCGCTTCTTGAACGAAATCGTGGGCTGAAACAAAGTCTTGCGCGCAAGCTCACTCAGGCCCGGGCCGGAATCGTGCACCTCGATCGCGACCCGGTCGTCGAGCGGCTGCACCCGAGCCAGGATCTGCCCGCCATCGCCCGCCGCATCGGCCGCATTCTCCAGCAAATTCACCAGAATCCCTTTCACAAGGTCTTCATCCGCCATCGCGCTTGGGGTATTCGACGCCGCTTCCACCGCATAGCGCACTTCCGGATGGGCGCTCTTCAGGAACGCAATGCGCTCCTCAACCAGCGCATGTATATCCAGCGGCTCCGGACAAACCGGCGGCTCCGAAGAGAACTCTGAAAACGCACGAATCCGGCGCTCCAGCGACTCGATCTCATCCACCACAATCGCCGCCGCCTGGTCCAGAAACGCCCTGCTGTTTTCCCGATCCTCCCCGCGCGCCACCATCTCTTCCACCGTGAGTCGAATCGGCGTGAGCGAATTCTTCACCTCATGCGCCATCTTCCGCGCCAGCACCTGCCAGCTGGCCAGCTGCGTCAGGTAAACCAGCCGGTCGCGATTCTGCTCAAGCTCCGCTGCCGTCAAATTGAAAGCGTCCGTCGCCAGCCCAATTTCATCGGTGCGCGCATTGGGCAAGCGCACCCGAAAATTCCCGCCCGCAAGGCCCCGCAGCGCTTCCGTCAGCTTCACGATCGGCCTGCTGAATCGCGTCGCCACCAGCCACACCAGGCCCAGCGCGATTGCCCAGATCACCGCCGCGATCAGTTCCCATGCGCCGAAGAACCCGCGCCGCAAATCTTCCGAAGCCGTGCTCCGGGCCTTGCTGTATTCATCGGAAAGATCCTGAAACCGGATACCCAGCGGTTTAGACCAAACCCTTACGCCCTCTTCGCCGCGCTGCATATACAGCAGCTCTGAACCCCTGTCCCCGGTTCGCGCGAAACGGTCCGGCTCGTCGCTGTCCCAGAACTCCGCCACTGAGGCCGGCATGGACCCTTCCCGATACGTTTTGGCTGCCAGTTTCCCCGACAGAGCTTCCGACCGAAGCTGATCGCAAGCCAGCCGATAATAAGCAATCCCCGTTTTTTCGAGCGACCGAGAAAGTCCGGAAAGCTGGTCAGCGGGCCGCAGGCTCTCATTGAGCAGAAGACGAGTGAGCCAAAGCGTGGCGCCCAGCGGTACCAGCGTCGCGGCCACAAACACCAGCGCCAGACGCGTTCGCAGCTTCACCCGTGGCTCGCTTTCTTCAGATCGGCCACGCGATACGGTCCATTCCTCAGGTTCCAGTGCAGCTGGCTGGCCTTCGGGGGACGGCTGAATAAATCGATCAAACGGGTAATGCTGATTCCTGCCTCGCCCACAATACCCAGCTGATCCTGCGGGTCTTCGGCGCGCAGATCCAGTTGCACGTAGAAGGGCCGGTCGGCGGGCAGGGCACTGCGGTCGAGCGTAAGGTTATCCAGGCACCAGTTCTCCGTTGCCTGTGCCGACAGGTGGCTCGCGCTGCTGCGGCGCGACTCCGGGCGATCGCCAATCTTCGTTACCGAAAACTTCTCTTCCCAGATGTCGTAGCTCAGCGCGAAACGCGCCACAGATCTCGCCTCTGAGACCACTGAATTCGGCTCCGACGAAACGCTGATCTGCCCCACAAACGCGATCGAGACACCGTCTTTCAGACGCTCCAGCGTCTTGCCGGAAATAAAGTTCAGGTGCAGCGCCGAGACGCGCAGGAAATCACCATCCAGATGGACCTTCAGCTCGGGCGCAGGCGTCGTAACCGCCCAAACCACGCAGACGCAACTCCCCACACCGGCTGCAAGCGCCGCGATGAGAGCGAATCTGCGCGTCGTCTTTCTCAATAGGTCACGTTCTTCAATAGTTCATTCCCGCCATGAACACCGGGCAAATCCGCCCTTCCACAATCGGAAACGCGGCCGTCAAGACGAAAATCCCCTGCCGGTAACTCGCGCCCACCGAATGCCGAACCTGCGCCGAGCGACCCGAGTTCCACAAAGCCCCGCTGTCATAGAAAACCTCGGCCGTCCGTTCGCCAAACTGATATCCGTAAGTCATCGAGTTATGCACCATCCGGTTGCCGCCCACCGGATCGATCGCATACCGGTCCCATCCCCGCAGCGTCGAATCGCTGCCCAGCACAAACCGCTCGAAAAGCGGCGACTGCCCCGCCACCGACCCCGCTGTCAACTCGTCCGAAGCCGTCTGCCGGCCCGACTTGATCTCATACCGGAAAGAAACCAGGTGCCGCGAATACGAATAGTCCGACCCCAGACCCCTCGTGCCGGCGCGGAAATTGTATCGGGCATCGATGCTCTGCTGCAAGGCGTCATCTTCAAGTTTATGCCCGTAACGGACCTCGCCCGTCACCGCGTTCGCCATCCGGTTCGGCTCTCCTCGATTCTCCGGATCCATATGTTCGAAGCTTGCCCCAAAAGAAACGGTGAGCGGACGGGCCAGCGCAAATGTGAACTCCGGAGCCACGTTGGTGCGCGCCCGATAGAGGCTGAGTTCCGAATCGGCCGGGATCGCGTCGCGGGTCTGCACGTTCCACTGTTCGTGATAATCCTCGAACGATACGCCGAAACGGACTTTGTCCGATCCGACCTTTGTATCTTCATAACGCGCCAGAATCCCGGTAAACCGCTCCACAAGATTGTCGCCGTTACTCACCGCGCCCACGGTGAAAGTGCTTTGCCCCACGTGCGAACTGGCGTCCACCTCCCCGGTCACCCCCTGCCGCGAGTGGAACAGGAAGCGGGGAACGGAAACGTCGATGGCTTTCCGCACTACCTCGAAATCCACCCGCACGCGGTCCGGACCGCTGCCTTTCAGAAGCCGCTGGCTCACGGCGCGCAGGTGAAGTTCCTTGCGCAAATCCACTGCAAGATCGTCCAGAGCCGCCACGTCGCAATGCGAGCCGATCAGAGCGGCCATACGGCTGCGCAGGTGCGCGGGCAGTTTCGCCTGGTCGGCGCGCATGCCGGCGATCGAAACGCTCTCGATGGTATATCGCTGGTTGACGTTGCTCTCAGCAGCGGCCCGGAAAAGTTCCTGGTCGGCGCTGTAGGCGTTCGAGAAAGAGGTGAGAGTGAAAAGAAGGAGGAGTGAGGAGAGACCCGGGGCTTGCATTGCGTTAGCTTTGGCACGCCGGGTTCCGGCTGCTAACGCAATGATAACGTTAGAAAATGCAACGTCGACCTGTGGTTGGGAAAACACAGGTG
>Ga0302320_10019154_pt1 | contig 13758 bp, 11 predicted proteins | sample Bog_T0_3_FD_202130 | JGI IMG/M metagenome (GOLD analysis project Ga0302320, IMG submission 202130) | Peat permafrost microbial communities from Stordalen Mire near Abisko, Sweden - Bog_T0_3 | ecosystem: Environmental > Terrestrial > Soil > Wetlands > Peat | place: Sweden: Abisko, Stordalen Mire... | reverse complement strand
TGTCACCTGGCGGCCGAACGTCAGTGAGCCGAACGTCTTGGAGCTGAATCCCGCATAGGCCGTTTGAAATGCCTGGCCCGCCACACTCGAATCGATATCGGTGGTTTGCGAGGAGGCGCCGCGGCCGTTGTTCCTCACCTGATCATGCAGCGCGTCGCTGATATTGCCGTTCGATGGATTGAAGAACGTCTCCACCTTGAAGATCGCCGAAAAATCACCGACGCCGAGGGGTTCCACACCTTGCAGGCCAATCCGTGACTGGCTGAGGTTGCTGGAGGTCAACCCCGTCACCGACTGGCGGCTGTTCTTGTTGACGATGTTCTCGCTCGTGGCGGGATGGTAATCGCCGAACGGTGCGCCGTGGTTTTCATACTGCAGGCCGACATCGATGATGCCGTAGAGCGTGATGCCATGCCACGACAGCGTGGTGTCCGGCACCTGATTGGGCGTGTCCGCCCGGGCGGCGCCGATCGAGCAGGCTGCGATCGCCGCGGCGAGCGTGCCGATCTTCAGATTACGCGCAGAAACGATAAATCGGTTATTCACAGCTATTCCCCGCCTTGGTTTTCAATTGTTGTAGTTAATCAACACATTGTTACAGATTTATTACAAGCTGTCCGCTCTGATCAAAAGGCATTGAAACAGGGCTCAACCGACAGTGTATACAACCGGATACGACGGATTTTGTGGGTTTATGACCACAGTAGGTCGAGGCATCCCCCGAAGGCAGCCCCGCGCCGCCGATCGAGCGCGCTCGCCTTATTGTGACGGTCGATCGAGCAGGCGGCGAAATGCCGCGAGGATGGCCGGTTGCGGCCTGCGGATGGGCGGCACGTCCTGGTAGTTCTGCCACCCGCCGCCCAAGCTCTTGTACAGCTGGGCGAAATCCTCGCCCTGCGCAATCTGAGCGGCGACGTACTGCTCCTGCAGGTCGTAGTACGCGCGCTCGGCATCCACCACATTGAGAAAATCGGTGAGGCCCCGGTTGTAGCGTTCGGTGGCGAGTTCCACGGCGCGCTGCCCCGCGAGCATCGCCAATCCCACGTCCTTGAGCCGCGCTTGCTCTGCGCCGTACGCGTCAAACGAATCGTCGACCTCCCGCACCGCGTTCAGGAGCGTCTTGCGATAATTGAGCAGGCGCGCATGCGCCTCGATATCCGCAACGTCCGCCGTGGCGTCGAGCGCGCCGAAATCGAGCAGCGGCCACATGGCGGCCGGCCCAAAAGACCAAATGTGCTTGCCGAGCGTCATCCCGTTCAACTCGCCCTGCTGCGCGCCGATGGAGCCGATCAGGGCAACCTGGGGAAACAAATCCGCGGTCGCGACTCCGACTCGAGCGGTGGCCGCGCCCAATTCGCGCTCGGCTTGCCGGATGTCGGGCCGCCGTTTCAACAGATCGAGCGGGGCGCCGGCGGACACCGGCCCGGGCATGGCGGGTATCAGAGCGGGCGTCTGCAACTCCTCGACAATGGCTTCCGGATACTCGCCCAACAGTACCGCAAGGGTGTTCTCGGCCGCATGAACTTGTGCTTCCCGGGGAGCGATCCCGGCATCGAGGGTGTTCAATTCCCGGGTCGCCAAAGCGACGTCCAATTCATTGGTGATGCCGCGCTGGTAGCGGATGTTCACGATGCGCAGCGACTCCTTCAGCACATCGCTTGCCTGATGCAGGACGCCGAGCTCGGTCTGGCTGCCGCGTAAATCGATGTACGCGCGCACGACGTCGGCGATGAGGTAGGTCAGCACACCGTTGCGCGCAGCGGCCTGGGCCTGTGCGTCGAACTTCGCGGCCTGAAGGGCCCGGCGGTATTTTCCGAACAAGTCGATTTCCCAGACGGCGTCGAAGCCGCCGAGCGTGTTGATGTGCTCCAGACCGGAGCTGTTGTCCGCCGACACCAGGGACTGCGCGGAGCGGCCGCGCCCGAGATCGGTTCCGGTGCCGCGCGCTTCCGAGCCGCCCGCATCCACCTCCGGGAGGGCGTGTCCGGCGACCACGGCCTCTTCAGTACGCGCCTGCTGCAGCCGATCGAGCGCAATTTCGAGATCGAGATTGGATTTGATCGCCCGATCCACCAGGGAATCGAGCTCAGGGTCTTCGAGTGCCCGCCACCAGGTTGCCAGGTCGACCGCTTCCGGCGTCGCTGTGCCCGGCGCGGCGGCGAACACCGGGGGAACCTCGGGGCGCGGCGTGCGGTAAGCAGGCCCCACCGCGCAAGCCGCCAACGCGGCCACGCCCGCCGCCGCAAGCGCCCGACCCGACCCTCGCACCAGCTGCCGCGCCGTCACGAGGTTCCCGACGGCGACAGGTTCACGGCAACGGCCTGGCCGGATACGATCTGGCTGCTGATGTTGAGCACGAGGCGGTCGCCTGCTGACACACCGGACCCAAGCTCCACCAGGCTGCCGTTGTCCCGGGCGATGGTGACGGAGACGAATTCGACCTTCCCGTCCTTGCCGACGCGTGCCACCTGCGGTCCGTCGGCGCGAAAAACCAGCGCCGCGGCGGGCACTTCGACCTGCCCCTTCGGCGCGAGTTGAAACGCGACGCTCACATACATGCCGGGAACGAGCGCGTTCGCCGCGTTCGGCAGATCGACCTCCACGCGCATGGTGCGAGCTTGCGGGTTGATCGCCTGCGCGGTGCGCGCGATCTCGCCGGCGAAGACGCCAGGCGCGGCACCCTGAGAGCGGATCTGGGCCGGCACGCCGTCCTTCATCAAATCCGCCGCCGCGCTCTGCGGCACTTCGACGAACACCCGCAGCGGATCGTTCTGGGTGATGCGGTACAAGGGCGTCGTGGTCGACGCGCTGCCGGCGGTGACGAGATTGCCGACGTCGATCTTGCGCTCGGTGATGGTTCCGTCGAAGGGGGCTCTCACCTGCTTGAACTCGGCGAGCGCACCGAATTGCTCGACGCGGGATTTGTCCGCGGCGACCTGCGCTCGCGCGGCAAAAAGTCGGGCGGACGCGGAGTTGAAGTCCGCCTTCTTCGATTCGCGTTCCTGGTCGGACACGACGCCTTTGGGCGCATCGCGCCAGCGCTCGTTGGTGCTTCTCGCAAACTCGCCCTCGGCTTCGCGGGCCGAGACTTGCGCCTGCGAAGCCTTGAGCGCCGAGCGGGCGGCTGCGAGTTCGGCATCGAGTTCCGGCGTTTCGATGGTCGCGAGCAATTGCCCCTTCTTCACGTGATCTCCGATGTCAACCAGCCAGTTCGCGACATAGCCGTTCACGCGCGCGTAGATCGTGCTCTCGTACCAGGCTGCCGTCTGTCCCGGCAGCACCAGATCTTGTCCGCTCCTGACCGGCTGTGCGATGACCACATCGACCGGGGGCGGAGCCGCATAGGCCGTTTCCGAGGCATTGGCCACCGCGCGTTCATCGAAGAAGCGCGCCACCCGAATCACGATGAAGCCCAAGAGCAGCACCGCGACGGCGATCGCCGCGCCCTTCTTCAGGCGCCGGCCCGTGTCGGGCTTGAAATGCGTCGGCACGGGGCCCTCTTCCTCGCGGGAGATGTCATCCGGAAGGCTCTCGCGGTCGTGGTCAGGCGGTTGCATGCGATTCACCCAGCGGGATCGATTTTCGAACGGTGCTTCGGCGCATCAAGCGGTACATGGTCGGCACGAACACCAGCGTTGCGAGCGTCGCGAACAGCAGGCCGCCGATCACCGCGCGTCCCAAGGGTGCATTTTGCTCGCCGCCCTCGCCCAACCCCACGGCCATGGGCACCATGCCGACGATCATTGCGCCCGCCGTCATCAACACGGGGCGCAGCCGTGTGTAACCGGCGGACGCCGCGGCACTCAGCGCATCGTCGCCGGCCGCCATCCGCTGGTTGGCGAAGCTGACCACCAGGATGCTGTTGGCCGTCGTCAGCCCGATGCACATGAGGGTGCCCATGAGCGCCGGGACGCTCATCGGAGTCTGGGACAGGAACAGCATCCAGAGCACGCCGCCCAGCGCGAATGGAACCGCCATCAACACGATGAGCGGATCGACCCAGCTTTGGAAATTCATCACAAGAAACAGATACACGAGAATGATGGCGAGCCCGATGCCGGTGAACAGCCCGGTGAAGCTCTCCTGCATGGTCTCGATCTGCCCGCTCAAGACGACCGATATCGCTTTCGACGCATCCGGACGATGCGCCGCGAGCACCCGATCGATGTCGTGGGCCGCCGAATAGAGATCGCGTCCCTGTACATCGGCTTGAACGTCGAATACCGGGCGGATATTGAGCTGCGAGCTCACCAGCGGGACCGTGGTGCGGCCGAATGCGGCCAGATTCGAGAGCAGCTGGCTCTCCCCTCCCTGCCCGGCCGTCACCGGCAGGGTCTTCAAATCCTGGGTCGAGCCGTAGAGATAAGGCGGAAACTGCACCACCAGGGGGTAGCTCACGCTGTTGCGCGGATCGACCCAGAAATTCGGCGCGGTCTGCGCGCTCGAATTGGTCGCCACCAGGACGTTGTTCGCGGCCTCCTGCTGGGTGATACCGCTCAAGGTCGCGAGCGAGCGGTCCAGATCGACCGTGAGCGCGGGCGCGTTGGGAACTTGCGCCACATGCGAATCGACCACTCCCGGCACGCGCACCAGAGCCCGGGAGATATCGGAGGCGGCGGCAAATGCGGCCGCCTCATCCGGTCCCGACACCCGCACGTCGATGGGTGCCGGCTGTCCGAAGTTCAGCACCTGATCGACGATGTCCGCCGGTTGAAAAAAGAACTGCAGCTGCGGAAATCTCTTCGGCAGTTCCCGTCGCAGCATCGCCGTGAGTGCGGCGGTCGGCGAGTGCTTGCGGGTCAAGGAGATCAGGATCTCGCCGTCCATCGGACCCACCGTGGCCGAATCGCTCAGCGCAATATTGATGCCGCTGTAGGGCAGCCCGATGTTGTCGAGCATGATGTCGATCTGATCGGCGCCGATGAGCCTGCGTGCCTGCGTCTCGACGTCGGCGAAGTACTGCTGCGTTCTTTCGAGCCGGGTTCCGGCCGGAGCGCGCACGTGAAGCCGCATTTGTCCGGCGTCGACGTGGGGGAAGAAATCGCGGCCGAGCTGCGGAAACAGCAGCGCCGAGAGAACCATCAGCACCAGGAACGCGGCCACCGTGAGGAGCGGCTCCGAAAGCGTCCACGAAATCGCGTCGCGGTAGCGCTCGCGGAAGGCCTCGAACCTGCGCTCGAACGACTGCTGCACGCGCGCGAAGGGATTGCGCGTCGGGGCGTTCACGCCGAGCGGCCGGTGCTCGCCCTCGGCGTCGAATCGATGGACCGATCCGGCCATCAGATATTTGAACAGCACCGGCACCATGGTGAACGACAGCGCAAGGCTCGCGAGCAGCGCGCCGATCACCGACAGCGACAGCGGCGAGAACAAATATTTGGCCGTGCCCTGCAGCAGGAACACCGGCACGAACACGATGCAGATGCACAAGGTCGAGAGAAACGTCGGCACCGCGACCTCGGCTGCGCCGTTGACGATCGATTCATGCAGCGGCTCGCGCATTGCGACGTGGCGTTCGATGTTCTCGATCACCACGGTGCCGTTGTCGACCAGGATGCCGATCGCGAGCGCAAACCCGCCGAGGGTCATCGTGTTCAAGGTCTGTCCGGTCAAATTGATGAACAGCACCGCGCACACGATCGACAGCGGAATCGCCGCCAGAATGATCAGCGACAGCCGCACATTGCCGAGAAACAGCATGATCACGAGTGCGGTGAGAGCGGCGGCCATGCCGGCGCTCAACATCACGCTGTTGAGCGCCGCCTTGACGAATACGGATTGGTCGAACAGCGCCTTGATCGCGACGCCCTTGGGCAGGATGCTTTGAATGTCCTTCATGGCCGAGCGCACGCCGCTGATCACCGCGAGCGTCGACACGCCGCCCGTCTTGCGGATCACCATGAGAGCGCCGGGTGTCCCGTTGACCGAGACCGAGTTCGTCTGCACTTGAAATCCGTCATGCACGTGGGCGACGTCGCGCATGAACACCGTGCGGCCGCCGGACTCCTTGATGGGGAAGGAGTTGATGGTCTCGATGAGATCGGGCGTGTTGTTCATCGCCAGGGTGTAGTCCTTGTCGCCGATCTTGACGTCGCCCGACGGCAGGATCACGTTCTGGCGCTGCAGCGCGCTGCTGACATCGGAGGCCGCCAAGCCGCGCGCTTCGAGGGCGCGCGGATCCAAGTCCGCCATGATGACCCGCGGCTTGCCGCCGTACGGATAGGGAACCTCCGCGCCATGCACGACCGCGAGGGCCGGGCGGATGATGTTCTGGCCGAGATCGTTGAGCTTCGTGTCGGGCAGCGATTTGCTCGACAGGCTGAGCTGGATGATCGGCACGTCGGTGGCTCCGTAGCGCAGCACCAGCGGGGGGGTGATATTGGGCGGCATGTACTTGAGCACCACCAGCGCGCTGCTGGCGAGTTGCGAGATCGCGCGCGTCACATCCGCACCCTCGTGCAGGTAGATTTTCTCGACCCCGACGCCGTCGTAGCTGGTCGCCTCGATGCGCGATATGTCGTCGACCAGCGAAGCCAGCTGCCGTTGATGCAGCGTCAAAATGCGATTCTGCATGTCCTCGGCGCTCATGCCGTTGTAGGTCCAAACGACGGCGACCACCGGAATGTCGATTTCCGGGAAAATATCGACCGGCATGCGCAGCGCCGCCCCCGCCCCCATCAGCGAGACCAGGATCAGCACCGCAACGACGGTGTACGGCCGCTTCAACGCTGCTTCGACAACGGACATTCGAGAACCCCTCAGGCGATGGGCCCACTGTAGGTGATGCGGATCAACGGGGTCAGCGCCCGAAAGTCACGATCGGCAGTGACTAAAGTCACCTCGTGCGGGTCAGCTCTGGCGCCGCGACATGATGGCGAGCTCGGTGCGGGTATTGGCGTGCAGCTTGTCCATGATCCGGCTGACGTAGTTCTTGATCGTGCCTTCCGCCAGGTACAGTGCATTGGCGATCTGGCGGTTGCTCATGCCCTCCGCGATATGCTGAAGAACCTTCTCCTCTTTATCAGTCAGGGAATCCGCGTCGTTCGGGGCGCTCGGCGCCGCGCGGCGTTCACGCGCGGGCTCCGCGGCGGCGGATGGCGGCGCGAGGGCCCTGAATTGATCCATGACCTTGCGCGCGATCTGCGGGGTCAGGCGCGACTCGCCGCGTTTGAGCGCACGGACGGTCTCGAGCAGTTCCTTCTCGTCGGCGTCCTTCAAAAGGTACGCATGTGCGCCGGCGCGCACCGCCTCGAAGACCGTTTCATCGTCGTCGAGCGTGGTCAGCACCAGAATCTGGGTGCCCGGCAGCGCTTGCGTGATCTCGCGGGTGGCCGCCACGCCCCCTTTGACCGGCATGTGCAGATCCATCAACACCACGTCCGGCCGCAGCAGCTGCGCGAGTTCCACGGCCTCGAGGCCATTGCGCGCCTGACCGACGACCTCCATGTCAGGCTCCATGGACAAGAGCAGCGCCGCCCCGCGGCGCACCAGTTCCTGGTCCTCCGCAATGACGATGCGAATCGCCGCGGCACCCGCGCGGCCAGCCTCCGTCTGTCGATCCTGCATCGCGAGCACCTCAAAGATTGGTCCCGAGCCCATGATGCGGCCCGAACCGCGCCGTTTGGAAGTGCCTTTAGTCACCTGTTAACGTGCCGTAATGGCCGACGACCCGCATTCGGGACAGCGCTGGATTCGCGCACTCCATCCGCGAGGAAGCCTCGGTGCCGGCGCGATCTGGCTCATCATTGCCCTGGCCGTGACCTTCTCGGTGTCCGCCGCGATCTGGGTGGGCAGCATCGCGCGGGCGAATGTATTGGAACAGCACGTCCGCCGTCTGTCGCTCGAGACCGATCAGATGAGCGCCGAGCTCGGTCAGGCGCTCACGGCGCGGCTCGATGCCATCGAGGCCGCCGCACGAATTTTGCGCGCCGCGGACCGCCCGATCACGCCGCGGAAAATTTTCACCGAGCTCACGGCCGCCTACCCCGAACTCGATTGGATTGCGGTGGCCGCAAGCGACGGCATCATACGAGGCACGAACGGCGGTCCCGCCGAGGGCAGCAACGCCGCATCGAGCCGATGGTTTTCGAGCGGCGCATCAGGACCCTGGCTCGGCCTGATCACGGTCGTGCCGGCCCGGGAGAACACCGCTCAATTAGGCGATATGGCCGCCCCGGTGCGCGACGGTGCGGGCCGCGTGGTCGCCGTGATTGCCGCCCATTTGAGCTGGCGCCGCGCGCCGCATCACCCGGAGCGGCTGACGGATGAATCCGATCCGCGCGGCGCACAAGCCTACGTCCTCGACCGTCAAGGCATCGTGCTCGTGGGTCCCGATGAGCTGCGCGATCGGCCCTGGGCCGGCGTCGCGTCGGACATCAAGAGTCCCGCGGCGGCCGACACGGCGCGTTTCGAGCGTCTTCCCGACGGCCGCGAGGTGCTGGTGTCGCGCGAACCGTTGAGCGCCGGAGCCGACGTATCCTCTCTCGGCTGGCAGGTGCAGCTTTGCGAACCGTTGGGGCGCGTCTATCAGCGGGCCGATGCGTTGGCGTTCAAGATTCTCTGGGTCTCGATGGGACTCGGAGTCGCGACCTGTCTTCTTGGCGCAATCGGCGCCCGTCGGCTCACCGCACGCCTGGAGCGGCTGACCGAGTCCGTGGCAGCGGTGGGACACAACGACGCCGAACACATCGACGTGCCGGGCGGCGTCGACGAGGCCGCACGGCTGGCGCGGGCCTTCGCGAAAATCCTGGACGACCTGCACCAGGAGCGGCGCGAGCTGCGCACCTTGAGCAGCGAGCTCGAGCGCCGCGTCGCCGTCAGAACCCGCGAGGTGGAGCGTCTCGCGGAGGAATCGCGCTTCGCCGCCATCGTGCGCGAGAGGCTCAAGATCGCACGCGATCTGCACGACACGCTGGCACACTCCATGATGGCGATCCTGAGCGAGATCCGGTTCCTGCGAAAGCTTCAGGCCCGGGATCCCGGCGCGGTGCCGGATGAACTCGCGCGCGCCGAGCAGGTTGCGCATGAAGGATTGAAAGAGGCGCGTTCTGCGATCACCCAGATGCGCGTGAACGCGGTGCGCGAGACGGGCCTGGGTCCCGCGCTGTCGAACGAGTTCGAGAGATTCGTGAATCGAACCGGCCTGTCGGGCGAGTTCGGCGCGGACCCCGCAGCCGCGCGCTTCGGCGACGAGCGAGCCGAGACGATCCTGCGCATGGCGCAGGAGGCCTTGCGCAACGTCGAGAGGCATTCGAAGGCAACCCGGGTCAATGTCGAACTGCTGGCCGCCGACGGCGGCGAGCTTGAATTGCGGATCGAGGACGATGGCGTCGGCTTCGATCCGGACGAGCCGCGGACGGCCCATTACGGGCTCGTCGGGCTGCGCGAGCAGGCCGATCTCATCGGCGCGCAGTTGCGCATCGTCTCGAGTCCCGGGCACGGCACGAGGATCCGCGTCACGCTGCAAACAGCGCCGGCGGCTTTTGTGTTGTAAGATTTCGACATGCGGTTGACGCGTATCGATGTTCTGGCTCTGGCGCTCGCCGGGACGCTCGTCTCGGGCGGCCCGGCACTTGCGGACAATGATCCCTGCGAGGGTTTCAAATGGGACGTTGCCAAGGAGCGCGCCCTGTTTGCATCGCCGGCGACGATGGCGACGGCGGGCAAGGCCGGCACGGCATCGCCGGTGGCCGCACTGAATCGGCTGGTTCACCTCAAGCTCTTCCCCACCAGCCAAGTTGCGTTTCCGGTGGCGCCGGGCAAGAGCGGCTCTGCCGACGGGACCTATGGGGGTGTGCTGTCCTTGAACCTTCCGGCGTCCGGCAAGTATCGGGTCTCGATCGATCTGCCGTTGTGGATCGACATCACGGCCGACGGGAAGCTGCTGCCGCCATCGGACTACGCAGGCCAGCATGGCTGCACCGCGCCGCGCAAAATTGTCGTGTTCACGCTCGATGCGAAGCAGCGCTTGCAGCTGCAGCTCAGCGACTCACCCCAGCCCACGGTGTTGATGACGATCACTCCAGTCCCGGCGGGATGATTCGTCGCATGTCGCGCGCATTGACCGTCCGCTTTCGCGTCGACTTCGGCGGCCAGTGCTCGGTCGGCATCGGGAAAATCGAGCTGCTCGAAGCGATCGCATCCGCTGGATCGCTGTCGCAGGCCGCGCGACAGATGCGCATGAGCTATCGGCGGGCGTGGCTGCTGCTGGCCGACCTCAACTCGAGTTTCGATCTGCCGGTCGCCCGCACCAGCACCGGCGGATCGGGCGGCGGCGGTGCGGTCCTCACTCCTTTCGGCGAACGCCTGGTGGCGAGCTACCGCAAACTCGAGTCTGGACTGCAGCCCCTAGCCGATCGCTGCCTCACCTCGGTCGGTGATCAAGTGGCGGACCGGCAACCGAAGCGGGCACTCCGCCCGGCCTCGATCCGGCGTAGGACGGCGCCGGGTTGAGAGGGACCGGAACCGATCGGCGGGCGCGCGGTCCAAACCAACGTGCAGCGAACGGAATGGTGACGAGCGTCCATCCCGGTAATCGGTGCCCGGCGTACCTTGGCGTATAATGGTGTGGTTCTATCCGATCGGTGACGTTATGAAAAATCCAATCCCCGTTCATAAAATCTCAATCTTCGCCGGCAGCTTCATCGCTGCGCTGGTGCTGTCGAGCGGCGCCATGGCTCAGTCTCACGGCGGTGGAGGCGGTGGTGGACATGCGGGCGGCGGCGGTCACGCAGCCGCGGCGGGCGGTCACGCCGGCGGCTACGGCGGCTATCGTGGCGGCTATGCGGGAGGCTACCGCGGCGGCTACGCAGGCTACCGTGGAGGCTACGGATACGGCGGATGGCATGGCGGCTATGGCTGGCGCGGCGGATACGGCTGCTGCGGTTGGGGTTGGGGTTGGGGGGGTCTGGGACTCGGGCTGTACTTCGCCTCGCTGCCGCTGTACTACTCGACTTATTGGTGGGACGGCATCCCCTATTACTACGCCGACAACACGTATTACATCTACGACCAGAACGCCCGGCAGTATCAGACCGTCGCGCCTCCGGCGGGTCTTCAGGCGCAGACGGGGGCCGCCGCGTCGCTGCCGGCCGGCGATCTCATCGCCTATCCGAAGAATGGACAAAGCGCCGATCAGCAGTCCAAGGATAAATTCGAGTGCCACGAGTGGGCGGCGGGTCAGAGCGGTTACGATCCGACCACCGGGGCGGCGGCGCCCGCCGGCAAGCGGCCGGACTACATGCGGGCCCAAGCGGCATGCCTGGAGGGGCGCGGATACAGCGTCGAGTAACCGACGCTCCCTTGCTGTTACTCGACGAGCAGGAGCTCGAGGGTGCGGCGGTAGACCCGGCGCAGGCGTTCGATGTCCTCGACGCGCACGCATTCATTGGCTTTGTGAATGGTCGCGTTGATCACCCCGAGCTCGATCACCTGGGCGCCCATCGGCGCGATGAAGCGCCCATCGGAAGTGCCGCCCCCGGTCGATAGCTTCGGGCTCACCTGGAGCTCTTCCTCGACTGCGCGGCATGCCGCCGCCGACAGCACTCCCGGTTCGGTGAGAAACGGGTAGCCGGAAATGAACCATTCGATTGAATATTTGACGCCATGCCGGCGCAAGATGCCCTCGACCGTGGCCTGCAAGGTCTCGACGGTTTGCTCGGTCGAGAACCTCAGATTGAAGCGTGCCTTGAGCTCGCCCGGGATGACATTCGGCGCACCCGTGCCCGCGGCGATATTGGACACCTGGAACGTGGTCGGCTGAAAATGCAGGTTGCCCCCATCCCACGTGCGCGTCGTCAACTCGGCGAGCGCGGGCGCGAGCGCGTGGATGGGATTGTCGGCAAGCTGCGGATAGGCGATGTGCCCCTGCACACCGTGTACGGTCAGCCGGCCGCTCAAGCTGCCGCGCCGGCCGATTTTGATGGTGTCGCCGAGCTGCTTTTCGCTCGAGGGTTCGCCCACCAGGCACCAGTCGATGGTCTCGCGGCGGCCTCGCAGCACCTCGACCACGCGGCGAGTGCCGTCGACGGAGGGCCCTTCCTCGTCGCTGGTGATCAAGAAAGCAATGCTGCCGCGGTGACCGGGATTCGAACCGATGAAGTCCTCGCACGCCGTCAACATCGCGGCAAGTCCGCTCTTCATGTCGGCGGCGCCCCGTCCGTACAAGAGCCCGTCGCGGATGGCCGGGGCGAACGGATCGCTGTGCCATTCCGTCAGCGGCCCGGGGGGAACGACGTCCGTGTGTCCCGCGAAACACAACACGGGTCCCGTCTCTCCGCGCCGTGCCCAGAAATTGTCGACATCGCCGAAGCGCAGGCTCTCGATCCTGAATCCCATCGACTTCAGACGCTCGCACATCACCGCCTGGCATCCGCCGTCGGTGGGGCTCACCGAGGCGCGGGACATCAAATCGCACGTCAAGGCCAGCGTATCGGGCATTAGAACCTAAGCACCGGCCGCCGGTGCCGCAAGTTCGCCCAGAGGCCCCAGATACACAGACCCACCGCGCAAATCAGCACCCAAACGGGCATCGCGAGTCCCAGGAAGCGCCAGTTGATTTTCGCGCACTCGCCCGATCCGGTGAGAACCTTGGTCAACACATCGGTCAGCGGAAACACCTTGAGCATGAAATCGAGCGAGGCGCCGCACGCCGGGACCGCGTCGGGCGGAAGGCTCTGGATGTACACCTGGCGGGCGGCGACTCCGATCGTCGCGGCCGAGGTGAGCGCGATGAGCGCCGCATAGACCCGCCGGCCCCATCCCGCAGGATCATGCGCCGCGGCCAGCGCAAACATCAGCCCGGTCGCGAACACGCCGACGCGCTGGAAAATGCACAGCGGGCAGGGCTCCAGATGCATGACGAACTGAGCGTAATACGCATACGCCAGCAACGCCGCACACGCGGCCAGCCCCAGAGAATTCGCCACGCGCGCCGACATCAGCGGCGGGCGACGGCCTGTGCGGCATCGATTTGCTTGGCGACATCCTCGAGCGAGGTGTGGCGGATGTCCTTGCCGTGGACCATGTAGATCACATATTCACAGATATTCTTGGCGTGATCGCCGATCCGCTCCAGCGAGCGGACGATCCACATGATCTCGAGCGCACGGCCGATGGTGCGCGGGTCTTCCATCATGAAGGTGATGCATTGACGCTGGATCGAGTCGTATTCCTCGTCGACCATCTTGTCCTCTTGAGCGGTTCGAAGCGCCGCCACCGAATCCATGCGGGCGAATGCATCGAGCGCATCGTGCACCATCTGCGCAACCTGCCGCCCCAGATGCTTGACTTCGCGGTACTTGTCGGCGGGACGCTCCATGGTCGCCAGCCTCGATGCGAGGTAGCCGATCTTTTCCCCTTCGTCCCCGATCCGTTCGAGATCCGTGATGGTCTTGATGATGGCGACGATGACCCGCAGGTCGCCGGCCGCGGGCGCGCGCAGCGCAAGGATCCGGCTGCACTCCTCGTCGATCGACACCTCCATGCCGTTGACCTTGTAGTCGTCGGTCGCAACCGACTCGCCCAGCCGGCTGTCGCCCTCGACCAGCGCCAGAATGGCCTTGTGGAGCTGCTGCTCGACGAAACCGCCCATTTGCAGCACCTGATTGCGCACCTTTTCCAGGTCTTCGTTGAAGCGCCGCGAGATGTGGTGAGAGAGATCGGCCGTTTCCATGTCGGTTACCTTGAAGCCCAGCGGGAAGCGAAGCCCGCAAACACTCTCTCGCGTTTACATCCGATCGTGCCGCGCGTCAACAGCTT
>Ga0302320_10019153_pt1 | contig 13758 bp, 13 predicted proteins | sample Bog_T0_3_FD_202130 | JGI IMG/M metagenome (GOLD analysis project Ga0302320, IMG submission 202130) | Peat permafrost microbial communities from Stordalen Mire near Abisko, Sweden - Bog_T0_3 | ecosystem: Environmental > Terrestrial > Soil > Wetlands > Peat | place: Sweden: Abisko, Stordalen Mire... | reverse complement strand
CTTGAAACGGCCTTGCGATTCGCGGAGGTCGCCTTCAGGGCGGAATTTTACCTCAGGGGCTAAAGCCCCTTCTTCGTTTGCTGGTTGAATGTACGGGCTAAAGCCCGTACCCTTCACCGGGGAAGAATGTAATGGCTCGTGTCCGTGTTTATGGGTGCCGGCCTGGGACTCTTTCCCTGGATGTGTTACTGCGGACTGGGTGCTGGTGAGGATCGTGAAAGGTGACGTAGAGACGGCAGCGGCGGGGCGGGCGAGGCCAGCGGCTTCGAGGATGGATTCGAGTTCGCCTGTGCCGACTACGGCGTCGACTTCTGGAATGCTCTTCATGATTTCGTCGCGATAGCGCTCGACGAGGCAGCCGGCGACGATGAGCTTGCGGGCTGAGCCGGAAGTTTTGTGGCGGGCCATTTCTAGGATCGTGTCGACCGACTCCTGCTTGGCGGTGTCGATGAAGGAGCAGGTGTTGACGACAAGGATCTCGGCCTCTTCGGGGTGAGAGGTGAGGCGCGCGCCGGCGCGGTCGAGCAGGCCCATCATTACCTCGGAGTCGACGAGGTTTTTGGGGCATCCTAACGAAATAAAGCCCACGGAAGGGGCCGTGGGTGAGGAATTCTTGAGCACGTATCTATTGTACCTGTACCGGGAAATGAAAAATGTTGGATGATGTTGGTAGGGGGAGGACACAGATGATTTGGATCGATCTTAAGGAGGCAATACGGGCCGACTTGCTCGGTCGGGGTTTGAAGCAACCAAGGCTGCGGATCAGTGCATTGGATCGACTGGAGGAGTTCTTAGTCCAGATTTTTCCAGAGTTTCTGGTGAGCCCGGCGTTGCTGCTGAGCATCGGGCGAGACGACGTTTCTGCGAAATTGGCGAGATTGAAAGACAACGGGCGACTTAACGGTGCAGAGCGGAGCGTTTTAGGAGACATCTTCAGACGGCTCGATGAATAGTCGGGGACACCCGAACCTACAGCAACGCAAGGGAGTGGAACCTTATGGCTATCAAATGGAACGATCTCAAGCACAAGTCCTCCCCCGAGGTTCGCGCTAATCTGAAGCGGGAAGCGTACGCCGAACTCGAGCGCATCGGGTTTCACAAGCTGCGCCAGGCGCGCCAGCAGACGCAGGTTGCGACCGCCGAGAGACTCAATATTGCCCAGGGAGCTGTCTCCCGCTTGGAAAGGCAGTCCGATTTCCTCTTGAGCACGCTGCGGGAATACGTCGGCGCTCTCGGAGGCCAACTGGAGTTGCGCGTTGTGTTTCCCGATGGGGACTTTGTAATCGAGACCTTGGCGCCAGCAGCAAAAAGTCGTGGATCCCGGAGCCTGTCGGCGGGGGCAAGGGCCGCGGCCAAGGCACGATGAGCCAATTAGCCTGGGATGAATCAGCCTGAGGTAGCGGCTCGGAGGCGCTTGTTTTCTGCTTCGAGGGCGTCGAGGCGGCGGCGCATGGGCTCGAGTATCTTTGCCAGTTCCTCTTGGGTGTAGCGCGGCGTTATGTGCTGCGGGCAATTCCAATCGAATGCTTCCACGTGAATGAGGATCGTGCGCTCTGCAAGGGATTTTTCTCCTGGAACGCGCAGGGTTTCGATCATCTTCTGAGCCTCGGCATCGCCTTCGAGAATTCTTGCTCGACCTAGAATCTTCAACCGCCGCTGGTTGGGGTAGTCCATAAAAAACAGGGCTACCCGGTCGTCATGCTGGAGGTTGCCGACACTGATGTATTGGGTGTTGCCGCGCAGATCGGCGAACCCGATGGTCTGTTCGTCGATGACGTGAAGAAAGCCCTTTTGTCCGCCGCGAAACTGGATGTAGGGCCAGCCGGTTTCAGAAACGGAGGCCATGTAGAAGCCATCGCACTCGCGGATGAATTCCTGCTCATGGGGGCCGAGGCGGTCGCCGAGATCAGCGGATCGTTCCACTTTCTCGTAGATTTGGCGGCTGCCGTGCTGTTGCTGATGTTGTTTTACGAGTGGAGTGAAAGCGATTTCTGCAAAGCGGCGGCCCATGGTGTCTCCCGATCCATCCTGGACTTGGATGAAGGGATTGGGCGATTGGGTTCAGGAAACGGAGCTTGCAGACTTCTTCAGGCCGTGAGACGAAGGCTGACCGTCGACCACGACCCGGGCGAGAACAAATGCAGGTCCTTCGATTCCGCTGAAGAACGCTTCACTCCCCATGAACAAAAAACTGGTTGACTATATTCAGCAAGTTAGCCGCGGCTTCGCCGCGATAGCAAGTTAGCGCAGGACCCGATCTGAGACAACTGTTCATTTCAACCGTAACTCGACGCGACTTGTCGGGCTGCTCAGGGTGACAGTCATTAGGGTTGGGGTAGTGTTGAACCGCTATTTTTTGAACACGGGTTTTAAGCTGGCTCCGGCGGCGGCGATGATTGCTTTTGTGTCTGGGGCGAATTGGCCGTTTGGGTCGAGGTCCATGTATTTCTGGTAGGCCTCCAGGCAGCCAGGAGGCAAAATCAGCTTTTGCGTTTTGGGATCGACCTGGGCCTGCGTGGTGAGAGCCTGGGCTTTGAAGTAGTAGTTGCGGGGGCGGGTGGGGTCAGCGGCGATGGCTTTGTTAGCGGCGTCGAGCTGTGCGGTGGAGTTTCCGGCCTGGAAGAGGAATACAGTTTCGTTTCCGTAATAGAGACCGGCCTGTGTGGGATTGGCGCTGGCAGCTTTGTCAAAGGCGGCCTGTGCTTCAGGGATGCGATTGGTGCGGATGTAGATTTCGCCGAGGTTGCTCCAGCTCAGGCCTTCGATTTCCGGCTTGGTGTTTTTGCCTGGGGCGGAAGGGGCTGTTGAGATGGCGACGTGACCGGCGGTTCTGCCGTCGGCTGTATAAAAACTGCCGGCTGTGCCTTTATTTGGCGCCGCGTCGCCACCGCCGAGGGCGGCGTTAAAGCTGGATTCGGCTTCTGGATACTTCTTTTGGCCGAGCTGGGAGAGTCCGAGTTCGATCCAGAGATAGGGCAGGTCTGGCTTGGCGGCGGTGTCCTTGAGCATGAGGGATTCAGCGTCTGAGAAGCGCTTTTCCTGATTGGCAGTGCGGGCGGCCTTGAGGTCGGCATTGACGGCTTCAACGCTTAGGCTGCCGGAGGCGACAGGAGCTCCGGCAATTGGAGGGACGGCCGAGGCGCCTCCGAGCGGAGGCAGGCCGGGGGCTTGAGCTGGAGGTGGTGGGGTGGTTTGGCCCAGCGGCGGAAGTTGAGCGAAGGTGGATAGAGCGGCGAAAGCGATGGCTGCGATTGGAACGATAAAGCGGGGCTTCATTTCGTTCACTCCTGAAGCTGGAATTTCATGCCGGAGCAAGGATACTCCATGTAGTGATTTGGGATGAGTGATTCGTGATTGAGGGACGGCAGTTTGGTTGACGGATTTGGGATGGTAAGATCAATCAGTGCCGGGTCCTACGCGACGTAATCCCGCCAACCCCGCCAGGTCCGGAAGGAAGCAACGGTAACGGGCTAGTACGGGCGCAGTAGGTCACCCGGTACTTTTTATGTGCCGGCAAGTCGGTTCGGGCCGCATTGCTGTGTTTTGAGCCGAAATGCAACCGCAGGTCCTTCGACTTCGCTGCGCTTCGCTCAGGATGACAGTCAGTATCTGACGTTCCGCTCAGGGCGAGTCGCAAGGAGAAGTGAATTGAGCCTTACTGTTCGTCCTATCGTGGGCCGGCGCGCAAAGATTTCGGCGCTCGGGACTTACGTTCCTCCCGATGTGGTGACCAACAAAGACCTGGAAAAGTTAGTGGACACGAACGACGAGTGGATTCTCACGCGGACTGGTATTCGTGAGCGGCACAAGCTGGCTGCCGGGCTTGGCGTGAGCGATATCTGCGTTCATGCAGCGGAGAAGTGCCTGGCGGCGCGGGGAATTGAAGCCAGTGAGGTCGAGGTCATTATTGTCGGCACGGTTACGCCGGACATGATGTTTCCTTCGACGGCTTGCCTGGTGCAAGACAAGATCGGGGCCAAGGGGGCGTGGGGTTTCGACGTTTCTGCCGGGTGTTCAGGATTTGTGTTTGCGCTGCAGGCAGGGGTGAAGCTGGTTGAGAGCGGGGCACATTCAAAGGTGCTGGTAATTGGTGCGGACGCGAATACGCGCATGACGGATTATACCGATCGGACTACCTGCGTGCTGTTTGGCGATGGTGGCGGAGCGGTTTTGATTGAGCCAGCGGAAGAGGGCGAGATCGGGTTCATCGACTTTGTGCATGAGATCGATGGGTCGGGCGGCGTGGCGTTGAATTTGAAGGGCGGCGGGAGCTTGAATCCGTCGACGCACGAGACCGTGGATAAGAAGATGCACTACATCTTCCAGGATGGTCCGGCTGTGTACAAATTTGCTGTGCGGAAGATGGCCGAGGCGACGACCAAGGTTCTGGAGCGCAATGGGGTTACGGGCGCGGATCTGGGGTGCTTTATCCCGCACCAGGCGAACAAGCGGATTATTACAGCGACGGCGGATCGGCTGGGGATGGATCCGGAGCGGGTGATTATCAATATTGAAAAGTATGGGAATACATCGGCGGGGACGATTCCGCTGGCGATGGAAACGGCTGTTGAGCAGGGGAAACTTAAGAAGGGCGACCTGGTGCTGCTGGCTGCGGTTGGGGCTGGATTTACTGTTGGGGCGGCGCTGCTGCGGTGGGAGATTTAGAAGATGCAGATGACAGGTTACAGATGACAGATCGCCGTTAGAAGCTTGTGGGCCGGTCCATTGTGGATCGGCCCTTTCGTTCTGCGTCGATTATGTGCTTATATTCGGGATGTACTCGGGGAGGATGCCGAGGGTGGCGGCGATTTGGAAGAAGATTCTCATGCCTCCTACGCATTCTCCATCCAATAGATAGTGGATGTTTGTTGTTAGATAAGTGCGAATGGTTTGTTCGGAAATTGGGAGTTTCTTCGACCATTCGGCGACTAATTTGTCAATATTTTCCAGGCCGTGAATGCGCGATTGGATGAAGTCTGTCTGGATTGAATCCCCGGTCTCAAAATCGAGACCGGGGGCACCCGCCCAGACAGCCGAGACGAAGGGCAGGCCGGTGATCTTGTTCCATTCTTCGGCGAGATCCAGATAGACGAGGGGTTCGCTGGTGCGCTCGAAGCGGTTGGCTTGCTCTTCGAGGGCGAGGAGAGCGGGGTCGCCGATGAGTATGGCGGCGTCGGCTATTTCGAGCATCGCGTCGAGGTCGGCGGTTGCGGGGATGAAGGGGACGTCGGGATTGCCCCAGCGATGAAAAAGGATGCGCGTATAGGCGAGGGTGGTGCGGCTGGCGGTGTCCGCGGCTACGGAGCGGAGGGCCTTGAGCGGCTGGTGGGCGCGATGGACGAGGAGCAGGGAACGGACTCGGTGCTTGGAGGCGATGGCGCAGCCGGGAAGGATGCGGAGGTTTGGGTTGTGAGCCAGAGCGGCGATGGGGATGAGGCCGATGTCGGCTTGGCCGGTGGCTAGTCGGTCGGCGCACTCGGAGGGCATCATGCGGTTGATCTGGTAGCGCTGGGCTAGCTGGGAGTTGAGTGGCGGATGCTCGAAGTCCCACATGAGGGGTGCGGGATTGAGGAAGTCGATGGCGGCGATACGCAGGCGGGGGAACGAACGGGGATTGGAGACGGGAATCACTCCCTCATAGAGTATCAATTTGGGCCTTGGGGTGCGGCGAGGGAGGACGCGGTGACGGTATGTCTTGACATGGCGTACCTGCGGGGCTAGGGTTGGCGCAATTCCCTCGAAATCGGTGATGGTTTTCCTGTGACGAAAGCAAAAAGGTGTGGATTGAAGACAGTGACGGTGTGTGAATGACGACATTGCCGCAGGACGGCGCGCTCGCCGAATTGGAACATCCGCTGGATGAAGACCGGCTGGCGTGGCTGTCGCTGGTATTGTCTCCGGGGCTGGGACCGAAGCGGATTCTGGATGCGATGGCGCAGGTTGAGTCGGCCAGCGAGATTTTTGCGATGCCGCTGACGGGGCTCGAGGCGTTGCGGTTTCCGGCGGCAGCGGCACAGTTCATCTTTGATGGCAAGGCGCGGTTGGCGGCTGAGTGTGAGTGGGCGAAGGTAGCAGCGCAAGGTGCAACGATCGTCACGTTTGGTTGCGATGATTACCCGGAGCGGCTGAAGGAAATTTACGATCCTCCACCGGTTTTGTGGGTGAGGGGGCCAGTTAAATTGCTTTCGCGGCCGGCGATCGCGGTGGTGGGAACGCGGCATCCTTCGCCGTATGGGTCGGGGATTGCGGAGATGCTGTCGCGGGACCTGGCGGCGCGGCGGTTGCTGATTGTGAGTGGGATGGCGCGCGGCATCGACACGTGCGCGCACAAGGGTGCGCTGGTGGCTCGGATGCCTACGCTTGCGGTGTGGGGCACGGGGATCGACGTGGTGTATCCGAAAGAGAATAAGAAGCTGGCTGAGGAGATATTGGCGCTGGGCGGTGCTATTGTGAGCGAGTTGCCGATGGGAACGTTTCCGGCGCCGCAGAATTTTCCGCGTCGGAATCGGATTTTGAGCGGGCTGAGCATTGCGGTTCTGGTAGTGGAGGCAAGCGAGAATTCGGGGACGCGGGTGACGGCGCGGTGTGCGGCGGAGCAGAATCGGGACTTGTACGCGGTGCCAGGCAATGTGACGAACAAGGGGTCGTGGACTCCGAACACGCTGATAAAGCAGGGGGCAAAGTTGACGGCGACCTGGGAGGATATATGGGAGGATCTGCCTTCACAGGTGCGGCTGGAATTGGAGTCCGAGGCGCCCGTTGAATCCAAATTGGAAACTCAAGCATCCTTACTGGCTGATCCGATGCTTCGGCCTCAGGAGTCAATGGTGCTGGAGGTTCTGAGTTGCGACGCGAGTCTTCAGATCGATGAGATTCTGGACCTGCTGGAAGCGCAACTGACCTCCTCCGAGGTATTTACGGCGCTGTTCGAGTTGGAACTGGCGGGACGGATTCGGTGCTTGCCGGGAAAGAATTATGTGCGGACGATGTGAGGAAAGCAGGGAACAGGGATCAGGGGGTAGTTTTCAAAGGAGATTCTTCAGGTTGCGACGGCCATCGATGATTCTCACGATCTCCACTTCATGGATTTCGCCGTTGTCTATATCGGGATGGGTCTCGTAGAGGAGGAGCCTTCAAGAAGGATGCGGGTAAAAGGACGGATGTCCGAACGCCTCATGCCCAAACGCGGATATCCAATGAGCAACTCAGCTTTGGCCTGAATGGCATCGAAGATACGCTCGGCGGCGGGCGGATTTTCCAGACCAATGTAGGTGTAGATTTCGATAAGGTCTTCGCGGGCTTGCGGCGTCCAGGTGAGGCTAACTGGCACGAGCCTGGTCCGCTTCCGTATTGGCAAGGCGTTGGCGCGCAACTCGACGCGCTTCGTCAAAGTCAGCCGGTGTGGCGTTTCCGCTGGCCTTGCCCTGGTCCCACAATTGGCGCAGACGGCGAAGGTCATCCTGACGCAGCTCACGCTTGAATTGCCAATCGCGGATGGCTTCGCGAACAATCTCGCTGGTGGTTGCGTATTCTCCCGTTTCGACGGCGTCCTTGAGCAAGCGGATTTGCTCGCCGGTCAGTGCGATGCTGAGTTTTTGAACATCCGGCATGGTATGAGACTCCGATAGGGTAGAGGCAATATTTGCTACTTCTTGATGGATGTTAGCAAATATTTTGGCAGACTGCCGGTAAGAGTCAGATTTGACGCAGATTTAGAGGGTTTTTGGAAGGGGCATTAGGTACTAAGAGAGCTGGAAATGTAACAAGTCGAGTGGAAACGGGACGGTGTTCCGTGGTAGGGTGCAACATTTGCGGGGTGTTTTTCCCGAAGTGTGAAGAGCGGCCTCGGCTGCGGACTGATTTTTGAATCGGACCCGAAGCAAAAATCAGGAATCAAACGGAAGTGCCGGTCGTGAGTCAAACAGGCCGGACAGGGTAGAGTAGTTCTGAGTTTAAGGATGGCAATGAGCAAATCACTGGTGATCGTCGAGTCCCCCGCCAAGGCGAAGACGATTGAGAAATATCTGGGCAAGGGTTTTGACGTGCTGGCATCTGTCGGGCACATCATGGATCTGCCTAAGAACGATATTGGCGTGGAGTTGGAACATCGGACATTTGAGCCGACGCTAATTGTGTCTCCGGGCAAGGAAAAAGTTGTTGCGCAACTGAAGAGAGCAGCGGCCAGTGCGGACGCTATTTTTCTGGCGCCTGACCCGGACCGCGAAGGCGAGGCGATTGCGTATCACCTGGCGCTGCAACTGGGCACGAGTGCAAAGGAAAGAAAAAAGATTCAGCGGGTCACGTTCAACGAGATCACGAAGAAGGCAGTGCAGGAGGCATTCAAGCACGCACGCGATGTGGATCAAAACCTTGTTGACGCGCAACAGACGCGGCGTGTGTTGGACCGGCTGGTGGGTTATCAGATATCTCCGCTGCTATGGGATAAGGTGCGGCGCGGATTGTCCGCGGGCCGTGTGCAGACGGTTGCGGTGCGGCTGATTGTGGAACGTGAGCGGGAGATTGGCGCGTTTGGGCCGGTGGAGTATTGGCCCATCGATGCGATTCTGCAATTCAAGGGCGCTGGTAGCTCGGATGCTGAACCAACACTGCTGACGGCCCGCTTTATCGGCGTCGATGGAGAGCCTTCGCGGGTGCCGAATGGCAAAGACAAGGAAGGCAAGGAACAGTTTATTTCGAATGCGGTGCCGAACGAAGAGACCGCGCGCAGGATTATTGAGTCTGCAACAAAGGCGACCTGGACGGTTCGGTCTTTTGAGACAAAGGAGCGCAAGAAATATCCGTCGGCGCCTTTCACAACCAGCACTTTGCAGCAACAGGCTTCAGCGCGGCTGGGCTTTAACGTGCGCCGCACGATGGGCGTGGCGCAGAGGCTGTATGAAGGTATCGATCTGGGCGCGGAAGGAACAACCGGCCTGATTACTTATATGCGTACTGACTCGCCGCGCGTTTCTCCAGACGCAATTACCGCGGCGCGCGAGTGGATTGGGAAGTTGGGCTCAAAGTATTTGCCTGCATCGCCCAATTTCTACAAGGGCAAGAAGGATGCGCAGGACGCGCACGAAGCCATTCGTCCGACTGACCCGGCGCGAACTCCGGAGTCGATTGCACGGTACCTTTTGCCGGAGCAGTTGAAGCTTTACAGGTTAGTGTGGCAGCGCTTTGTCGCGTCGCAAATGGCGCCGGCGATTTATGACCTGACGACGATTGATATCGATGCGGTCAGCGATAGAACTTACAACTTCCGCACCTCTGGATCGGTTTTGAAGTTTGACGGATTCTTGAAGATCTACGGAGCCGACGATGAAGAGGAAGATCGGCTGCCGGAGATTCCCAAAGGTGCGCGGCTGCCGCTGGCAACTTCGGATCAGTTGAAGAAACTGGCGGTTGAAGCAAGAAATGTGAAGGTGGAGCAGGCTCGGAAGAAGTACAGGCTGGAAGTCGCAAAGATCGAAGCAAGAAACGAGAAGGCAGGTTCCGAAGACGACGGGGAGTCGATTCCTGAATTTGTGGAGCCGGAGATTCCGCTTGAAGTTAGGCCTTCAGCCGTGAATGCAGTGCAGAAATTCACCGAGCCGCCGGCGCGTTTCAACGAAGCTTCGCTGGTGAAGGAGCTTGAGGAGCGAGGCGTTGGACGGCCGTCGACTTATGCGTCGATCATCAACACCATCCAGGACCGCGAATATGTGACCAAGATCAGCGGACGATTTTATCCGACTGAAATTGGCATGGTGGTTTGCGATTTGCTGGTGAAGAATTTTCCATACATTTTTGATATCGCGTACACGGCCAGGCTGGAGGAAGAACTCGACGACATTGAAGAGGGGAAGGAGAAGTGGACGGACCTGATGAATGGGTTCTACGACCATTTCGAGGACGAGCTAAAGGTTGCCGGCGAGAACATGGAAAGCGTCAAGCGGCGGGAAGAGCCGACGACGGAGATATGCGATAAGTGCGGAAGTCCGCTGGTTCTGAAATGGGGAAAGTTCGGCAGCTTCTACTCCTGTTCGAACTTCAGCAAGAAGTCGCCTGTGACAGTGGCGATGGGTCCGTGGAAGAAGGATCCGAAGGCTGTAACAAAGAAGATTACGACGGCGTTGGATTTCCCGATGACGGTTCGCGCGACTGTTGAGGACACTAGCCTCTTCTCAAAGGAAGTGGCGAACGCAAAGGAACTGGTTGCGGCGATTGAAGAGGCGGCGGATGATTCGGCGACAAAGGGGAAGAAGATTTTTGTTGAACAGGTGAGTTGCGACTTCACGAAGGAGAACACGGCGGGCAAGCCGGACTTGAATACGCCTGAGGTGCAGGAAGCGGGCGAACAAGAGGAGTATTGCGATAACTGCGGGCGGGTGATGGTGCTGAAGCGCGGTCTGTTCGGGCCGTTCATGTCATGCCCTGGGTACAACGAAGATCCGCCTTGCAAGACGATTCGCAAGCTGAGCCAGAAGCAGCAGCAGAAGCAGAATGCGCCGGTGCCGACGGGGGAAGACTGCCCGGTTTGCGGCAAGCCTCTGGTGCTGCGGCAGGGGTCGTATGGGGAGTTTGTTTCATGCTCGGGATATCCGAAGTGCAAGTATGTGAAGCAGAATTTGATTGAAGGGATGAAGTGTCCGAAGTGCGGAACCGGAGACCTGGCCGAACGCAAGGCGCGGCGCGGGAACATCTTCTGGGGATGCACAAATTATCCCAAGTGCGACTTCACATCGAACCTGAAGCCGGTGGCGAAGAAGTGTCCAGAATGCGACAGCCCTTACCTGGTAGAGAAGGTGCTGCGGTCGGGAATCTTTTTGGAGTGCCCGAATAAGAAGAAGGGTGCCGAGGAAGAGACGAAGACGAAGAAGGTGTTCGGCAAGGCTGAGGGCAAGGGAGCCGCGAAGGGCGCTGCGGTGATGGAAGCAGGCGAGTCGTGCACCTATTCCAAGCGGATTGGGGATGCGCCGCCTCCGCCGACCGCGGAGACGCATGGGCCGGTGGTGGAGAAGAAAGGGAAGTAGCGGGCTGCGAGCGGCTGAAGGGTGGAAGCGGTCTAAAGGGGTGAGCCGTTGGCGGATCAGGGTAAGAACATCTTCATTCTCGGCGGTCCTAATGGAGCGGGTAAAACCACCGCAGCCAAGGTCTTGCTTCCCCAACGGTTGGGTGTCGATGGATTTCTAAACGCTGATGAAATCGCGCGGGAAATCTTGCCGGAGAATGTCGATGCAGCAGCTCTTGCGGCAGGTCGGGAGCTGATCCTACGAATGCGAAAGATGGTCCGCGAGGGCCGAGATTTTGCATTTGAAACAACCTGCTCAGGCAAGTCGTATATCCGGCTGTTGAAGGAGTGCCGAGAAGCCGGTTGGCGAATTTCTTTGATCTATCTTTGGGTGCCATCTCCGGAGTATTCAATTGCCCGCGTCGCTCGACGGGTGAGCCAAGGAGGGCACCATATTCCCGAAGTTGTGATTCGGCGGCGGTAGAACGCAGGGTTGTGAAATACGCGCAATCTCTATTTGCCTCTGGCGTAGACAGTGGGATGGCCGAAGTCTCGCGCCGTTTTGAAGCTGGCGAACTCGATGGATCGGGCCGGTACTATACCGATGAAGAGCTTGCGGCGGGTGCGGCTACAGGCGGTGTGCGAGCGGATTCGAAGCCACCAAAATCGACCGCGGCTTAGGACAACGCATCGCCCGTCCATTTCTATTGAAATTCCTCTTCCGGGATTAAATCTCGCTCTTCGTAATTCTGTCCAGGAATTGATGTCCGCTGCCTCAGTCCGGGTTGAGGCGGCCCGATCGTATTTGGATGTTGAGGGCTAAAGGTTCGTAGTGAACAGCGGTGTCCGGGATGAATCCGTTAGTATGAACAACGGAGAAATGCCTGATGGAACGGATGCTTGCAACACCTGCGGATGCTGAGATCATTCTTAGGCTTTATGAATTGCGTACCGAAGCGGAGATGCGCAAGGCGCGTGCGTGGATGACGGGGGAGTTCTGGCCGAAGACGGCGGAAGAACTTCTTGCGGTTTCGGGGAATCCGGCTGACCCGCATGCCGACTGGTTCCGGCAGGTAATTACTTACTGGGAGATGGCGGCGGCGATGGTGCTGCACGGCGCGGTGTCGGCGGAGTTGTTTGTGGATTGCAATGCGGAGGGATTTTTTCTGCTGGCAAAATTCGCTCCGATTCTGGATGCGATACGGGAGAAGAACCCCGGATTTCTGACGAAGACTTCGGAGTTGATCAACAGATTTTCCGCGGCAGCGCAGCGCTATGAAGGGGTTCTCAAGAACCTGGAGGCGCGGCAAAGGGCGAATTCCTAAAGGGAGGGAGCCTCGAGGCCTTTCTGGGATACTTTAAAAGCTCGGGATCGCTTGCCGAAGAGCGGGTCGCGGGTGCATGATTGTAGGCGGTCGAGAGTTACGAATCTTCCGGAGGCTTCCTGTGAAACGTGTTGCGGCTTTGCTCACTGCTGTTCTTGTTTTTGCTCCGTTGTCGGCGATGGCGGCCGATACCACCATCAATGGCTGGATTTCCGACGCAATGTGCGGGGCTAAACATGCCGGGACCGGCGCGGCCTGCGCGAAGAAGTGTATCGCTGGGGGCGAAGCTCCAGTGTTTGTCGACGAGGCCAAGAAGGAAGTCTGGACTATCGACAATCCCGACGCGGTCAAGGCTTTCTATGGCGACCATGTGACGGTGACCGCGACGGCCGATGCTACGAAGAAGACCGTTCATATCGCGTCGATTTCAGAAGCAAAGTAGAAGTTTGCGGACAATCAAATCCACAATTGCACTCGCCATGGCGCGAAATCTCTGGTAGTGTCATATCCGTTCCCCGCTGGCTTGTCTTTCAGGCATGGACGGCGGGGGAACTGCGGATTCATCTGGGAATAGACCATGGCACGAGCGGTTTGGAACGGCAAATTGATTGCCGAAAGCGATACGACGGAGACGGTTGAAGGGAATATCTACTTTCCCGAGGCCAGCCTCAAGCGGGAGTATTTTCGCCCCAGCAGCACAACCTCAACTTGTCCCTGGAAGGGGCAGGCTCGCTATCTGAACCTGCTGATCGATGGGCAGGATAATCCGGATGCGGCCTGGTACTATCCAGACCCCAAGCCGGCGGCGCGGAAGATCAAGGGGTATGTGGCCTTCTGGCGTGGCGTGGAAGTGGAGAAGTAAGGGGGCCTGGGTCAATTGCGGGATTGCTCTGGATAGCTTCCCTCAGGGGCTAAAGCCCACGTTGGTATTGCAGGGATGATGTACGGGCTAAAGCCCGTGCCCTTCAACGTTTTGACTTTTTCCGCAAGCTCTGAAGTCGTGCACTGACACTTCTTGCCTCTCCCGCGGAGTTTTTCCGCAAGCTGTAAAGCTCACGCTCATTTGCTGCCGTGAATGTACGGGCTGAAGCTCGTATACTGCAAATCTGAAATCCAAATCTGGAGTTGGAATGCGCTTGCGCTCATTTCTGTCGATAGCACTGTTCTCTCTTGCACTGGGCGGATGCGCTCACCAGAGTGCGCCTCTAACGGCTCCTATTGCGCCCACACTGACAGGAGACTCGGCGCATCCTGGGCAGACTTCGGGATGGGTGGATACGAAGCTCTATTTTGGACTGGGGTTGGCGGACCATCCTGAGCAGGGAGTGAGCGAGGTTGCATGGCGGGAGTTTCTGGACAAGGAAGTGACGCCGCGGTTTCCGTCCGGGCTGAGCGTGGTTGATGTGTATGGGCAGTGGCAGGGAAAGAAAGATGCGACGC
>Ga0302320_10019151_pt1 | contig 13758 bp, 12 predicted proteins | sample Bog_T0_3_FD_202130 | JGI IMG/M metagenome (GOLD analysis project Ga0302320, IMG submission 202130) | Peat permafrost microbial communities from Stordalen Mire near Abisko, Sweden - Bog_T0_3 | ecosystem: Environmental > Terrestrial > Soil > Wetlands > Peat | place: Sweden: Abisko, Stordalen Mire... | reverse complement strand
GACCGTCACAACGAAAGCCCGAAACCATTCATCTGGACCGCGCGAGCCGCCGATATCCTGGAAAAAGTGAAGCGCGCCCGCCGCTCCCTGAATAAACGTCAATCTGCTTGACGCACTACACTAGGAGGGGGCGTGCAAACCGGCTGCGACAATGGCTGCGGCGTTGTATTTGAGATTAAGCCCTAGGTTTTTGAAGCATCGCTCCACAAAAAACTAAGTCGCTGGATTCCAGCAAGACCTCGAGGAAGCTGCTCTATGAACAAGAATGTATTCGTGGAAAAACTCTATCGCGCCATCGTCACGATGTTGACGTTGGCAGTCTTGGCCGCCGCTCCGGCAGCCAGCGCTCAGTCCTCCCACTACAAGGTGATCCATAGCTTTACCGGGCTCGACGGAGTAAACCCCGTGGGCAATCTGATTTCCGACGCCTCCGGCAACCTTTACGGGATGGCTGAGTTTGGCGGCAATAGCAGCGGGAAAGGGATCTGCGGCGATCTCGGCTGCGGTACCGTCTACAAACTCACCAAGACCGTCTCCGGGGGATGGGCCAGAACCGTGCTGCACAACTTCACCGGCGGACTGACCGACGGCGCTTTTCCGGTGGCTGGGTTGGTGCTGGACGGCTCCGGGAACCTTTATGGCACAACGCGCTACGGCGGCAGTAACCACGGCATGCCAGGGGCCGGTGTTGCATTCGAATTGTCGCCAAAATCGAGCGGCGGATGGAAAGAAACGCTCCTTCACGTCTTCGGGGGACTGGGCGACGGCCAACTCCCATCCAGCCCTCTGGCCCTTGATCCGGGTGGCAATCTCTACGGCACTGCCGTCATCGGAGGCGCAGGAATCTGCGACGGAGGGTGCGGGGTGGTGTTCGAACTGTCCCCGGGCGCGGCCGGTGGTTGGAACGAAAGCTTGCTTTACACCTTCGGCGGCGCTGGCGACGGATCGTTCCCGGTCAGCGGTTTGACCCTCGATTCGTCCGGCAATCTCTACGGCACCGCACTGGGCGGCGGCAACAACGCTTCCCTTTGTGCAGGTCTCCAAGACAACGGCTGCGGTGTCGTGTTTAGACTCTCACCTAACTCCTCGGGCGGCTGGACTGAATCGGTGGTGGATGCATTCAACGGGACCGACGGTGCTAACCCCCAAGCCAATCTCGTCTTCGACGGTTCGGGAAACCTCTACGGGACAGCACATAACGGTGGCGACTACAGCAGCGGCTGCGATGACGACGGCTGCGGACTGGTGTATGAATTGTCCCCCAGCGCAGTGGGATGGAATGAAACCGTGCTCCGCAGTTTCGTGCCAGGCCCGGGCGGCGGCGGCAACCTGGATGGAGCGCTGCCCGAGGCCGGACTCACCCTGGACGCGGCGGGCAACCTCTACGGCACGAACGCCGATGGCGGCCGCCCCCCAAGCACAGCTGGCGTCGTCTTCAAACTTTCGCCTAACTCAACTGGCCCCTGGACGGAAACCGTTCTATACGCCTTCTCCGATGGAGCGGATGGCGGGATTCCTTACGCTGGTGTGATTCTCGACGCCTCTGGCGACGTGTTCGGCACCACTTACTACGCAGGCGTGACTACCGGCATATGCGCAACTGCCGGCGGCTGCGGCGTGGTTTTCGAAATTACGCCCTAGGTCGGTGGGTCAGAGGGAACTCCCTCCGGTCGCACCTCTTGCACGGTGCGAACGGGGAAACCTTTTCCCATGACTCGGTTCTATCCCGCTTCGCTGGTCATGATAAACAGCGGCTTCATCTCGAAGCTCTTGTAGTGCGGGCGCAGCCGGTCGATGTTGTATTGCTCCTTCACGTTCACGACCTTCTTCGACGAGGTGACGGTGTCGATCGGCATGTTGTCATAGCGGCCATTTCTTAAAACGACTAGGCGCCCGTGAATCTTGCCCAGCAGCAAATCCAAGGCAAGGTTTCCATACGCCATGGGCACAACCGAATCGATGGCATCGGGATCGCCGCAGCGCACCAGATAACCCAGCTTCTGATTGATGGTATCGATGCTTTTGCCCTTGTTGTATTTCGGCGAAAGCTCTTTCAGCTTTTCAGAAACAAGGTCGCCGATGCCGCCAAGTTTTTTGTGGCCGAAGGCGTCAGTAGTCTCAGCTTCGAAAATCATCTCTCCGCCCTTGAACATGGCGCCTTCCGAGACCAGCACGACCGAATAGTGGCTGGGATTTTTTTCCCGGTCATGCACCAGCAATTCCGTGAGGCGCTCGATGTCGAATTGATGCTCCGGGATCACGCAGCGGTGGGCCGCTCCTGCCATTGTAGGTAGCATGGCGGTAAATCCGGCATAGCGTCCGAAGACCTCCAGCACCATAAAACGCTCGTGCGAACCGGCGCTGGTGCGCAGGCTATTCGTCATGGCGATCGTTCGCGTCACGGCGGTGCTGAAGCCGATACAATAATCTGTGCCCGGAACATCGTTATCCATGGTCTTCGGAATGGCCACGACTTTGAATCCTTCCTGATAAAGGCGCACGCCGTAACTCAGCGTGTCATCGCCGCCGATGGGGATGAGGTAATCGATTCCCAGCCAGTCCAGGTTTTTCAATACTTCCGGCGTCAGGTCGTTGGTCTCGGCGTTATAAGCGCTCTGCAGGTGCGCGGGGACGCTCGCCTTCTTCACGCGGCTGGGATTGGTGCGCGAAGTGTGCAGAAAAGTTCCACCCGTGCGACCGGTGCGGTTGACCAGGTCTTCCGAAAGGGTCTGGAAATTCTCGCTATTGTCATAATCTTTTTCGCGGACGAGGTCGACCAGTCCGGCCCAGCCGCGGCGAATGCCGATCACCTGACAGCCCTCGCGCATGGCGCGGATGGTTACGGCGCGTATCGCGGGATTCAGGCCGGGCACGTCGCCGCCGCCGGTGAGAATTCCAATTACACCTCTTTTAGCTTTCACGTTTCATCACCTTATCGTTGGCAATTATTTTTGGAATACAGATCAATTGTGACAGATTATCGAAAAACTGATGCGGTTCCGGAGCAAGATTTTCTAATTCCAAACAATCGGCGCACCTCGGGATAAAATGGCTGCCAAAGATGCCATCGATAGAACCGGGAATACGTTCGAGCAAGACTCACGACTGGATCGCAATCCCGTTGTTCTCTTTCTTCTTGCTGGTCCCGTGCTTTTGGCAATCCCGCATTCAAGCCGCGGATTTAGGAAGTCACATCTACAATGCCTGGCTGGTATCTAAGATTCAGCAAGGTTCCGCTCCCGGTCTTTGGCTTTCGCATCCATCGAACAACGTTCTCTTCGATCTAATGCTGGACTGGCTGATCGTCCGCGTTGGCCCCAGCCTCGCGCAACGTTTCTCAGTGGCGATCGCAGTGCTCATCTTAGGATGGGGAGCGCTTCGTTTCATCTTTCGAGCTTCGGAGCGCAACTGGTGGTTCGCCGGGCCTTGCGTGGCAATGCTCTGCTACGGTTTTGTCTTTCACATGGGCTTCTTCAATTTTTATTTATCCATCGGCTTGTGCCTTTGGTATCTCGCATTCGTTTGGGGGGGGAATTGGCAAATCCACGCACTGGCTTTCCCTCTGCTGATCCTGGCCTGCACGGCTCATCCTTTCCCGGTGGTCTGGGCGATCGGGGTAAGCGCCTATGCTGGAATTGCCCGGTGGTTTCCGCTCAACCGGGGCGGCCTGCTTGCGGTCAGTGGAATTGCCGGGGTAGCGCTGGTGCGTTTGCTTCTGACTCACCGCTACCTCTATACGTGGTCCCCTCGACAGTTATTTTTCGCTACGGGCGCGAACCAGTTGGAAGTTTTCGGCATGAAGTATATGGTTCCGTTCGCCGCCTTGCTTTTGCTGTGGATGCTTCGCTTCAGAAGACTGGTCAAGGCCGTCGGCCTCCGCCGCATGTTCGCGTCGATTCCGTTTCAGCTGTGGATGGTGACGGCCGCGGCTGTGGCCTTGATCCCGGATCGCGTACTGTTTCCGCAATACGCGCTGCCCTTTGGCTTCATCACCGACCGGCTGTCGCTCGCGGCGGCGCTGATGATTTGCGCGGTTCTTGCCGGAGTTCCCAATACGAAAGCGGATACGATCGCGTTGCTCTCAGTAACATTGCTTTTCTTTGGATTTCTTTACGCAGATAACCGCGATCTTAACCGCCTGGAAGACCGGTTGGAGGCAGCCGTCATCCATTTGCCTCCGCAACAGCGCGTAGTGAATTCCCTTCTCGACCGGTCTCTGCGCTCGCTTTGCTTGCAGCATGACCTGGACCGGGCCTGCATCGGCCATTGTTTCAGTTACGGAAATTACGAGCCCGCTTCGCGGCAATTTCGCGTGCGGGCATCACGCGACAACGAATTTGTGCTTGGCGATTTTGTCGACGTCGATGCGGCTTCGGAAGGAAAGTATGTGGTTCGCGATCGGGATCTTCCGCTTTTTCTGATTTATGCTTGCGGGACGAACCTCCATGACTTCTGCGCTCGTCCACTGTGGGCGAGCGACACGGACGCGAATCCAAAGTGATTCTTGTATCCGCGAATGCTTCGTATAGTCTGGCTCTGTGAGTGCCGCATGGATAACCGCGAAGCGCCTGCGCGGCCAGGGCTTGATCCTCGCCCTCTGCCTTTGGTCAGTCTATGTCTGGAATGTGTCCACGCCAGGCTTGCTCGACCGCGGCCGTAACCTCAAAGGCACGGACTTTCTGCACTTCTACACACTCGGCTCACTGGCGCTTGCCCATCGTGGCAACATACTTTATAACCTTGAAGCGCAGGCCACACTTGCCGCACAGCGTGTCCCGGCAGCTGCGGGCATTCGATACCTGCCGCTTTATCCGCCTCAGGTCTCGATCTTCTTTGCGCCTTTCGCGAAACTGTCTTACCCTTCCGCGCTGACTTTCTGGCTCTTTCTGAGCGTTCTTATCTATGGCTTTTGTTGCTATGCGATCTGGAGAACCTGCTTCAAACTGCTCGATCACAAACTCACCACTGTGATTCTTGTCCTCGCTTATCCCGCCTTCTGGCACCTGATCGCGTGGGGACAAACTTCCGCTTTGGCTCTCGCCTGTTTTACGCTGGCTTATTTTGCTCTGCGCTCCAGACGCGAATTCCTTGCGGGCCTTGCTCTTGGATGCCTCATCTTCAAACCGCAACTCGCACTGGCGGCAGCGATCGTTTTCTTACTCACGGCGAACTGGAAAGTAATCATGGGAGCGCTGCTTTCAGGATTGGCGCAACTGGCCGCAGCGTGGCTCTACTACGGTCCAGCCCCGCTTCGCGACTGGATTCATACGCTGCTCGATATGCGGAGGCTCATGCCATGGCTCGAGCCCAGGATCTACCAAACCCACTCTCTGCGCACGTTTTGGACCATGCTCATCCCGTGGACTTCAGCAGCCCTCGTGCTTTACCTCGTCAGTGCCCTCGCGGTTCTCACGCTGACGGTAGGTTGTTGGCGAAGCCGCATGCCGCTACCGGTTCGCTATTCCGCGCTGCTCTTCGCCACTGTGCTGGTTGCACCTCATCTCACGGTTTACGACCTCGTAATCCTGGCACCAGGATTTCTCATGCTCTCTGACTGGATTATCGCTCAGGCACAATCCGCCAACGTGGACCAACTCAAATTGCTTCTGTACTTGGCGTTCGTGCTGCCGCTAACCGGACCGCTGGCGCGCTGGACACACTTGCAACTTTCCGTACCAGTAATGGCTGCGGTTATTTATGTGATTTGGAAATTCTGCAAGAGCCCGCGACTGGTTACGCAGTCCGCGTGACGTTCTTTTGGATCGAAGTTAAGGGCCGAACAAAAACTTTAGCGCCTCCGGAAATCGTTCCGCCCACGCGCCCTCGTTGTGGCCAGCTCCGTCTTTAAGAACCAACCGCAGGCGTTTCTCACTGAGCACAGCGCGCCGGATGATGGCCGCCAGTTCGCGGACGTCATCCACCACCGTGCGGCTGCGCTCTGCGCTTCCGGCCTCCGCAGTTCCTGCTGCCAGAAAAATTCTCTCCGGCCAAATTCTTACGGATCGGCTATCTTTGATCACCTGCCGGTTGGCCGCCCACAACGATGGACTTTCGATCAGCAGCCGCCCGAAAACTCCCGGCCGCACCGTCGCCGTATAGAGCGCAATCAGGCCACCCAGCGACGATCCGCCGAGCCCGGTGTCTTCCGGACGCGTGGCCGCGCGATAATTCTTTTCTACAAACGGCATCACTTCCTTCATCAAGAAATCTGGATAATGCTTGCCCTGCGCCCGCAGCATTCGAATGCCCATCGAGCGGTGCGGCATGTACTCGCGCAGCCGGTCCTTGCCGGTGTTGTCCATGCCCACGATAATCAGCGGGGGGATGGCGCCTTCGCGAATCAGCCGGTCCGCACTTTCGTCGACTTGCCATTCGACCCCGCCGAACGCTGTCATCGCTTCGAACAGATTCTGTCCGTCGTTCAAATAGAACACTGGATAAAATTGGGCGGAGTTCTCCGGAGCGTCATACCCTGGCGGCAGCCAGACGCGCAGGAATCGCGTGTTCTTGAAAATGCGGCTGCGAAATTCGTGCAGGCGCAAATCTCCAGTCGCCCCGTGAGCGTGAATTACCTGGGAGCTGACATTGTCGTTTCTAATTGTTCGGGATCTTGCCATCGGAAAGGGTTTTCATTCGGGTACGTGCAGTTTCATCGACTGGAAGTGTTCTCGCACAAGGTTCCGCCACTAAGATGTTCTTGCCTTCAAAACTCCCGCCAGCAGCGTGATGCTCGCGATGGCGCCCAGCGAAATCAAACAGAGAATGCACCAGGTATCCAACTTGTATGCTTCCACGTAAGTTAGATAAAGCGCAAAGCTCGATCCCACGAGAGCCGCTACCAGCAGGCGCAACGGCGCCTCGCGGCGCGAACGGTAGTGCGTTGCCAGGGCCAGCAACACCGCATAACCAGCAACTCCAATTCCCGCGACCGGAATGCCCATCACGCTGGAATATTCGCTGCGATTGACGATGTCACAATTAAACCTTTCATCAAGGTCACAGAATCGCGTTGCCGATTTCGCATAATGGCGCTGCAAAGAAACCGCCGACACCGCAATCCCCACAATCGCCAAAATTGCTATGACCAGAAACAAAACTCGATTCACGGAACCTTCGTTTTCCGGAGGCTGCTCCAAGGTTGCCGTCACGGCAAGCTGCACCCAGTCTTGTCGCTCAGCTCTTCCAGCGGAAACACATTCTCCACCAGCGGTCCGTCGCCAAATTGCCAGGAGGGAAAATGCTGCACGTTGGCGGCCGTGCACGCGGGCGTCAGGTCCCGCGAACCACGAATCGCGCATTCGACATAATTCACGTATTTAAACGAGGCGCCGAATTCTTCCTTCTGCTCGGCGCAATGCGGACACCAGTACGCGCCGTACATTTTCGCCTGCTTGGCCGTTAAGCATTTTGCAAATGCATCGTAGCGGTGATTGTTGTGATACCAGAAAGCTCCATAAGACAAGGTGATTACAGCGGCTATACCGAGCCAGATCAGCCGCTCGCGAGATAACGGACCTTTCCGGGATTCAACGGTCAGCTCCTGTTTTCGTTTTCGCCGCGCGTCAGACATATTTTCTTTCCAGCATTTAGTTTTTATATCACGGACTTCATGCCACCACGTTCAACGCCCCCGGCAGCACATCCAACTGCTCGCAATGCAGGGTCAACACTTCTCCATCGACCATCACATCGACTGGCGCATCCAAATCAAACTCCACGCGCTTCACCGCTTTTCGTTCGGCCAAGGGATGCTGAATATGGGTTCCGTCATACAGCTTGGGCAAATTCCGGATCAGTCCCAGCCGCCCAATCGCTCCCCAGCGCACGTACTCAATCAAACCACTGTCCACTTTGGCTTTGGGCGCAATCATCATTGTCCCGCCAGTGAACTTGCTATTGTTGAAAGTTAGAAATAAACACCGCCGTCGGTCGAACTCTGTTTCTCCGTCGACCCGCACCGGAAACGGCCGTCTCTGCAAGCGCGCCAGCCCGAGAAAAATCGAAATGACATAACCGAATTCCCCGTGACCGCTAAAGCGCCGGGCTCGCAACGTGGCTACGTCCGCCGGAAATCCTACGCTCAGCAAATTGATGTAATGAATAATTCCCGAGCGGTGCTTGAGCCGCAAGACGTCGCACGACTGCGAACGCCCCGCAAGCAAAGCCTCAATCGCATGTTCGGTTCCTCGATCGCTGAAGTCGCGCAGAAAAGAATTGCCCGTACCCAATGGCAAGAATCCCAGCGTCGGACGTCCACCGGAAGAAGCCTCTGGGAAAAGTCCGTTCACCACTTCATACGATGTACCATCACCGCCGACAGCGATGAAGCGACGCACTCCGCGCCCATACGCTTCGCGCGCGATCCGTGTAGCATCGCCTGCGCATTTCGTCTCCGCCACTTCAATCGTAATTCCGCCGGCCTTCAACCGCTCCAGCGCCGGCCCCAGCATCTTGCGGCTTCGCCCACCGCCCGCCGCCGGATTCACAATGGCGAGATACGCAACGCGATCGCTCACAGCGCCACCACCGCTCCCCGTTCGACGACCTTACCCAATTCCTCCGACAGTGCCTGCCGCTTTACTTTCATGGATGCGGTCCGCGGAAAATCCTTCTCCCACACCACGTATCCACCCACACGCTTAAAGTCCGGCAGTCGCCGGTTTTGCGCAATGATCTCCTGCAACAACTTGCTGTCGAAGCGCTGGTTCTGCTCCAGGCGTATCGCCATCACCAGCATCTCGCGCTGCCCTAATGTTTTTTGCGGCCACACAAAGTTCGCGGCGAAGACGCAGTATTCTTTGACCGGCAGTCCATCAAAGAACGTCTCAATATCCTCGGGATAAATATTTTTCCCGCCCTCGGTGACGATCATGTTCTTCTTGCGCCCAAAGAGCTGCAGATGCCCGCTGTTATCGAATCGCCCCAAATCCCCTGTCAGCAGCCAGCCATCGACGATTGTCTCCAGAGTAAGTTCGGCATCGTCGAGATAATGCGACATCACCGTTTTGCTCCGCGCCGCGATCTCTCCAATCCCATCTTGGTTCGGACTTAAAACACGCAGCTCGACTCCCGGTAGCGGTTTGCCTACCGTGTCGGCGCGAAAAGGCTTCAGATCGTTCAAAGTCAGCGCGGTGCCCGCTTCTGTCAACCCATAACCATTTACCACCGGAATGCCCAAGTCATAGAAGAACTGCATCGACGATGGCTCCATGAACGCACCGCCTGTAATCAGGGCCTGCAATTCTCCGCCGAAGGCCCGATGCACTTGCGGCAGCAGCGCGCGGCTCAATTTCACACGCGGCTTACGCCGTGTCAGCGCTTTGTTGATCCCGATCATCCGGTTCAGAATCGCCCGCTTCCATCCCGGCAATTCATCGAACTTCGCCCGCAGACCGCGCTCCAGGTTCTTCAGGATCATGGGGACCAGCGCGACGTAAGTGATCCGATATCGCACAAACGCATCGCGCACAAACTCCGGACGCAGCGTCCGCAAATGCACCACGCATGCTCCGCATGCGAACGGACCAATAAAGCCGACCATGAAATCGATGGCATGATTCGTCGGCAGGATGCTCAAATAACGCACCCCCGGCCAGAAGGGATACCACGCGGTGAGCGCTTTACATTGTTCCAAATAATTTTCATGGGTTAGCACGCATCCCTTCGGGCGTCCTCCCGTGCCCGACGAGTAGACGATGCACGCTACATCCTCGCGCCGGCGCATCACAAAATCCGGAGCGCCCTTGCGCTTGAAATCCTCCCAGCGAAATCCGCCGGCGAGATCCGCGCCCAGCGGCGATTCGGTCACGAGCACCAATTTCGCCTTGATGTTGTGAAATTCCCCCGACTGCATGATCGCCCGCCAGAGGTGATACTCGACCACCAGCACCTTGGCCTTGGAATGCGCCAGCAATTGCAATTGCTCATCCGCCGTCAGTTTGTAATCCAGCGGAACCAGCACTCCCCCGGAATAGAAGATGGCGTATGCGGAAATCAGCCACTTGGACTGATTCGTCATCACGATGGCGGCGCGATCTCCGGGATCAAACTCGGCGTCTTCCAGCGCACGCGCCAGAGGCATCGCGATTTCTTTAAAGTCGGAGTAGGTTAAGCGCACCTTTTCGCGGTCGCGGTCGGCTTCAATCAAACAGGTCTCTCCGCCGAAGCGCTCCATCGCGTCGCGCAGCACAGCCCCCAAACAACTATATTTTTGGAGATCGAGCATAAGAGAATTGCTGATTGTAGATTGACGATGGTTGATTCACAACCTCGATGGCAGCCACGATCACAATCATCAATCAGAAATCGGCAATCAACAATTGGATATCTTGGTTAGAGTCGAGATTGAATCTTCCCCGCCAACGTTCGAAAATCGGAGACTCCCTGCAGTTCGTAATCCGGTAGCTCCACCTGAAAGTGGTTCTCTAATTTGGTAAGCAGATCGAGAGTTTGCAGGCTGTCGATGCCCAGAGTTTTAAAGAAATCGTCGTCCGGAGCGAGCTTTTCGCGCGGAACTTTAAAATGCGCCGCAGCCAGCGTTAGTATTTCGTCGAGCGTTTGGTCAGCTGTTTTCATAAATAGTCCGTCATGATGAATGGGTAATCCATCGCAAAACAACTTCTGTATTCCGGAGCGAGCCGAAGGATCTCAGTCAGCTTTGCTCGCGCTGGCTCATTCCAATCGGGTTACGGCAGATAGGGCTGCGCATCCGTACTCTCGACAAACTTGCGCAGTCCGGCTTCTACCGCCGGACTGGCAAATAAATCGCAGAACATGTCGATCTCCCGCCGCAATTCGTCGAGCGGGATCGGCTTGATGAAATTCTTCGCGGCTGCCGCTGTTGCACGGTCGAACTTTCGGAGCTGCATGGCCGTAGCTCTCGCCGCCCGCAATGCTTCACCCTCGCCCACCACCTGACTAACCAGTCCGATCTGCTGCGCCTTGGTGGCGTTTATGCTGCGACCGGTAAGCAACAGGTCCCTCACTACCGCGTTGCCCAAATCCCGCTTCAGTCGAGGGATTCCGCCGAATCCTGGAATCAATCCCAGCCTGAGTTCTGGAAAACAAAACCGCGCCATCTTGTCAGCGATGATCAAATCGCACGCCAGGGCCAACTCGAATCCCCCCCCGAACGTAACCCCATGCACTGCGGCAATCGTAGTGAGCGGACTGGCATCGATCAGATTCAGGACGCGATGGATGCGCTCGAGAAAATCCCGCACCCCCCGAGCGGCATCAACTTTCTCCATCGCCTGCGAGCGCTGGTACAGCTCGCGCAGGTCCGCTCCCGCGCAGAACCCTGGCTTCAGTGCGCTGTAAATAATCAACGCGTGCGCTTTCCCCTGCATGCGTTGCATCTGGGTCGCAAATGTTTCTAACTCTTCTAAGGACGCCGATCCCAGTTCGTTGCAAGGAGCGCGATGCAACGCCAGTTCAATCACGCCCTCTTTGAGCTCCCACGATAGACCGCAATCCGCATTAGCCGCCGCGCAGCCCGCCGTTGATGTCGTATTTTCTCCCACCGACCTGTCCTTAATGTGTGTGACAATTCTCGTTAGCTATACGGCTTGCTTCACGCGGTACATGTCTTCGATCTCGTTTTTCATCTGAGCCGCAATCGCATCACGCTTCAACTTCCCATTCACCGTCAACATGCCACTCTCAATCGAGAACGCTTCCTGGCGCACAACAAAAGCCCGCACCTGCTTATAGTGCGGCAGTTCGCGATTTACAGCATCCAAAGCCGATTCCACTTGGTCATCCCGCACGTTGCCGGTTACGATCGCCGACAAATATCCTCGCCCATTGCCTACGATCACAACCTGCTGCGCTTCCAGCAACTGTTTCGCGATCGCAGTCTCAATCGGCTCCGGAGAAATCTTGTGACCAGAACCCAAAATGATCAGGTTTTTAATTCGTCCTGCGATCCGCCAATTTCCGGTCGCGTTTACTTCGCCCTGATCGCCGGTGTGAAACCATCCGCCGCGCAGCGCATCCTCGGTTTGCCCCGGGCGATTCCAGTAGCCGCCAAAAATATTCGGACCGCGCACTACAATCTCGTCGTTCTCTCCCAGTCGCATCTCCATCCCGGGAATCGCAGGCCCAACCCGGCCTACCTCTACATGATTGGGATCGTCCATCGTACAGATCGCTGTTGTCTCGGTTAGTCCGTAAACTTGCAGGACGCGAATTCCGAGCATCATGAAGTAAAGCTGCGTCTCTTCGCTCAGCGGCGCCGAACCACAAATCAATGCCTTAAGATTTCTGCCGATCATCTTTTTACGAATCGCCGGAAACACCAGCGCATTCGCCAGTCCCAGCCAGATCGAGTCGCTCGGCTTCGTCTTTTTGTCCTGCTTCCGCGCCCATGCGGCTTTCGCGCGCGCATACATTACCTGCGCCACTCCGCCTGTCTGCCACAGCTGTTCGTCCACCGCCCGGCGCATGCGCTCCAGCAACTGCGGGACGTTCAGGAAATAATCTGGAGCCACCGCTCGCATGTCGGTCGCGATCTTCGCCAGATCGGTGTTGATGGTTACCAGGCTGCGCCGCTTCAGAAAAGTAAGCAACGCGATCCATGACGCCGCAAACGTAAACGGTAAATAGTGAAAGATGCGATCTTGACGCGTTGAACCGGATTCCGAGCCCGGGCCATCCTGAGAAGACGACGCCATCAGAGCACTCAGGCGCTCCGCAGTTCGGTCCAGCATGAAACCCACGTTCGCCGCCGTGAGCACTACACCCTTCGCTTCCCCCGAAGTTCCTGACGTATAAATAATCGTTACCGGGCTATCGAGGCCAACTTGCGGACGATCCAACTGGATGCCATCCACTCCGGCGAAAATATCGTCAAACAAAAACTGCGGCGGAGCCTCCGGCCAAGTCTGCGTGATAGCATCCCGCAACGCAGAATCTCCGCAACACACCAGCGAGGGCGTGCAATCTTTCATCATCGCCACCAGTTCGCCCGGCGCCTGCCGTGAATAAAGCGGGACCACGATCAACCCTTCGGCCATGAGAGCCAAGTCCAGCGCCACCCAGCGAATACTATTCGGAGCCAGCAATCCGCACCGGTCGCCCTTGTGCAGCCCTCTCGCAGCGATGAACGTTCGCGCCTTCCGGACCATCTCCAATAACTCGCCGCCGGTCACGCCGGTGATTTGGCCATCGCGAATCTCAGCAAGAATCCGCGCGTCCGCAGCTTTCTGCAGTTGCGAGGATATTTCTGCGATGAATGGAATGGATGTGCTCAAAGTTTAGCTGCTCACGCTAGCCGTAGGCCTCCACCAATCCGCGCAATCCTGCGTTCATCGGCGGCAGGTAATCTTCCCAACTCCATTCCCCACGCCGAGTTTCAAACTCCGGATATCTGCGCTGCACTTCCTCTTCAAAATAAACTCCCATGCGCGCCATCACTTTCAAATTCTTCACGACTGTCTTTGCGATTCCGTCGGCAATGGACTCGCCCTCGGCACTCAGCTTTTCCAACGCGGCCAACAACTTTGCTTCAAGTTCTGGATCATCGACTGTCATCAGCAAATCCTGGTGCCCGCGCTCCTTCATAAGATTGCGGATGCGTTCGTCCATCGTGATTCCGGCGGAAGGCACCAGTCCCGGCATTGAGGTTACAATCCCGTGATAGCGCGACGACGCCATCATATGGCAGGCGCGCAGCACACTCACCAGTTGGTACATGTTGTAGTCGTCGGAAGTAAGAACGGGGACGCCGCCCAATTTTTCTGAAATCTTGCGCGCCGG
>Ga0302320_10019149_pt1 | contig 13759 bp, 14 predicted proteins | sample Bog_T0_3_FD_202130 | JGI IMG/M metagenome (GOLD analysis project Ga0302320, IMG submission 202130) | Peat permafrost microbial communities from Stordalen Mire near Abisko, Sweden - Bog_T0_3 | ecosystem: Environmental > Terrestrial > Soil > Wetlands > Peat | place: Sweden: Abisko, Stordalen Mire... | reverse complement strand
ACGCCGTAGTCGTTCCACGAAATGAAGTACGCGCCGTCGGGAACCGTCGGTGTGGCGTTCACCGGGCTCTCGCCAATTTCGTTCCACACCGAATGCAGCGAGCTGTAGAAAGCCCCCGCCACCCAATGCCACCCGCCGATGTCGTGCGAGGTGAGCCGGATTTCCTGACTGAGCTGGTGGGAAGGATCCCGCTCCGAATACGGAACCGCGGTGTAGGGAGTGGAGCCTCCATTGGCCACGTAGATCGATTCCGAGGCGTCCTGCGTCTGCACGCCGGTACGCCCGAAGTACGAACTCGCGCTGGTCAGATCCGCGAATCCGAGGTTCGCGTTCAGTGTCAGACCGAAGATGGAGATGTCGTCGCGCACGCCCTCCCGGAGGGGGAATATCTCGAAATGTGCGTCGGAAACGCGGCTCGGCGTGGCCGTGTCGGGGCTGCCGTCGAGCAGATCGTACCCGCCGAGGTGCAGGCTTTGCGTCATCGCGGTGGCCACGATGGAAAGGTCATCGCTCGGCTTGTATAGAAGGGCGATGCGACCGCTCGATAGTTGCTCGTCGTTCGCATCATGAATCTCGCTCGTCACCGGCGTGGTCTCGACCGGACCGCGCAGGCCGGTCGCCAGCTCGACGCCGATGGGGAACGGGCTGACGGTTCGATTGTCGATCCAGCCGCTGCGATGCAGATCGCTCAGCACCACGCGCACGGCGAACACGTCGCCCAGCGGCAGGTTCACCATGAGATTGCCGCTGTAATTGCCACCGCCGCCATCGGTGTACGATCCGGTGCCCTGCACCGATCCTTCGTAGGTACCGAGCTTGGGCTGATTGGTCAGCACCTTGATCGTGCCGCCCATGGACCCCGATCCATAGAGCGTGCCTTGGGGTCCGCGCAGGATTTCCACGCGCTCGACGTCGTAGAGGTTCGGATCGATCACCACCTTGCCGGACTGCGACACCGCGGGCGGCGACAGCGGGATTTCGTCGAGATAGAAGCCCACGGTGGGGGCGGCGCCGCCGTTGGACGCGAGACCGCGCGCCTCGTACTCGGTCAGTCCCGGGCCCGCGGTGCGCATGGAGAGGCCCGGGACCTCGTGCGCAATATCCTCGATACGGGTCAGCCCCGCCGCGGCGAGTTGATCGCCGCTCAATGCCGAGATGCTGATCGCCGTGTTCTGAATGGTCGAGGTGTAGCGCTCGGCGGTGACCGTGATCTCCGAGAGCCCGGTGTCCTCCGCTGCCGGCGCGGCAGCCGCCGTGGCCGTGGCGGCTGTTGCCGCCTCGGTGGCGCCGACGGGCGCGGCCCACCAGCCGCCCGCGGACAGCAGTCCGCCGCACAACATCAATCTCCGCAAGGCCGACCCGCTTCGTACAGGTGTACGCATGGACCCATCCCCTTTTTTGCTTTAGTTCAAGCGGTATAGCAAGGAACGTACCAGTACGCCAATTACGGCCCGGCATATCCTTCTGCCAAGGTCTGTGGCCGGCCGCCGACACCCGTCCGCTATCCCCCGGGCGTGCGGCCGGCCAGTTTCTGGTCGGATCGTTCTTTCGGCCGGCCCGGTCCCTGCCGGCGCCGCCGGGCCGCCTCCGGGTAAGGCGCCCGCACATGAGGCATTACACAGACCGCACTGCACCGATATGGCGCGATCACGGGGTTACCGGCGCGGGCGCCTTGAGCTTATGATCCTGCGGCGATCGCAAACTTAAAAGACCGGGGAGGGTCACCATGCGGACTTTGATGAAGGTGATGGGGGGTGTCTTGATGAGCGCCGTGGGCTGGGCCGCAGCGCATGCCGCCGAAAGCGCCGCGGCGCCCGCATCGTTGACCGACGATCTCGCGGCGATCAAATCGCATCGATTCGTCGATTTGACCCATGCATTCGCACCCGGAATTCCGCATTGGAAAGGCGCGCCGAACGAGAGCGTCAAGACGCTCTACACCGTCGCCAAGGACGGATTCCGAATCAACGAGTACTGCCACATCGGCCAGTGGGGCACTCACGTGGATCCGCCCGCGCACTTTCATGAGGGCTTGCACACCGTCGATCAAATCGACCCGAAAGAGATGTTCCTGCCGCTGGTGGTCATCGACGTGCACGAGAAGGTCGCCCAGAACCCCGACTACGTCCTCAGCGTCGATGACGTGATTGCCTGGGAAAAGCGCCACGGGACGGTTCCGAAGGGCGCCTTCGTCGCCATGCGGACCGACTGGTCGAAGCGCTGGCCCGACGATGCGGCGCTTGCCAACAAGGACGCCAAGGGCGTTTTTCACTACCCTGGTTGGAGCAAACCGGTCCTGGAACTGCTCTACGAGAAGCGGGGCATAACGGCCTCAGGGCATGAAACGACCGACACCGACCCGGGCAGCTCCACGACCAAGGACGATTATTCGCTCGAGTCGTACATCCTCGGGCTCAACCACTATCAGATCGAACTGCTCGCGAACCTCGACCAGGTGCCGGAGGCCGGCGCCCTGGTGTGGATCAGTTTCCCGAAGGTTGATCAAGGCTCCGGCTTCCCGGCGCGCGTCATCGCGATCGCGCCATGAGTGCCTGCGCACCGAGCGCCTCGTCGGCGCCCGTCGAGTATGCCCATGCCTCCGCCGAGGTGCGCGCCGTCTACGACGACATCATGGCCACGCGCAAAACGGACTGGGTGAATAACTACTGGAAGGTGCTCGCCAATCATCCGCCGAGCCTCAAGCGCATGTGGGCGAATTCCAAAGAGGTCATGGGTCCGGGCGCGCTCGATCCTTTGACCAAGGAACTCATCTATATGGCGGTGAGCATCACGAACGGCTGCGGGTATTGCATCGCCTCGCACGGCGCGGCCGCGCGCAAGAAAGGCATGACGCCCGAGCAGCACGCCGAACTCGTGGCCATCGTGGGTCTCGCGAACGAGACCAACCGCCACGCTGCCGCGCTCGATCTGCAGATCGACGACCAGTTTCGCTGATGCGGGCGGGCAGACGGCCGAGTCGGGCCGGCGGCAGTTCGCAGTTGTGGTCCGCGGCTATTTGGGCTTCGCGGCTTTTTTCCTGGCGGTCCTTTTCCGGCTAGGCGCCGCCGTCGATCTCGCGTTGAGCAGTTCCGTCGAGCGCTCCAGCAGGCCCGACGAATGTTTGAGGAGCGCCCTCAACAGCTTGTTCTCTTTTCTCAGTTTTTCGAGTTCGCTCACGGGCACTCCGCGGATTGGCAAGCCATTACCATACCGTGCCCCTGCCCTCGGCGGCGATGAATTTCACGTAGGAGCCGGCCGACCGCACATGGGGCGGCTTCGGCGACAGACAATCGCGCCGTGGCTGCTAATCTTCTCGACCATGCAGGCTTCAACATAACGAATAATCGAGGGTATTCATGAATAAGAACATCATTGCCGGGGTTGCCACTCTTGCGATCGCCTTGCTCGGCGGCTGCAACAATGCAAAATCGCCCGACTCAGTCGCCAAAGACGTGGAATCTGCTCAACAGAAGGCGTCGACCGAAGTAGCCAACACGGAGAAGGATGCCGCCAAGGATGTCGGCAGTGCAGCGGAGAAGGTCGACAGCAAGCTCACCGATCTGAACAACACGGCAGCGAAAGATGCCTACAAGATCACCTTGGCCCAAGCCGACGGCGATCACAAAGTGGCGCTCGCGAAATGCGATGCCTTGAGCGGGGATGCCCAGAAGAATTGCAAGCAGCAAGCGGACGCTGATTACGATGCCGTAAAGGCGAATGCCAAGGCGACCGCCGTCGCGGAAAAGCAGTAAGAAGCCTCAACCGAGCCGGCAGTCCGCTGCCGGCTCGTGGGCGCAATTCGCCGAATTCCAAAGATCTTACAAGCAGTGGTGCACTTGTCCGACCCTCGATGCGGTCCCGGCCGCATGCAATCCGTGTGTGCGTCACGCAAAATTCCACCCGCAATAGCCGCGCACTTGAGCGCCATCATCAACTACGAATTTACGGGGTTACCCATGGAAAATGCAGTGAACACCTTAGCCAAACAGGGTCAAGGGTTGGTCGATGCGGCCGCCGACAAGGTCCAGGGCGGAATTCGCGACGCGGGAGCAACGCTCTCGAACAAAGTCGACGACCTCCGCGGCACCGCCGCGCCGATGATTCGCACCGCCGCCGGCCGCGCCCAGGCGATGGGCAGGAAGGGGCTCGATGCGGCCGGCGATGTCGCCGAGAACGCGCGCGATGCGGCGTCTTCCGCCGCCAAAGCCGTCATCAGGTATACCAAAGAGAATCCGGTCAAGGCTCTATTGATTGCCGCGGCATCCGGAGCTCTATTGTTGACGCTTGCCAAGGTCGTCAAATCGGCACGCGATTGATTTGCGATGCCTCGAGCGGCCTGTGCTCGGGGTGCTTTGGCGTTGTAAACATAGGGGAATAAAATGTCATTTATTGCGTGGATCGTGCTCGGACTGATTTCCGGTTTCATTGCCAGCAAAATCGTCAACAAGACCGGCGAAGGGGTGGTGCTCGACATCATTCTAGGCATCATTGGCGCCGTGGCGGGCGGATACCTGTTTCAAACCTTCGGCATGGCCGGTGTGACCGGAGTCAATTTGTACAGCATCCTGGTTGCCGTGGTCGGTGCCATCATCGTGTTGGTGATCTATCACGCGCTGACCGGACGTCGAGGCGCTCGAGTCTGATTGAAGGCGGGTGGTGCCTGCGCGCCACCCGCCACCAATGTTCTATGCCGCGGCAGCGCAGCCGCTTGCTCAGCCCCTTGCGCAGAGGGTATGGTGCGGGTCATGGCCGAGCACACCAGCGCCCAGCATTATCGCTGGGATGATATTCCCCCGGAAAGTTTGAAGGGCGGCTTGTCGAGACGCCTGATCACCGGCGATCGCATGATGATCGCCCACGTCTATTTCAAGAAAGGCGACGACGTTCCGCGCCACTCGCATGAGAACGAGCAAATCACCTACGTCCTCGAGGGCGCGTTGCATTTCTGGCTCGGCGAGCAAGGCGAGCGCGAGTTGACGGTGCGGTCCGGCGAGGTGCTGGTGATCCCCTCGAATCTGCCGCATCGCGCGCTCGCGCTCGAGGATACGCTCGACGTCGACGTGTTCAACCCCCCGCGCCAGGACTGGCTCGCGGGGACGGACGACTATCTGCGTCGCTGAGTCGCGTTACCCGAGTCGTTCTCGACGCGCAGCGCGAGTCCCGTGCTTTTATCGATGGACGCCGTCGAGATCACTACCGCGTGGTGCGGTCGCCGTTTTGCGTGGTCGTCGAATGATCGGCGCACAGGCGGTGCCGACGCTGGGCTAACGAGGCCGGGCACCACCGATGTGCTGCTTGCGGCGAAAGCGCAGCGCCGACCAGTCCGCATCAATGGCCACCAGCCTCACGGTGTCAAACCCCGCAGCGAGCAGCACATCCCAGCCCGTGTCCCGGTTCACCTCGCTCTTGAGGGTCTTGGATGTGCCTTTCGGATAGGCAAACCATAGGATGACATCTTGAGCAGATTTTTCGATCAACTCGCGCGCCGCCCGCTTGACCTCATCGCGCTGCGTTACGAACGCGATGGCAAATTCCACCGACGCCAAGCCCCGCACATCGCGCGCAATCTTCACGCCTTTCAAGCGGCTGAGTTCCCCCTCGAAGCTCGCCGGAGGGTCGATGACCACAAGCGCTTTTTGGTCCTTGAGATTCAGCTTGTCGAATACAGAGGCCAAGTTGCGAGTCCTCATGCCGGGCCGCGCAGGGCGGTTACCAGGCAGACGCACCCATTCAACGTCGCGTGCATCACGAACGGGGCGCGCAGCGAGCGGTATCGAATCGCGAAAAAAGACGCCCCGAGTGAAAAGAGAAAGCGCACTGCGAATCCGATCCAGACCAACAGTCCGTTCTTGAAAGCAATGTTGTGGAGAACGGCGAACAGCAGACTGACCGCCAGCGCGGCCGGCCACACGGCCATTTTTTGCATCATCCAATCGAGCAGGAGCCCGCGAAACATGATCTCCTCGGAGAGCGGCCCGAGAATCACGACAACCGCCATCGACAGCGGCAATTGACTCAGCTCGCTCGGCAATACAGGTTGAACGGGGACGTCCGTGATCTTGATACCTGACAGCTCCAGGATCTTGGCCAATCCCAGCGGAACGAAGGCCAAGGCAAGTCCGCCGAAGACGCCGGCCGCGATGACCTTACCGCCAACGGGCGAGAACCGCTCTGGAAGGCTTTTCCAACCCCGGGCGCGCGACAGCTTCTGATACCCGAAAAGCCACCAGATGCTCCCGACCATCACACTGAGATTGATGGTCGAAAAACGCGAGAGGCCAAACGCTTCGAGCGGCACGAAAACGATGATCTCTGCCAGGAATGCCCCGAGCATCAGCAGAAATATGTCCCAGAATTCGACTCGCGGCGTCATTGCCAATGGCGCCTCACTTCAGGCGCTGGGTCATCCACGACACCCACCTGCGATACACGTCAGTGGTGCGAACCACGTCCTGGGGAAAATGCGTGTCGACCGGATACGCATAGAATTCGACTTCGACTCCCGCGCTGCGCAGCGCGTGGTACCACTCGTAGCTGTTGAGCAGCGGAACGTTCGGATCCCCTACGTCGCCCAGGATCAATGTCGGAGCGGTCACGTTGCCCGCGTAATTGATCGGCGATTGATCGCGCCAAATATCGCGATACTTCGCGTTCCACGGAGAACCGCCGAAAAAGTAGGTATCGCCTTCCTGATAGTAAGCCACGGTGGCATCCATAACCCAATCGGTCAGTGCCGCCCCTGCGACGGCGGCCCTCCATACGCGATAGTGCCCGGTGAGCCACGCGGTCATGTAGCCGCCGTAGGACCAGCCGCTCACGCCAATGCGATTCCGATCGACGACACCCAGCTTCTCCACCTCCGCCAGGCCGGCCATGACGTCTTTGCCCGGCCCCTCGCCGGTGTCGCGAAAAATTGCATGCTGATACGCGTCGCCAAGGTTGTTGCTGCCGCGATAGTTGGGCTGAAAGACCATGAAACCCGCTGCCGCCAGCAGTTGCGGCAATGGCGAGAACTTCAGCGTTGATGTGCCGGTGGGGCCGCCGTGGATCACGAGCACCAAGGGATACTTTTGTCCGGCCTGGAATCCCACCGGGTAGGTCAACACACCATCTTCTGCATATCCCTGCGGTCCCCGCCATTCGATCGGAGCCGTTTGGCCGAGGGAGAGTCCGTCCGCAAACGCGTTAAGATTGGTGATGCGCCGCGGCTTGGCATCCAATGAATCCAGAACGTAAAGTTCGCCGGGACGGGTGGGGGTGCTGCCGACGAACACCACCGCACCGGTTTTGGCCACGCTAACATCCGAACTGGCTTGCACCTCTCCCAGTTCCAGCGATTTCGCGGCGCCCTGCAACGGCTGCTCCCACAGCGCTGAACGCGTGCCCTGGAAGCCCTCGAGCAGCAGCCCTTTGCCGTCGGGCAGCCAGCGATAGGCGTTGAAATTGCGGGCCAGCGATCGCGTGACGTCCACGACGCTGCCGTTGACCATCACGTATACGGCGTTGCCATTGTTCTGGTCGCCGTTGCGGGGACGCTGGAAGGCGAGCGCGTCACCGGTCGGTGCATACGCCGCCGTATCCGCCCCCGCAGCGGGCGCCAATGTGCGTATCGACCCGTCGTTCGCATCCACCGAGGCAACCACCGAGCGAAACGACGGCCCCCAATAAGGCCCGGGAAATCGCGTGAACGCGATGCTGCGGCCGTCGCGGCTCCATGCGGGCACGGGCGTCGAGTCTCGTTGATCGGTCTGCAGACTGAATGTGCCCTGGGTCAGGCGCTTCGCCGCACCGCCGGTGCTGGGGACCACCCACAGGTGCCACGGCGTCAGTGCGGCACGCGTCAGAAAATGGTTGTCGGTTATCTGGAACGCGTCATCGTGCTCTTTGATCGCCTTCGCGTTTGCCGGCTCGTCGGCGGTGATGAAGGCAATCCGATTGCCATCCGGACTCCACGCGAATGCATCGACACCTTTGGCGGCGTCGGTGACCCTGACCGGGTCGCCGCCGTTCATTGGCATGACGAAGATCTGCGGCCGCTTCTCGTCGAGGTCGCCCGAGCCTCGCCCCTTGGCGCCAGGGTTTTCCACAACGCTGGCATCACCGGTGGGTGCAGAATCCTCGGCCAGGAACGCCAGCCGGGAACCATCCTCCGACCATTTTGGAGAGGAGATTCCGGTGCGCTTCCAGGTCACTACACGCCGCGCGCCATCGGCGGCATCGAAGATGTCGATCTCCTGTTGAGCCTTGTCGGTTTTCCAGTCAGGGGTCGAAACCACCACCGCGATTTGCCTGCCGTCCGGCGACATGCTCGCATCGCTCAGGCTGACGATGCTTCTTAGGTCCTCCAACTGGAATTCCCGCGCAGCGGCGGACACTCGTCCGGATTGGGTCAGCGCCAGGACGCAGCACACTGCCGCACCGAACGATAGCTTGTCATTCAAGGAAAAACGCCCTTGTTCGTTTCGCCGATGTTCGCGGAGTCTTGCAGGTTTGGCAACAAGTTACTCACGACCGGCGCGATTGCAGCCAAATCACCCGGGCGAGTTCCGGGGAAGCGCCGCTAGGCGCGGTATGCGGTCAGGTGCCGCCGCGTGTCATTGTCGGACCATGAAGGTGCGCGAATCCCTCTGCGACCAGGTGCCCTCGACCGGCGTCGCCTCACACGTGTAGTCCGCGGCGACGTTCGTGGCCGCCAGTTTGAGCGCGTTCCTGCACTGCTCGAGGCTCGGATAAGCGGCCACGGTCTGAGTACCGCCTGCGTGCAATTGAGCCAATAGAATGAACAGCATGGACTTCATACGCTTACCTCCACCGATTGATTTCGTTCTTGCGGGAGCGCAGACACGACCGTCAAAGCCACCCGGCCGCCCTTGTGATCGGCGGCGCCAATCCGTCAGCGATGGTTAGCTATGACATTGACGCAGAGGCGCTCGAGCGGGCAGCGCGGTGCGGATTTCCGCCGCTATTCGTGACATGTGCTGCCGCCAGGCGACGCCGGTCGCTGCATAAAATGGGGTGGTTGCAAACGTCCATCCGACCGTTGGACCGTTACCGTTATCGTTGCGTTGCATAAGGCACCCCTGGTTCGAACCACCGGACTGGAATAATCCGTTGAGCCATGCTCGTTCGAACTGAGACGCATGGCAACGTCGAGGCCACAAATTCTCAGGGTCCGTCGCGGATGAAAAAACGTTATGTAATGATAGGGTCGACGTGCGAAATTTAGACTTCACATCCTGGCAGACACTTTTGTCGACTCTGCTCGGCCTCAGCGTGATCACCCTCGTCGGTGTCGGTATCCGGTTGCTCGCTATGCAGAAGATTCAACAGCGCCGCGAGCGCGAAAACCGCCAGATCAATGAGCGCCTGCGCACGCTCATTGCCGCTTACAAGACCTTGGGCGGCTCCTTCACCGGCGATCTCGCGGTCGATCCCACTCATTTCAGAGACCTGAAAGGCGGTGCGGACGTCACCACCGACCGCTCGCGACGCATTCGCGATGCGGTCGAAGCGGCATTGTCCGACGTCATACTGCTCGGCACCGAGGAGCAGGTTCGGCTGGCGGCAACCGCGGCGGCCGAACTCGCCGCCGGCCGCCCGGTTGAGACGGCTGCGCTGGTGATTTGCCTGCGCGATTTTATTCGCGAGGTATTAGACCTGGAGCCGGTGCCTTCGCAACTCCCGATACCGAAACAAGGCCCGGCGCGTGCGATACCCTCAAAGGGCGGCAAGGACGGGGAAAAGAACGCCGGGAAGCAGGGTGGCGGCGGAATGGCCGGCGGGATGGGCGGCGGAACCGGGGGTTCGGGGCTTGGAGGAGGGTTCAATCATGACGAGGACACTGATCATCACGATTAGCTGGATGCAGCAAACGCTCCATCATCGCACTTTCTCGATGTCCGGGAGCTTCCACGCTCTCTGCAGCAGCGGCTCATCCGGTCCGTAGAATCGGAAGAGCGCAAACCACCCCTTGCCGCCGGGTGTGGGGATCCAGTTGGTCTGCTGTCCTTTGGGCGGCTGCGGGCCCGTATAGAGATCCACGGAGCCGTCGGAATTGCGCTTCATCTGCTCGTCGTTGGAATCCAGGCCCACACGCATCGTGCCGCGGATGAACCCGCACGTTTCCTGATCGTAGACGTTGAAGCTCCAGAATTGTTGGGCGGGCACGTCGGCGGGGACGTGCAGCCGGTAGTTGTCCTCGCCCCGCAGGCGTTCGCCGCGCGCGTCGGAAAATGCTACGAGAGGGAAGACCGAAGTCCTCGGCTGCGCCGACGGTGCGAAAAAACTGAAAAAACCGATGCCACGGGCTTCCACGTCGAAGTAGTCCGCGGCCTCCCAATTGAAATCCGTTTCAGTGGCGATCGCCGGAATCGGAATGTTCCACTTCCGGCCGGGCCCGAGGGGTTGACCGTAATTCACGAGCCGCTCCATCAACCAGGCGTGGGCTTCGCCGCTCGCCTGCTTCAAGAGGGCTCGCGTAGCGGCGTTGGGCCTGAACCGCTTGCCCTTTTCAATGCCCAACGGGCGCAGCAGCCCCAGCATCTCCAGATCGCGCGCCTGCGAGAGCTCTTCGTTCACCATTCGGGCGAGGCTCGCGTAGAAACTCTCATCGAATCTCACGATTCCGTCCCAGAGCGTGTTGCTCATGTCGATATGGCGCTGCTCGGGAGGCGCGTCCGCCGCCGCCAGTGGATAGCTCTTGAGCTGCTTCACATAGTCGATGGCGGTGCGAACATCGTCTTCCTGTTGGCTTTTCGGGACCACGCGCAGTGCGACCATTCCATTGTAGGTATTCGAGGGCACGGCGATATAACCCAACGGCGTCTCGCCCTTGTACCGAGGCGGGAGGAGTAAATATTTGCCGCCGTTGCCGAGATCCTCACCCCCGGGGCCGACATCGATCAACGGCACCTGCCATGCATCCAACAGCGTGCCGGCGAGCGCCGCTTCGCCCGCCGGGGGCACCTCGATCACCACCGGCCCATTCTTGGTGTTGGTGAAAAATATGACATACCGGTCGCTGGGGTCGGCAGTGGCCGCCTGGGTCTTCCAGGTCGAGAATTTCGACCAGTACAGGATGTCGCCGTAGTGCGCCTTGCCATCCCGGAGAAACGCCTGCCGCATCGCGTCGAAACTGACCATGGGCATGCCCCAGATGGCGGCATCCACGGCACGCCGTTCCAGCGTTCGTGCGGTGAGTTCGATTGAGGGGATTTTGCCCGCGGCATCCCCCGCGATCGCCTCAGACGTGAATGCGGCGAGGACGATTGCCAGCGAAAGGTTCAATGCCTTCACAGGCGGCAATTAATCAGCTGCAGCCCGGTCAGTCAAATGTCGGTCGCAGCCGAATCGGCGCAAAACTGTGACGGACGTCGCGACATTACCCTCTATTGGAACATCGCCGTATATCGGCGCTGCATTTCCTCGGGCGTCACGGTCTCCAGATGGCCCCCGAGCAGCCACTCGTGGCCGAAGGGATCTCGCACGGTGCCCGAGCGTTCCCCATAGAATTGATCTTGCAGCGGCCGCACGACCGACGCGCCGGCGGCGACCGCCTGCTCGAAGACCTGGTCCACGTTCTCGACGTGCAGATGAATCGAGAAGGTTGTTCCGCCCAGCGAGTGGGGCCCGCGAATGCCGTGCTCCGGATATTCATCCGCAAGCATGATGGTGGTCGGTCCGACTTTGATCTCGGCGTGGCCGATGCGGCCGCTCGGTTCCGTCAATCGAAACAGCTCCGTTGCGTCAAACGCGCGGGCATAGAAGGCGATAGCCTCGGCGGTATTGTGGACGCGCAGGTAGGGATAAGCCTCAAGGATGTTCAGCATGGCAGCCTCCATTTTTCAACGCTGGACGAATCGTCCGGTGGGTGGCGAATCTACCGTTCGGCGGGAGCCGGGGTCTTGAATGTTTTTTACCCCTGGACTCGGTGATGAAGAGCGCTGTCCGCGTCCCGCGGGCGATATTGCGTGGGTGTGATGCCGGCGAAATCGCGGAACTCCCGGGTCAAATGCGACTGGTCGGAGTAGCCCGCCATCGCAGCGACATCCGCGAGATTCGCCTCGCCGCCGCTCGCGAGTCGATCCAGAACCGCCTTGAAGCGCCTCACACGATAGTAGTGTTTGGGCGTGAGTCCCACCGCCGCCCGGAACAGTGCGATGAAATGCTTGGGGCTACAGCCCGCCTCGCGCTGAATGTCGCGGACGCGGGTGGGCGACGATACGGGGGTGCCAGGGGCGAGGGCGCGGGCGACCGCCGGATGGATCAAGAGCGGACGCTTGAGGCGCGCCGTCAAATCTTGCTCCAACAGGCGAAATATCTCATCGGGCGTCTGGGCCGCCAGCAGACGCTCGCGTATGTCGCGGCCGCGGCCGCCCCACAACGCATCGATGGGCGTGTGGCGGTCCGTGAGCTCGGCGATCGGAACGCCCAGGAGGGCACCGGCTGCGCCCGGACGAAAGGCCACGCCGGCCGAAGCGCCGGGAGGCTTCGGCCCGGAGATGAAGTACTGCCATTGGGGTCCATGCACGACGCCGCGAGACCAGATCACGGGATCCGTCGCTGACGACCCCGCACGGCAGACGATCGGCGTGTCATGCAGGGCGAAGACCAGTTGGGCGCATCCGCTCGGCAACATGTGCTCGGAACACGTCTGCGGAGCGCTGCGCTCAGACCACCAAAAGCACTCGACATAGCTGTCGAGAGGCGGGGCGGGGCGGTAGCGAATCAGGGGCATTACGCAATATCCTATGCGAGAGCCGTCGCAATTCAAGGAGCGTGCGACATAAATATGTGTCAGGCCTTCACGCCGTGAAAAAACGGGCGCCCGTGCTCGCGGCTGCGGTTGCGGCCGTGCTGTCGATGCCGGTTTTTCTCGGGCCGGCGGCATCGCACGCCGAGTCGTCGTCGACGAACTCACCGATGATTCCACTGCGAGCCCCCGCCCGGTTCATCACGTCCGGCAACTTGGATCTGTGGCCCTGCTTCTCGCCCGACGGCACGCGGGTTCTGTTCAGCCGCCGTAGCGCGGGCGGCTGGGAACTGCTCGTCGTATCGATCGACGGCGGCGCCCCGAGGCAACTGGCCCGATCACCGTTGCCGGTGGCCGCAACACGCGCGAATTGGTCCAAGGAGAACCGCATTGCGTTCACCGGCACGTCCGCGCACGGTGCGAGCGCCATCTGGCTCATCGACGCGGACGGCTCGAATGCCCGCGAGTTGCACATCGACGGACTGTCGAATCAAATGTTCTATCCGTCATGGTTCCCGGATGGAGAACAACTCGCGGCGATGGATGCGGAGAATCTGGTCATTCAGCGGATCGACGTGCGCAAGGCAACGGCGGCCCCGCTCACCGATCGCCGGCAGGTTCTTACCGGCATGCCGAGCGTGTCTCCTGATGGAGCATCCGTCGTATTCGCCGGACAGAGGAACGCCGGTCAGCAATATGATCAATCGAAAAACTCGGTTTGGCTGATCGACGCGTCCGGCGTCGCTCGCGTGTTGGAATCGCAGGCCGCTCAAGGAAGGGCCCCGACCTGGTCGCCGAGCGGCACGCAAATCGCGTTCGAATCCACGCGCGGCAGCGACAGCGGGTTGTACGCCGTTTTCGTGATCAATATCGACGGCACCGGACTCGTTCAAGTCACCGAGCGTGGGTTGAACGCGGATCACCCGGTATGGTCGCCCGATGGGCGTCATCTCGCGTTTTCCGCGCGCAGCTCGACGTGGTCGACGAACCGAAGCATTGGGCTCATCG
>Ga0302320_10019147_pt1 | contig 13760 bp, 7 predicted proteins | sample Bog_T0_3_FD_202130 | JGI IMG/M metagenome (GOLD analysis project Ga0302320, IMG submission 202130) | Peat permafrost microbial communities from Stordalen Mire near Abisko, Sweden - Bog_T0_3 | ecosystem: Environmental > Terrestrial > Soil > Wetlands > Peat | place: Sweden: Abisko, Stordalen Mire... | reverse complement strand
AGATTGCCAGCTCGCGCAATCGCTGCCTCAGGGCTTTGCCCCAGGGCCTGATTGATGGCTTGCCGAAGCGTCAGAGGTTCCTGCGCACCGGCGGCCAATGTCCCCATCGAGATCAGGAGAAAGAGGCCCAGATATTGATTAAGGCGTGAACTCATTCGGTCAGATGTCCTTGGGTGGTGCTTTCATAGGATTAAAGTCACGGAATGGGGAATTCGTTACAAGCGACGCCAAAGGAATTCGGCCGATGGCTTTAAGGCCGTACCGGATCAGATTCCAAGGCTTGCGAACTTCAAACTGCTATCGACAACCCAAGGCTCGTTTTCAGGACAGATCTGGCTCACCTGACACCAACCATCCGTACTCCAAATCTGCACCTGAACCACCGCACAACACGAGAGTGTCGGGTACACCCAATACCTCAAAACTCTTGAAGTAATATGCCAGTGGAGGGGGTGCAAAATGATCGCATACGGAAATGAGCATTTCAATATACGAGGTACAACAGGGGTACACTCGTCAGTTCTGCTTGATTACGCTCAATTACGTTAAGTTCTTATTATTGAGGCAGTTGCCTGATCGCTAGATTGCGCTCAATTTCCCTTATTTTTCATAGGTTTACGGTGTTCGTCACAAACTTAAAATCCGCAGGCCGCAAGGCCGTGGGGGTTCAAGTCCCCCTCCGGGCACCATAACATACGCGTTATCTATGACTTATAAAGAAGAGGGCAAAAGCCGTATTCTGTACGTTATCAAATGACCAAAGCGCATTTCGGCGGCAGAGTATCGACGCCGAAAAGAAAATTGTCATAATGCCCGGCGTCTGCCGTATCACGCTTCAAGTCAATTCAACGCGTGGATCACTTTCACCAAGCCACCATCAGGCTCGCTCCAGGTATGTGCGCCCTTCTGCGTAAATTGCTGGTTCGCATCGTCCCAGTGAAGTAGTGTGATATTTCCACCCGAATGTTCATAGTGGTAGGATATGCCATCATCCTGATAAAGCTCGAAAGTCGCATCTGCGCCGGGATAGATGCGAATCTCCTTCAAACCCTGCGGCTGCTGCGTGCTTAGGACCGGCGTCCCCAGCGGCACAATCGATCCCGCTCGCACGAAGAGTGGAATGGTGTCGATCGGCGCGTCTACTGTGATGGACTGGCCACCGTGGATTCGAGCATTAGTCCAGTAGTTGTACCAATCGCAGCCCGCGGGAAGGTAGACCTTGCGGCTGATTGCTCCCTGCTCCGTGACGGGCGCGACCAGAAAAGCTGGTCCAAACATATATTCATCACGAATGTCGGCGACCTGCGGATCTTCAGGGAAGTCCATGAAGAGAGCGCGCATAAACGGCGCTCCCGTCTGATAGCTGCGGTAGGCCTGCGAGTAGATGTATGGAATGAACTGATAGCGCAGTCGCAGATATTTTTCCAGGATTGGTTCCGCCTGTTTGCCGTACGACCAAACTTCGTTGTGCATCCTCTCGCCATGCGCGCGCATGACGGGCTGGAAAACTCCCCATTGGAACCAGCGCACGAATAACTCGGGATAGTCTTCATAGTTACCCACGTTGTCCTGCGCGTCTGAGGCATCGATCAAGGGTTTATGGGCAGCATGGTAGTCGGCATAGATTTGCGGCGAGAAGAAGCCGGCGATGTCCGTATCCCAATAAGGCATGCCGCTGGCGGTAAAGTTCAGCCCGGCAGGGATGGAACGTTTCAACTGGTCCCACGTTGAGACAATGTCGCTGGACCAGAAGACTGTTCCGTTTTGCTGTGCTCCCAGGTAGGCGGCGCGCGCCAGGATCATGACTCTCCGGCTTTCGCCGAAATCCCGCCGGAAGCCCTCGTAAACCGAGGCAGTGTGAAACAAAGGATAAGCGTTGTAGTAGCGGGCGCCTGAACCGATCGAAAAGATGTCCTTCGATGGCTCGACATCCGGCTCAGTTTCGTCCAGCCAGATGTAATCAAAACCGTAGGGCTTAACAAAGCGGTCGCGAATCTTCTCCCAGAACCACTTGGCTGCCTCGGGATTGGTTGTGTCGATGTTGGGGCCGATGACATCGTGTGCCCATCCCAGGTCCGGTTTCCCATCGGGTGTATGAATCAGCCAGCCTTTGCTGCGGAGCATGTCGTAGAACTGGGTACCCTGGGCGTAGTGCGGCCACACACTGATAAGGGTATTCACGCCCATGGAGTGAAGTTGCTTGTTCATGGCTGCGGGATCAGGCCAGCGGGCAGGGTCCAGGTCCATCTCACCCTGGCGCGTCATATTCAGAAAGTCCACCACCAGCACATCCAGGGGCAAATTCCGGTCGCGATAGCCCTTGGCAACATCCAGCGCCTGCTGCTGAGTTGGATAGATGGCCTTGCTCTGAATGTAGCCGTATGCGGATTTGGGCAGCAGGTGCGTGACGCCGGTAAGCTGGCGATAGCCCGCGTAGATCTCGTCGCTCTTATCGCCGGCAATCACAAAGAAAGATACGCGGTCACCGACCTGAGAAGTCCAGACATTTTTCTGGTTGAAGCTGAGATCGATGGTTGTTTTTGAAGGGTTATCCCATACCAGGCCATAGCCGAGACTCGATACCATGAAGGGAACGCAGACGATCTCGCCTCCAATTCCGTCGTAGTCGTGCCAGCATTGAATGCGATGATCGCGCAGATCGAGAAAGCCCTGCTGCTGCTGGCCAAGACCGTAGTAGTGCTCATCTTGCGGTGAGTCAAAAGTGGCCGAAACACGGTAGCCCGGGTCGTCCTTAGCGCCTTCGCCCACATTCGCGGGAGTCCCTTCAGGGCGGTTAGGGAAGATGGACCAACGCCACATCTTCAAAAGAGGTTTGCCTGACGAAGTGGCTACGGAAATGATGGTGTTATGAAGCCCTGGCCCACTCGCGCCGCCACCAAAGTAGTGATCTCTCAGCGACTGATTCAACGCATCCAACGCAAAAGCGTGGGGCGCCGGGATATTCTCGGGAGCAACACGGAGGATCAATTTGCCCGAGCGGAAGACGTCAGAGCCATCCTGATCTTTCGCCTGTGTCCATCCGGCCATCGAAGGAGAGCCCACGATTCCATATCCGGGCGCTGCAAGCGCCGCTGACTTTATTGTGCTTAACGTGATGCGAACGATGTTGTCCGCATAAGGCTCGACCACGATCGTTCTGCCAGCTCGGTCAAGAACGAACCTGCTTGCCTGATCCTGAGCGATGGCCACGGCACCGGCGGCCAACGCCAGCACGATCAGCACGATTGCGCGTGCGCACAGAGAACCCTGAACAGGATTCCGGATGAGTCGGAGCCCCGGGTACATAATGGATTCACTTCGAGATAACGCTTGCATACGCCTCATAACCAATTGCACCACTTGGAAATGGCGCTTCTTTCTTTGTGACTGAAATACAAAGGAATCTTAGGAGGCTCGCCTTTGGCGTGTCAACCGATGAATTGCGGATTGGACCGAATCCAGGGATCGCGGGCGGCCCCGAGGCATCGAGTCGTTTCCTTGCAAATCGGAGCCCAACATACCAGAACCGATCCGTCGGGTTCCAGCGGCCTTTTCAGAAACGATATGCATTTGAATACCTGAGGTTCAGCAGCGGTACACCCGTCAGTTCGGCTTGACTATGCACAATTACGCTAACCTTTTATTATTGAGGAAGTTGCATGGACGCTCAATTACGGTCAATTGTTCCTATTTTTCATAAATTTACGGTCTTCGTTAGCAACTTAAAAACCGCAGGCCACAAGGCCGTGTCCGTTCATTCGGAGATTGGCTGTCAAGGTCATCACGCTGCCAGCATCCCATGGCGCAATTGAGAATACAGCGCTGTCGAGTAAGTCAAATGTTCCACCGGCTTTGATGCCAGTCAAAGCGCACAGGAAGAAGGCAACTTCGAGCCTGTTCCGAATACTGCGCGTGTGATTGAGATGTTGTATGCATCGCTGGCTGGAAGAGCTGGAGATGTTCTCATCAGCGAAAAGGAAAAGCAGCTTCCGCCTCCAGGCTCGCTCTCAACCTTCAACACAGTGCCGTGGCGGTCCGCAATCCACTTGGCGAGAGCAAGTCCCAGGCCCGATCCTACAGGCACATTATCGCCGGCCGGCGTTGCACGATAGAAGCGGTCGAAGATGCGCATACTGTGCTCAGGGGCTATTCCAATGCCCGTGTCGCGAACGGAGAAAACGATGCGCTCCCCATCGACCGCGGCGCTCAATTTGACCGCGCCTCCCGGTGGTGTGTACTTGCTCGCATTCTCCAGCAGAATCGAGAGCAGGCGCGGAATGCCCTGCGAGTCGCCAAGCAGGACTAGATCGTCTCCCGGCATTTCCATGCTGAAGTCAAGCATCGCCTGGTTCATTGCGCTCTTCCATGTCTCGGCAATTTGATGGAAAAGCACATTGACCTGGATGGGAGCAAGGGTGATGGTCTCAGCGCCGCCATCGGCGCGCGCCAGCGAAAGCAGGTTTTCCACCAGGCTTGTCATGCGCACGGTCTGTTCATGCAAATGGCCGAGGGTTTCGCGATACTCCTCAGCATCGCGCGGCCGATAGAGGGCCACCTCAATCTCCGTGCGCATGAGCGAGATGGGCGTACGCAATTCATGCGAAGCATTGCCGGTGAAGGTGCGCACGCTGGCGAAGGCCTTGTCGATGCGCTCCAGCATCTGGTTCAACGTGCGGGAGAGATCGGAGATTTCGTCTTTGGCTCGGGGCACGGGAAGGCGAATATCGAGATTGCGGTCGTTGATGCGCCGCGCCTCAGCGGCCAGCGCCGCCATGGGCTTGAGAGCCTTGCGGCTCATAAAGTGGCCGGCGACAGCCGCCAGCAGAATGACCAGCGGCGTCAGCAGCAGCAGTCCGGTGCGAAAGCCGGCCAGCAGAGCCATTGACTTATTCATGGAGATGCCCGTCTGCACCGCGTAGCGCTTGCCCTGCGCAGCAACCGTGTAAGCAAGGATGCGCACGGTATGAATGCCCTGCTGGAACTGCGCAATCTGCCCGGCATGGGGAATACGATCCGGCGTCGGCAGATCGGGGTTTTGCGCGATCATGCGCTTGGAGCGATAGATCCAGTTGCCCTCGGTGTCGCGCACCTGCAGATATTTTCCGTCATCCCTGAAGTCATAGTTGGCGGCAAAGTCGCCACTCAACTGATCGAGGCTCTGCGCGGGGGCTTCGCGGCTCAATAACTCCCGCACATCATCAGCGCGCTCTTGCAACTCGTGATATGCGGCTGCATCCACGCTGCGCTGCAGCATCCACAAACTGGCCAGGCTCAGCAATGCCGCGGACGAGGCAAAGATGGCAAAATACCATAGCGTGAGCCGCACCCGGATCGGCAAGGAGATCATCGCGCTTCCTTTCCCGCATCCATGCCGCGCTTGAAGATATAGCCTGAGCCGCGCACTGTGACAATCAGCCTTTTGCTGCGAGGCGCGTCGATCTTGGCGCGCAGCGCATTCACCAACACATCGAGCGCGGTTGGCCCAACCGCATGATCCTTACCCCAGACAAACTCCATCAGCGTTTGCCGGGGCACACACTGGTCTATGCTTTGCACAAGACGCGAAAGCAACTGAAACTCAAGATGGGTCAACTCGACGGCTTCGCCTTTGCGCGAGACTGTGCGCCGAATCGGATCGATCACCAGGTCGCCGGCGTGAATCGCGACCTCCGCTTGGTCGAGGCGCCGTGTGATGGATTGCAAACGCGCAACCAGTTCCGAAAAAGAAAAGGGCTTGGTCAAGTAGTCGTCCGCGCCCACATCGAGGCCGCGAATGATCTCGTCCTCGGTGTCGCGCGCCGTCAGCATGAGCACCGGCGTGCGGCAACCACGCGCCCGCAAGGCCTGCATCAGTTGGTACCCATCCATCTTGGGCAGGCCGATGTCGAGCACGATTGCGTCCAGCTCATGCGCCGTGGCCATCTGCAATCCCGTCTCTCCATCGCAGGCGCTCATCACGGTAAAACCATGCTCGTAGAGTCCCTTGCAGAGAAGCTCTGACATGCGAAGTTCGTCTTCGATGATGAGAATGCGCATTTGTTCTGTATTTATCAGAGTAAGCGCAAAGTGCGGCGAATAGCGGCGCGCAGCGGGAAATTCATCGTAGATTCATCCTGAAAGGCCGCGCCCAACCTTAGGAAGAATTCACCGCTCTGTTAACGGACGTTTAATAAAGCCGGATAGAGTGCAGCTTAGAGCCAGCCGGAGACGATAGCTCGCGTTGCGGTTCGCAATCTCTGGCTGTGCAAGGAGACCACATGAGACGTTTGCTATTTCTATCGATACTGCTGCTGCTGACCATGCCGCTTGCGGCCATGGAATCGGCCAGCAAGGGAACGCTGAGTGGACGCGTAACCGATACAGCCGGAGCAGTTCTTCAAGGCGCGCAAATCCAAATCGAAACCAGCACGACCACTTCTGTGTCTGGCATTCAGGGCGAGTTCATCATCACCAACCTTGCGCCCGGCTCCTACAATGTGACCATCACGTTTGTGGGATTCACTCCATTCACCAAGTCCGTCACCATCACGGCGGGGCAGACAACGAGCCTGGATGCCGAGATGCAAGTTGCATCCACGGCGCAGCAGATTCTTGTCACGGCAACCGACGCGCATGGCGATGCGGAGGCGATCAATCGCATCAACAGCAGCGAAAACATACTGAACGTGATCACCAACGATCAGATCATGAGCCTGCCCAACGCGGACGTGGCCGATGCCCTGGGGCGGTTGATGGGCGTGACGCTGGAGCGCGACGAGGGCGAAGGCAAGTATGTGCAGATTCGCGGCACGGAGCCGCGCTTGAGCAATTTGACCATCGACGGCGTCCTGGCGCCATCGCCTGAATCGACCGTGAATCAGGTCAAGCTGGATACCATCCCCGCCGATCTGGTGGAGTCGGTTGAAATCAACAAGACGCTATCGGCGAATCAGGATGGCGACGCCATCGGCGGCTCAGTCAATCTTGTTACCAAGACCGCAGGCGATACGCCTACACTCTCCGCATTTAGCGAAGGCGGATACACGCCCATCATTGACGGACGCCATGCCAGCCAATATGGCATCACGGCAGGCAAGCGCTATATGCACAAAAAGCTGGGTGTTCTGGGAAACTTTACTTACGACTATAATGGCCGCGGCATCGACGACATTGAACCGACGCCCGATCCTGGAACGCTGACGCCCACATACGACAGCATTGATCTGCGGGAGTATCGTTACGACCGCACACGCTGGGGCGCGGCCAGCAGCTTTGACTACAAGCCATCAGAGAATTCGCTTCTGTATGCGAAGGTATTCTACTCGGATTTCAAGGACTATGGCGATAAATGGACTTACACCTTGAACAATGTAGTAACTCCCAACCCGAACGATCCATCGGGCGATCCGGCAACCTTTGCCGGCGACAAGCCGAAGTTTAAGACCTCGAAGCGCTCGCCCGATTACGGCCTGGGAATGCTCGCCATCGGCGGCAATCATATCTTCACCAACTCTTGGTTCAATTGGGAGGCGGCTGTTTCTCGCGCGCGCCAGTTGGCGGCAGCAGGAAATCCAGGAGCGACCTTCAAGCCGGCGACAAAGGCTCTCAAAAACTTTGCCGCCGCAAACTGCTTCTATGATCCGGGCGCGAATCCAAGCCAGTACCGGCCGGAGTGGAATGCCGCTTGCACGGCCCCTGGATCGCCTGTCTTCGATCCAACCCAGTACCAATTGAGTGAACTGGATTTGACCAGTGGACAGACCACGCAGATCAATCTGCAAGGTTCGGCTTCGTATGGATTGAACTACAAGGCCGGTGGGCACTTTTCGACGCTGGAGTTCGGCGCCAAGGTTCGCAATCAGCACAAGGGCCAGTTCGCTTACTCTCCGACCTACGACAACGAGCCGGATGGAATTCTGATGAGCCAGTTTCTCAGTCCCATCCATAACAACAATTTCTATGACGGCAGCTACAAGCTCGGCCCTCTCACTAACTACGATTTGATTGTGGCCTATGCCAATGCAAACCCGACCATGTTCCCCATTGATGAGGATGCGACCCATATCGGATCCGACGCCAGCAACTTCAATCTGGAGCAGCGGATCACTGCCGGCTACGCCATGAACACGACGCAATTTGGCAAGCTGAAACTTCAGGCCGGACTACGGTTTGAAGAAACGAATATCAAGACCACCGGGTACAATGTTCTGACTAACCCTGACGGCAGTTGGGGCGGCACGACGCCGGTGAACGGAACCAAGGATTATCTTGACGTTCTTCCCAGCGTACAGGCTCGCTATGCCATCACCCACAACACGGACTTGCGCGCTTCCTATGGACGCGGCATTGCGCGGCCTGACCCGCAGGATCTGATTCCGTACATCACGCTCAATACATCACAGACTCCAGCGGCTAAAGGAATTGGGAATCCAGCGCTCATTGCAGAACACGCCAATAACTTTGATCTGCTGTACGAGAGCTACCTGAATCCGCTGGGAATCCTTCAGGCAGGATTCTTCTACAAGTCACTCACGAATCCACTGACATCGACGACCACGCAGATCAACGATCCCACGTATGGCCCGACGATTATCACTCAGCCCACCAATGCCGGCAGCGCATGGGTTTACGGCATCGAATTGAATTATCAGCAGAGGCTCTCATTCCTGCCGGGAGTGCTGAGCGGGCTGGGCTTCAGCGGAAACTACACCTACAGCGATTCGCAAGCGCAGAACGTCAGCCCTTTGCGCACCGACAGCCCGGCTCTTCTGCGCCAGACTCCGAATACCTGGAATGTCGGCCCCATTTATGACCGGAAAAAACTCTCCGTGCATTTGGGATTCGAGTACAACGGCGCGAGCATCTATTCTTATCAGTACGCGAATCTCGCCGATGTTACCGATGCCAGTGGCAACATACTTCTCAACGCAAACGGCCTGCCCGAGACAGCACCCATCACACCGGTTGGCGGAGTAAAGGGACCAACCGGCGATAACTACTTGTATCCTCACCTTCAGATGGATGCCCAGGCAAGTTATCGCCTGCATAAGGGCTTCGAGGTCTATGTTCAGGGGTTGAACCTGAACAATGAGGTATTCGGCTTCTACTACGGAAGTCCTCAATACGTCGTCCAGCGCGAATACTATCATCCCACTTATGGGGGCGGAGTTCGCTGGAGCTCTCACCAAGCCAAATAACGGCGGCTGGAACCAACCAGCGCGCGCGAACACAGCGGTTCATGCTTTATCAATTGAAGCATGAACCGCTGTGACAATATGCTCACTCATTGAAGAAAGCGGAGAGTTCCCTTGAAAAAAATATTTGTGCTCTGCCTATTTGCCGGATGCCTTCTTGGAAAAGCGCAGACGCCGGCGCCGCTCGTATTGAATCACACGATTTCTCTGACTGGCATCAGCAGCCACTTCGACCATCTGGTCATCGACGAAGCAGGCCATCGCCTGTTCATCGCCGCCACCACCAGTCACTCCGTTGAAGTGATCAACCTGAAGACGGACAAGGTGGAGCAAAGCATCTCCGGACTCGGCAAGCCGCATGGGCTGGCATGGGTTGCGGCAACCAAAAGCCTCTATGTGGCCGATGGCGCGCTGGGCGAACTCCGAGTCTATCGGGGCGCGCCGCTGGCGCTTGCAGGAAAGATCAAGCTATCGGACGACGCTGACGACATGGTCTATGATGCGGCGCGGCAACTGCTTTTTGTCGGACACGGCGGCAAGGATGCGGCCAATCCCGCCAGGGTTGCCATCGTGAACACTGCCGATTTCAGCTTGCAGGCGAATGTTCTTCTCGCGACTCATCCCGAGGGGCTTGCCGTCGATCCACAGGGCGGGCGCGTTTTCGTCAATGTTGCCGACGCCGGTGAGGTCGCGGTGATCGACACGGCCAGCATGAAAATCACATCGCACTGGAAGCTGACCAAGGCCGCCGACAATGTGCCCATGGCCTTTGATGGCGAACACAATCTGCTGTACGTTGCCTGCCGCACTCCGGGAACGGTGATTGCGCTCAATGCGAGCACTGGCAAAGAAATCGCCAGCCTGCCGGCGGCCGACGGAGCCGACGATCTTTTTTACGACGCCGCGCTTGGCCGCGTCTACGTGATCAGCGGCGCGGGCGAAGTGGATGCGTACCAGACGGGCGCAGCGAAGAATCTGCGCGCGCTCGAAGTTCTGCATACCTCGGCCGGCGCAAAGACGGCTCTGTTTGTAGCGGCGCAACATCTGCTCTATGTTGCCGTGCCGGGCGCAGCCGATCATGCTGCTGAGATTCGCGTTTATGCAACGGCTCAATCGCAAGCTGCCCCAGCCGCCGCGGTGAAGAGCGCCACGGCGAAGGAAGATGAGCTGATATTTGCAGTCATTGTCAGCCGCCATGGAGTGCGTTCGCCCACCGGCAAGACGGAGCTGCTGAATCATTACTCCGCGCAGCAGTGGCCCGCGTGGAGCGTTCCTCCAGGCAATCTTACCGCGCACGGCGCGCAACTGATGACGCTGTTCGGCGCGTACGACCGCGAGTTGCTGGCATCGCAGGGATTGCTTGCTGCGAGCGGCTGCGAGGATGCGGCGAAGATCAGAATTGTTGCCGACTCCGATCAGCGCACGCGCGAAACAGGCAGGGCATTGGTTGAGGGACTCGCGCCGGGCTGCGCAATCGAAGTGATCGCACAGCCGGAGGGAACTCCCGATCCTCTCTTTCATTCGTTGAGCGCCGGAGTCGGCCATGCCGACAAATTGCTGGCCACGGCGGCCATCTCCGGGCGCATCGGCGGCAACCCGCAATCTCTGGCCGAGGCCAACCGCCCGCAATTGAAAGCGTTGGAAGAGGTTTTGCTCGGATGCAAGTCAGGTGCGGATTGCGCGGCGGCGGCGCAACATCTCTCTCTTTTTGATATTCCATCGTCGATTGCGCCGGGAACAGGAGACCACCTGGTCGATCTGCGCACCCCGCTCAGCCTGGCTTCTACAATGACAGAGAATCTGCTGCTGGAATACGCCGAAGGTCTGGATGCGGCAAACGTGGGCTGGGGGCGCGTGGACCTGGCCAAGTTGCGCGAACTGCTGCAACTGCACGAGGCCAGCGAAGAGATCGAGCGGCGCACTGCAACCATTGCGCGCATCCAGTCTTCCAATCTGCTCGCTCACATTATCGACTCGATGCGTCAGGCGGTGGAAGCGAAGCCCGTTGCCGGCGCATTGACCAAGGCCGGCGACCGAGTGCTGATTCTGGTCGGCCACGATACAAATCTATCCAACATTGCCGGAGCGCTGGGGCTTGATTGGATCGTGGACGGCCGCCGCAATGATACGCCGCCCGGCGGAGCGCTGGCCTTCGAGTTATGGAAGAAGCGCGGAACGAGCGAGTATTCAGTGCGCACCTATTACACCGCGCAGACGCTTGATCAAATGCGCACTGCCGCGCCGCTCAGCCTTCAGATTCCTCCCGACCGCGCGCCCGTCTTTGTGCCCGGATGCAGTCAGGCGGATTTATCTTGCGAGTGGAGCGGGTTTCAACAAGCGGTTCGCGCCGGGAGTGATTGCAGCTTCGAAAAGTAACTGTCGCAAAGCATGATGAGAATGGGACCAATCATTCTCGCAAGCGAACGCAATGGAGTGTTGCAATCCCTTACGGGTTTTGGCTGTTGTTCCTTATGATCCTCGCCGCCGCGTAATCGTCAAGCCGGGGCAGCAGTACTCTCTGCCCATCTCAAGATCGAAGTGTGGCTCACCCGCCCCCACGGCCGGCCATCCAGTCGCTCGAAAGGCCTCAACTTTCAAGACGCCGCAAGCTGATTGACGCCTGCATGCACACCGCGCAGGAAACGCAGCCCCTCCGTTGCCAGCTCTTCCGGTGAGTCAGCCAGCTTGCGCCATATGCAACAAAGCTTGGCAATTGAGGGCATCTCCGGATCGAACGACTCAATCGTCACGCAGCCGTCGTAACCTACCTCACGCAGGGCGGTGAAGAACTCCACCCAGTGCATAAGCCCGCTTCCCGGAATTCCCCGCTGGTTTTCGCATGCATGGACATAACCGATCTTTGATCCCGCATCGAGCACTGCCGTGCGAATATTGTCTTCTTCCCGAATCATGTGGAAAGTGTCCAGGTGGACCTTCACATTGTCCATCCCGACTTCGTCAATGAACTTGACCGCGTCTCGCGCCACGTTGATGAAGTGCGATTCAAAGCGGTTTACAGGCTCAATTCCCAGCACAAGTTTCGATGTTGAAGCAGCATACTCGGCGATGAGGCGGAAGTTTTCCACGCCCCACTTCCATTCTTCCTCCGTCCTCATGCGACCGGTCAGATAGCCCCAGCCGCAATAAACCATGCCACCGAAGACCACCGCTCCTGCCTCGTTGCTCAGGTCGATAAGCCGCCGGGAGAAATCCACACCGCGCTTGCGCACCACCGGGTCTGGCGAGATGATGTTGTACTCCGCCGGCATGCCGTAGCCCGTGTTCACCGTCAACCCCAGGTCAGCCGCCGCGCGGCGCACCTTGGCCGCCGGGAAGCCGTCCGGGTCAAACGGAAGGATCTCCACGGCATCAAAACCCATCCGCTTCACTTTATCCAACAGCGGCAGGTCCTTCTCCAGAAACGTCTCATGAAACAAAAGAGAATGAATCCCGAACTTCATCTTGATCCTCCAATCCCAAAATTGCTCCCAAGTCTGCTATGCGAGAGCTGAGCCGCCCTGCGGCCGTCATGCCTACCTACTATATCCAAAGTTCTTGGTCCGAGCAATCGATAACATAGGCGGTCTTCCTATGAAACTCCTCAGCGATCTTATCGGCGTTGCGCCGGTTGATATTCCGTGCACAACAAGCGATACGGCGGCTCATCTTCCACAATCTGCGGATAGCGCGGAAGCGGTTCCTTGAAGCGGTTGTCCGCATCGTCATCGTTGACCGAGGAGACCTCGCCAGTCAGAGCATCGCCATCCACAGCATAAAATTTATGGTAAAGAAATGGCGTCAGCGTAATCGATTCACCGGGGCCGAGAATCACCGAGCCTCCGGCTTCGACCTGGCGCAATATTCCATCGCAGGCAACCATCACGGGGCTTTGCGCAAAACCTCCGTCTTCAGTGGAGTTGTAAAGTTGCACCACCAGACGGCCAGTCCCTTTGCCGCCCCGATTGATAATGTCTTCGGCCTTGCGCGCATGATAGTGAAAGGGCGTGACCTGATTCTGGCGGACGTGCATGATTTTTTCCGCATAGGCCTTGGAGAGACGGCCTTCGCGCAGCGAGCCATTGCGCAGTGTAAACAGAGTAAGCCCCAAAGACTCGAAGCTCCCGGCATTGAAATCGGTCACATCCCAGCCCAACCGGCTGGTGCGAATTTCATCGGCTTCAGCGCCGCGCCGTTGCCATTCATCGGGCGTCCATTCAGCGAAGGGCGGCAAGATGAATCTCTGCTGCGCAAAAAATGCGCGCGCTTCCTCAATGCAGGCGTTAATGGCAGACCTCTTCACGTGAGTATCCTTTTCTTGTCGCAATTGCAGCGACTACGCCCTGGATTCTATTCTCGGAACCTCTGCAAAGCAACGCATGGTCCGTCTCCCATATCTCAAAATCGAAAAAGTGGACCACCCAGCTTTATTGGGCAGATGTGGGACACCCGCCCGCCCTCGTATCACATTGCGATACGAGGTGTTTTGTAACATACTGATTCTACGTTTGTTAAAATTATATGCAAGGTTTGAAAAATATCGTAGGGGGGGGAGGGGTAAAGCAGGGAATAGGGACTAGGGAATAGGGA
>Ga0302320_10019146_pt1 | contig 13761 bp, 10 predicted proteins | sample Bog_T0_3_FD_202130 | JGI IMG/M metagenome (GOLD analysis project Ga0302320, IMG submission 202130) | Peat permafrost microbial communities from Stordalen Mire near Abisko, Sweden - Bog_T0_3 | ecosystem: Environmental > Terrestrial > Soil > Wetlands > Peat | place: Sweden: Abisko, Stordalen Mire... | reverse complement strand
AACGAATTCATTCTTCAATTGGATACAAGACGCCTATCCAGTTTGAGGCCGCTCAGGTCGCATAAGACGCGTGTCCATTTTTTCGGGGTAAGTCCAAAGATCCGTTTTTATACGCAGAGCGAGTCGTACCATCATACACGAGTACCCAGTGCTCCCACTTCGTAGTCATTGGAATATTAAGATTAAGATCGACCGATCCGTCTCCCCAAATGTACATACTTTCAGGACTTCCAACGGCTGCCATACCAAAGCCGTCACCCAGAGTACCCGTTGTGCTCCAATCGACCATCCACATCACAGCATTGGTATAAGCTCCGCTGTATTTTTGCCAATAGGAGAGAGTACGTGCTGCCGAACCCACGATCCCAACGTAATTAGTACTATGAATGTACTGGGTGCTGGATCTGGTAAAATTGTATGCGCTATTTGGAAAACCAAACCGATCGGACGCAAGCGTAGGACTATTCACACCGACACCATTGTTCCCGGAAGAGGAAATATCATTCATGTTTCCATTAAAGGGATAATAAATAACCAATCCGGATTTCATAATAGTCCCAATCGGTTGGTATGCGGCCTTGTTATTGGACACGTCGCTGACAATAACGTTAAACACGTAAGAGTTTCCTGCGGTTAAACCCGTAATCGTCGCTGAATTGATATCTGTACCTGTATAGCCAGAAGCCCCATTCGCGGTGATCAAACTTACGGTACTCATCGCACCCACTGGAGGATTCGCACTAGAGTAATAGACAGAGTACGTTAAGCCTGTTTTGCCCGTCATAGCCTTTGTCCACGAGAGCCCCACTGAAGTACCGTCAGCGCTCATACTCGTAATTTGAATCCCTGCTGAAGAGTAGTACTGACTCACCGTAAGCGTGTACGTGGTAGTAAAACTCGTATCTTGCGCGGTAACAACTACTGAAATAGTCGTCATCCCCACATTGAGATTAATCGCACCAGAGGCCAAGCTGGATGTCACCCCAACGCCATTGACCGTGACTGTCGCGTTTGCTTGATTGACAGTTGGAGTCACTGTCAACGAGCTTGTTGTGTAGGGTACATAGACCGTATAGGCAGTGGTACCGCTTGCAAAACTCGACGGACTTAGCGTTCCCGAACTCACACTCAGTGCCGAAAGCGTTGAGTCATTGGATTTTCTTGTGAATATTATGACATAATTTGTGGTCGAAGATCCATCTTGGGAAGTAACAGCTACCGTCACAGTATTGCTAGAACCCACCGTGAGATTAATGCTCCCAGAAGCTGAACCCGAAGTAACCGCTGAGCTATTGACCGTGATCGTAGCATTGCTATTAGTGGTTATCGTGGGAGTGACCGTAATTGCTGTGGTCGCGTAACCCACAACGGCAGTGTAGCTTGTTGTTCCGCTCGCAAACGAGGGGCTCAACGTCCCTGCACTGAGTATTAAATTCGACAGGGTTGACACATTCGAGGGACGTGTGACTGTGAGGACGTAAGAATGAGCGACTGTGCTATCTGCGGACGTCACAGAAACGGTGATGACCGTATTGCCGAGACCCAACGCAATCGGACTGGATGTCGCACCTGAAGCAACAGCGCTACCATTCACAGTCATCGTAGCTGTGGCATCTGTCAATGTTGGAGTCACTGTCATGGTAGAGGAACTGCTCGATACACTCATTGTGTAACTATAAGTGGACGAAGAAAAAGAGGGGCTTAATGTACCTATGCTAGGCGCAAGAGCGGACAAAGTGGCGACATTGGAAAGCCGGGTCACCAGCAAAGTATAGGACACAGAAACAGATCCATCCTGAGATAAAACAACGATACTGATCGTGTTAGGTCCTAGCGAAAGCGCAATGGAAGAAGACGTGCTTCCAAACGACACAGAGGTGCCATTCACTGTCATTGACATGCCAGGATCAAGTACTGAAGGAGTAATTGTGATCGAAGTATCCGCATAGGGAACATCCACCGTATATGCTACGGTGGATGTTGAAAAAGCAGGCGAAAGTGATCCAGCTGAAAGGGTCAGCCCTGAAAGTCCAGTAGAAGAGCTAATACAATTGCCTGAAGTGAGGCTCAGTGTTTGTCCTGAAGGGCAGTTCGTGCTGATATCATTGCCACATCCGCCTACAACAACGAGGAATGCAAAATATGCTAAAATTTCAATGAATCTTTCTTGAAAACCTAGAATTTTCATATCACCACCCAAACAGCCTACGATAATAGATTTCAAAAGCACTGCTTCCTTCGCTGAAAAGGCTTTGGTTTGTGGCACTCGCTGAGTTCTGCCAATATCCTAATCCAATACTATCTTTGCCAAACCAGTAACGCACATCGGCTTGCATAAACGTTTCAGTCACGGTGCCATCATCCACAAATAAAAAGGTACCACCGGTTTCAAGGCGAGAACCGAAAACGAGCCGCGCTTCAAAGCCAATGGCAGGGGCAAAATAATGGCTGATATAGCGTACCCCCAGTGTGGGCACTGAGTTGGTGTAGGCCTCAAACCCAACTAGTGGCGTTAAAAATGGCGTTACTAACCAAAAATGAGGAAGTTCAAAGCCATACCCCAGCCAACTTTGAACCCACAGAGGCTGATAGTCTGAGTTGGTCAGATCCAGCACCTTGGTCCGAGCATATGCGGTGAGCTGGAAATTCTGATACCAAGCTCCGACTCCCATACGCGCTGCAATCAGTGAGTTATTCATCATTGCAGAGGATGAAGCAACCTGAGGAATATTCTCATTGACATAACTCAACCCTGCTTGACCCCAAAAGCCCCATTTCTTTCTAAAATAAAAAGCCTCTTCATCAAAATCTAAATTTCTCAGATCGAGGCCACTGAGCTCCACACAGAGATCTGACCAACTGGATTCGAATTTTTGATCAATCACTAAAACTTCTCGACACTGTTGACGTCCATAGATTGGCATTGGAATATTAAATTGAGTCCTCAGGCCGTCTTTACTGCTATTCACAATAGAATCATTTATAATCACAGCAGAGGGTTGATCCAAGTAAGCAGGAATATTAAAGACATAACGCTTTGAGTCTGCAAGCGAACTCTCGCCTGGATCGACAAAATGAAATTGAGGGGAATTATTGAGATGGACATTGATCCCACTCAAACGAATCTCGGGCGTGATCCGTATACTGTTGACAGAAGAGACAGGCTCAGGTGCCGGACTTGCACTTATTATGCGATTTTGATCGTCCGACTTTCCACATTCGCCTTGAGGTAGTGCTGCCTGATCTCCCTGAGACTTCTGAGCGAGCGCCTCCTCAACTAAGAAAAAATATTGCATATAAGCGTATTTTTGGACCAGCTCATTCGCAAGTACAGCGGCCGTCCCATATCTATGGGCGCGCAAAAGTAAGGAAATCTCTTCCAACGTATAGCTAGGACTATTACCTGAAATCGCGCGCGCGTTTTGGATTTCAGTAATTGCCTTGTTCCAGTCGCATTGCCCAGGCGTGCTTGCGAGAGTTCGGGATTGCTCTGAATACCGTCTTGCAGTTGCCAACGCCTCAGATCGAGATGCTTCGTTGGAAGTTTGAGGTTCTGGTGAAAGAATTACTTCCGGAATGTTAATGGGTATTCGACTCATGGAGTGATTGAGAAGGGGAGCGGACACGTTTGGAAGACTACAAATCTGCGAGACCTCCCGCTCTGATCGAATTTTCTTTTTGATGCGAATCAGATTATCCGTAATTTCCAGATTGCACTTTCTGATCACCGGAACATGATTGATGGAGAGTTCAGTACCGGGCTGTAAATCTTTCTGAAAATCTACTTCAGTGCCCCCTTGAATCTGAAATTGGCTCAAAAGTCCACTCCGACCCCAAAGCGGAATCACCCCGAATGAGTAGAAAATCATCGACAGGTTGTCGGTTGGCTCAACTTCATATTTGCCAGTCAGCCACTCCACTTGCGATTTTTTAATGGAATCGGGCAAATACCAGGTCCAGCATGCAAACTTTTCCTTTCTCAAAAAATCGATCAGCTTGCTATTACTTTCAAACCAGTTTTTAACCCCTATCGCAGTATCACTTTTGGATAAGTCCAGGTTGCATTCAAGCTTGGCTTGATCCTTTAAAACCTGAATAAAAGAGGGTAGTCTCGGTTCCGGCGCTTTGAGGTCATGCCCCCCGTTAAGCGCGTAGATCCAGTCCAGAGCACCGGTTGCCTTCTCGGGTCGAATAGCGCCAATGGAACGCGCTATGGTTGCCCAATCTTTTGCTCCACGGGTCGCGATTGAAGCCAGTACCTGCTTTCCAGCTTCAGTGGGTGTAAGCTTCAGGTTGCGAACATGAATAAATGCACCAGTGAACTCTCCTTGGGTCACCCTGAGCCACTCAAGGTTATGGACCGGGCCAGCTAAATCGAGCAATAATCTCTGTCCGCTGAATAACTGAATCACTGCTGTTGATTTGCGATCAGGCGCGACCCTCAGAAAAACATGATTATCGATAATCTCGCCTTCAAACTGAGAGTGTGACACCTCCAGATTCGGCCTAATCTGTTCTGCATGAACTATCACTTCAGGCCATACCATCGTTACCGCAAACCACCATCCTACCCACCGCCACTGATCCCCTTTGTTCTGCACAATAAGCACAAGTTTATTAGAAAATAATAAATATTCCAAATAAGTTATTAAAATGTCGTAACTACACCTCATAAAAAGTCGAGTAAGGTCTTGAAATAGAAATTAAATGTTACATAAAGAATTAGGCTATTTTAATAATCCCCTGGACTTCAATTCGGGGTGCTTGATGACGCGATGAGTCTTTTTTTTTGGGTTCCACTCCTTGAATCCCACTCTTAGAAGAATTTGGTACTATAAACTAAAAAAGTTGTTATATAAACTAAAATAATTGAATTTTTTAAATAAACTTGAAAGCTTTAGCTTGTTTAATATATAGACTCAGTCTATGTTTTTTGTATTAGAGCTGAGAAAAGGGTTTTTTTTCTTTCTTTTTGTATTTTTTTCGTTTTCGCCTAGTTCTAGTTTCGCCATTTTTGGAAAGAGCTTTTCCCAGCAGCACTCATTTAAAAAATTAGGTCCCCAATTTTACGTTCCTGTTCAGGTAGAGAAGATTTCTGGATCAAAATTGATTTTATTTAATGATGAAGCTGCCAAGGATTTAGGTCTAGAATTTCCTGAAGATCCTCAGGAGCTTGAGAAGGAAATTTTAGAGCAATTTTCAGTATTTATCTCAAAGAGTAAAGAGCCTAGGAATAAAGAATTATTCTCAACTTATTATCAAGATAGTGCCACTAAAAATGTAGGAGATGCTCTTGGAGATGGTCGAGCGGCATGGGTAGGAGAAATTCAGAAAGTTGGGCAATCGGGTCGTAAGTATTCTATTGATGTGGTGTTAAAAGGGATTGGGGTTACTCCATTAGCGTGGACGAATAATGAAAATGAGAGTCACAGAGATGGTCTTCAGAATCTTTCAGAGGCTATCTATAGTTATTTAATGAGTAAAGCAAATTATAGGAATCAGCTCGATACTACGGTAGATCTTGCGGTGATTTTACTGCCTGAGGAGTATAAAAATTATAAATTTACTAAGATTTTTAAAAATCGAATTGAGCGAGTTGCTATTACACTCAGAGTTGGCAACCAGACCCGAATGGGACATTTTAGGTATTTTCAAGATAGCCCCGAACTTTTCAAGAAGATCTTTGAATACTGTTTGCGTCGAGATATGGGTCTAGCTGCAGATGCTCCAGTTCAAAAAAAGCAGTTTTTTAACTATATTAAGCAGTTTTCTGTAAATATTGCTGAAGAAGCGGCCCGGTATTATGATTTACATGGAGTGCATGGCTCTACGACAGCTGGAAACAGGACTACTCGCGGGTCAACCATTGATATGTCAACTTGGCGGTATTTAGATGCCTATCATCAAGATTTTTCCTATCTCAAAGATAAGCTATTGGTAAAGCAACAAACGATTGAGATGAAAAATTATATTAAAGATCTTTTTGAGTATATAAACACATCAGAATATTACCTAAATTTAGGATTGACTCAAAATGAGTTATCGGTGCTAGCCGAAAATGCGAACCAGGTTTTTGATAGTATTTTTCAGCAAACGTTGACTCGGTTGTTTTTGGCGCGAATTGGACTTGGAAATCAGCAATTCATGGAAATTTTGGAAACAACATACCCTGATTTGCTCAAGAGATTTTACGATGCATCGAAAGCCCTTTTTGAATTTAGTAGTAGCAAAACGGCTATCCTTGAGGGTCAGAAAAATGTAAAACCTGCTTTGTTTGAGCCTAGAAAAATTTTTCAAATGACGAGGGAGGACTCTGATTTTCCATCCCTAATAGAAAAATTTGACGAATATCATTTGGTGAAGCGCCAGTTAGGAGATCTGTCGGATTCAGATGAAAAGATATCAGATGAAGAAGATGATGATTACAGTATTTTTGGTTGTTGCTCGAGTGGAACTCCTTCTCCTCAGAGAGCGGGGTTTCGGCAGCGTTTGAATGCTCTAGAGGGAGAACTTGTAAATGCTTTGAGTTACATGTTTTCCGATCAGTCCTGGGTTGATCCTAAAATAAAACCGTCAGCTGGTTTTTCAGCGCGGCAGGTGTTTCTACAGTTTACTGATGAAATTTTAGCTTTTCATCCCTATGTTAGCAGCGTGTCTCAGTTGATGGAGTTAGCGAAAAGCGGGGAAATGAATCCTGGTCTTGATTCCATAAAAAAGATGCATTTCTCACAGAGATTAGATGTGGGAACGTTGCATAGTTTAAAAGAAAAAATTTCTCAACATTTGGTAGATAAGGCTCTTGGTGGAACTAGATTGACTGAATTGAATTCTGCGGCTGAAGGAGAAATTCAAAAATGGGTTGATGTAGGATTGCCATTGCGTAATTTTACAAATTTAGGTGAAAAAAATGAGTGATTTCGGTAGTAAAGTTTATATGATTCCTAGAAAAACACGAATTCAACCAACAAGAAGACTCATTTTTTTTCTTTTAGCCTATATGACGTTAGCGTGTGGACTCGACGCACTTGCAGGTGTGTTAGATCCAGCAAAAATACACTACCGTTACATTCAAAACAAAGACATTCAAAATGCTCCTGTTTTAGTTTTAATCCACGGTCTTAAAGGGACGTCTCAGACTTTTGATGGGGTTTTACCTTCCTTGAGTAAAAATTTTTCTGTTTTAGTTTATGATCAAAGAGGTCATGGGCAGACTGAAGAACTAGGGTTAGAGTACGGACCTCACAGTTTAGCGCGGGATTTGGCGAACCTTCTAGATCACCTTCATATGGATCGGGTTCATTTACTCGGGCACTCTTTTGGTGCAAAAACAGCACTGGCTTTTGCTGAAATTTTTCCGCGCAGGACTCAATCTCTCATTTTGGAAGATATGGGGATTAAGGCAGGCAGTGACCCCATGCTGGGGAAAGATGAAATTCTAAAGAAGGCGCATGAGGTACAACTTAGCTATCAACCTTCGTATAGCACAAAAGAAGAGTTACTGAATGTGGCTCAAAAGGTTACCGGAGATTCTGTCAAATATTTGGAAAGAAAGGTCAAAACAAACCCTCAAGGTCTGTTTGAGTTAACTTTTAAGCCTCATGTTTCCATTCTTTATCATTATTTTTGCAGGAAGGAAGATTTCGTAGAAGCTTGGATGGATTTGACGCAGCCGGTTCTTTTTTTGACAGCAGATCCGAGTTATTCTGCTGTTTCTCGTAGTGAATATTTTTCTATCAAGAAAATGAAGCGCTCTGGTAAGACCCAATTTGTAGAAATAGCTGGTGCCGATCACAGTATTCATAAGACCCATCCTGAGAGATTTGTAGAAGTAGTAACTCAGTTTTTAGAGGTACAATCCAGCAGCAGTACAATACTATCAGATTGGAGTCCTGGGTATGGGGATAGCTTAGAGGAAGCGGGAAGTGAATCCATTATATTCGGTCTGGGGCCAGAGCCAAAAGAGAACGGGGTTCGTAGAAAGTTATTCTGACTTGGATAATACTTGATTTAATTGCTTAAGTTTTTGAAATTTTTGACCGATAGAGCTTCAAGTAGACAGGATGAGGAGAATGAACCATGTCAAAAGGGCAAGCTGCGGGCGAAAAAACTGAAAAGCTGAGTAAATCTGAAAAAAGTCATGAAAAATCATCAGATAGGCCACAAGATAAGTCTGATAAATCTAAAGAAATTTCAACCCATGAAGCAAAACGGCCAGAAACCCCTTCTGCAAAAGGCAAGAACGCGCTTGCTGGAATAGGGGGCTGCGTTGCAACGGGCTGTAAAGCAAATTCTACCCGGTTCAACTTTTGCGAAGAACATTATGATCATTTCAAGTTTGGTCTGATTAAAAAAACGGGAGATCCGGTTCCCGATTATGAAAAAAAGTTTGAGCACTACACTGCCTATAAAGCGAAACAAAAAGGCAAAAAAGTAGCGTAGTTCGCTCTCACAGCGCTGTACCCACCACCTCCTCAGAGAGCCTCAGAGTCATCCAGACTTTCGGGGCTCTCGTTTTTTTTCGCCAATTGCTGCTCTAAAAGTGAAAAGGTAAGTGCAAATTTTTTAAGGTCTGCAATTGAATGTTACGAATTTGTGATAAGCAACCAACAGCCGCGTCCATCATAGTTGCAAAATCTGCTTTTGAAAAGGAGCGGTGTTCGGCTGTGCCTTGAACTTCAATAAAGTTGCCTTTTCCCGTCATCACAAAATTCATATCTACATCACAAGTAGAGTCTTCCTTATAGTCAAGATCTACCAAAACTCGACCTTCTTTCATTCCTACGCTCAGGGCCGCAACTGTATCTATCCAAGCTTCTTTTGGAATTTTTCCTTCCTTAATTAGGTTTCCAAGTGCGATAGCAAGGGCAACGCAGGCTCCTGTAATGGAAGCAGTGCGAGTTCCTCCGTCAGCTTGAATGACATCACAGTCTACTAATAGGGAGCGCTCACCCAGCTTGCTGAGATCCACCATGGATCGCAGCGAGCGTCCAATGAGTCTTTGGATTTCCTGGGTCCGACCCGATACTTTTTCTCGATCCCGCTTGGTTCGGGTATGAGTAGATCGGGGAAGCATAGAATATTCAGCAGTGATCCAGCCTCTTCCTTTTCCTGCTAACCAGGTAGGAACATTGGTATCGATCGACACTGTACATAGAACGTGAGTATTACCAGCCCGAATGAATGCAGAGCCTTCCGCATAGCGATTCACTCCTGGCTCAATGGTCAGCGGACGGATCTCAGTAGATTTTCTTTCAGGGGGTTCTCGTTGAGTCATTTTCATCATTCCTAGGCTGTAGTAGATCTAATAAAACGTATGTACCATAACATTTTAGCCAACACGATCCTAGATCAATGTACCTCTACCAATACGCTGGCGCGGGAACTGGGTGAGCAGGGATATCCTCATGGAACGTGGGTATCCAGCCGAATTCAAACAGCAGGAAGAGGGCGAATGGGGAAAACTTGGGAGTCTCCATTAGGCAATCTGTTTTTTTCCCTAGTGATTCGTGGAATTGAAAAGTCCAAATGGAGTTGGATTCCACTATCGTCGGCGGTTTCCATTGCAGGGTGTCTCAAGAAGAGTTTCCCTGGGCTTGATGTGAAAATAAAATGGCCCAACGACCTCTATCTGGGAGAAGCAAAGCTCGGAGGAGTTCTCTGCGAAGCTTTTAGTGACTACGTGATTGTGGGAGTGGGTTTAAATTGTGTGAGCAAGCCGCAAGGGCTAGATCAGCCGGTGATAGATCTTACTACGGCAAGAGGCGGAATTTTGACTGTCGCAGATCAGTTGCGAGATCCTATCTGGCATAGTTTATTGGAAGGTTATGAATCTCTGTCGCTGTATGGAACTCATTTTCTCGTCTCAGAATATGAGGCACTAGCTGCACTACCCAAAGGAACAGCAATACAATTTGGAATAAATAATAAATTAGGAATTGTAAAATGTCTTGGCCAAACAGGGGAGCTTGTAGTCTTAGTTGAGAACGAGATAGAAAAAAGCTTATTTGCTGAAGAAATCCAAAAAGTGAGGCTATTCCGATAAAATTCGATGTATTTCTTGCTTAATAATCTTTTCAGCAAGATCAGGAAGGAGTTTTTGCGACATTTTTTCTAAAACATTTTGAACTTCATTTCGAATGAGGGTTTCAATTTGATCCTGATTAATTGCAGACGCAACTATCTTAGGAGGTGAAGGGTGAGAGTGGGTTTCTGGCTGGGGAGGTAGGGGCGGCGGTATGATAGGGGGGGTTGGGGGTTGGATGGTTTTCAAAAGGGGTGGAGGCGAAAGTGGGCTAGGGGTGGCGTTTTCATAGGGCTGTTGTCCTAAATTAAAGGTAGATCCCCCCTGGTCCAACATTTTTGGCATGGGCTTGAGTGTGGGTTCGTTCACATTCCATTGGTAGTCTTCCATGCTACTAATTCGCATAGTAGAATCCGTCAGTTCTTTAATATCTGTTTCTCCTGTCGATTCAGGGGGGGCTTGATTGAATTCCCATAGCGTTTCGACAGGTTCTTGGGTGGGGGGTAGTGGAAGAGTCGGCAGATCTGATTCTATCGAATCTTCTTGTAATAGGGAGTGGGCTGAGGACTCATTTTCAGGAAAGGGCGTCGGAAGATCAGACGGGAGCGGGGGAGGATAAAAAGAAACGTTTTCCAAGTTTTTTGGAAATGGGGGCGGCAATTCAGAAGTTACAGGAAGTCTAGTCAAAATGGAGGTTTTCTCAGCTCTTTTGGCACTGATCTGCGCTAAAACATCGTTTAATACCTGTCTCAAGTGTGCGGGATCAAAGGGTTTGGTTAATTGACCGTGAAAGGTCACCTCCTGGGCTTGGGCTTCGTCCACCTTCTCAAAGGCGCTGGACATGAGAACAAACCGAATTTCTTTTAGGTCTTCGTGTTGATTGATTTCGCGCTTGACTTCAAACGCTGTTTTTCCAGGGAGGGAGACATCAATGAGAACAATGTCTGGTTGGGAAAGTGAAATTTGTTGTATTGCGTCATTTCCATCTGAAATCGTTTGGATTTCATAGCCCTCATTAGATAGAGCTAGTCGAATGACTTTTTGAATCGTGAGACTGTCGTCGGCTACCAGTAGCTTTTTACCGGGCATACCCATTTAAAGTTTGTCACTACTTGAGAAATCTGTAAACAAGGATCCGCATTATTGTAAGGATAATTAGGAACTCCGCGGTGGGCCCTTTCATTCAGTCCATGAAAGCGGTATAATAAAACTCAGCCACAGGGGTCGGCGATAAACCATTTGGACCCTACAGTCAATTACCCAGGGGGCTGTCCCTGCTCAGTGGTGAGCATGCCTGGTTTTTTCCAGGAAGCCTAAAGCTGGCATACGGCGCCCACTTAACTTTCTGGGATCCAATTGACTTCGCCGGGCTCTGCGGCTTTTTTTGGAGCAAACGGAAGTGCCAAAGGTGGGCAAACCCAAAGGAAGGCAAACAAAGATATGGGGCGTTATCAAGATGCTGTGACCTCTCAACAGGGCTGGCTCCATGAGCTAGTGCGAGCAGAGATTCATCCTGATGCAGAAAAGCTTCTCCAACTAGGAAGGAGCTTTGATCCAGGTCAGCTGGTCGAGGAAAGTACCATTGAGTTTTTGACTGAGCTTCGGGAATGTTTCAATGATTACGCTCGGTCATTTAACGCATTTTCTGAAAATGGATCTAAATTTCAAGAGATTAAACTCTATTCCTTAGCTCAAACAGCTGCAGATTTTATGTTATTTCGAAATCAAATAAAGCTGATTTTCTCTCATTCTGCCCAGGGTGCCATTCAAATAGCCTTTTCCCAGCATGTGCGAAGTACCTTGGCTGTGGATGGACAGGATGCTCATGGTGTTTCTCCCTCTTCCATGGGAGGTCATACTCAGGATTTGATGGCGCAAGTAGGGCCTTTTCGGGATGTGTTTTGGACTTACCAAGGTGAAAAGGTGACTCCAGAGCAGGTGGCTAAATTCTATTTTATTGAATTTACTCAGATCACTCGAGACAGCAAGCGCTCAAAGGGGAATCAGCTGCTTTTGGATCAAATCAAAGCACTCCTCCAGGAGAAAGGACTTAACCTTTAAAGTTTCAATTGCGTGACTTGAATTAAGTGAGTAATCCAGAGTCGGCTCTTCATATCCTGAGTCTTTAAATATTTGAGCCTTAGGTGCAATAAGTTCAGGATTATATTTGAAGTGTTTTGCAAAGGCTTTTGCAAATTCATAGTAAGAAAGCTTAGTTAGCCCCCCATAGTGAATCACTCTATTTTTGATCCCGGAGTCTACTAGGCGAACCACGAGATCACACAGTCCGAAAACGGGTGCAAAAGAATGAATTTCTTTTTCACTGAAATCACACCTGATATTTCGATCTAATTGGATTCGCAGCTGATCGAAAGCTGAAAAACTAAATCCATTTCCGCGTCCTAGCAGGGGGCTTGAGCGGAGAATAATGTAGTTCAAATATTTGCTTCGAATGATGTTCTCTCCACCTATTTTCATCTTTCCTAAAGAGTTTCCTGGCAAGACAGTATCATTTTCATGGTAGTTTCCGCGGGATCCATCAAAGACAAAGGGGTTGGACAAGTAGATAAACTTGGGCTGTAAAACATCGGTCGTGCTGGAGAGAGCAGCAGGACCCCCTTCGTGATGGATGGTTGCCCTTCGTTCATTTTTGCTTGCCCACTCAGGAGAATCATGCCCTGCGGCATAAATAATCACGTCGGGTTGAATCGTATAAAGCACTCTTTTGACCCAATTCCTATTGTCTATATTAAAGGGTAAATAAGTTACTCCCGACATTGACATAGGGTGTTTATAGTAAGTGGCAAAGACTTTATAGCTTTCTCGTAGGCGTAAGGCCAAGTGAGTTCCTAAAAATCCGCTGCCCCCAACAATTAAGACTGCTTTGGTGATTCTCACATCTCGAGTTTAACCTAATTTACTGTTTCCTTGGGAGGGACCCCACGTTTTTTTTAAAGTGGGGTCCACAAAGGAAGGTCAACTCGGAGCTGCTATGCGAATCATTGCCTATTCATTGAGAAGCTTCAGTGCTGTGTTCATTGTATTATTGGCATGTCCAAGAACCGCAACTCCTGCTTGCATGAGAATATTTTGTTTTGTCATTTCCGAGACTTCTTCAGCTATGTCTGTATCTCGAATTCGACTATTAGCTGCAGATAAATTCTCATCTAAGATTGCCTGATTATCGATCGTTGATTGAAGGCGATTCTGTAGGGCTCCCAAGTCAGACCGAATACTATTGACTCGTGATAACGCATCATCGACTACAGAAAGTGTCAGTTGTGCCCCCTGCTTGGTGGCGACAGATTCACCCCCCAGTTTCAGCGATTCCAGAGTCGCATCGGCCTTGGCACCATCATAGACGATGCGATCCAAGATTGGATTATTTCGGACTCCCACTTGAATTTCAAATATCCCTGCTTTGCCATTTAAAAGAGGAGTATTGTTAAACTCAGTGACGTTAGCAATTCGATCGACTTCCTGTTTTAACGACTGGAATTCCCGATCTGTAAAAGAGCGCTCATTGTCTCCAATCGTATCTGATGCTGACTGGATGGCAAGCTCTCTTAGTCTAATCAGAATATTTGAAATTCCGTTTAGACCGCCTTCTGAAACCTGGATCATGGAAATCCCATCTTGAGCATTCCTCTTGGCTTGTCTAACACCACGAATATTAGCTCTGAGATTCTCAGATATAGCGAGCCCTGCGGCATCGTCACCAGATCGATTAATTCGACTTC
>Ga0302320_10019145_pt1 | contig 13761 bp, 9 predicted proteins | sample Bog_T0_3_FD_202130 | JGI IMG/M metagenome (GOLD analysis project Ga0302320, IMG submission 202130) | Peat permafrost microbial communities from Stordalen Mire near Abisko, Sweden - Bog_T0_3 | ecosystem: Environmental > Terrestrial > Soil > Wetlands > Peat | place: Sweden: Abisko, Stordalen Mire... | reverse complement strand
GCCTGATTGGCGAAGTCCACCAACAGGATGGAGTTCTTCCCCGCCACGCCCAACAGCATGAAAATACCCAGGATCACGAAGATGTTCATGACCTTGCCGGTGATGGCCAGCGCGAAGAACGCGCCGCTGAGCGCCAGGGGCAGCGCCACCAGTATGGTGAATGGCGTGACGAACGAGCCGTACAGGCTCGACAAGATGAGGTAGATGAAGATGATGCCGAAGCCCACGGCGACTAGCGCCGAGAGCCCGGTCTCCTTCATATTCTCCACGTCACCGCCCCAGTTCAGGCGGATGCCCGCAGGCACCTTCCCGTCGCCCTGGGCCATGTAAGCCTCGACATCCTTCACCACCGCGCTGAGGCCCGCGCCCTGGATCAGGTCGGCGGTGACCTGCACCTGTCGGCCGCGGTCCTGGCGGTTGATGATGGCCGCGCCCGGCGTGTCATCGGCCACCGTCACGTCGGCCAATCGCACCAGGCGCCGGTTCACGTTGGGCACCAGCACCTCCTTGTAGTGCTCCTTCAAGTTGCGCTGGTCCTCGCGCAGGCGCACGCGGATGTCGTACTCCTTGCCGTTCTCGCGGAACTTGGCGGGGGTGAAGCCCTCCACCTGGGCCCGCAGCTCCATGCCCATGGTCTTGGAATTCACGCCAAAGGTGTTTGCACCGGCCTCCGTCAGCTTGACCCGGAACTCCGGCCGGCCGGGGCGGGTGTTGTTCTTCACGTCCATCAGGCGCCTATCCTTGTTCAGGTAGGCCATCAGCTTGGCCACGTAGGCCTCCAGGACCGCCTGATCGGTGCCCATCAGGTTCAACGTGAAGGGCGTGCCCGCCAGGCCGCTGGAGGGGTCGTAGTCCTTCACCCAGGGGTCGGCCTCGGCGAAAGGCGCCAACTGGCCGCGCAGCTTCTCCTTGAAATCACCGGTGGTGCCGCCGCGGGCCTTGCCGCCTTTCAACCGCACGAACAGCTCGGCCTTGTTGGCCTCCCCGTTCTGCCCGCCCACCGTCAACGTCACCAGGGCCACGTTGGCATTTTGCTTCACGGTCCGCATCACCTTGCGGGCCATGGCTTCCGTGCCGTCCAGGCTGGTGCCAGGGGCCAGCTCCAGGTCCACCAGCACCTCGCCATGGTCCATTTCCGGGGCGAACGCCTGCGGCACCCGCGAGGCCGCCACCATGCTCAGGGCGAAGATGCCCAGGCTGACCCCCGCCGCCACCATCGGCCGTCTCAGGATCAGCTTCAGCAGCACGGTGTAGCGGTCCTCCAGCCAGGACTGGAAACGGTCGAAGGCCTTCACCGGCGCCTGCAGGAAGGCTGCCACCGGGCCCGAGGGCGCGGCATCCAGCGTGTGCTTGCTGGCGAAATAGCCCGTCAGGAGCGGGATCAGGGTCAGCGCGACGACGAAGCTGATGGCCATGGCGAAGACCAGGGTCAGCCCGAATTGCTTCAGGAACTGGCCCACCAGGCCGCCCATGAAGCCCACCGGCAGGAACACCGAGATGACCACCAGGGTGATGGCGAAGACCGACGTCTGGATCTCCAGCGTGCCATGCTCGGCGGCGAACAGGGCCGTCTCACCGTCCTCCATGCGACGGAAGATGTTCTCGATGACCACGATGGCATCGTCCACCAGTAGGCCCACCGCCAGGCTGAGCGCGATCAGCGAGATCACGTTCACGGAGAAGTCGGCCAGGTACATCAGGATGAAGGCGCCCAACAGGGAAACCGGCAGGACCAGGGCGGTGATCAATGTGGCGCGCAGGCTGCCCAGGAAGAAGTACACCGTGATCACCGTCAGCAGGATCGCCAGGAAGATGGTCTCGTACACGTCCTCCACGTTCTCCTTCACGTAGGTGCTGGCGTCCGTCAGCACCCCGATCTCAGCCTTCACCCCCTGCTGCTCCAGCTGCTCGTTGAGCCCCGCCAGGGCCTTCTTCACCCCGTCGGCCACGCCGATCATGTTGGTGCCGCTCTGTCGGTAGACCTGCAGGAACAGCGCCGGGGTGCCCTCCACATAGGTGCGGTTCTTCTCGTCGGCCAGCGTGTCGACCACCTGACCCACCGAGCCCACCTTGGTGGCGCGCTCGTTGCCGAACAGGTTCACCAGCACGCCCGCCACCTGCGACACGGTCTCGAACTCGCCCAGGCCGCGGAACGCCACCTCGTGCGCGCCCACGCTGACCTTGCCGCCGGGGATGTTCTCGCCGGACGCGCCGATCTGGCCGGCCACCTGCGAGGCCGACAGCTCCTTGGCCGCCAGCTTGTCTCGGTCCAGCAGCACCTGGATCTCGCGCTTGCGCCCGCCGTAGATCTCGACGGCCGCCACCGAATTCACCTGCTCCAGCTTGGGGCGGATGACCTGGTCGGCCAGGTCGAACAAGGCGGCCGGCGGCAGGTCGGCCTTGATGGTGAGCTCCATCATGGGCTGGTCGGCGGGGTCGAAGCGCCGGATCAGGGGCTCCTCCACGTCGCGGGGCAGGTCGCCGCGGGCCTGGGCCACCTTGTCGCGCACGGTCTGCTGCAGCTTCTCCACGTCCATGCCGATGTAGAACTCGGCCGTCACGACGCTCAGGTTCTCCAGGCTCTTGGAGCTCAGGCGCTTCAGGCCGGCGATGGAGGAGATCTTCTCTTCAATGGGCTTGCTCACCAGCGTCTCGATCTCGGACGGGCCGGCGCCGGGGTAGGCCGTCATGACCGAGATGACCGGGATGCTGGTGTTGGGGAACAGGTCCACGCCCATGGCCTTGAACGAGGCCAGGCCCACGGCCACCAGGGCCAGCATGCACGACAGGATGAGGGCCGGGTGCTTGATGGATATCTTCGCCAGGTTCATGTCAGTCCGCCGCCTGGGCGGGGCCGTCCGCCGGATAGAGCCGCAGCGACGCGCGCAGGCTCAGGAGCTGTGCCGCCAGCTGCAGGCCTTGCAGCTGGGCTTGGGATTGGTCCTGCTCGTAGGACAGCACTTCATAGGTGGTGGCCCGCCCGTCCTTCAGGCGCTCGCGGGCGTCGGCCAGCTTGGCCGTCTGCGCATCCACTAGCTGGCCGGCCAGGGCCACCGACTCCTGGATGTCCCGGATCTGCTGCACCAGCAGCTTCCAGTCGGCGTCCTGCTGGGCCAGCTTCTGCTGGAACTGCTCCTGTTGGGACTGCGCCGCCAGGCGTGCGCCCGCACGGGCCTTGTACGACGAGACCACGTCCAAGGGCGCGCTGAAGCGCAGGCCCACCGTGGTGGCGTCATGGTCGCCGGCGCGCAGGGCCCGCTCGGACGAGTCGGCATCCGCGCCGCGCGCGCTCATGGCGTAGGTGCCGAAAGCCTCCAAGGTGGGCTTGTTGCGCTCCTCGTCCACGCGCGCTGCCGCCTGGGCCAGGGCCGCCTGGGCCTGAGCCGCGACCACGTCGGCGCGCTCGCCGGGCCGCTGGTCGGGCACCTGCAACGCGACCAGCTGGGCGTAGGGCAGGGGCTCCAGCTCGCCCGCGGCCTCCTCCTGGGGCCGGCCCTGGGCGGTGTTGAAGGCTTTCAGGGCCGCCTGCTCCTCGCTCTGGGCGCCCTTCAGGGCCAGGCGGCGCAGGGCCACCAGGCCGCTGGCCTGCAGGGTGTCGGAGGCCTCGCCCAGCTTCATGCGGGCCTTCTTCTGCACGTAATCGTGGATGGCCTGGGCCTGCCCCAGGGCCTCGCGCTGGATGCCCACCGCCTGGCGGGCCGTCACCAGGCGCCAGTAGGCGCTCTCGGCCTGCACCTGGGCGGACAGGGACTGCATGCGGGCGCCGTGGCGCTCGGCCAAGCCGGCCTGGCGGGCCTGCTGCTGCTGGGCGCGCGCCGATCGGCCCAGGGCGTTGGACCAAAGGGACATCGACACTTCGAGCACCGGGCCGGAGTCGTAAAGGTCGCCCAAAGCCCCGGGCAGGAGGGGCGCGTTGACGTAGTTGACGTGGTCCAGCGCGTAGGAAAGCTGGCCCTGCAGGCCGAAATCGGTCATCTCCCGCAGGCCGGCCGCGAAGTGCTGGCTCTTGAACGCCGCCTTGATCGCCCGCTATTTCGGCAACAAACAGAATCTCTTCGACGCCCTGGCCCTGCACCACCGCGAGGCCATGATCTCGGACCCGCTGCCTCAGCCGCCGCTGGCGGACCCCTGCGCCGAGCTGCTGCGCTACTCCAGCGTGCGCTTGGCGCAGGTCCGGTCCTCCAGCAAGACGTTGCGCGTGATCGTGGGCTACGCCTATACCGACACCAGCGGCAAGCTGGCCTTGAAGCGGGACCCCACGCAGTTCCACGACCCCTACCTAGCGGAGCGGCTTCGGCAGATGCAGCAGTTGGGCAGCTTGGCGCCCGACGTGGACCTGAAGGCCCTGGCCAGAGTCCTGGTCACCTACATGGGCGGGCAGATCATGGTGAATCACCTGATCTTCGACCGCAGCTTCGCGGTGCTGATGGCGGAGACCAAGAGCTTTTTGCAGCTGCTGAGGCCCTCGCTGACGCCGGCGCCCAAAAAGGGCTAGGCCGGCACGGCCCCAAGAACGACCAAGCCCCTCCCGCCAAAGGCGGAAGGGGCTCGTTTTTTTCCGGGGCCGGGCGGGGCAGATCAGGAATCGACCCAGTCGATCGCGCCCAGCCCGTGCCCCTCCAAGAACTCGTTGGCCTTCCTGAAATGGCCGCAGCCGAAGAACCCGTTGTAGGCCGACAGCGGGGACGGATGCACGCTTTCCAGCGCCAGGCTGGGCGGCTTCACCAGGGCCCGCTTGGAGCGGGCTTGGGCCCCCCACAGCAGGAAGACGCGGGGCCGGGCATCCTGGCCCAGGGCCTCGATGACCCGGCCGGTGAAGGCCTGCCAGCCGAAGCCCTTGTGGGACAGGGCCTGGTGGCGGGTCACGGTCAGCACGGTGTTCAGCAGCAGCACGCCCTGCCCGGCCCAGTGCTCCAGCAGGCGCGAGCCGGGGGCCTGGCCATACTCGCTTTGGATCTCCTTGAAGATGTTCTGAAGCGACGGCGGCACCGGGAAGTCCGCGTTCACCGCGAAGGCCAGCCCGTTGGCCTGGCCGCCGTGGTAAGGGTCCTGGCCCAGGATGACCACCTTGACCTGGTCGAAGGGGGTCAGCTTCAGGGCCCGGAAGATGCTGGCCTTGAGCGGGCAATAGTCGCCGGCCTTGGCCAAGGAGGACTGAAGGGCCTTGAAGTAATCCTTGGCCTTCTCCTCCTCGATCAGCTGCTCCCAGGTCATGCGTAGTCCCCGTGGGCGTCCATGGCCGCCAGGACCAGCGGCTGACCCGTCTCCACCAGGCTCTTCAGGCTCGACAGGATGGCCGGCCAGCCGTTGTTGAGGCCGGAGAAGGTGTTGCGGCGGGGATCCACGTCGGCGGCGGTCAGCCGGCTGTGCGTCAGCACCAGGCGCGTGCCGTTGCCGTGGGCCTGCATCTCGAACGTGGCCACGGTGGCGCGGCCCGCCATGCCGTGGGCCTCGCCCTCAAAGGTGTACTCAAGCAGGCGGGGCTTTTCGACCCGCAGCACGGTGCCCCAGGCCGACTGGGCGCCGCCGGGGTCGCGGCTGTAGAGCGGGGAGCCGGGCTTCCAGTCGCTCTCGAAGCGGACGCCGAAGAAGTAACGCTGGGTGAAAGCCGGGTCGGTCAGGGCCTGCCACAGCTTTTCGGGGCTGCAGCGGATGTAAGTGGTGTAGTTGAAATCGCTCTGTTCCATGGCGCCTCCAAGGTCGCGGGCCCTTCAGGGTGCCACATCAAGCCCCCGAATTGAACCGTGCAGGGAGCCGGAGGAGCCCATCAGTATAATCCGCTCGAAGGCGTCGGTTCAGGCCATTTCTGGCGGGGGATGCATGACGAAGGAAAAGAGCGTGCAGGCTTTCAACGAGGACGTTGATGCCAACCAGCGCTATGTCTACAGCCAAGCCGACCGGCTCTCCAGCGTGCTGGCCAGCCGTCGCATCAACAGCTCCATCCGCGACATGGTCGATTTCAAGGGCAAGCGGGTCCTCGACCTGGGCTGCGGGGACGGCGTCTTCAGCGCGGAATTGCTGACCTACGGGGCCAAGGAAGTCTTGGGCGTGGATGCTGCGGACGTGGCCATAAAAGCGGCGGCCAAGCGCCACCGGGCAGACCGGCGCCTCACCTTCAAGGTTCTGGACGTCTACAAAGCCGGGAGCCTGCCGAAGCATTGGGATGTCATCGTCATCCGGGGCCTTTTGCATCACCTGTACGACGTCAACGCCGCTGTCGCCGCCATCAGCGGCTTAGCCAGCACGGTGGTGGTGGTGGAGCCCAACGGCTACAATCCGGTGCTCAAGGTCATCGAAAAGACGTCCCGATACCACATCGAGCATGAAGAGCGTTCGTATCGGCCCGGTAGGTTGGATCAATGGTTCGAGGACAATGGCTACTCGGTCAAGCGCCGGGCGTACATCGGTTTGGTCCCATTCTTCTGCCCGGCCCCCCTCACCCGCGCCTTGAAGCTGGCCGAACCGGTGCTGGAATCATTGCCCCTGGTGAAGCAAATGGCCTGCGGCCAGTATGTCTTCATGGCACAGAGGGCCTGAGACCCGCCGGTTCAGCGCCCGGCGGCATCGCCCGCCCCTCAGCGGACCCCCGGCACAGGTTCCAGGACTTCCAGGGGCAACGTTTCCTTCTCCCCGTATGGGGCCTTCCAAAGCACCCTCAGTGTGTGATTGTAGTTCCCCACATCGCTGAGCCAGACCTGCTCCACATCCAGTCGATGGGCGCCCGCTTTCAAGCTCAGCGGCGCCCCCAGCTCGCCATTGCGCTCCTTTATCCACAACCCCGCCGCTTCCGCCTCAGCCGTGATCGGCATGAACGTGTAGACCGGCCTCCCGTCCAGCTTCAGGGTCGTGTAAGGCGTGGCGCTGGCGCCGAAAGCGTAGGCTCCCGCCTCCTTCAGGTTCAATTTAAAGCTGACCTTGAGCCGGAGCGGGGGCCGTATCCCCGTGGGCAGATTGCCCGGCGTCATCCAGAACCAGGGGTCGGGAAGCCCGAAAAGCACGGCTTTGTTGGCCCGCCAGCGGCCCGGGTGCTCCTGGTAGTCGGTCAGCGCCTTCTTGATCTCCGGGCCCAACGCCAGCTGCTGGGACATCCGCTCGCGATCCGAACCCGGAGGGAGCAGCTCCTCCGCGCTGAAGTGGAAGAGGCTGGCTTCCCTCAGCGCCGCCAAGCCCGGCAGCTCGACGGGCAGGCGGATCAGCTTCATGCTCAACCCCCCCACCGCCGGCGCCATTCCGACCCCCTGCTCCAACGGGCCCGTGTTGGTCTCGATCTGTTTGACCTCGCGGACCACCTTGCCGCCCAGCTTCAATAGCAGCGGCTCCAGGTAGAAATGGAAGGGCGTCAATGCGACCAGGATGTCCGGCCTTTTGCCGGAGGGGTCCACCGGTTGTGCCTGGGCCCACTTGAACGCGCTGAACAGGCCTTCGTTGGCGTAATACTCGGGGCTGTGCTGGGCAAAGAAGGTCGGGAAAGTGCATAGGGCCGGATAGACCCGATTGAACGGGTCATAGTTCGGCTGGTTCCATGAGTCAAAATTGAGGCCCTGCGTGCTGATCAGCACCACCGAGCCCTTCTTGCTCTCCTCGTAGATGGCCCGCGCCTGCTCCGTGGTGTTCGCCATCCCATAGTTCAACAGCTGGTGGTTGCCCTGATTCCGGGAGAAATAGTCATGCCATGAAAGCGGGGACAAATAGGCGAAATAGGCCCCGCCCACCACGATGAAAGCAGCCGTCCTTGCCCGCCCCGGGAGGGCCCGCAGCAGGAATCCGATCGACGTCACCAATCCCAGCCCGGCCAGGATGAGCGTGGGAGGCATGACCATCATCATCCGGCGGTCATCAGGCTGGCTGCCTGGGTTGGAGATCAGCCCTGGCAGCAGCGCCGCCGCCCACCAAAAGAGCAGGAACGAAAAATAGGGCCGGCGGAAGCGGGCAAGGCTGACGGACACCCCTACCAGGAACAGCAGCAGCACGGACTGGTTGAAGACAGGGTAGGCGGCGTCACCCGGCATCCATTCCGGGAAGAAATAGGACTGGAACGGCCCCCTCACCGTGAACATCTTCCAAGCCAGGGGGAACATGGGGATGGCCCGCCCCAAGAGGGCGTCCAACGCCGCCACGGGGCCCATGGAAGCCGATGCGCCCCCGATGTGGGAGGCGTAGAGCACGCCAAAGGTGCCCAGGTAGGCGTCCTTCGGGTCGGTCCAGGCCCACAGCAACAGGGGGCCCAAGCCCACCAGGAGCCCCGCCAGCATGGGCACCAGGCCGCGAGCGATGGCATCGCGCTGCTTGGGCTGAAAGTACCAGGTCAGGAAGATCAGCAGGGGGACCAGGGGCGCCATCACCTGGGCGGCGTGATAGACCTGGAAAGTGAATGCCCAGGCGAAGCCGGCCAGGGCGAAGTAGATGGGCTTGTCCTTCTGCAGGGCCTTCACCAGGAATGCCAGGCAGGCGAGCACCACCATGTGGGTCTCGACCAACAGGTAATGGGCCCGCGATATGCTCACGGGCCACACGCACACGGCCCACAGCAGGGCCGCCGCCAAGCCCAGCCACGCGCCGCCCTTGTCCCTGCAAAGGTGGAACATGATGAGGACGACGAAGATCCCGACCAGCGCCGCGCCCAGCCTGAAGCCCGTCATGCTCTCGCCGAAGACCTTCATGCTGAAGGCCGCCATGTAATACGGCAAGGCGCCGTCGCCGCTGATCCCCGGCATGATGAGCATGGTGGGGCGCTGGCCATTGACCAGGTCCTGGTCCATCATCTTGAGCACGGCCTCGTCCAACGCGCAAAAGCCGACGGGGACCACGCCCACCTTGTGCAGGCGGAAGGCCGCCCCGGCGCCCAAGGCCAACAGCAGGGCCACGATCAGCGCCGGGCGGGGCAGCTCGGGCAGGCGCAACGGCAACCCACCTCGCCAGGCCAAGGCACCGGCCCCGAGGAAGGCCGCCCCGTAGCCCCAGTGCTCGTGCAAAAAGCACCCATAGGCGGCACCGGCGCAGGCCAAGCCCGCCAAGGCCAGGACCACGGGGCGCCAATCCGGCGCGTCATCCACGGGCCCTGCCGCAGGGGCATCAGGCCCCTCGGCCGGCGCGGGCGCGGTCACGGCGGGCTCCGAGTAGGCCCATTGCACGCGGGCCACCGCCCAGACGCCCACGGCCATCACTCCCAGCGACAGCACCAACTGCTGGGCACCGACCCAGGTGAACCAGAGAACGGCATAGGTGGCCAGCACGACGCCGAACGTCATCAGCCATCGATCGAGCTTGGCGGGCATTCTCACTCCTTACCGAGGACCGTGCTGACCAGGAAGAAACCCGCCCCGATCAAGCAGAGCCCGAAGAAATGGCTGATGGGCATGACCGCGTAAAGGCCGGCCAGGAAGGCCACCCCGCCCGCCGCGACCTGGGCGATGGCCATGAAGAATTTCCTGGCACCCACGCTCTCGCCCAGCACCGAGAATCCATGCTTTGCCGCGGCCAGCTCGTGGGCCGCGCACAGGAGCACCGGAACGCCCGATTTCAATGCAACGCGGGCTAGGCGCGGCCCCATGAAAGGGCCCGCCTTGACGGCGCCCACCAGGCTGAGCAGGCGCTCGCGGGAGGCCAGCAAGGGCGAGCCCAGGTCCAATCCAGGCAGCTGCCACAGCCAGTCCTCAGCCATGTAGGCCCATGCCGAGCCGCCGGGCCGGCGCGAGAACACCAGCTCCGCGCTTGAAGCCGCGGCGCTCAAGCCCTTGAACAAGGCCGGCGCCGCCGGAGCGTCCCGGGGCAGCAGGAGGCACCACCCGCCCAGGGCCTGCGGAGCCGCCAAGGCGTAGCGGTTCCAATCGCCGCTGGACGGCGGCCCGGACATGGCTGAAGCCTTCAGGGGCTTCAGGAAGGGGTCCTGGGCCAAACGGGCCGCCAGGCCTTCCCCTTCGTCCACCAGGATCCACTGGGCCTTGCCCACCGCCTTGGCCCACGCCAACAGGCGCAAGGCCTCCGCCTCGGCCGGGCCGGCGACGGGCGCCAGCACGGTCAAGGCGGTTTTGCCCGACGATACCGTCTTTTGACTGCTCACAGACCCTCCGCTTGCCCTCAGCCTTTTTTGGCTGCGGATGGGGAAAGCGGCTGGGGCACGGCTTGGGACGGCACCGGGCCGGGATGCCCCCACGGCTTGAGCTTGTAGATCACATTCTCCTGATTCACGTAAAGAAAGCCATCCAAGCCAGCGCCCACCATCTGGGGATGCACGAGCTTCACCCCGTTGCTCAGCTCGACGCACTGGCCGATGTTGTGGCCCATCAGGTCCTGGATGAGCAGGCGGCCATCATTGAACCCGTCGATATAGATCTTGCCTTCCAGGATGCAGAGACGCTCCCAGTTGTGATTGCTCCAGGGCACCGGCCAGGATGCGACCAGCTTTCCGCTGGGGTTGAAATGGCTCACCAGGTAGGACAGGTGGTCATGGGTGTACGCGCCGCCGGCATCGTCGAAAGCTATATCCACCGGGCAGACCAGGCTGCCCTCATTGACCGCAGGGCTGCCGAACTCGCCCAGCTTCTTCCCGTCGGCATCAAGGATGAAGACGACGTGGGCCTGCTCGTCCTCCACGTAGACCTTGCCCTGCCATAGGCCGATGCCGAACAAGGCGGAGCCGCCGCGGACATGGATGGTCTTCTCCACCTTGGAAAGGTCCTTCGCGACCTCCAAGACCGTGTCGGTGGCGAAGGTCACATAGAAGTGATTGCCATCGAAAGCCATGTTCTCCCAGTCGGCGCCGACGGGCAGGTCCAGGCCGCCGGTGCCGATGCCAGCGATCCCATCCGGCTTGAAGCTGGAGATGCGGCCCCGGGTCAGCACGTAAAGGTTCCCCACGGCGTCGGCCTTGAGGGCCTCGATGTCGCCCCCGACATTGAACTTGGAGACGACCTCCATCTTGACCTTGGGGCCCCAATTCAAATTGGGCTTGGCCGGGCCGGGCAACGCGACCTCGGGGGCCGGCGCCGGCATGGGCCGATGCTTCCATAGGAAGTGCAGCACCAGGACCGCGACGACGGCGATGATGGCAGCTCGGATGACGCGGACGCCGGAGAGCTTGTTCTGGGTCAAGCTGAGCGCTTCCGGGCCGCCAACCGGCTCCAGCGAGGGCGCGTTCGTCTTGTCGAGCGCGCCGCTTGATGGCTTGCTGGCCCGGCGCGGTTTCGGATTCGGATTCGTGCTCTTCTTTGTAGCCATTGGGGCTCCCTCGGATTTGACGTGCCAACCTTCAAAAGGGGCCAGCCATGCTACCCGCTGGACCCACAAAAAGCGATACCTTCCAGGCCCCTAAAACGGCGGGATCCAGCGGGCCTTCAAGCCTTCCACCCCACCGCCAGTTGATTGCCCACAGGCAATGAGATCAGCCTCTTTTCCAGGCCGCTGGCCGCGAGCGCCCAGGCCAGCGGGCGTTTCAGCGCCCCGGGCAGGGGCAGCAGGCGCAACCAGTAGCCGAGCGGATAGCGGTTGGAGATGGCCTGCACCGTCACCCGCTCGAAGCCGGCATTCTCAAGCAGGCGGCCCAGCCCGGCGTGATCGAACAGCTGAAGATGCTCCAGGTCGTAGATCGGCGACCGCAGACCCAGGGCGCGGTTCACCAGGGCGCGATGGTCGTGGCAGACGGCCGCGAAGCAGCCCCCTTGGCGCAGCAGCTTCGACGCCTTCTTCAGCAAAGGCAGCGGCTCATCCACGTGCTCCAACGTCTGGAAGCAGGTCACCAGATCCAAGCTGCCGGGGGGCGCCTCACGGCCATTGAACATGCCATGTCGGATGCGCCTGGCCAGGGCCGGGGGTGCCGCAGCAATGGGCGCGCGTGACGGCTCCACCCCGCGCACGCCGCTGAAGCCCCCGTCCAAAAGCACTTGCAGGAACGCCCCATCGCCCGTCCCGATGTCCAGGGCCCCCCGCCGCCCCAGACCCTTCGATCCCAGCAGGGCCTGGCCATAGGTGCGCGCCGCGCAGGCTGCCTCGGCCCCGCTGTCGAACAGCGCCGCATCATAGGCCAGCGCCAACGCCCGCTTGGGCGGCGGCTGGGGCGCGAACAGGATCCCGCAGCCAAGGCAGCGCAGCAACCGATGCCGCATCAGCTCCGGCGCCTTGCGTGAGCTATAGGCGTATCCATCCAGGCGGGCGGGATCCAGGTTGCTTTCGGCATGGAGCACCGAACCGGGGCCGGGGCCACATACGGGGCAGGGCCGCTCTTTCATGCCTCCTCCCCGGCGTCACGCACTTCGCCATCCTTCACCAGGTGGCGGCGGATGTAGTGGGGCCGCTGCTTCACCTCTTCCAGGATCTTGGCGATGTACTCCCCCACCACGCTGATCGCCAACAGGTTCACGCTGCCGAAGAACGTGATCAGAAGCAGGGTCGTCGTGACGCCCGGAGGGGCGCTGTTGGGGACCCAAAGGCGGTAAGCCACTTGAAAGAGGCCCATCAGGACGCTGGCACCCAGCAGGAACACGCCCCCGACGCTCAGCATCTCCAACGGGGTGTTGCTGAAGCTGAGGATCCCCTTCTTCGCCCATCCTATGTTGCGCCACAGGTTGTTCGTGCTGCGCCCGAAAAGCCGCTCGGGCCGCACGTAGTCCACCCCGGTCTGCCGGAACCCCGCGAACGCCCGCAAGCCCCGCACGAAGAGGTCGCGCTCCGGGAAGCCCAACAGCGCCTTCACCACCTTCTTGTCCATCAAGGAGAAGTCACCCGCGTCATGCGGGATGCTGATGTAGCTGAAACGGTCGAAGAGCCGGTAGAAAGCCTTGTAAGCCGCCCGCATGAACAGCGTCGCCTCCCGCTTGACCCGCACCCCGTAGACCACTTCGTAGCCCTGCTTCCATTTCCCGACGAAAGGCTCGATCAGCTCAGGCGGGTCCTGCAGGTCCCCGTCCAGTAGCACCACCGCATTCTTGGTGGCTGCGCGCATGCCGCTGCGGAAGGCCGATTGGGAGCCAAAATTGCGGCTGTGGGTGATCCCCAACACGCTGCGATCCCGCGCGCTGATGGCCCGGATGACCTCCTCGCTGTCATCGGGGCTGGCGTCGTTGACGAAGATGATCTCGTGGGCGATGCCCAGCCTCTCGAACACCGCTTTCAGGCGCTGGTGCATCACCGGGATGGCCTGGGCGTCCTTGTAGCAGGCGATCACCGCGCTCACAGAATAGACCTCATCCAAGCCGAGCCGCTTGCTGCTGCGGCCATAGGCCTCCAGGTCCTCCAAGCCCCGCACCCAGCCGGCCATGGCCCGAAGCCCCTGCTCCAGCCCGACCTTCGCCGTCCAGCCCAGCTCCGCCTCCGCCCGCCGCGGGTCAGCGAACCAGGCCGTCACATCCCAGGCCCGGTTGGGCATGCTCGCGAACGGCGGGTCCTCCCTCTGCCCGAAGACCCCCCGCGCCGTCGCCGCCAGGTCCCGCAGGCGCGTGCGCTCGCCGCTGCCGATGTTGTAGCTGCGCCCCCAGAACTCCGGCTTCAACGCCAGGGCGGCGTCCACGAAAGCCTCGCACGCGTCATCGACGTAGATGAAATCCCGCGACACCTCCGGGTCGACCAACGGCGGCCATCCTCCTTTGAGGCCCTGCATGACCAGCGCCGGGATCAGGCGGGAGGAGTCCTCCCAGGGCCCGTACACCGAGTACAGCCGCAGGTTCGCGCAAGGCAGGCCCCGCTGGCGCCCGTGGTGCCCGATCAAGTCCGCCGCCGCCGCCTTTGACACGGCGTAGTGGCTGTTCGGCTGCCGGGCTGCGTCCTCGG
>Ga0302320_10019144_pt1 | contig 13761 bp, 12 predicted proteins | sample Bog_T0_3_FD_202130 | JGI IMG/M metagenome (GOLD analysis project Ga0302320, IMG submission 202130) | Peat permafrost microbial communities from Stordalen Mire near Abisko, Sweden - Bog_T0_3 | ecosystem: Environmental > Terrestrial > Soil > Wetlands > Peat | place: Sweden: Abisko, Stordalen Mire... | reverse complement strand
TGGTGAGGGACTTCTTGTCCACCCGCTTGAGGATCTCGGCGATGCCCAGGTCGTCGATGAGCAGGATGTCGTCGAACACGAACATGAGGTCGCGGATGCTGGCGGCCAGCTGGGGGTTCTCGTTCTCGATCTTCTCCAGCACCACCCGGCCGGTGGTGCGGTCCATGCGGTTGAACAGCTCGGCCACGGCCCGGACGCCGCCGTAGGCCTCCGTGGCGAACGAGCCCAGGGCCTCGAGCTTCTGCTCCAGGATCAAGGAGATGCGCCGCACCACTTCGGGGCTGATCTCCTGCAGGTTGGCCATGCGCATGACCACGTCCGCCCGCAGGGCTTCCGGCAGGCTGGAGATCAGGTCGCCGGCCTGGGACGCGTTGAGGTGGGCCAGGATCAGGGCGATGGTCTGGGGGTGCTCGTTCTGGATGAACTTGGAGAGCTGCTGGGGGTTGGCCCGCTCGATGCTGGAGAATCCCGCCGAGGATTCCAGCGCCTTGGTCAAGCGGTCGATGATCTTGCGGGCGGCCTCGGGCCCCACCGACTTGATGAGCAGCTTCTTGGCGTACTCGATGCCGCCCTGGGCGATGTAGGTCTTGGCCAGGGTCATGGTGTGGAACTCTTCCAGCACCTCGTCCGCCGTCTCCGGCTGCACGTGCTTGGTGAGCGCGATCTCCTTGGAGATGTTCTGGATCTCGTCTTCTTCCAAGAACTTGAAGATGTTCGAGGCGGTCTCGTCGCCCAGGGAGACCATGAGCACCGCGGCCTTCTGGGTCCCGGTCAGTTTCGCCATCTCATCTCCCGTCTTCGAGAATCCAGGAGCGGACCAGGGATGCCACGGTTTCGGCGTCGCTCAAGGTGCTTTCCTGGATGCGCTTCTTGATCAGCCCGCGGCGCTGGGCCTCGGGGGCGCCGGAGATGCCTTCGGCGTTCAGCTCGGCCTCGATCTCGGCCTGGATCTCGCCCACCGACTTGATGGGGGTGAACTTGCGCGGACCCGCATGCTCGCCGCCCTCGCCCCCTTCGCCCATGCGCACCCTCAAGGGGGCGGGGCGGCTCAGGGCGGCGGAAAGGCGTTTAAGCACGGGCATCACGATGGCGAAGAAGATGATCAGTCCCAGAACGAAGTATCCGACTTTCGGCACATATTCCCAGCCCAGGTTCACGTATCTCATCTGGCGCTCCTCTTTCTCCTCCTTGGGGTTGCCCAGGGGCGCGAAAGCGATGTTCTCCACCGTCAGGTCGTCGCCGCGCTTGGTCTGGAAGCCCACGGCGGCGGCCACCTGGTCGTGGATCTTCTTCAGCTCCTCAGGACTGCGCGGCACCTCCTTCTCCAACGGGTCGCCCTTGGCGTCCCTGTCCCACTGGGTGGCGTGGTCGACGATCACCGCGATGGACATGCGCTTGACCGTGCCGGGCGCCTGCTCCACCGTGCGCAGGGTCTTGCTGATCTCGAAGTGGGTGTCGGTCTCTTCCCTGTCCTTGAGGTCGCCGCTCCTGCCGGCGCTGGCCACCGCCGCCGCCCCGGGCGCCACGTTGCTGGTCACTCCGGGCACCCCGCCGGCGGTGCCTTCACGCTTTTCGTCGTGCTCCTTGATCACCTTGGTTTCCCGTTCCACCTGGCCCTGGGGATTGAAGCTCTCCTCGTCGGTCTTCACCTTGTCGAAGTCCATCTCCACATGGGCCGTGGCCCGGACCTTGCCCGGGCCCACCACCGGTTCCAGCAGCTCCGTCACCCGCTGCACCAGATGGTCCTCCTCCTCCCGCTGGATCTTGCGCTGGGAATCGGAGGCGCCGACCATGGGGTCGCGCCCGCCGCTGGACAGGATCCGGCTGTACTGGTCGATCACCACCACGTGCTCGGGCTTGAGGCCCTCCACGCTGGCGGCCAGCAGGTTGACGATGGCCTGGGTGTTCTCCTCGGGCAGGATCTTGGTGCCCCTCAGCTTCAGCAGCACCGAAGCCTTGGCGTCCTCCTTCTCGGTGACGAAGGGGCTGTCGTTGCTGGGGGAGATGTGCACCGTGGCCTGGGCCACCTGCTGGATGGACATGATGGTCCTGGCCAGCTCCCCCTCCATGGCGCGCCGGTACATCACCTTCTGGGTGAAATCCGTGGTGGTGAGGCTGGGCGATTCCAGCTTCTCGAAGCCGATGCCCTCGCCCTTGGGCAGGCCCTCCCCGGCGAACTGGAGCCGCAGGTCGCCCACCCGGGCCTCGGGCACCGAGACGGTGCGCTGGTCCTGGCTCAGCTCGTACTTGATGTTGGTCTTCTTCAGCTCGTCCACGATCCGGTTGGCGTCCGTGGGCGGGAGGTTGGTGAACAGGACGCCCATGGACTCCTGGCTGGCCCACAGGCCGAAGCCCACCAGCACCAGGACCGCGGTCAGGGCGATGGCCGCGACCATGCCCTTCTGGGTGCTGGACATGTCCTTGAGGGTCTGCTGGATCTGGGCTGAGAGGTTGGTGTCGTCGGCCATGGTTTCCTTTCGGTGGCCGGCAGCCTATGCGCTACATCTGCATCTGCATCACTGCGCGGTAGGCATCGACCAGCTTCGATCGAACGGCCATCATCATCTGGAAACTGACATCAGCCTTCTGGACCGCCAGAATAGCCGTGTGCATGTCAGTAGCATTCCCACTTATCAAGTTCCGTGCCTCTTGTTCGGAAGCGGCCCCGGTAGCGTCCACTTCCTGCAGCGCCTGCTTCAGGAGGTCGCCGAACGAGGTGCCGTCCGTGGCGCCCTGGCTGGCGGAAGCCCCTGAGCCGCCGGTCCCGGACAGGGGTGGCAGGCTGGGGAGGTTGAGGTTCGACAGGGGGACCATGGGGAAAACCTTGGTGGGCATCTTAAGGGTGCGGCAAAGTTGAGGTTGGGGCCAGTCAGAATTCCGTCACTGGGCACATTTCGCCCGTCCTTGGAACATCATTGAACTCTTAGCAAATCCTGGGCCGATAGCTCCATGGTCCGCACGGCCCGGATGACGGCGACGCTCGCCTCGAAGCTCCGGCCCGCCTCGGTCATGTTCACCATTTCGTCCACGGGGTTCACGTTGGGGAAGTTCACCACGCCGTTGGCGTCGGCGTCCGGGTGGCTGGGGTCGTACTTGGGGATGAATGGATCATTTGATTGCTGGACCCCGGTCACCTGGACCCCGGTGACCGGGACACCCTCCTGGGTTTCCCCCAGGAGCAGGGTCTGGAAGATCGGCTCCTTGCGCCGGTAGGGTCCGCCGTCCGCCGTGCGGGTGGTCTCGGCGTTGGCGATGTTGGAGGCAGCCAGCTGCACCCGGAGGCGCTGGGCGGACATGCCCGAGGCGGCGATATCTTTGATGGCGTCAAAGGTGCTCATCACTTGCCTGCATCACGGATGGCGCCCAGCACGGTGCGCAGTTCATTCTGGGCGAACTCGGAACTCAGCTGATAGATGTTCTGAGTCTTGGCCAGGAGTTCGGTCTGCTGGTCGAGGTTGACGTCGTTCAGGTCGTTGCGCTCGTAGGCGGGTGGCGCGTCGTCGTTGGTGGTGGGGACGGTGGCCGTGGAAGCGCTGGGGAAGTAGCTGGGCAGGGAGGAGGATGTGGGCGATAATTGCCCATCCAGTTCAGCCATGGACTGCTTGAAGGCCTTCTCGAAGGAGAAATCCTGGGTGTGGTAGTTGGGGGTGTCGATGTTGGCCAGATTGGCGGCGATGAGCGTCATGCGCCGGGTGGCCAGCGTCATGCTGCGGTCCATCATCTGGATCATGGAGTTGCCGGAAACAAGATCGAACATGAGCGCACCTGGAAGGAGTGCCGGTCCTGGACACCCGAGGGGAGTATCTGCATGGTTCGTGCCGTAACGCCATTTTTCACCCCGGGCGCCCGCAAAGGCCCGGGGCTTGCTAAACTTCCCCCATACCCTAAAGGACCGAGCATGATTCTCACCCATCGGCAGCTTCAAGGCGTCACCATTATCAATCCGGAGGGCAAGATCACCCTGGGGGATGGGGACCAGGAACTGGGAGAGGCGGTGCGCGCCGTGCTCGACCAGGGTTGCCGGAAGGTCGTCATCAACTTCAGTAAAGTCAGTTACCTGGACTCATCCGGGGTGGGCGAGCTGGTGGGCTGCTACACCTCCATCAAGAACCGGGGCGGCGAGCTGCGGGTCTGCGGGATGAACAGCAGGATCTACAACCTCATCACCATGACCAGCCTGAACACCGTGTTCGACGTGAAGGACACGGAAGAGGAGTCGCTCACAGGTTTCTGATAGGCCCTGAATTCCCCTACCGAGACAGGCTCTGAATGCCCCGTCACCCTTTGCCCCACCTGCTCCTGGCGGCCTCCCTGGTCTATTTGGGGGCTCCGGCGGCGGCGGCCCAGGACTCCCCTTTGCTGGGGCTGGATTTCCAGGGCGGGAGCGTGGACGACGTGGCCTTCGCCCGGATGGCGGCCGGGCTGGGCCAGGGCGCGCCGGTCACCGAGGCGGCGTTCCAGACCGCCCTGGCCGCCATCCGCCTCACCGACCGGTTCCGCACCGTGGACGGAACCCTGGTGGCGGGACCGGACGGGGCGCGGGCCCTGGTGCGCCTGGATCCCTGGCCCGCCATCCAGCGCCTGGAGTGGGCCGGGGATGCCCGCCTGAAGGGGATCAGGAAGCAGATCCGCGGCCTGCGCGCGGGCATGCGCCCCGGGGAGCAGCGCCTGGCGGCCTGGAGCCTGGAGCTCCAGGGGCGCCTGGTGGAGGACGGCTACCCCGAGGCCAAGGTCACCTGGGCCCGGGCGGAAGGTGATAAGAAGGTCATCATCACCGTGACCGTCGGGGTGGGTTCCCTGGTGCGTCAGGTGGTCCTGGTGGGCGACCCCGCGCCCTACACCGAGGAGCAGATCCTCGCGGCGGCCAAGCTGGTGCCCGGGCGCACCCTCTGGAACCAGGCCGTCCAGGTGGCCACCAGCCGGAACCTGAGGAAGATGTTCCATAACCATCAGCGCTACGAGGCCCGGACCGAGCTGGCCTGGGACGGCCAGGGCACGGTGCGCCTCACCGTCGCCCCCGGGCCCAAGGTGTTCCTGGAGTCGGAAGGAGACCGCCTGGGCCTGACCACCTCGCTCAAGGACCTGGTCGCCCTGGCCCGGGCCGACCGCTACAGCCCGGAACTGCTGGATGAAGGCGACCGCCGCATCGTGCGCTTTTTCCGGGCCAAGGGCTACCTGGACGCCCAGGTGGGGCACCGCCGGGCGGTGACCAGCACCGGCCCGCCGGGGTTCCAGGAGGTGACTGTCACCTACACCATCGCCAAGGGCCAGCGGACCCGGGTGGCGGGGGTGCGGTTCGAGGGGAACCAGGCGTTCAGCCAGGCGGAACTGGTCAAGGCCGCGGACCTGCCCGGGGCGGTGGCGGGGCTCGGGTCGCCCAAGGCCACCCCCGACCTGCTGGACGCGGTGGAAGCCAGGGTGAAGGAACGCTACCTGGGCCAGGGCTACACCGAGGTTTCCCTGCGCCGCCAGATGGAGCGCAGGGACGGCCGGAGCGAACTGGTGTTCCGGGTCCACGAAGGTCCCCAGCGCCTGCTGCGCTGGCTCCGGCTGGAGCTCCCGCCCGGCGGGTTCGGCGACCCCTGGGGCCTGGGTGAATGCCTGCCACTCATCTGCTCCGACAAGGCGGTGCAGGTGAGCGGCTCGGAGCAGAGCCGCACCTATGTCAGCGACCGCCGGTCCATGGCCGGGCTGCAGGGGGTGCTGACCCGTTCCCCGGAATCCGCTGGCCCCATGGTCCTCACCTTCACCCCGAACCGGCCCATGCCCCTGCTCAAGGGCGACCTGGAAAAGGTATTCACGGCGCTCAAGCAGCAGCGTCTCCCCGCCCTGGGCATCGTCCGGCCCATGGTGCGGCTGAACCTGGAGCCGGTGGACGGGGGTACCGGGGTCCACATCGAAGTGCCGGCCCAGCCCATGGAAAAGGTCCAGCGGCTGGTGGTCACCGGCAGCGACAAGACCCGGGCCAAGGCCGTGCTGCGGGAGACCCAGCTGAGGCCCGGATCGCCCTTGGCCACCGACCAGTTGGTCCGGGCCCAGGCCCAGCTGGGCAACCTGGGCGCTTTCCAGCGGGTGGACCTCAAGAGCCTGGCGGAAGGGGAGGAGGCCGGGGCGGTGCCCGCCCAGGCCGGTCCGCCGGTCCCCTGGAAGGAGGGCGACCTCAAGCTGAGCGTGGAGGAGCGGCCGCCCTACGTGATCACCAACTCCTTCGGCTACGACATCACCCAGGGCTACCACGTGGGTGTCGGGCTGCAGCAGCTCAACGTGGGCGGCATGGGCCGCACCATGGACTACAACATCCGCGCCGGCAACGGCACCATCCAGAACCCGACCCTGGCCCGGATGTTCCCCACCGGCCCCTACAACCGCTCCGTGGACTCGTTCTCCGTTGGCTACACTGATCCCTGGTTCGCCCCGGGCTGGCTGGGGAAGTGGCTGCCGGACCGCACCCAGTTCCGCACCGAGGGGGCCTACATCCAGGAGGAGCAGTCCCTCTACGAGCTGCACCGGCGTCGCTTCACCAACTCGCTGCAGTGGTCCCTGAACCCCCGGGTGTCGTTCATGCTGGGCTACCGCTGGGAGCGGGTGGACGTGGGCTCGACCCAGCCGGGGATCACCGCCGACGAACTGGCCATCTACGCCCGTTATCCCACCCAGGCCACGGTCTCGGCGCCCTTCGCCCAGGTGTCCCGGGACACCCGGGACAACGCCCTCGATCCCACCCGCGGCATGTTCTCGGTGGCCCGGATCGAGTTCGCCAACCAGCTCTTCTTCACCAGCTCCAACAGCAGCTTCGTCAAGCTGGACCTGCGCAACCAGTGGACCTGGCCGGTGGGCTACAAGGCCCGGGCCGGGGTGGTGGCGCTGGGGCTGCGGTTGGGGATCGCCAAGCCTACCGCCTCCTCGGCCCAGGACTTGCCTCTTTCCGAGCGCTTCTTCGCCGGCGGCCCCTTCAGCTTCCGGGGGGTGGAACCCGACGCCCTGGGCATCCAGGCCCAGGTCCCGCTGATCAACCCGAACACCAACGTGATCGAAACCATCAACAACGTGCCCTTGTCCCAGGGTGGAATTCCGATCTATTACGCCACCCCGGTGGGCGGCCAGGGGCTGGCCCTCATCAGCTTGGAATACCGGTTTCCCCTGGTGCGGCCGACCTTCTGGGGCGAGATCTTCGTGGATTCCGGGCAGGTGTACGAGAGTGTGACCCGGCCGTCCGCCGCCGACCTCGCCCAGCAGGTGGCCACCGGCAATTCCTCCGCCGCCTTCCCGCCCTTCCGGACGGCCCTGGGGCTGGGCCTGATCCTCAAGTTCGGCATTCCCCTGAAGATCGAGTACGCGGCCGACATCAACCGGATCCTGGGCCGCCCCCAGTCCTCCGCCGACGTGGACACCCAGCTCAAGTCGTTGCTGATTTCGGCGGGCTTCCAGTTCTAAACCAATCGGGTCAGGAACTCCTTTAATAAATGTTGCGAGCATGTCACCATGGCTGCCCCCGTCCGGGAGGGCCCTCGTGAGAGAAGTCTATTTCTACGCCACCTGCCTGGTGGACCTGTTCTTTCCGGACGCGGGCATGGCCGGCATCGAGCTGCTCCAGTCGGCCGGGGTGCGGGTGATCTTCCCCCGGGGCCAGACCTGCTGCGGCCAGCCCGCCTTCAACTGCGGTTACTGGGAGCAGGCCCGGGCCGTGGCGCTCAGCCAGTTGGCGCTGTTTCCCAGGGACCTCCCGGTGGTGTTGCCTTCGGGCTCATGCGCCGGCATGATGAAGGTCCACTATCCGGAACTGTTCCTCGGCCAGCCGCAGGAGGCCGAGGCCAAGGCTCTGGCCGGGCGGGTGTTCGAGCTCACCCAGTTCCTGGTGGACCAGCTGGACCTGAAGCTGGAGGATCTGGGCGAGCCGGTGCGGGTGACCCTGCACGCCAGCTGCCACGCCCAGCGCGACCAGGGCGTGCTGGACCAGCCCAAGGCCCTGCTGCGCCAACTGGCCAACGTGGACCTGGTGCCCCTGGCCCGGGAGCGGGAATGCTGCGGCTTCGGCGGGATCTTCGCCGTGCGCGAGCCGGGCCTGTCCGAAGCCATGGCCCGGGACAAGACCGAGGACGCCCGCGCCTCCGGGGCCGCGCTGGTGCTGTCCACCGACGGAGGCTGCCTCATGAACATCGGCGGGACCCTGGAGAAGCAGGGGTTCGGCCCCACCACCATGCACATCGCCCAGTTCCTCCGGGAGCGCACCCGTGTCCGCTGAGATGGAAATAGACTTCCTCGCCTCCAGCACCCGGGCCTTGGCCGATCCCCAGCTCCGGCGCAACTTCCGCCGGGCCATGGACGGGCTCATGGCCAAGCGCGCGGCCATGTTCCCCGATCCGGCCGAGTGGACCCGCCTGCGCGCCCTGGGCGCCGCCATCCGGGCCAAGAACCTGCTGAAGCTGCCGGAGCTCCTGGAGCGGCTGGAAAAGAACCTCACCAAGAACGGCATCACCGTGCACTGGGCCTCCACCACCGCCCAGGCCAGCCAGAAAGTGCTGGAGCTGCTGGAAGCCCGGGGCGCCAAGGCCGTGGTGAAGGGCAAGTCCATGGTGTCCGAGGAGATGGGCCTGAACCATTTCCTGGAGGCGCACGGCATCGAATCGCTGGAATCCGACCTGGGGGAGTACATCATCCAGCTTGACGGGGAGATGCCCAGCCACATCATCATGCCCGCCATCCACAAGAACAAGGACCAGATCGCCCGCACCTTCAGCCAGAAGATCAAGGACGCCAAGTACACCGAAGAGGTGGACGAGCTCACCGCCATGGCCCGGGCGGTGCTGCGGCAGAAGTTCCTGGACGCCGACGCCGGGCTGTCCGGGGTCAACTTCGCCGTGGCCGACACCGGCACCCTGTGCCTGGTGGAGAACGAAGGCAACGGCCGCATGAGCACCCACGTGCCGCCCCTGCACATCGCGCTCATGGGGCTGGAGAAGGTGGTGGAGCGTATGGAGGAGGTGGCGCCGCTCTACTCGCTGCTCACCCGGTCCGCCACTGGCCAGGCCATCAGCACCTATTTCAACCTGATCTCCGGCCCCCGGGGCGGGGGCGAACAGGACGGCCCCCGGGAGGTGCACCTGGTCATCCTGGACAACGGCCGCTCGCGCATCTACCAGGACGAAGAGCTGCGCGCCACCCTGGCCTGCATCCGCTGCGGTGCCTGCATGAACCACTGTCCGGTCTACACCCGCATCGGCGGGCACGCCTACGAAGCCGTCTACCCGGGCCCCATCGGCTCGATCCTCACCCCCCAGGTTGCAGGGGTCGGCTTGCGCCACGAGCTGCCCCACGCCTCCAGCCTCTGCGGCGCCTGCGCGGAGGTGTGCCCGGTGGCGATCCCCATCACCCACCTGCTGATCCGCCTGCGCCGGGAGGCCAGCCACCGGCTGTCCGGCAGCACCGTGCTGGGGGCCGGCGAGGCGCGCTCGAAGCTGGAGGATCTGGTCTGGTCGGTGTGGGGCTGGGTCCTGGGCCATCCGGCCGCCTACCGGTTCTCCTCGTGGTGCGCCACCCGGTTCTGGCGCCTGCTGCCCGCCAACGCCCCGGTGCTGAAGGCCTGGACCCTGTCCCGCAACAAGCCCAGGGCGGCCGGGCGCAGCCTCCAGGAGCGGGCCCGGGGGCGGGGGCTGCCCCATGTCTGAGCGCGACGCCATCCTCGCCGGGCTGCGGGCGGCCCGGCCCCTGATGCAGGCCCTGGCCCCGGTCCCGGATTTCACAGTGGTGGAGGAGAAGCGCTGGGACCCCCGGGAGCGGTTGGAGCGGCTGCGGCGGGGCATGACCGCGGTGAAGACCGAGTTCCTGGAGGCCGGCCCCGAAGACTGGCCCCAGGTGGTGGTGGATTTCGTCCTTCGGGAGCGCCTGCCCAACCTGCTGTTCGGCCCCCACACCACCGAGGGCCGAGCCCTGGCCGCCGCCTGGCCGGCGCAGGGACCCCGGCTGGAGCCCTACGACAGGCCAGTGGAAACCTTCAAGCGGGAGCTGTTCGAGGGGATGGCCGCGGGCTTCACCACCACCCTGGGCGGCATCGCCGAGACCGGCGGCCTGCTGCTGGCGCCGGGCCCGATGGAGCCCCGGCTGCTGTCCCTGGTGCCGCCGGTGCACCTGGCCCTGCTGCGGGCCGAGCGGATCTTCGACACCCTGTTCCAGGCCTTCCAGGAACTGGGCTGGAACCGGGAGCCCCCCGCCAACGCCCTGGTCATCTCCGGCCCCAGCAAGACCGCCGACATCGAGCAGACCCTGGCCTACGGGGTGCATGGGCCCAAGCGGCTGGTGGTGATCCTGGTATAGAGTATCCTGCTCCCATGGAAATCCGGCCCGCCCTGTCCTCCGAGGCTGCCGCCCTGGCGGAACTGGCGGCGCGGCTGTTCCGGACCACCTATGCGGAACAGATTCCCCGGTGCGACATGGAGGCCCACATCGCCGCCGCCTTCACCGCCGAGACCCAGGCCGCGGAGATCGGGGCTCCCGGCGGGACGGTCATGGTGGCGGCGGAGGGACCCCGCCTGGCGGCCTACGCCCAGCTGCTCACCGCGCCCCCGCCCCTGGCCCGGGCCGACCCCGAGGCCATGCATATCGCCCGCTTCTACCTGGACTCTCCGCTGCAGGGCACCGGGTTCGCCGGCACCCTGATGGGGGCCTGCCTGGACTGGGCCCGCAGCCAGGGCAAGCGCAACGTCTGGCTCCAGGTGTGGGAAGTGAACTCGCGGGCCATCGCCTTCTACGTCAAGGAGGGGTTCGTCGACGCGGGCCAGACCAGCTTCCAGGTGGGCAACAGCCTGTACCGGGACCGGGTGATGACCCGGACGCTGGATTAAGCCGGGGAACCTTTTGGTTTTCCTTGGCACCCCTGAATGTCAGCCAGGCAACCGTACGACTGCTTGGCCATGGAAGTTTTCAAACGTTGCAACCGACGTTTCCCCCTGGAATCGCCAATGTCCTCTTTTAGCCTTCGCCCTCTCCTCCTCGCCCTGTCCCTGCTTTCCAGTTCGGCACTCCTGGCCGGCAATCCCTCGGTGAGTCCGACCAAGGTTCCCATCCCGTTCTCCGCGCTGGTGGGCATCGGCTATCCCGACCCATCCTCGGATTACCGATCGCGGTTCCGCGCGGAGGTCCGGATGCAGCTCATCGCTGGCGGCGCTTCCGAAGCCAGGGCCACGGAGCTGGAGCATTCGCCCGCCTTACAGAAGATGTGGGAAATGCTTGGAGACAATGAAATAACCCAAGGGGAATGCTTTCGGCGGCAGGTGGATCTGCTCAACGAGAACACCGCCCTCGGCGAAGTGGAGGAGGGATCTGCCGGAGCGGCGCGCAGGACCGAGATCCTGGCCGAGCTGGAACGCCTGGAAGCAGCCATCGAGGCGATCCTTCGCGGCAATGGCGTGACCCTGGGAAAGACCGTGCACACCCTGCGCACGCTGCAGGCTTCCGCGGACGCGGCCTTGGCCTCCCTTGGGGACGAGCAGGGGCCGAAGCGGACCAAGGTCGAAGCCCTCGCCCGGGAGGTCCGACAACGCGCGGAACTGGTGGAGAAGTTCCTCGGCATGACGATGCGCACGGTGGAGGAGGCCCCGTGGCAGGACTGGCGGGACGGCTTCGGCTTTGCCGAGCCGCCGTCGGGCGTGGCCATGTATCTTCCCGGCGAGCCTCCGTTGCCTCCGCCCTCCGACCCGGTGCTGCTGATGATTCCGAGGGACTTGGGATCGGAACCGGCACTGCTCAGCCGCATTCGGATATTGCGCACGCTCCGCGAACAGCAGGACTCGGTGGGCGTCATCACCACAGGCATGCGGGCCAAGGCGGCACAGGAGGCGCTCGAGGAGAAGGCCGCGGCGCTTGAGCGGGCCCAGACCGCAGCGGAGCGGGATTCCAGGCGGCGCGAGCGCGCACGGCTGACCGCGGAGGCACGGGAGTTGAAGGAGGAGGCCTTTGCCCGGTGCGTGCGGGACCTGGAAGGGGACGCCAAGCGCGGGCAGGCCGCAGAAGAGGCCGCGGCGCGGGAAAAACAGCGCGAGGACGACCTCAAGCGGGAAGCAGCCGAAACCAGGAAGGCCTGGCGCGAGTTCGCCAAGGCCGCCCCCGCCGGGTCGGGGGCAGCGGTTGCGCCGGTCCCGGCCGAGGCTCACGCCGCGCCGGCGCCCGGGCCGCTTCCGGTCGTCTGGCATGACGAGGCGCGCTCCCATGACTTCCACAAGAAGGTATCGGATCCAGCGACCCGGGAAATGATTGAAGCCTCCGTCACCATGCTGCGCTCCGATGGACCCGTGCGGATCGGGGCGCCGGTGGCTGGAGCGCCTGGCCTATTCGAACTGCGGCCCGGCGGCGGCCAGACGACCTGGCGCCCGCTATACGTGCGCCACGGGGATCGCTTCGTCATCATCGCCCTCGCCAAGGAATCGGTGGAGAATCCCGCCGGCTTCAAGGCCGGCGTCATGCTCGCCATGCGCCGCGCCGCGGCGCTGCCGCCACCGGCCTAGACATCATGTATTGACCTGCCCCACCTCAAGCGACGCGGATTAAGCTTGGGGCGCTATCAACACTCCGGCTCAGAGCCGTGATTGAGGAGGGACAGGCTATGGAAAAGTATAAGTTTGTCGGGCTGGATGTCCACAAGGCAACCATCGCGGTCTCGGTGGCCGAGGCCAATGGCGGGGAAGTCCGCTATGTGGGCGAGATAGCCAACACGCCGGAGGCGGTAGTGAAACTCGTAAGACAACTGAAGAAGGGAGAAGCAACACCCTCAGTTCTGCTACGAGGCAGGCTGTTGTGGCTATGTCCTTTATCGACAATTGAAGGGCTTGGGACTGGAGTGCCTGGTGGTCGCGCCGGCTCTGATCCCCACGAAGGCCGGCGATCGGGTCAAGACAGATCGCCGGGACAGCTTGAACCTGGCACGGCTCTACCGGGCCGGGGAACTGACGGCAGTCTGGGTGCCCGATGGCGCACAGGAGGACCTGCGCGATCTAACGCGGGCGCGGGAGGACATGAAGCATTTCGAAAAGCAGGCCAAGCAGCGCCTCCAGGGCTTCCTGCTTCGCCACGGAAAAGACTATGGCGGGGAAACCAACTGGACCAAGATGCACTTCCGGTGGCTTGAAACCGTGAAGTTCGAGCATCCGGTTCAACAAATCGTGTTCCAGGAGTACGTCGATACGGTCAAGGCGCTTACCAAGCGGGTCGATGGGCTCGATGATCAGATCGGAACCGCAGCTGCGGCATCGGTGTTCTGGCCTGTAATTGAAGGCCTGATGGCGCTGCGCGGGATAAGCCTGCTTGCGGCAACGATCGTCGTGGCTGAGATCGGCGATTTGAGGCGCTTTGCCAGCGCGCCCCAACTCATGGCATATCTGGGCGTGGTGCCAAGTGAATATTCCAGCGGCCCCACCAAGGTCCGCGGTGCCATCACGAAAACCGGCAATGGTCATGTGCGCCGAGTTCTCGTAGAAGCGGCGTGGACCTATCGTTTCCCGGCGAGAAAGACCGCACACTTGCAACGGCGAGCCGAACACGCGCCGGAACACATACAGGAAATCGCCTGGGACGCGCAGAAACGCCTGTGCGGGCGCTATCGGCTCCTGGAAGCCAAGGGCAAGCTGAAGCAGAAGGTCTGCACGGCCATTGCCCGCGAGCTAGCCCTGCCTGTTCCCCATAACTTTTCGCTGGACACAGCCCGGGGCATTTCGTAGCCTCGGGATATGGATTTGCAAGTCCGCTCCCAGAACCTGATCAAGGATACGCTCG